>Ga0310122_10002530_pt1 | contig 11625 bp, 13 predicted proteins | sample CB6_Bottom_1051__FD_203503 | JGI IMG/M metagenome (GOLD analysis project Ga0310122, IMG submission 203503) | Marine microbial communities from Western Arctic Ocean, Canada - CB6_Bottom_1051 | ecosystem: Environmental > Aquatic > Marine > Oceanic | place: Canada: Western Arctic Ocean | collected...
AAAGACGAAAATGCCATCTATTATGAATGTGGGTATTCTTGTGACAATGCACTCTACTTACGTTTAGGTTCAGAAGCATTTTTCATCACAGACTCCCGTTATACGATTGATGCAGGAGAAAATGTTAAAGATGCCCAAGTTGTAATCAATGGGGACTTATATGCTGAAGCGTTAAAGCTAATGAGAAAAGCCAAAGTGAAAAAAGTCATTTTTGATCCTAAAGAGTGGTCTGTGCATGGTTTTTCTAAGGTGAGTGAAAAATCTAAAGTTACTTTTAAAGCGGTTTTAGATTTTTCGCATAAGAAGCGTATTATTAAGAGTGATGAAGAGTTGAAAATATTGGCCAAAGCGGCTAAGCTTGGTGCCAAAGCGTTTAAAAACTTGGCCAAAGCCTTTTCTAAAGAGGGTTTTGGCCAAGATGAGTACACGCTTACCCATACAGCCAAAGGCATTTTGGGTGATTTTGGGAAGTTTGAACTGAGTTTTGACCCTATTGTGGCTATTAACAAAAATGCAGCCAAGCCCCATGCATTAGCTACAGAAACCATACTAGAAAAAGGTGACTTACTTTTAGTAGATGCTGGACTTAAATACAAACGCTACTGTTCAGACCGTACACGTACTGTACAAGCAGACAAAGGTTTTGTTTTTGAGACGGCACAAACTTTCTCAAAAAAGAAGATTCAAAAAGCTTATGACACAGTGCTTAAAGCCCATGACAATGCCATAAACAAAGTACGTTCAGGGATGAAAGCCAACAAGGTAGATGCCCTCACACGTGACATTGTAGAAAAAGCAGGTTTTGGTAAGTATTATGTACATAGTACAGGCCATGGTGTAGGGCTAGACATTCATGAAATGCCTTACATCTCAAGTAAGTCAGATACTATCATTGAAGATGGTATGGTCTATACCATTGAACCAGGGATTTACATTCCTGATGAGTTTGGTATACGTATTGAAGATATGGTGGCTATGGTAGATGGAAAAGCAAAGGTACTCTAAAAAAGATGCCTTTAAGACGAAAACTAGATGAAAGACATACCCTTGTCTCTAGCCAACACTTTCCCTCAAGTATCAAGTCTAAAGGGGGACGAAGAGCCCTTTTAGGCATTGGTGGTAACATAGGGGATGTGGGACGTCGTTTTGAACATCTTTTTTGGGTTTTTAAACGCTCTTCCTTGCTTCGAGTGATTGAAACCTCACCCCTGTTTGTAAACCCGCCTTTTGGGTACACAGAGCAGGGTGACTTTACTAACGCTTTGCTGTGGGTTGAAACACAACTTACAGCAAAGATGTTATTGCGCTATGTTTTAGCTGTGGAGAAGCGTTTTGGACGGACACGTTCTTTTCAAGATGCCCCTCGCACCTTAGATATAGATATAATATTTTATGAAAATGTGACAATGGATACAAAAACCTTAACACTGCCTCATCCAGCTTGGATGCAGCGTGAGTCGGTACTTACCCCTTTGTCATATATGAAAGGTTGAACAGTATGACAGAAACATTTGTAGCACTTGATCCTAAAAGTGCGTATGAACAAGCTGTAAATAAGTATGGTACAGGGATTAAGCTCCTCTCAGCCAAACAAGTAAAAGATGAAAATGGAAAGTTATGGGCAGAGCTTTCTGTCTCTGTACCTGAAGACTATTTAGAAGAAGACGTTGTAGAAAAAAATCATCTAGAAGAAGCTGCAGCAGAAGAGAATACACAAGAAGTAAGTGTGCAGGAAGAGATTATTTCAGAAGAGCCTATTACAGAAGAAGCAGAATCAGAAAGTGAAACGGCGCTTTTAGAAGAGTTAGCAGCACTTAAAGTACAACTTGCGTTGATGAAAGAAGAACTTTTACCTCAAGGACAAGAGAGTGTTTCTTCAAAAGTGAAAACACTGTTTATGGAAAAAGGTATTGCTGCTAAGTGGCTAGACAAAGTTTTGGCTTCACTCATGGGTAACAGCATACTGAGTGATGAAAGACTTTTACTCTCTTACATTCTTGAAGAGATAGATGAGAGTTTAGAGATAAGAGAAGAGTCTCTAGATGTTGCAAAGATCATCATGCTTGTAGGACCAACAGGGGTAGGTAAGACGACTACCATTGCTAAACTTGCTGCACGTTACGCGTATATGATGGACAAACCGTATAAAGTAGGGTTCTTAAACTTAGATAGCTTTAAAGTGGGTGCTTTTGATCAGTTGGGGCACTACGCAGACATCATGCAGATTGAACATGTGACCATTGACTCAGTCTCAGCGTTTATTAAAGGGCTTGAACAATTGTCTGATTATGACATTATACTTGTGGACACGGCAGGTATGTCTCCGTATGACACACAGAAGTTCATTAAGACTATTGAGTTTGTACAGTCGGATGTGGCAAAAAAGTTAGAAGTCAATTTACTTTTGGCTGCCACAGTCAAGTATGAAGATATGGATGACATCTATAAAAACTTCTCATTTTTGAATTTACACTCTGTTATTATCTCAAAATTTGATGAGACCAGACACTTAGGTAGCCTACTTAATTTTATGTTATTATACAAAGTACCTATGAGCTACTTTTCTGTAGGTCAAGAGGTACCTGATGATTTACTTTTAGCCTCTAAAGAGTACCTTTTGGAGCGTTTTATAGGTGACTTAGATGGGTAACAAGCGTGAAAGATGATAGACAAGCTGATCGTTTGAGACAAATGATGCAAAAACAGCGTGTGGTACCTTCGTATGAATTGCTTTTGCCTTTGGTAAGTCTTTCTACAAAAGCCTATAGACAGTTGGCGCTAAATGATGTTTTGATTTTAGGCTTAGAAGACTTAGAGTTGATCCTTGTAAAAGATGAGATGATTTATGCAAAAGTCAAACTTTTAAAGTCTGATAATTTGTTTGGATTAGAAATAATTGAGCTTTGTAAAAAGCCCATAAAACCAAGTGATAGTAAAAAATATGAAACACTAAAACTATCTTTTGGATTTGTGCAATGTAAAGTTTTAGAAAAAGATTCTAAACTTAGAGCAGAGCAGATAAACTTTAAAAAAGTATCCTTGATACTAAGAAATATTAAAATAGCAGAAGCAACTTTAGTCCTTGTGGATGAAAAGATTGCTCTACGCATAGATAAGGTAGAAAAATAATGGTAGCAGAAACAACAGCAAAAGTGGCAACAGCAAAAGTGGCAACAGCAAAAGTACCAACAGTAAAAAAGAAAGTATTGGTTGGTATGAGTGGAGGAGTTGACTCTACAGTGACTTCTATTTTATTACAAAAAGAGGGTTATGAGGTTGAGGGTGTGTACATGAAACTACACCACAAGCCTGGTTACCATGAAGAGAATTTTACCAAAGCAAAACGTGTGGCTGAGTACTTGGGTGTCAAAGTACACTTTCTTGACCTCTCTGAAGAGTTTAAAGAGAATGTTTATGACTATTTTGTAGAGAGTTACAAAGAAGGACTGACTCCTAACCCTTGTGTCATGTGTAACCGTACCATTAAGTTTGGTAAAATGATTGACTTTGCAGACAGTATTGGGGCAGAGTTTGTGGCTACTGGGCATTACATCAAGTGTGATGGTGAGTTCATTTATGCTGCAGAAGACGCCAACAAAGACCAGAGTTATTTCCTTTGTGAAGTGAAAAAAGAGGTCTTACCTAGACTTATCTTTCCTTTAGGAACTTGGATTAAACCCGATGTAAAAGCTTACGCGGCAAACATTGAAGTACTTAAAGACTTTGCCACACAAGCAGAAAGCTCAGAAATCTGTTTTGTGGAAAAAACCTATGATGAAGTTTTAGCCAGACACATGGAGATAGACAAACCAGGTGAAGCCATCGATACAGAAGGTAATGTCGTAGGTACGCACAAAGGTTACATGCATTACACCATTGGAAAACGTAGAGGTTTTGTAGTAGATGGTGCCCATGACCCGCACTTTGTTTTAGAGATCAAACCTGAGACAAACCAGATTGTGGTGGGGACGAAAGAAAAACTTGAAGAGAACGAATTTGATGTGAAACAGATTAACCTCTTTAAAGAACTTACAGAGTTTGATTGTATGGTAAAAGTACGTTATAGAACCACTGCTGTACCTTGTCATGTAAAAATAGAAGGTGATACAGCTAGAGTTACCCTCAAAGAGCCTGTATTTGGACTTGCAAAAGGTCAAATAGCTGCTTTTTATGAAGAAGATAAACTGCTTGGTGGTGGGGTAATTTGTTAAGGTTTTCTTGAGACATGGGAAAAAAGATGCCTTAAGCGGTTCTTGGAACAAGCGTAAAAAAACAGGTTGGCATTAGCAATATAAAGATGGTAATAAAGTAGGAAAAACCTACTACAAGTAGTGATACATCCCTTAAGGGGTATGTATTTCCTGCTTGTTAAACTAGGGTTAGGGTTTTGTGCTATAATCATTGCATTACAGAAATAGGAATGCTTCATGCAACACTTTGACAGACCCTCTAACCCCTCATGTATCTCACAGACCTTTGCCATACTCCTCTTACCGTTTCTCTTTCTTTTAGGATTAGTACTGGCATACTTTGGATTTGTGCCACTCAATGTAAGTCTACATACTTTGGCCATTGTGGCATTTATATTTGTGGTATTTTTCTTTTTTGTGAAGCACAATGCCAACTATGCTGTCTGTCAAATGAAAGGCTCTTTTTACATGATGGAAGAGGAGTTACAAGCAGCACTTCGTGCCAATGCTCTGACCATCATGGGTAAAACAAAGTCTACGCTTTACATTAAAGACTTTATCTCTGAGTATTATCAAGACATACGTAATGACAACTTTGCACGTGTGGCATCTTCTGTCTTTCCTATGCTTGGTATTTTGGGGACTTTTGTTGCCATTGCTTTGTCTATGCCTGACTTTACGGTAAAAGACGTTGCATCACTCGACAGAGAAATTTCTATCTTACTTTCTGGTATTGGGACAGCCTTTTATGCTTCTATTTATGGTATTGCACTTTCCCTTATTTGGACGTACTTTGAAAAAAGAGGCATAGCCAAAGTAGACAGACAGATTTATAATCTTGAAAAACTCTATGGTAAACGTGTTTGGAAGAAGTCTGAACTCATTAAACATGAACATATGCAGTCAGAACTTAAAGACCAAAGGATTGTACAAACGTTAAGAGAAACCTTTAACATGGACTTCATTAAAGAGTTAAACGATCAGTACTTAAAAAACTTTACTACTATTATCAATGAAACCTCTAACAGTTTTACCAACCTCACTGCCAACATGCAACAAGCTTCTATAGATTTACGTGAAACGCTTGAAATGATACACCAACGTAATGAGAGTTCAAATGCTGTAGTAAACATGGAAGCTAACATTGCTGGGTTTAATGAAAATGCAAAAAATCTTCACAAAACCATGCAACGTTTTGACAGCTCTGTGGACCATACTTTTGAAAAGATAGATTCTGAGCTAGGGCAAGCAGTTGAGAAACTAAGTATTTTCGCAAAGATTATTTCGGAACAAAATCAAAGTATTTTGAAAAATATTTCACTGCGCCAACAAGAAGAGAAGTAAGTCTCCATGTTTAGAAAAGATAATGTAGAAGAAGAGAGTAACTTCTGGATCTCGTATGCAGACTTGATGGCTGGCTTACTTTTTGTCTTTATTTTACTTATAGGAGCCATTGTCTCTAAGTCTAGCATTTTACAATTAGACCTCGACGACAAAGCGACAAAACTAGACTTGGCAAAGCATTCCCTCACGCAAACAAAAGATATTGTCTTAGAAGATGAACGTATCATAAAACTCAAAAGTGATGAGATAGAAAAACTCAATAGAATGCTTATAGAAGCCAAAAACAAAGAAGTTAAACTCAATGACAAAATCATCATTGTTCAAACACTGCTCACAGATAATAAAAAAGACTTAAGAGAAACAAAGAAAAGTTTAGAAGATTACCAAGGAAAAGTTTTAGTGCTTTCCAATACACTAAGTGACACAAAACAAGAAGTACAGCTCAAAGATGAAAAGCTTTTAGCGGTGCTCAATGCCATGGATGAACGTAAAACCAAATATGACGAACTTGTGGCAAACCTACAGGCACAAAAAGCGAAGATAAAATCACTCACAGGTATGAAACTTAAAGTCCTTGCTGCACTCAAAGAAGCTTTAGGGTCTAAGATTGATATAGATAAAAAAACAGGCTCGTTACGTTTGGCGTCTAATGTCCTTTTTGATTCGGGCACATCTAAACTCAAACCAGAGGCAAAACTAGCACTTAAAGAGGCTTTTGAAGAGTACATAGGTATTTTGGTTACAAACAAAGAGATTGCGCCACACTTAGACAAAATTATTATTGAAGGGCATACGGACAGTGATGGAACCTATATCTACAACTTAAACCTTTCACAAAAACGTGCTTTGGCTGTGATGGAGTACCTTTTAACCCTGTCTTTTACCCAAGAACATAACATAAGACCCCTCATGACAGCTTCAGGTCGTGCCTACTTAGATGCCATTCTAGTAGATGGTATGGAAGACAAAGAGGCTTCTAGACGTATAGAGATTAAGTTTAGACTTAAAAATGAAGATGCCATGCATGAGATAGAGAAGGTTTTAGATGCGAAGTGATTTTAAACCGGTGCATCTGCAAGATGCAAATGCAAAACTGGACAAGCATCTGCTGTCTGCCCATCAGCAAACCAAGGAGAGCTACCCGAAAAAAGTATTTGGGGAGTCATGGTGGAAAAAGTGTTTAAGGCTATTTAAAAAATAGTCTTTTAGATCACCCGTATATCAACAGAACAACCTCAGTATTTTCTTACTTCACACAGTTTTTTATAATATGTTATACTATATATAATATTAATATTTTAGAGTAGGAGGGGTAGTAAAGTGCGACTAAATAGTTTATCAACACTGTTATTTGTTGGGACGGTGATACTTGCTGGTTGTGGTGGAGGTGGATCAACAAGTACTGATCCTATACTCCCAGAGACAGAGATAGATAAAAACGTTACTATTACAGGTGACTATCAGGTTGAAAGCTTGGGTGTTGCAAATACAATTAATGCTTTGGTTTCTATAGAAGGTGCAGCTAAAAGCCTCTATTTGGTACTCAGCAATAATGCTCTTGCGCCTGCCAGTGCAACTATCACCCATAGTCCTAAAGTTGTTACTACAGCGGCACAAGCCAAAGCTGTTTTGCCTGCCAATATGGTTAAAAAGCCAGTCATTCTTCATTCTCCTAAATATATACAAGACTTTTCATCTAAAATTTCTACACTGCTCTCTAAAGCAAAAGTCAGTCAACCCCAAGCTAAAATCGTAGCTGCTCCTGAGAGACTGGAAGATAATGTGGGCGATAGTGATATATTTTACCGTAGTTTAGATCTTGCAGATCCTACTGCTGCAACAGCGAGAAAAGTTATTTCAGTAAAAACTGACTTTGGCGTAAAAACACTTAACATTTGGGTCTCAAATGATAGCTTTGACAGCGGATCAGGGTGTGATAAATCCAAATGCGTGAAGCAAACTATGGTAGACGCACTTGCCGATACTTTTTTGAAGCTTGAAGATCCTGATAACGGTATTTATGATAACGACATCTATGACTGGGTAACGAACATTTATGGAGAAGAGTGGGGAAATAATCCTGCTGGTCTGATCGTTCCAGATGATGAAATCAGCATCCTGCTTACCGATATTGATAATGACAACAGTGCTAATGGCGGTGTGGTAGGATTTTTTTGGCCCAAAGACAACTTTTATAAGGCTGCATACACTGGTTCGAACGAAAGAGTAATGTTTTATATAGATTCTGTGATGTTTGCCAATGGTGGAAGTTCATGGAGTATAGATGATCTTTGGCCAAAAGAGATTGTCTCAACACTTGCACATGAATTTCAGCATATGATACACTTCTATCAAAAGACTGTTTTACTTGCAAATGACAATACTGATACATGGATAAATGAAATGCTCTCTGAAAGCACGGAAGATCTCGTCGCTACTAAAATCGAACATATTGGACCAAGAGGTGTTGATCCTAATATAGGAAGTGCTGGAGATTCTGGTAATACTTTGGGAAGATATCCACTTTTTAATGCAAACAATACCCTCTCTTTAACAGCATGGAATAATCAATTTGCAGATTATTCTAAAGTTAGTGCATTTGGAGCATATTTACTTAGAAACTACGGAGGAGCAAAACTCCTTCATGACGTTATGCATAATGCTTTTGTGGACAAACAGGCTGTAGTTGATGCTGTAAATAAATCTCCAGATGGTGCAGGAAAAACGTTTGCAAATCTACTCAGTGAGTGGGGTGTTGCAGTCATGCTATCTGATCATGATAATTTATTGGTTGGTACACCTGAATATAACACAGGTTGGTTTACTGACACTGACAGTGTCTATGGTGATACAACATATGAAATGGGATCTATAAACTTCTTTAACTATAATCCGCTTCCAACGATATATGCAATAGGCGGCATCGTTCAGCCTGAAGGAAATTATTACTATAAAATAGGTGATAATTTAACGGGCGATATTACTATTAAGCTAGAGCTCAATGGTCAAACAGAAGCAACACTCATCGCCAAATAGAAGAGGGATGTAAATGAAAAAAATAATTTTAGGACTGAGTTTGATAGGATTGATAGGCTGTGCCCAGGATAATATTATGGAACTTGAGGGAAGGGTGGCAGTGAAGGGCTCTTCTCCTCATACGTATTTAAGTATTGAAGACAATAAGAGTCATAAAAGTTACAAGATTCAAAATCAAGCCAAGTTTGATCTGATGAACAAACAAAATCAAACAGTGAAAGTAAAAGCAACACTCATCAAAGAAGCCGTAGGTCCCGGATTCCCTGCTGTGATAGAGGTAGTAGAAGTCAAGTAGACTTTTACTTGCTCTCCTTCTTCCTCACAATATCTGCGCCGAGTGCAGAGAGTTTCCCTTCTAAGTCATCATATCCACGGTCTAAATGATAGATACGTCTTACATTGGTAGTACCTTCTGCTACAAGTGCTGCTAAAACAAGGGCAGACGAAGCTCTAAGGTCTGTCGCCATGACATCTGCTGCATACAACTTCTCTACACCTTTAATAGCAGACACTGAGCCTTTGAGCCAAATGTCTGCACCCAAACGGTTGAGTTCACTCACGTGCATAAAACGGTTTTCAAAAAGACGCTCTTCAATGACACTTTCACCTTCAGCTATGGCAGCAACAGCCATAAACTGTGCTTGCATATCTGTAGGGAAACCTGGGTACTCTGTGGTGACAAGATTGACAGGCTTAAGTGTCTTGGCTGGCATAATCGTAATGCTATCGTCCGATAACTCAAAGGTACAACCCATGGCTTCTAATTTATCTATAGAGGTACGGATGTGGTTATTGTTTACGTTATTGAGTGTGATGACAGAGTTTGTAATGGCACCTGCACAGAGGTAAGTTCCTGCTTCAATACGATCTGGGATGATTTCTACCGTCTTAAATTCAAGAGGTTTTCCACAGGTTCCTTCAATGATAAGTTCATTGGTTCCTATACCTTCAACCTGTACACCTGCATCTCTTATCATTTCACATAGTTGTACGACTTCTGGTTCTACAGCTGCGTTAATGATGGTACTTTGTCCATGTGCTAAGGCTGCTGCCATCACAATGTTTTCTGTTCCACCCACAGTGATTTTGTCAAAGATGATTTTGGCACCTTTAAGGCCATCTTTTGCCTCTGCTCTTACGTACCCACCTTTTATCTCTATCTTCGCACCCATAGCTTCCAGTGCTTTGAGGTGCAAGTCAATAGGACGTTGCCCAATCGCACAGCCCCCAGGTAAAGAAACTTCACACTCTCCAAAACGTGCAAGTAGGGGTCCTAAGACCAAAATTGATGCTCTCATTTGTGAAACAATCTCATACACGGCTTTTGTTGAGTTGATAGAATCATTATTGATATGTGCAATGGTCTTATTGTGTTCCACCTTACCACCAAGCATGGTAAGCAGTGAGAGTAGGGTACGAATGTCAACCACATTGGGTAAATTTGTTAGTGTTACTTTTTTGTCTGAGAGTATCGTCGCAGCAATAATAGGTAAAGCAGCATTTTTAGCGCCTGAGATACGTACAGAGCCACTTAACTTTTGACCCCCAACAATTTTCAAATAATCCATTTATCTTCCTAAAAATATATTTAAAATATTTTATCCAATAATGATTATAAAGCAGATAAAGTTGACAATATCTATGGATATATTAAACAATATTATTTACGATGAAATTAATATTATTAACTATCATTTAAAGATTTTTACAGTACTATATTTAATAATATGTACACGCACAGCTTGAAAAGGCACATTTAAGGGAAAAGAATGTCGAGTAGTCTAGATAAACTTAAGGCGCTTACGAGTCGTTTGGAAGATAAGTTAGAAGCAAAAGGGAAAAAGAAACCCGAAGCTTCTACTAAAGTCCAAACAGAAACGCCTAGCGTCCAAAAACCAGTTATGAAACCAGTCACTAAAGTAGAAAAACACAGAAGTGTAAGTTCTGCTGTCAATTGTGAAAATATACGTGAAGAGAATATTGCACGTGTAAACACACTCTATAAAAAACTCAAAATATTTGAGAAGTCTCCAGACTTTGAAGAGATTTTTGCCTACAAAGCCATGAACCTTTCAGGCATTGGTTTAAAAGAAAATGACTTCGGCCAAGTCCGTGAGGGTAAATATATTCAAGTTATTGCCATCACTTATGAGCCCGATAAAAATGGTAAGAAAAAAGCCAAAAATATTTCATTGGGCTACTTTGGGAAAGCAGAAACGCTAGATGGCGTACTTAAAAATGAGATTATAGAATTTGTCTTACGCTGGCGTTATGAAAAAGCGTTTCAAAATGTGGAACACTATAAAGACTTGCTTGACATACTAGATGAGCCCTTAGTAGAAGTTTCTGAAGAGAAGGCCTCAACCACACTCTTTTAATGAAGCCTGTTCAATCTGTTAGAAAAATTTACTTTTTCTAACAGAACTAATCAAAAACTTGTTACAATCTATTTAAGAAAATACTTAGGATTGACATGCATTTAGACCTTACCCCTGAAGCACTTTTGACACAACTAGGCTACACACAAACAGAACAAACACTGAAACAAATCAACAAGATCATTGGAAACACCAAAGGTTTTGAAAAATTCTCTCAGCACATTCCCTCATTTAATGATCTTTTAGCGGTAGAAAAAGGTTTTATAGCCATGTCTAACTCTGAAGACCACCTCAAAATCAAATGTGAAGAGGACATCTCTGCAGATAACCTTTCTGCTTTTACTACGTTGGTACAACATTGGGCAGATAAATACAAACTTGAACTTAAACAAGTACACAATAAAAATACTTATTACATCATCGGTTTACACTAGTTGCCCCTTAGCGCTCTAAATGATGAACAGCTTTCTGCTGCAACGGCATCTCTAGGACATAACCTTATTATTGCATCAGCAGGTACGGGTAAAACCTCTACCATTGTAGGGCGTATCGCCCATTTGTTACAGACTGGTGTAGACCCTTCAAGCATTCTTTTGCTTACCTTTACAAACAAAGCTGCAGGAGAGATGATTGCGAGGCTTGAACGATACTTCCCTAAAAAGACGGTACGTCAAATT
>Ga0310122_10002532_pt1 | contig 11621 bp, 10 predicted proteins | sample CB6_Bottom_1051__FD_203503 | JGI IMG/M metagenome (GOLD analysis project Ga0310122, IMG submission 203503) | Marine microbial communities from Western Arctic Ocean, Canada - CB6_Bottom_1051 | ecosystem: Environmental > Aquatic > Marine > Oceanic | place: Canada: Western Arctic Ocean | collected...
TTGCCCGGGCGGACCTCAGGCTTCGTGGGCAGGGTGACCTTTTCGGGGCACAACAACATGGGCGGGATCCGATCCTGCGCTTCGCAGATCTGTCGCTGGATGAAGGGCTTCTGGTGGAGGCACAGAATCGGGCCCGCTCCATGGTGGAGGCCGACCCCGATCTGCAGGGAGAAGATGTGTCGCTGATCAGACGACTCCTGGACCACCGCTATGTGGAGAGGCTCAAGCTGTTCTCCGTCGGGTAGGCCTGCTAGAGTCCGTGCTCCTCGAAACCTGAACCAGAGACATCGGCAAGAAGATGACCCCAGAGGCGACAACCGAGGTACGATCTCTCGAGAATAACGTCGGAGATACGGTCACCGTTTTGGGGTGGGTCCACACGACGCGCGGTCACGGCAATGTAGGCTTCGTTGTCGTAAGAGACGGGACGGGCCTTGTGCAGGGTGTGCTCGTGAAAACGGAGCTCGAAGAGAGCGTTTGGGCGGTGCTCGAGTCCCTCACCCAAGAGTGCACGGTGGCGCTCACCGGAGAGGTCCGAGCCGAACCCCGTGCGCCCGGTGGTTATGAGATGGGGGTGACCGCGCTTGAGTTACTCGGGGCCTCCGAGGAGTACCCGATTCAGCTCAAGGACCACGGAGTGGATTTTCTGCTCGATCATCGTCACCTGTGGCTCCGCTCGAGTCTTCAGAGGGCGGGCCTGCGGGTTCGCCACGAAGTGGAACATGCCATCCATGACTTCTTCTATGAGCGTGACTTCGTTCGAATCGATACGCCGATTCTCACCGGTGCTATCGGTGAGTCCGCGGGGACCCTGTTCGAGACCGACTACTTCGGAGAACCGGCTTTTCTGGCGCAAACCGGGCAGCTCTACGTCGAGACCGCGTGTCCCGCGTTCCGGAAGGTCTACTGCTTCGGTCCCACGTTCAGAGCGGAGAAGTCCAAGACCCGCCGTCACCTGACGGAGTTCTGGATGATCGAGCCGGAGGTGGCCTTCGCCGACTCCGACGACAACATGAGACTTCAAGAGGAGTTCGTCAGTCATATCGTGGAGCGAGCGCTCGATACGTGTGGCGCGGAGCTCGAGGTGCTCGAGCGAGATACGGCGGAATTGGAGGCTGTTGCCGCACCGTTTGCACGGATTTCCTACACGGACGCAGTGACGCTGCTTCAGGAGAAGGGAAGTGAAGTGGAGTGGGGCGACGACTTGGGAGCACCCGACGAAATGTTGTTGTCGGAGCAGTTCGAGCAGCCCGTGTTCGTCTACAACTACCCCAAGGCGATCAAGGCATTCTACATGAAGGAAAACCCGGACGACCCGAGAACTGTGCTCTCTAACGACCTACTCGTTCGGGGGTACGGGGAGCTCATCGGGGGGAGCCAACGGGAAGACGATTTCGACCGGCTACTTGCCCGGATCCGCGAAGAGAAGCTCCCTGAAGAGACCTACTCCTGGTATCTGGACCTGCGCCGCTATGGCACGTTCACGCATTCCGGGTTCGGACTGGGATTGGAACGTACTGTGGCCTGGATCACCGGGCGGCACCATATCCGAGAGCTGATCCCGTTCCCTCGCATGATGAACCGCCTGACTCCGTGAACAAGCTGGTTTTCGACATGAAGGACCGGCGACCGGTGTGGGCATTGCCGGACTGGGCCGTCGAGCAGATTCAGGAGGCGCTGCCCGCCGACTGGACGATGACCGTCGTCAATGCCGCGGCCGATGGCTCCGGTGACGGCTCGGCTCGGGCGAACGACGAGGTGCTGGCCTCGGTGGGAGATGCCCGGATCTACATGGGCTTCGGAATTCCGCCGGAAGTGCTCACGACTGGCGAGTGCCTCGAGTGGGTTCACTCGGGTTCCGCGGGGGTAGGCAGTTCTCTTACGCCCGAGATGCTCGCGAGTCCGGTCTGGTTCACGAACTCCGCGGGTATTCACGGTCCACCGATGGCCGAAACGGTAGTCGGCATGATCCTGTACTTTGCGCGCGGACTCGACCTTGCGGCGGTGGGGAAGGCGGGCAACCGATGGGACGCGAACCCGTTCTACCAGGTCGACTCTCCTATCCGCGAGCTCGGGGACAGCGTCGTGGGCATCATCGGTCTTGGTGGGGTCGGAGGCGAGGTGGCCAAGAGAGCGTTGGCGATGGGGGCCCGTGTGATCGGCCTCCGTAGGGACGGTTCGGAGTCTGCTGCGCAGCCCGATTGGACCGCAGGAGTGACCGCTGAGAGCCTTCGGGTAGTCACAGGTGAAGACGGCCTGTATGGGCTTCTCGGTGACAGCCACTACGTAGTGATTTCGGCCCCTTCCACGCCGGCCACCCGAGGAATCGTCTCACGGCGTGCCTTGGCGGCCATGAGACCGGACGCGGTGCTCGTGAACATCTCCAGGGGCGACCTGGTGGATGAAGATGCGCTCGTCGATGCACTTCGAGAGGGGCGTCTGCGAGGCGCCGGACTGGATGTGTTCGGTGTGGAGCCGGTACCGCGTGATCATTCCTACTGGGGCCTGCCCAACGTGATCGTGACGCCGCATGTGTCCGCCGTCACTCGCTCGTATTGGCGGAGGGAAGTGGAGTTGATCGTGGAGAACCTTCGCCGCTTCTTGGGTGACGAGCCGTTGACGAATGTAGTGGACAAGATCGAGGCCTACTGACGTCGAGGCACACTGACGTACACTGGCCGAGAGCTCTTACTCTCGCTCCTCTTCCTTGACGTTCTCCCAAATGGCGTTGAGTTCCTCCAGGGCCGCCTCCCCGAGGAGAAGTCCCCGTTCGACGGAGATTTCTTCGACTCGCTGGAAGCGCCGCGTGAATTTTCGGTTTGCCCGCCCCAGCAAAGTTGCGGAGTGGTTTCCCGTGAGGCGCACGAGGTTCACTACCGAGAACAGGAGGTCACCCAGTTCCTCTTCGAGATCGACCGCCTCGCCTGTACCCAGAGCCTCCCCCACTTCGGCGAGCTCTTCGCCGACCTTGTGCCACGCACCGGCGGCGTCTGGCCAGTCGAATCCGACTCCGCTCGCTCGCTCCTGAATGCGGTGGGCCCGGTGCAATGGATCGAGGCCGGTCGGAAGCCCTGCAAGCGCTGAGACTTCACGAGGGCGCTCCTTGGCTTTGAGGGCCTCCCAGTCCTCCTCGTCCCCGAGGCCGAAGAGATGGGGGTGCCTACGGCGCATCTTGTCTTCGAGCCGCTCCGTTACCGAGGAGGATGTGAACCGGCGTCGCTCCTCCCCGATCACGATTTGGAACGCGAGGTTGAGGAGAAGGTCACCGAGTTCCCCTTCCAACTCGTCGTCGTCTGTGGCCCGAATGGCATCCGCGACTTCGTGTGCTTCCTCGAGAAGGTGAGGGATCAGGCTCTCGGGCGTCTGCTCTCGGTCCCAGGAGCAGTGAGCCCGGAGGAAGCGAACAAGCTCCAGGGCTCGGTCCAGGGTACCGGCCCCGAGGTCGGGCACGAGAGGATCATCGGTGTGTGAGGCCATCTGGCAACTCCTCGCTATCCGGTAACTGGATCTTGATCAGACGATATCTTTTCGCTTTTTTCAACGGCTATGTCAACCGACCCCCGCACCCGGTCCTGGGTGGAAATCCAGCCTCAGGCACTTCGTCGCAACCTTCGTCGGATCCGTGAAGCCATCGGTGGCTCGTCCGCCATCATCCCCATGGTGAAGGCGGACGGGTACGGTCTCGGGATGGAGCAAGTGGTCGAGACGGTCGAGCTGGACGACCCATTGGGATACGGAGTGGCCACACTGGAGGAGGGACTTCGCCTCCGGGAGGCCGGCGTCGATAAGCCCGTGATCGTATTCAGTCCCATTCCTCCGGGTGCGTATGAGTCGGCCGTCGCCCATGCCCTTACCGTGACGATTTCCGACGTCGACTCGCTCGAGCGACTCTCGAATGCCACTACCGCCGTGGGCGTGAAGGCACGTTTCCAGGTCGAGGTCGATACGGGGATGGGCCGGTCCGGCTTCGACTGGTCCACAGTGTCCGAGTGGGGCCCAGCGGTAGCTGAACGGGTGTGCGCGACACTCTGTTGGGAGGGGTGCTATACCCACTTCCACTCCGCGGACGTGGAAGAAGATGCGGCGACGATGGCGCAGTGGCGCCGGTTCAAGGAGGCGCTAGGTGCGTTGGAGGGAGGACCCGGGTCATTGACTCATGCGTGCAACGCTGCGGCTGCACTGCGCTATCCCGCCCTCGCGGCCGATGCGGTGCGGCCCGGCATTTTTCTCTATGGCGGGGCCGTAGGTCTAGGTGTCGCCAGGCCGGAAGAGGTCGTCCGAGTGCGGGCTCGTGTGACGTTCATCCGGGACGTGGCGGAGGGTGCGACGGTGGGCTATCGGTCCACCTATCGATCCCATGGTGCGGAGCGTTGGGCCACACTCGGCATAGGATATGGGGATGGGCTTCCAAGAAGTCTGGGAAATCGAGGAAGCGCACTCCTTTCCGGCCGCCGTGTTCCGATCATAGGACGGATCTCGATGGACATGACGGTGGTAGACATCACCGGAGCGGAAGGGGTGAGTGTGGGGGATACGGCAACGTTGATAGGGACGGATAAAGAGGAGAGCATCACTTTGGACGAGGTTGCAGATTTGGCGGGGACGATCAGTTACGAGATTCTCACGGGCCTTACATCAAGGCTATCGAGGGTTTGGTTGGCCAGTGAAGATGCCTGAGCGCGTCGCTGAGGGGAGTTCGAGAAAGTCGAAGCTACTTCAGAGCGCGCGTTGGATGCTCTCTGTGATGGTATTTTGGGGTTGTGCAGAAGAAAACACGACAGCGCCTTCAATCGACCTGATTCAAGTCGCTCCGCAGACCGTGGAGATCATTCTGCCCTTCGCCGACTTCGTGCAAGGCGTCGAGATCGTGGGCGGTTTCGGGTCCACGTCCGACGTCGCGACGGGGATCGTGGCCCGAGATATGAACGGGCTGAACGCAAAAACGCTCGTTCGCTTCCGTGCATACCCCGATTCGGTTGCCGTTGTGGATGAGAGTGGCGTTATCACCATGTACTCCAATCTGATCTTCCGGGGTGGACGCGTGATGTTGTTTTTCGACACACTTCAGGGGACGGTCGATCAGCCGGTCGACGTTGAGCTGTTCGCGATTCGACAACCGTGGCACCCTCCGACGGCGACATGGGAAATAGCGGTCGACACCGCGGGGGACCAAACGGCCTGGGTCTCGCCCGGCGGGGGTGCGGCGGTATCGGTTGGAACCGGAACCTTCGATCGCGGTTTGGCCGAGGGAGACTCGGTGGCCTTCGTCGATTTGGTGACTGTCCCGTTAGACTCGGCCACGGTGGCGTCATGGGCCGACACCACCGATGCTTCGCGAGGGGTACTCGTGGCAGCTTCGACTCCCGGTACCCGGTTGACGCTGGTCAGGGCGTCCCTTCGACTCGACATATCGCCGAGCGCGAACCCCGACACCACCGTTGAAGCGAACTTCGGTCTGGCGGACCTGAGCTATATATACGATCCTGCTCCCCAGCTTCCCGCGGACTGGTTGCGCGTAGGGGGTACGCCCTCCTGGCGGTCGGTCATCACTTTCAGGGTGCCGCGCATGATCGGGGGGTCACCTGCGATTTGCGGTGCCGTCGGGTGTCAGTTCGACGTGACGACGGCGGACTTGAATTTGGCGGAATTTGTCCTCACCAGTCGTCTGACCGAGGCGCCGTTCGAGCCTTCGGACACGACCCAGATGGACATCCGACCCGTGCTAGAGCCCGAGAGGATGCCGAAGTCACCTCTCGGCGACCCGTTGGGGTCCCAAGCGACGACGCTTCCCCCTGCGATCTTTGCGGAACGTGCGGGATCACAAGTTGCCCTGACAGTTACCGGGCTGATTCGTGGCATCCTCGAATCGGAGGGCGATGGAGATCTGCCCCTCTCCACGATCGCCCTCTTGAATTCCACCGAGCCGGGACGGTTCGGATTCGCCTCGTTCGAGGGGTTGGGGGCTACGGGTGCTCCGACGCTCCGCCTCGTGCTGACGCTCGCGGGGCAGGTAGGGCTCCCATGAGGCGTTTCTTCCCCATGCTGTTGTGGTCCTTGGTGTTCCCGGGCGCTGTGATCGGTCAGTCTATCCTAGGATCGAGCGGCTTAGGGACGCGAAGCGAGCCATTGGATGCGGTTCAGCGCGCGCTTGGCGGAGCGGGAGCAGCGATCCAATCCAGCACGGTTCTTCCCGGCGATCCGACCGCTTCGTTGGATTTGTTGGCTTCCACGTTGACGTTCACGATTCAGCCGACCTGGGCAGATTACACGGTCGGTTCGGACGAGGGTGACTTCGCGGAGACTCGGTTCCCGGTGTTCGGATTTGCCTTCCCGATCGGTACTACGAGTGTTCTGACCCTCACGATGGGAAGCAAGTTCGATCAGCGGTGGTCCGCGGTGGTCCAGGATTCCCTCGACCTCGGTGGTACCATGGTCGGAATTACCGACGAGTTTCGTTCCGAAGGGGGCGTCTCGACGGCCCGAGCCGGTTGGGCGAAGCGCCTGACCCCGACACTTGCCGTGGGTGCCACCGCGGGCATGCATATGGGCGGGCTGACACGTAGCTTCAGGCGAACCTTCGCACAGACCGTGCTGGACAGCGTTTCGGTTGCAGGACCCATCGACCCCTTCTCCGACATCGGGCGGTGGACCCATTCAGGACCCGTCGTCTCCTTGAACGTGTCTTGGGACCCGATTCGCTCGGTTCAACTGACTGGCGCGATCGACTGGTCCGGCACGATCGCTGTTACGCCCACGGATGACGTGGGACGAGAGACCCTCGACGTGGACGTGCCACTCGAGTTCAAGCTCGCGGCGACGACGCAGGTCAGTCCCGCACTCATGATCACCGCGGGGATGTCCACGGCCAACTGGTCGGATCTAGGTGTACCTCAGATCGATTCCGTCGGCGTTGGCAGGGCTTCAACGATCGGCGCGGGCATACAGTGGGACATCGGAAATTTCTGGGCGGGCGGATTTCCATTGCGTCTGGGGTATCGCCGGGCCTCCTTACCATTCCGCTTCCGCGGTGACGCAGTCAAGGAAAGCGCGGTCTCATTTGGATTTGCGGTCACCATGTTCCAGGACGAAGGGCTTCCGTTGGCTGGGTTCGACGTAGCCTGGGAGATGGGTGGGCGATCCTCCGGCGACTTCGACGAGAATCTGAGACGCCTCACTGTTTCGGTTCGAATCGGGGGCCGCTGACGCGGGCGACTCCATATGAGGGTTCGCTTCAAGACCTTCGGCTGTAAGGCCAACCAGTACGATACGGACCGGATGCGGCAGGAGCTTGTCGCCCGCGGAGCGATCAATGTGGACGGCCCCGGTGGGGTCGACGTGTACGTGGTGAACACCTGTACCGTGACCAACGCGGCGGACGCGGACGCTCGCCGCTTCATCCGGCGTATCCATCGGGAAAGCCCTGGGGCACACGTGGTAGTGGCAGGTTGCTCTGCCGCACTTCGTGCCGACGAATATGCCGACATCACCGGTGTGGGGGCTGTAGTTCCGGGTCACGATCCGGTGGAGGTTGCTAGGGCCGCGAGCCTCGGACCGAGATTAGTGCAGCTCGGCATCGGGCGGGGGTACGACGACCTGGCTCTCGAGCCCATTGCAGCGAAGATACTTTCGCGCCGAGAGGGGGCGACCCGAGGTTGGCTCAAGATCCAGGACGGATGTGACCGTCGATGCTCGTTTTGTGCCACCCGCCTTGCCCGCGGCGCGAGTCGTTCTCGCGAAGTCGACGAGGTGGTTCGGGAGGCGCTTCAGCTTGCCGCCCATCACCCGGAGCTAGTGCTCACCGGAATCCACATCGGACACTACGGACGAGACCTGGAAACGCGGCCAACTTTGTCGCGCCTCCTCGCCCAACTCCTGGACGCCGTGCCCCAAGTTCGCTTCCGTCTCGGCAGTGTAGAGGCGACCGAAGTGGACGATCTACTCCTCGAGTTGATCGTGACGTCGGGCGGCCGGGTGGCTCCGCATCTACACATGCCCCTGCAGAGTGGGGCCGATTCGGTTTTGCGCCGGATGCGGAGGTGGCACACGCGAGACGCGTATAGACGGCGGGCGATGGAGATCGCCGCTCAAGTGACGCCGTTGGGCTTGGGAGCCGACCTGATAACCGGCTTCCCCGGTGAGACCGAATCGGACCACCGCGATACAGTGGAACTCGTCGAGGAGCTTCCGTTCACCTATCTACACGTCTTTCCCTTCTCGCCGAAAGACGGCACGATGGCCGAGGATCTACCGAACCCTGTGCCACAGCGTGTGGCTGGGGAACGAAGTCTGGAATTGAGGGAGTTGGTGAGGGATAAGGGTGGGGAATACCGGACCTCCCGCGCCGGGCAGCGCGCGTGCGTTACGCTCGAGGCCAACGGCGCCACAGCGCTGACGGGGGACTACTTGCGTGTGGAAGCGAGAGGAACCGGGATGGAGGATGTGGCGCACTTGCATGACGGTGTCCTTCGGGGGATTGGGCAGGATCTCTATATTGAACTCGCCGGCTCGGCCTTTTCCGGTATGGAGTCGTCCCATCGTTCATGCCTGAGTTCGATATGATCCGAACGACAAAGAAGCGTGCGTATGTCGAAACGTACGGGTGCCAGATGAATATCAGTGACGGTGAGCTCATGGAGGGCTTGCTGGAGGATGGAGGGTATGAGATCGTCTCCTCGCCCGAGCAGGCGGATGTCGTTCTGGTCAATACGTGTGCGATCCGGGAGCATGCCGAAAAGAGGGTGTTGGGTCGGGTGGGCCAACTCAACGGGCTGAAAAAGGATCGACCCGATCTGATCCTGGGCGTGACCGGCTGTATGGCCCAGCGAATGGGTGAGAGCCTGTTGGAGCAGGCGCCGTATATCGATCTGGTGATGGGGCCTGACGGATACCGGTCCCTCCCGGGGCGCCTGGAAGATATCGAGGAGGGGCGCAGAACGCGACCGTCACGTTCCAGCAAGAAGCGGGGACCCCAACTCGCCGTTTTGGATCTGAGTTTGGGTGAGAACTACGAAGGCCTGGTCCAGCGCCGGGCCTCTCGTGTTTCAGCCTGGGTTCCAATCCAGCGTGGTTGTGATCACCGGTGCACCTTTTGCATCGTCCCCTACGTGCGCGGTGGGGAGAAAAACCGGCGGCCGGTCGAGGTGATGCGGGAAATCGATGATATCGTGGCCTCCGGAGTGACAGAGGTCATGCTGCTAGGTCAAACGGTCAACTCCTACGAGGCCGACGGGTGGTCCTTCCCGGAACTCCTCCGAGCCGTCGCTCGCGTGGAGAGCATCGAGCGTGTGCGCTTCATGTCCCCCCATCCCAAAGACGTCACCCCCAAGTTGGTGGACGTCATGGCGGAGGAGTCTGCGGTATGTGAACATCTGCACCTGCCGCTCCAAGCAGGGAGCGATCGGACCCTCAAACGTATGCTGCGACGCTATTCCGTAGATGGCTTTCTGGAGAAGGTGGCCCTAGTGCGTGACGCGATACCCGGTATCGCACTCTCTACCGACGTCATCGTGGCATTTCCGGGTGAGACCGAGGAGGAATTCGAAGAGACCCTCGAACTCCTCCGCACCGTCCATTTCGATGAGGCGTACATGTATAAGTTCTCGCCGAGGGAGGGTACGCCCGCTACCCGCCTACCTACCACAGACTTCGTCTCCGACGACGAAGCTCAGGATCGGCTCGAGCGGCTCATCGACATGCAACGCGCGATTCAATCCGAGATCAACCGTGGAGAAGTGGGTCGGATCGAGGAGGTGTTGGTAGAAAAGGAGGCCCGGGGACCGAATCAGATTCTGGGGCGGACGCGGCGAAACAAGCTCGTCGCCTTCGTGGGGTCTCCGGACCTCATCGGTGGTTACCACACCGTGCGCCTGACCGATACGACGGGCGCCACCTTCATGGGGGAGCTCCTCGAGGCCAGGATCCCGGCCGTGAGTCCATGACCCGCTTTGCGGGCCTCGTCGGCGTCTTCTTTGTCCTGATCTTCTCTACCGTGTTCGTCACATTGAACGGGGCGCAACGGGTAACGATCGACCTGGGGGTCATGGTCTTTTACCGGGTGCCTGTAGCCATCATCGGTTTCGGCGGGCTCTTGATCGGGATGGTAGTGATGCTGGTAGCGGGTGTGCACAGCGACCTCAAGGTAAGGACGATCCTGCGTCAACGCCTGGAAGACGAGGATCGTGAAGAGCGGGCGCTGATCGATCGTACACAGCAAGATCTCTTCCCGGCCGATCCCGAGGGAGGGGAGGGAGAGGAGGTGCCCTTAACCTGATCCGTCGTTCCATCCGGTGGGTCCGTGTGCCTCCTTGAGGCCACGACCGCCCCTTGTCGCGTGGATCGCCCTCGGTGTCATGGTCGGGAGCGCGGCATCCGCACTTCTCGCCTCATCCGAGGCGCACCTTCCGTTGCTGACGCTCCTCCTCCTGCCCGTTCTGCCATTCCTTCGCCCCGATCGGAAGCGAACGCCTCCCTCCACATCCGAACCACGCACTCGCAACGCCCAATATGTCTCCGTGGTCCTGGCGATATTCACGGGGGCGATGACCACTCACCTTCAGCGGGGGTCGATGGAGCGAGATTGTCGGCTCCACCTCGCCGATGGTGGTGTAGGGCCGGTCGCTGGGTGGTTCGAGTCGGCTCCGGGTACGGGAGCCAGACCCTTCTACCTCATGGACGGACTCGGATGTCGAGGTACGATCCGTGTTCTCTCGAGCAACGGTGGGCCGGGCATCATGCCGGGCGTTCTTGTGAGGGGAGTAGGCCGCTGGCGGAGGGCAGGGAGTCAGGTGGCCACGTGGCCGCACACATCAGATATCCTCGAGTTGGCGGATGCCAGCGTCAACGATACCGACCCTGGTGCACGGCTGGCGCGCACCCGGGCTCGTCTCCGGGGGAGGGTAGAGAGCCGACTACGCACTCTGTTTCCGTCCACATGGCCCTTGGCCTCCGCGCTCATTCTCGCTCGGAAGGAGGGGCTAGATCACGACGTCAGGGAGTCCTTCGCCATAGGGGTATCGCTCACCTGTTGGCGATTTCCGGCCTCCACGTGGGCGTGGTGTCCATGCTAGTGAGCATGGTCGTGCGCCAAATCGGCTTGGGGCCAAGGCGGACCGGAATGCTTTCTTCAGCGGTTACCTGGCTCTACGTTGGCTTTATCGGGTTTCCGGACGCGGCGACTCGGGCAGCGCTGATCCTCACCTTCGTCTCCGTTTCACGATGGCGGACCCGGCCACCAGGGGCGTTGGGGGCGGTCGCAACGAGCCTGCTCGTCCTCTTCCTCGTGGATCCGCTCTCTCCGGCCCGACCCGGTTTCCAGCTTTCGTTCGCGGGAGCGTTGGGTCTTCTCATTGTGGCCCCTCCCATCCGAAGACGCCTCGACGCGGCGTGGCTGTGCAGGATCCCGCGTCCGTTCAAGGGCGGGCTGGCCGCCCGCGTGGGTGCCACGCTCGCTACGGCCCCGATCGTAGCGTGGCACTTCGGGCGAGTATCGCTCGTCGGGTTACCGGCGACGCTGTTGGCTGCACCGCTCGTCACGGTAGCCATTCCAGGACTACTCCTGACCCTCGCCGTTTCCTTGATCGCTCCTGGACTCGCGCAGTTGCTGGCGGGCGGGACGAATCTCT
>Ga0310122_10002534_pt1 | contig 11618 bp, 9 predicted proteins | sample CB6_Bottom_1051__FD_203503 | JGI IMG/M metagenome (GOLD analysis project Ga0310122, IMG submission 203503) | Marine microbial communities from Western Arctic Ocean, Canada - CB6_Bottom_1051 | ecosystem: Environmental > Aquatic > Marine > Oceanic | place: Canada: Western Arctic Ocean | collected...
TGGATCTCATTTAGCGACGATAGTTATGAATGCTGGATGGGAAGAGAAGTTAAGATATTTTGAAGATGAAGAGAAGTTGAAAAGAATGAAGGAAGCAGGATTTAATGGATCTCATTTAGCGCAGATAGTTAGAGGTTCAGATTGGGAAGAGAAGTTAAGAAAGGTTTTAGCTGAAGATGTATTAGAATTACTTGCTAAAAAAATCATTATTCATAATAAGTTGGCAAAGCTTTGTCAGAGAAAGAATTGGAGGGAGGAGATTGAGAGATTGATCGAGGGGAGTTGAGATAAGGGTTAGATCTTGGTTAAAAACCGAATTTTCATTCTCTTAGGAGTTCTGTTAAGATTCTTGCTGTATGGACATTTCTTTTTATTTAAAACCAGCAATTTTTTCTTTTGTCTTAACGGTCTTTTTTCTTGTTTTGGCATTAAAGTATTTTCCAAAATGGGGTCTGATGGATCGGCCAAAGAGATATGGACTTAAAAGAGGAGCTATTCCTTATTATGGTGGTCTTGTGATTTTCCTTTCTTTTTTAATTGCGGTTTTTCTCTTTGTTCCCTTAAATGCAGCAACAATTGGTCTGATTATTGGAGCAAGCATGATTGCTGTTTTAGGTTTTTTTGATGATTTGTTGAGTTTGAGTCCATTTCTGCGTTTGTTTGTTCAGTTTTTAGCTGCTTTGGTTCTTGTGTTTGTAGGAATTGGAATTTTATCTATTAATGTGCCGTTTTTAGGGACTTTAGAATTTACAAACTTTGTTTATAATGGAGTCTTTTTATTGTCAGCAATATTCACAATTATCTGGGTAATGGCTATTTTGAATACGATGAATTTTGTGGATGGTATTAGCGGACTTGGTAGTGGTGTTAGTTTTGTGGCTGGACTTACTATCTTTTTCTTGAGTATTAATCCAAATTTGCATGCAGATCTGGCTTCTCAGATGCCTGTTGCGATGCTTGGATTGATTGTTGCGATGATTTCCCTGGCTTTTCTTCTTTTTGATTTCCCAAAGCCTAAAATATTAATGGGTGATACTGGTAGTACTTTTCTTGGTTTCGTAATTGCTACTTTGGCTATTTTTTCAGGGGGGAAGGTGGCAACTGCTTTTTTGGTTTTGGGTATTCCAATCTTAGATATGCTTTGGGTTGTGTTTCGAAGAATTACTTCGCGTAAGAAGTTTTGGAAAGGGGATAGGAAGCATCTTCATCACCGTTTATTAGATATAGGTTTTAGTGAAAAGCTTATAGTTTCTTTGTATCTATTGATTACTGCTTTCTTTGGTTTTACAGCAGTTTTATTAGTGAGTAGTCAGCAGAAATTGTTTATGTTGATTGCTTTGGCTATTTTGATGCTTGTTTTGGCTTTAAGCCTTGTGTTTGTCCCAAGAAAGAATTAAATTAGCTTTACTATGGCGGATCTAGTTGATGATATTAAATCAAAATTAACTATTGAGGGACTTGTTTCTCAATATGTTCAGTTAAAAAAGGCTGGGCGTAACCTGAAAGGGCTTTGTCCTTTTCATGAGGAAAAGACTCCTAGTTTTGTGGTGAGTCCTGAAAAACAAATTTGTCACTGTTTTGGTTGTCATAAAGGTGGTGATATTTTCACTTTTATTGAAGAAAAAGAGGGGATTACTTTTGTAGAAGCTCTAGAAGTTTTGGCTGATAAGGTTGGAATAAAGGCTGATACTAAGAAATATAAGAAGAAGGCAGGTCCTACGGATAAAGATGATTATTTTAAAGCTCATGAAATTGCCTGTGAATTTTTTGAAAAACAACTTTATAAGACTAACGATGGTAAAAAAGTTTTAGAATATCTTTATAAAAGAGGTCTTGATGATGAGACAATAAAAGAATTCAGGATTGGATTTGCACCAGATAGTTATGATGCTTTGTATCCATCTTTAATTAAAAAAGGTCTTAATAAAAATGTGCTTTTAAAATCTGGTTTGGTTTCGAGTAAGAGGATAGCTTCTGATCAAATTTATGATAAATATCGGAAACGCTTAATTTTTCCAATTTTTAATTATTTGGGCAAAATTTGTGGTTTTGGTGGGCGAGCACTTTCGAAAGATCAGATGCCAAAATATTTAAATTCACCTGAGAATGCTATATATAATAAGAGTAAAGAACTATATGGTCTTTCATTTGCAAAACAATCTATCAAAGAAAATGATCAATTGCTTGTTGTTGAAGGCTATTTTGACGTGATTTTGCCTTATAAGGCTGGGATTAAAAATGTAGTTGCGACATCGGGTACTGCTTTAACTGATAAACAGGCTAAAATTATTAAAAGATTGACCTCTAATGTTGTAAGTTGTTTTGATAATGACGATGCTGGATTTAATGCTTCTACTCGAGCATTTTCTATTTTACAAAAAGAGGATGTTAATATGAGAACAATAGTTTTGGATGAAAAAGATCCCGCTGATCTTGTTTTAGAGAGAGGAGGAGATTTTCTTAAGGAAAAAATTAGTGGATCTGATAATTTTATGACTGTTTTGATGAATAAATTAGTAGATACTAATGATGTTAATACCTTGGAAGGTCGTAAAGCTGTGATTTCAGGCCTTATGCCGTTTTATAAGGGGATGAAATCTTCTGTGAGAGATTTCTTTGTTAGGGAGCTTTCTTCTAAATTAGATATAAAAGAGCAGTTTATTTATGATGAAATAGAGTCTTTTAAGTTGCCTTATGATCATCCTGCAAAAATAAAGGCTAAATCTGATCTTAAGAAAACAAAATTTGATGTAGACGAGCTTGTTTTAGGGATTTTTCTTGAGTACCCAAAAGTCTTTGGAATAACTAATGATTTGCTTGATAAAAATGATTTTCAAGAAGAACTTAAAAGTGTTTACAAGGCCCTAGCAGATAAGTATAATTCGCTTCGAGAAAATTGTAAAGATTGGGATTTCGATAAGGGGGTTTTGCTTAAGAATAAGGAGAAAATCGATGTACTCAGACTTTATGCAGACTATAAGTATTCAAGCTTTTCTGAAGAATTATTGGAGATTGAGCTAGGAAAACTTATTGACAAAATGAAAAAGAGTACTAGAATAAGTGAACTAAGAGGTATTCAAAAGCAAATAGATGAATTTGAGAAAGCAGGTGATACGAAGAAGGTACTTGAATTATTAGAGCAGCAGCAGGAATTGTTATCTAAATAAAAGATTAGTTTATGGCAAGGACTACAAAATTTATTACTCATCCATCTGACGAGCAGTTAGAAAAGTATCCAAAAGAGGTAAAACAACTGATAAAAAAAGGTAAAGAACAAGGTTTTGTGACTCATAAGGAATTGATGAAGGCTATTCCAAATATTGAGAATGATCTTATTTTACTTGATGAGATTTATAGTTTTTTCTTGGAATTAGGTATTGAAGTTATTGATACCAAAGAAGTTTCAATGTGGGACGTTTCAGAGTGGAGTAGTGAAGAAGAAGCTGAAGAAGAAGCTGTTCAAGAAGATAAAACTAAAGGAAAAAAGACTAAAGGAAAAAAGACTAAAGAAAAAAAGACTAAAGAAAAAAAGACTAAAGAAAAAAAGACTAAAGAAAAAAAGAAGTTATCAGTTGCTGAAAGAAAAGAGAAGAAAAAAAGAAAAGAAGCTGAATATAAAGAAATTGCGAATGATTCTATTCGTCTTTATCTTTGTGAAATTGGAAAAGTAGATCTTTTAACTGCTAAAGAAGAAGTAGAGCTAGCTAGAAGAATTGAGAAAGGTGATCAATCTGCTAAGTCTAAGTTGGCTGAGGCTAATTTACGTTTAGTTGTGAGTATTGCAAAAAAATATATTGGAAGAGGTTTGTCATTCTTAGATTTAATTCAAGAAGGTAATATTGGTTTATTTAGAGCAGTTGAAAAATTTGATCCGAATAGAGGTTTTAAATTTTCAACATATGCTACTTGGTGGATTCGTCAGGCGATAACTCGTGCTATTGCTGATCAAGCAAGAACTATCCGTATTCCAGTTCATATGGTTGAGACTATAAATAAGTTAACTCATGCTCAAAGACGTCTTGTACAGGAACTTGGTCGTGAGCCGCATATTGAAGAATTAGCTGCTGAAATGGATATGGAAGTTAAGAAAGTTCGACACATTAAAAAGATTTCTCAAGATATTGTATCTCTTGAAGCTCCAGTTGGAACTGAAGAGGATAGTAAATTAGGAGATTTCATTGAAGATGAAGAAGCTTTATCACCAGCAGATGCTACAAATAGACAATTGATCAAAGAAAATATTCATGAAATGCTTCAATATCTTTCTCCAAGAGAAAGGAAGATTATTGAAATGAGATTTGGTTTAAAAGATGGTGTAGGTCATACCTTAGAAGAGGTAGGGCAAGAGTTTCATGTAACGCGTGAACGTATTAGACAGATTGAGGCAAAAGTTCTACATAAATTGAAAGAACATCCAACTAGTGTTAAGATTCGTCCTCATTAAAACAATAAATAATTAACTCAAATATTATGACTAAGAAAGCAAGTAAAACTAAAAAAGATGATGTAATTGTTCATGAAGAATTTTATACAGAAGATGGTGAAAAGGCTACGTTACTTACTAAAGAAGGATTAAAAACATTAAAAGAAGAATTAGAAGAGTTAAAAAAAGTAAAAAGAAAAGAAGTTGCTGCTCGTATTAAAGAAGCGATTTCTTATGGTGATCTTTCAGAAAACTCTGAATATGAAGAAGCAAAAAATGAACAAGCTTTTTTAGAAGGTACAATTTTGGAATTAGAAGAAAAAATCAAGCATGCTAAAATCATTTCAGAGAAACATAAAAAAACAACTAAGACTGCACAATTTGGTAGTAAGGTTCATTTGAAAAATATTACAAAGAAAAAAGAGGAATTGGAAGTTTATACTATTGTTGGTTCTACAGAAACAGACCCATTTAATGGTAAGATTTCTAATGAATCACCTGTTGGTGTAGCAGTTTTAGATAGAGGTAAAGGTGAAAAAGTGAAAGTGCATGCACCAGTTGGTTCTATTGAATATGAAATTGTTAAGATAGAATAGTAAGTTTATAACAGTTTATTTCCGTTTTTTACTAGCTGAATATGTTTTTTCTTCTTTTTTCTCCTTGAAGACGATTTTTTTATGTTCTTCTGTTCGTCTTTCTTTCAAATAACTAGTTTTGTAGCTTTTTATATTTTTATATAACCAATATATGAATATAAGAGATGTTAGGGATAGAAGTATTCGTGTTGAGAAATAAGGTATTTTTTCATATCTAGCTAAGATTAAAAACCCAAAAATAATTGCAAAAATTATTAATCTACTGCTTACTTTTTTATATAATCTTTTAAAAGCTACATCTGTTTTTTTCTTTTTTTTATAGATTTGTCCAAAAACTATTGAGCCTATAAATAATATACCTATAAAGATATAAAAATGATTATAGTAAGCAAATTCTTTACCGGGTACGCTAGTGAAAAAGTAATCTAGTATTGATGATATTGTTTCCATATTTTTATTTAAAATTTATCAAAATATAATTGTTAATTTGAAAATTGCAAAGGAAAAATTACTTTTTCTTTCTTTTCTTCATTGAATTTTTTAGAAATTTATCAAATATTAGATAAAAACTTCCTATAAAAACGATCAATGTTAGGATTTGAGTAACTCTGATATCAAAAATTATTAAAGTGTCATCACCTCGGATAAATTCTTCTAAAAATTTAAACAAGAAATATACTGAGATTCCAGCTAAACCTGTTGCGCCATCTTTATGAAATATTTTGAATTTTTCAGATTGTTTAAGATTAAGTAATGAAGCAAATATTATTGATGAATATAGGAAGGCATATATTTGAGTAGGATGGATTGGTACTGCATATTTTATAGAAGGGCTTTCAAAATTTACTCCCCAAGGCAAAGAAGTTGGTATTCCATAATTTGTACCTTCAAAGAATGTTCCTAAATGGCCTATTGCGAGTCCAAGTATTGTTGCTGGGATTATTATGTCTAACCATTTAAAAAAGTTTTGTTCCTGCTTTTTTGAGATATGATAAAAATATAGTATCATTGCTAGCATTGCTCCCCAAAAACTTAAACCTTTGTCCCAGATATAGAATAATCTTGAAAAGGCTTCTATGCTAAATTCATACAAATATGTTTTATAGTTGAATATTATAGAGGTTATTCTAGCACCAATAATTCCAACAATTATTAGTTTAAAAAAATTATCACTTAAAAATTGAATTTTTAAACTATTCTTTGTAGCTAATTTAATTAGTTGATAAGTTGCAATTATTATTGCGAATGCAAAGAAAACCCAGAAAGTGTGAATAGTTAATAGTTTTGACTGGAATATAGTAGGACTCATGATTAAAAATTTAATAATGCAACAACGGTACTAAAGAAAAAAATAATTGGTAAACAAATATCTGCTACAAGATTTTTTTTGAAGAAATTTACTTTTAGTGCAGTTGTGGCATGGAGTAAGAAAAGAGTTACTAGTACATATTTGAATATATGGCTTTCATAAATATAAAATGCTTCTGGGATTTCAGATATACCAAAATCTTTTGAGGTTATGTAGAGTGCTATGAAATAGTAGGGAATATAAAGTGCAAGTAACCATCCTGTAAAAGAGTTTATTTCAGTAATAATATCTGAAAGCAAATTTTCATCTTTGGGATTATTAAGTGCTTTTTTTTCTTTTAGATGTTTTTTGACTTCTTTGAGTTTTATTTTAGCTGCTTTTCTAGCTTTCCAAACTGTACTTATGGCTGTTTTAACCTTTTTTTTGTATTCAGGAGTTGGTTCTTTAAAATATAATTGAATTAGTTCCCAGGTTTGTTTGTTGTAAGTTTTAATTTGTTCTTTGACTATTTTGACTTCAGGTTCTGTTGTGAATAAATCTTTAATTTTATTAAAAATACCGTTTATTCCTCTTATAATTGCCGAATTTTTTCTTTGATGTGTATTTTGCCAATTATCAATTTTTGCTACGATACTTTCAGAAAAAGATTTTTCATTGGAATCTTTGTTTAATTCACTAAGTAAGCTTTTTGTTTTCATCCTTAATTGTAGTCTTTGACTTTGTAATCCTTTTTCTTGTAAACTTTTTCCTTGTTCTTCTATAAAATTTAATAAATCTTTAGCTGTTTCGAGTATATAATCATGGTTTTTGCTATATTTTATTCTAAGTAGTTTATCCATTTTTTTATTAATTTCAGCTTTTTGATTTGGATCTAGTGATTCATTTAGGGTAGTTAATAAGTTTTTTACTTGTTTTAAAGTATAATCAATTTTTTCTTTGAAAAATTTATTTTCTTTTTCTTTTTCAATTATTTCTTGTTGTTTTTGGTCTGTTTTTTGTGGAGTTCCTATATTTAAAGCTTCTTTCTTGATTAAGTTTGCGTTTTTGGCTTTACCAATAGTTTCTTGATTTGCCCCTTCTTCCCAGATTGCATTTATATTTAAGTTATATTGATTTTTAAGTTTTGTTAGTGCCTGGTCTTTAGAGATTGCAGGGATTGTTCCAGTAACAAATTTAGAACTTTTGTCATAAGCTTCAAAAACAAATTTTGTTAAGTGGGAAGCAAGTTTTACTTGTTCTGTTGTCTCTTTTAATGAAAGAATAGAAAAGCCTAAATTATTTAATTCTTCTCTAGCGATTTTTTCGTCTGGAGCTTCTACTGTTCCACTAAGTTTTTTACCGTCTTTATTTGCAACAGTATATTTAAAATTGGCCATGTATATATTTTATCAGATTAGAAGATTTTTACAATTAGCACTTACAGTTTAATTGCTGCTTCTATAAATCCTTTGAATAATGGGTGAGGTTTGTTAGGTCTTGATTTAAATTCTGGATGGAATTGTGACCCTATCATAAAAGGATGATCAGCAATTTCAGCAATTTCAACTAAATTTTCTTTTGGATAAATGCCGCTAAATACCATTCCGGCTTTTTCTAGATCTTTTTTGAATTTGTTATTAAATTCATATCTGTGCCTGTGTCTTTCTTCTATTAGATTTTTTTTGTAGAGTTTATGGGTTTTGCTTCCTTTTTTAATTTTACATGGATAAAGGCCCAGTCTTAATGTTCCTCCTTTTGCCTTAGTTTTAGATTGTCCAGGGAGAAAATGAATGATGTAGTTACTGCTTGCTACTTTGTTTTCTTCATCAAATTCTTCTGAAGTTATTTTTTTGTTCTTTAGTACCGCTCTTGCAAATTCAATAGTCATTACTTGCATTCCTAAGCAGAGTCCTAAATATGGAATATTATTTTCTCTAGCATATTTTGCAGCCATAATTTTCCCCTCAGTACCTCTAATTCCAAAACCACCTGGTACTAAAATTCCGCTAACAGATTTTAACTGTTTCAAGGTTTTTTTGTCTTTTTCTTCTAATTTTCCTGAAGAAATCCAGACCAAGTCAAGTTCTCTTTTTTGATGTAAACAAGCTATTTTTAGTGATTCTATTACACTTAAATAAGCATCATCTAATCCTGTGTACTTACCAACTAATGCTATGGATAGTTTTTTCTTTTTAGCTTTGATTTTTTCGTTTACATCTTCCCATTCTTTTAGTTTAGGTTTTAGTTTGCCGAGATTAAGTTTTTCTCCTATTAAATTAGTAATGTTGTATTTATGAAGTCTTAACGGAACTTCATAAATTGAACTGACTGTTTCTGCAGGGATTACACATTCTTCTTCTACATCACAGAATAAGGCGATTTTTTTGATATGCTCTTTTTTTATTGGATGATCTGCTCTTGTTAAAATTAGGTCTGGGTGAATACCAATTGACCTAAGTTCGCGCACTGAAGCTTGTGTAGGCTTTGTTTTAAGTTCTTTTGATGCAGCTAAGTATGGAAGTAGCGTTAAATGAATGTATAAGGTGTTTTCTTGTCCTAGTTTATGTCTCAGTTGTCTAATTGCTTCTAGAAATGGAAGTCCTTCGATATCTCCCACAGTTCCACCAATTTCTACTAACATTATGTCACATTCACTTTTTTGTGCAGCTTTAGTGATTTTATCCTGAATTGCATCAGTGATATGGGGAATAATTTGAATGGTTCTGCCTAAAAATGTTCCTTTCCTTTCTTTATCTAAAACTTCTCCATAAATTCTACCTGTGGTTACAGAAGAAAGTTTACTTAAATTTGTGTCGATGAATCTTTCATAATGTCCAAGATCTAGATCTGTTTCACCACCATCATCGGTAACAAATACTTCACCATGCTGAAAAGGGCTCATTGTTCCGGGGTCGACGTTGAGGTAAGGATCGAGCTTCTGACTGAACACTTTTAGGCCTGATGCCTTAAGCAGTGCTCCTATTGATGCTGATGCTATTCCCTTACCTAGCGAACTACATACACCTCCAGTGACAAAGATATATTTACACAAAATACAAAAATTAAATTGCCCTACCCAACTAATTTAAAGGAAGAAGATTAAAAGTACAAGATTAAATGTATCCAATTTTTTCTTTTGCTTTGTTTAGAGTCTTTTTTGCTTCTATTTTAGCCTTTTTATGGCCTTCATTTAATACATCTAAAATAAAATCTTTTTTAAGGAAAAGTTCTTGGTGTTTTTCTCGAGCTTCAGCAAAATATTCTAATATTTTATTTAAAAGTGTTTTTTTGGCATCACCATAGCCAAAACCTCCTGTTTTGTATTTTGATTCTAATTCAGCAGTTTCTTCTTTATTTGCAATTAATTTATATAGATTAAATACATTACAATTTTTAGTTTCTTTAGGTTTTTCTAAAGGTGTTGAATCTGTGGTTATTCCCATCACTTGTTTTTTTAATACTGATTCTTCTGCAAAAATATCAATAGTGTTGTTGTAAGATTTACTCATTTTTTGTCCATCTGTACCAGGTACAACGGCTACGTCTTCTTTTATGAATGGTTCTGGTATTTTGAAAGTTTCTCCAAAAATGTTGTTGAAATTTTGGGCGATGTCTCTGGTCATTTCAATATGTTGTTTTTGATCTTGTCCTACAGGAACTAGATCGGGATTATATAGAAGAATATCTGCAGCTTGTAAGATAGGGTAGTTGAATAAGCCTACTGTGGCTTCTTTTTTGCCTTTAGCTTGAGCATCTTTCCAGGCATGAGCCCTTTCTAGGAAAGGTAACTTGGTGATGCAATCTAGAATCCAACAAAGTTCAGAATGTTCAGGTAGGTCTGATTGTTTAAAGAAAACTGTTTTTTCTGGATCAAGTCCTAGTGCTAAATAAGCAACTGCTAAGTCATAAGTTTGGCTTTTCATTAATTTAGGGTCTCTAACTGTGGTTAAAGCGTGGAGATCAGCAATAAATAAAAATGCTTCATAATCCTTTTGCATTTCAATATGCTGTCTAATTGCTCCTAGATAATTTCCTAAATGAGGTCTGCCACTTGGTTGTACTCCCGAAAGAATTCTTTTCATGTTATTTGTATTGGATCAATATCTATTTTGATATTTGGATCTATTATATATTCTTTTCCAAGATTTTCTACTAGATTATGTAGTAAATCGTTTTCTTCTTTGATTTTGATGAGAACAATAATTCGATATTTGTCTCTTAAACGCATGATATAGGCTGGATAACTATTGATTTCTAACTTGTCTGCAAAGTTATTTTCTCGAGCAATTTTCCAGAGTTTTCGATCAATTTCTTCAGAAATTCTTTGAGCTTCTTTGTATGATGTGTTTTCTATAGTTATTTTTGCCAATTTACTGAATGGGGGATTGTTTAAGATTTTTCTTTGGGTTCTTTCGTAATTAAAAAAATCATCATAACTTTGATTTTTTGTACAGTTTAACGCTAAATGTTCTGGGTTGTAGCTTTGAATAATAACTTTGCCAAGATTTTTTGATCTTCCAGCTCTTCCAGCTACTTGAGTCATTAATTGAAAAATCCTCTCTGAGGCTCTAAAATCGGGCATATTTAAGCCAATATCAGCTAATATAACACCGACTAGACTAACTTTTGGTAGATGTAGACCTTTTGCTATCATTTGTGTTCCAATTAAGATGTCAGCTTCATGTTTTTTGAATTTTTCATAAATATTTTTAAAGCCTTCTTTTTTTGAAGTTGTGTCTTTGTCTGCTCTGAGTACTTTTGCTTCGGGAAATTCTTTTTTTATTTCTTCTTCTATTCGTTGAGTTCCAATACCTAGAAATCTAATATTTACTCCTTGGCAAACTGGGCAGAGGGAAGGTGGGTTTTCTATTTTTCCACAATGATGACAAATTAACTTTGATTGAGATAGCGTAGAGGCATGATAGGTAAATGCTAGTTCACAATCTTTGCATTCTGCTTTGTGGCCGCAATCTCGACAAACAACAGAAGATGCTGATCCTCTGCGGTTTAAGAACAAAATAATTTGTTCTTTTTTGGCTAGTTTATCTTTTATTTCTGCTCTTAATTTATCACTAAATATTGAGAAATTTTTCTTTTTAAACTCATCTCTTAAGTCGACGATTTCTATGTCAGGGAGCTTTGCAGAGCCGATTCTTTCATTTAAATAAATTATTGAATCTTTGTATTTTTCAGTTGTTTCTATGCTAGGAGTTGCACTTCCAAGTATTAATTTTGTTCCTGGGTTTAATTCTATGATTTTTTCAGCAATTTGATGGGTGTGATAGCGTGGATTATTGTCTTGTTTGTAGGA
>Ga0310122_10002537_pt1 | contig 11613 bp, 1 predicted proteins | sample CB6_Bottom_1051__FD_203503 | JGI IMG/M metagenome (GOLD analysis project Ga0310122, IMG submission 203503) | Marine microbial communities from Western Arctic Ocean, Canada - CB6_Bottom_1051 | ecosystem: Environmental > Aquatic > Marine > Oceanic | place: Canada: Western Arctic Ocean | collected...
TAGTTACTACTGCTGCATTGATTGAACCAACTGGATCATTTGCACCAACAGAAATAGTAGAAATAGAAACTGTTGGAGTTGTTACATATCCAGAACCATCGGTATATACTACAACATTAGAAACATAACCATTAGAAACAAGAACTGTCATCTTAGTATTACTTGGGGAGGTACAACCAGTCACAGCATTGGCCTGAGCATATGCATGAGCCCAAATCAACGATCCATTAACAAATCCCCCAGCACCAGATGTTGCAGTTGTTTTATTGTTTGCATTCGTCTTAATCGTAACAGAAGAAACATTCTTACTTGTGTTACCTTCCAAGTGTGTAATAGCAGAAATAATTCCATAAACACCACTATCTGTAGCTAAAGGATTAGCCGCTGTATTAGCCATTACAGCCTCACCAACAACAAAAGTATATGGTGCAGCGTGACTACCATTCGATGATGTTAGCGAAACTGGTGATGCAGTAGAATTAACATTCATCGTCGCTTCAACATGGACATTCAATGTTGCATTATTAGTAGTTCCCCCATCCGCTACGGTTGCAGTAACACCTTGTGACATCACATTTACATATCCCGAACCCTTGGTTGTCAGTGAAATGTCTGAATTAGACAATCCTGCATTATCAATAACATTTTCAACAGAAATTACATTTAAACGATCAAGGTCTATAACAGGAGAAACATGTGAATTAGAAGATGTAAATTCCGACCTAACTCTAAATGTTCCATTAGAAGCATATACTACTCTCTTTTGATCTGTTAGATCATAATTCTGATCTGGACTAAACACAGCATAAGCTGCTGAACCCTCTGTTCCATCAGCCAAAGCAAATGACCCATTAGAAGCAGCATATTTCCATTGTATTTTGGTGTCACTAAATTCTATGGTAGATGTGCTGATCTTAAATTTATCTATTGAAACATTCGCTGTATTTCCAGCTGCAGAATTTGCATGAGAAATAAATTTAGCGAAGTTAGTATTACCTCCGGCACCTATACTAAAGTCAGCTCTTTTTGCATCAAACATTATGTACTTGTCTGGATGTGATTCCCATAATCCCGAATTTTGTGGTTTATAGAATGATCCGACAAATGCTGGTTTAGATATTTTAGCTGTGGTCCCTGCAGAGTTTAGTCCTTCTTCTGCTATGTGTATATTATATTCTGTACTATTTGTAGACAATACTATTGCATATTCATCTGGTGTACAATAAACAGGAGAATCAAATGTAAATGTTGTAAACGTATTAGAATCTTGTGAATTCGCTGTAGCATTAACATTAATTGAATCGGGTTCCATTGTAACTTCACTAAATGGAAGTATCTTGGATGCACTTGGGAATCCATTTACAATTGGTCTGAGTTGCAGTGTAATCGGTAAAAATGTATCTTTAGCAGAAAAATACAGAGATACATTTCTTAAAAATAATCCTTTTGGAAATGTATTTGGATCAACATGAAATGTTTGACATAATGGATTAATCCAATTTGTTGTTCCTTCTGATCGTGTTGTAGTATCTGTAACAATTTCTTCATTACTTGCGAGTTCTCTACGATTTTCCGGCTCTCTTGTTGAAATCAATAACTTTTCACGATTTTGTAAAAGACCTTTAACCGGATAATTTGTTTCGGAAACTGTGACCGTAGCAGCAACATTATTAAGTGCACTGTCAGTAATTCTCAAAAGTTTATCACCTGTTCTCCAATATGCATCAGTAATTGTCAATTCACCGGCAATTTGTCCAGTTGCATCGGATTGCATAATTCCGTTAGAAACACCAAGGTCATATTTTACAACAGTTCCAGCAACACCATTAGCAGAACTAGTGGCTCCTGTTATTACATTAGCTGCAGCAAATACTCCGGTACTATTTCCTGTATTTGCTGTTCGTGAACCTTCCGCAACACCCGCCCCATAAGGAGAGCCAGCGGTTGCGGCAGCATTTCCGGTTACATTTCCAATATAAACTGTAGCAACATTTGATACTGTATTTGAAGTCAATAAAACAGTTCCCCAATTGTTTGCAGAATCTTTAACTGTTTCACCAACTTGGAACGTACTATTAACGCCAGTCATTCCCAATTTCATTGCGGGTTTTACATTTGCAGATACATCTGTTTCTCCGAACCAGACATACACGTTAGTAAGTGGTTGTAATCCTTTTGCTGCAAATTGAATAGTTTGTCCCCTTACATACGGAACAACAGTTGTATCAATAATCTTATTTCCTACTGATTTAACAATAGATTCCGGCGGAGTATTAGCGCTAATTCCAATTCTGGATTTAGAATCATCCAGTTCCGTAGTACTTCTATTTGCTTTAGTAGTTTTACCCCTCTTGTCCACACCTAGTTCTGGAACTTCTGTTATTTGTTTACCTGTCCAATTAGTACTCCAATCATCATATTGTGTTCCGAATCCCTGTCTGCCTGTAGATGGACTTAGCGACCAATTGTCATTTTGACCTTCTAGATTCGTTGTAATATCAGGACGTAGTGACTGAGAAAACCAAGTATCCGATGCTGGATAAGTTCTCAAATTACCAACAAAATTTACAATATTAAATGGATTGATACTTACAGTATTACTAGAAAGAGGTTGTTTAATAAAATCAACATTTGTATATGTAAGAGTAACCAAATCACCTGTTTTTGTTACATTATTACTATAGGTTGAATTGAAAGTAAATCTGTGATTGTCATAATAAAATCCTGGCCTTGCTTCTTTCGTCGCATACTCAATCGCGATTTTGTAATCTTCATTCATTACATCACCAACGGAGTGACCACTAAAAGAATCGATCAACATACCGTTCTTGAATGCTGCTCCTCTTGGATTGAATAACGAATCCCGTACTGTTCCAGTAGTAAAGTCTCTTGCAGCAGTTTCCTTTTCCAAAATAGACAATGAAGTATAATATTCTAATCTTTCGATTCTCTTTTCTAATTTTCCAATATCCCGCATGGTAAATCGTTTGTTGTCAATATACCGTGTAGTGATATCAGTAAGGTTGAAAGTATAAGCAGGAATATCCAAGGCATAAAGTGTCATTGAATCTTCATCATCTGGTGGAGCTACTGGATTAAGCCCTGATTCTCCCCTAAGAACCTTAAATTTTCTATCTTTGGTTAATGCTAATTTATCAACTCTTGAAAGATAATAACTGAAGCTTGCAGTAAGTGTTCCATCTGGATCAGGAGCTGGAATACCTTCAAGAGCAGCAGTATTTGCCTTCATGTCATTAGATGCATTCTCTCTCCGCGGTCTTAAATCAATACAATCTCTTAGAGCAACAGATTCTCCAGTTGTAGGACTAGTAAAATCTGGAATTGTACCATATCCAAAGGTTAAGACACTTGCAGCATCTTTTCTATTATACGTTCCACTTGTAGGATAAGAATCTACAGAATGATATCCAGTTCCACTATCCCAATTAAAATAATCGACAATAATCATAATTTTTCCGGCTGGTCCTTGATATCCCGGCTTCAGTCTTAGAGTTGCATGGTCATAAAAATTGTCTTTTTGGCCAGTATCAAATGTATATCTGTGTGTAATATTGTTTGCTGTAGCCGTCATCATAGTATTCGTAACTTCAATAAATGGCTGTCCAGAATCAACAACTTTCACCAAGTTAAATGAATCTGAAACGGTAAGTGAATCTGTACTATTCACATTTTGGTTTGGTGCAGCAATATAGAATTGTCCTCCAGCTAAATTAGTCTGAGGTACAGCACCAGTATATGCTAGAATATGTGAACCATTTCCAGCTACCAATGTTTTTGTTCTTGGGCCCGGCTGTTTATTTGTCAAAGTAGTTTCTACAGTATAGATAACATCAGCATCGAAATCAGAAGAAGTGTTACAATAAATGTCTAATTGATCCCTATTACTATCAATAATAACTGGTCTTATTTTTGCTCCAGCATTATTGAGGGCTCCCAAATCAAGATAGTTTCCATTCGCTATGAGTCTTGATACTGCAGCTGAACCTGAAAATGTAACACCAGATGCAACCGCATTTACATATGTTTGTGCAATTCCACCCGAACCGCTGTCACTATTAACAATCACGATATAATTTTCTTTTGCGTTCGTTTCGGTCTGTGTTCCACCGCCCGGCATAAATCGTAGTTGAGGATTAGATAACGTGATTGTCAACTTACCTGATGAATCAGACCTAAGTGCTGTTTGAACTTTCTTAAATATATAATTGACCGTATTACCATCTGCAGCTGTTTCTTTAATCGGACTTTGTGGTAATGGATATACCAAGGAATTCAGATTGGTATTTTTTAGTATAGTATTTCCAGTTGGGTTAGTATTATATTTTCCTTGATCGGCAACATCGGCTGATGTGGTAATGGTAGGAGGATTCCCCAACGTAGAAACCACTATAGACTCGACATCTTTGATTTTAAAATCGATTTCGTATGTAGTATTAGCGATAGATACTTGTGTCAATACAGTATTAGCCCTTACAAAATGGTAATTTCCTTCTGTAAAATAATCATCTATAACTCTAACATCACTGGTAACATCAATTCCACTTGTTGTATTGATGGTAATAGTTGCTCCAGTATAAGCACCACCAACATTAGAAGTAGTAGCTGAAGCTAATCGAATAATTTTTGTGTCTGTGTTTGCTGCACCAACTGTTCCTGTAACGTTATTTGAAGTATCAATATCCCAAAGATATACTCTGTAATTTGAGTGATTTAAGTCTGGTGCAGCAGAGTTCCCAGATTTCTCGTCCCAATCGATACTGCGCATTCTCGCAGTTCCGGCTTGTGTTGATTGAAGTGTAGTATTTGTAGAGAGATTAACTGATGCAGTTGCTACAGAATGGAGTTGAACTACTTCATGTGCAGCAACATCAAATAATCCATTAGCAGTATGAACTACAAGGTAATTTCCCAATTCTGTGCTAATACTATAATCGGTAACAGTTTCGGTATCTCTACCTTTATCTACATCGATGTATTTTGTGTCGATATTCTCAAATTCAAATCCCTTTACATACGCTTTACCGGCATCCATTCCAGCAGAAATTTCCGATTCATTATAAATTTTTAGCCCCAAAGTTCCTGCAGAAAGAGCTGTAGCTGTTGTAAGGGTTGTATTGTTTGATATTACGGTAATTCTTGCCGTAGTAGTATTAGAACCAAGATAGATATAGTCTCCTACATCTAACTCTGTTGAAAAAAGTGTATTATTTCCGAACACAGTAGTACCATCAGAACCCGCATTCGCGGTTAATCCTGATATTCCTCTATGTGCTTTTAGATCTAGATTGAATGGTGTGATGGTATAGTCACCGGATTCATCGTGGGTTCGCCTTGCAAGAGTCTTGCCAAGTTCCCCATACATTGGATATTTGACTTCCTCATTCTTTTTCCCATCTACAACTTTCAATAACTGAATAAAATTTTCATCAGCGAGTTGTTGTACCGGATCAGCCGCTGTAATATCTTTTGTCTTTAGTGATAATTCAACTTTGTATCTTGTAGCGCCTGGCGCTGCATAGTTATAGGAACCAGAAGCAGGGTCTAGTAGAGAAGTATCATCATCACTATCTTTTGTGGATTCTGTGATTTGCAAACCAACACGCCCAGAAGGTGCATTGGTAGAAGTATTGAAAACTATAGTATTTGAATTATTGAAAACGAAGAAACCACCAACAAAAAATACACCAGTATCGATACTAACAACAGCACCATTACCAGTAGCACCAGTGAGCCCCGAAGCTCCTGCAGAACTAACGGTTGTTGCTTGGACCCCTGTTCCAAAAATTGTAACTACTTCACCGTCTGTAAATGCATTTGAAGAGAGATAATGGAACATCAATATTGGCTGGGTTGAGGATGTGGCTGCCTGCGAAGCCACACATTTGGCCCTAGCATTGGAAGTTCCCCCAGTAATTGTTGTTCCAGAAAAAGCAGTGGCATTAATATTAACTCCACCTTGCGCAGTTTCTAGTTGAAGAGATTTAACATCTGTATCTAATGTTACCTCTCCCCCAACAACTTTACTGCCGTCCTTGAACATGTGTTGACCATATCTCTCAATTTGCTTTTGGAGTACGGTCTGTAATTGTGTTACCTCTCTCGCCTGTACTGCATATCCGGGCCTAAAAAGTATACGATAAAACCCTTTCGACTCATCATAATCATCATAATACGGCGATACATTGAAATTTGTTGATAGTGGCATTCAATCTGTCCCTACTTAAAATATGTAAAAATATTAATAATTAAAATTCAATAATCAATTTAACATCTTCGATTTGGTCATCCGCTCTTGTAACTGGTGAACGATTTTCTACATAAAGAACATCTCCCGAAAACTTCTTGAGATCACCGCCAACAACTGCACTAGAATTAGCTGATGCTGACGCTCCAGCAAGAACTTCATTAGCTCGAAATGAACCAGCAATACCGTCATATCCGGTAGTTGTACCTGTTCCCATAGTGACATCTACCAATCTAAGTGTTGTGTTACTCTTGAAATCGACTACTTTACCAGTTGCACCAGAAAGCGTTCCTGTTACAGTTTCATCTTCTGCATATGCAGTACTGTTCCAAGATTGAATTGTTATTGTCACGCATTGGTCTATTGTTGACGCTGTTGCGACATCACCATTAGCAAAAAGTGGTTGTGCCAATAGTCCTATCTTACGGAAATCATTGTTTGTAGTGAAATTACCAGATTCTCCGTATTCCAATCGACTGTTAACCATAACAAAAAATCCACCAAGTTCTTCAATAGCGTCATCGCCGTGTCCACCTCGCGGACCGATAACCGGAACCAGAGCTGCACCAGAACCTTGAGTATTAGCACCTCCAGTTGTAGTTACTGTTGCTACAGCATTTCCATAATTATTTCCACCAGCAACAACTGTGATGTCACCAAGAACACCAGATGCGGTATTTGTGGCACGAACATTTGCACCATGGCCATCACCAGTAATTGTGACTTTCGGTCCAATAGAATAACCATCACCAGTTGCAGGAGCTGCAGAAGTTGCAGGACCCCAAGTTACAACTTGTGTTCCTGATACGTAAACTGTAATTGTTCCACCTTTACCCGACTGGTCACCAGAAGTAAAATAAATATCACTTCCGATAAGGTCGCTAGTACCTAAACCTGTACCTGCAATTTTAGCTGTAGTGGTAGTTTCTGTAAAACTAGCCAGAGTTCCAGTTTCGAATCTGTAACTGGTTCCACCACCTGTAACATGAACCACCTCAACGGCACCGTTACCAGAAGTATTTGCTGCAATCTCTACAGCATATTGAAAAGAAGAATCAGTTGTATTAGCGATTGCAAGGTTTGCTTTCCGAACGCGCTGAGTTGGAATGTAACTAGGTGTTACAAACTTGAGTGCCCTCGCGGCCGAAATCTGGTACAAGAATTTCCACTTATAACCATCTGCGGTTGAAACAATAGCTGTTCCTGTTCCAGTAGGTTTTGTGGTTGAAGTACCATCTGTGTTGTTATTTGAGAGACATTTATATACATTATAATCATCCGTCATCACATAAAATTGTTGATCGAATAATGCGTTATTTGAATGCAGATATGCAAAATAATTTGTTCCAGTTGTCCAATTATATCGTGGAGCGACATGACTGATATCTGTTGTTCCAATTTTCTTGGCTGCAATCATATCTCTCCAATGATTGTAGACCGTATTGGATACAGAGTCAGTAGGTGTTGGCGGGGCAGTATCATCGGAAGATGATTCGGTCCAAGCAGTTACTTTACCTATGAATAGATACATATGTGTATTAAGTAACCCACTCGCGTCAGTAATAGCATCGCCGGAAGTATAAGTAATCTCATCAAACGCTTCCACAAACTGCTTTGCATTGTGAATTCTGAATTTATTGGTTACTATAGCAGGCATTTTATTATTCCTCCATAACTTAATATGTTAATTAAAATTTGTCAGTTTCTTATTATATTTATATGATTTAAAAGATTATAAATATGAAACTGCAGCGGTGACTTCTGTCTCCGTTGTTTGTTTCCAGAATGGTACTACATCCGTACCACCCCAATGTTTTCGTGTTACTACTAGAGATGTATCGTTGGAAATCGATGCTACTTTAAATTCGCCAGGTTCAGTGAGTAATAATTTTTCATCATCTTCTAATAGGAGTGATATACCAGTAGTAAATTCTGAAGTTTCTTGTTCAAGTACGCCGGGCTGGCCAGGTGTGCCACTCTCTAAACTGATTTCTAGGTCTTGATTAGAATCTTCTCCAACAATATTATATTGTTCGTCTACTGTATTTATTGCATAACTTCCTAGTACACCAGAACCAGATGCCGAAAAAACAAATTTAGTGGTATCTTCTTTAGAAATATACCACTTTAAATTTTTAATTGGTACACCACTAACAAAACTAATTACATCACTTTGAACCTCTGTAATAAGCACATCTTCATGTATTAATATTTCATCAGTTTCTAATAATACTTGTTGGTCTGAACCCTCTGCCTCTAATATAATATTCTCATCTGAAGTTTGAAATACATCACCGACTACAAGTTCAGTAGAGAACGCGGTGCCAGCACCAGTTACACTTGTTCCGTTATGAGCAATTGCAACTGAACCAGATAATTGAGAAGGGCTCATATAACTAGATTGACCAGATTTTATACCGGAAACGGCATGTGCCAAAAGCATTCTATTATTATTTTCAGTAATGAAATGAGTAATTCCGTCTTCTAGGACCAACAGATCTCCATCCATATCTACTGTAATCAAATGGTCAAGAGTCTTTACATGGTCTTCTTCTGTGCCAATTCTAGACAATCTTGAAGCTGTCTCATCACCCTCTTCTATCAAATGTGACTCATCTTCTAAGATCAAGTTATAACCAGCATTCTCATAAAGACTAAATTGTATTTCTACATCAGGTGTTTTTACATGGTCTTCTTCCGTAAGTGCTCGTGTTTCATCTTCATAAATGTGATGGTCACCATTTTCCATTATCAAGTGCCAATCATTTGTTTCAACTAGGTCAAACTGTATTTCTGTATTACTGGACACAGAATCAACCTCTTGTTGTAAGAATGCATTATCCTCACCAAAAATTATATCACCATCTTCATACAAAATTCTATCTAATATAGAAGTAGAAAAATGATCGACATACTGAATCATATGAGTTGAAGTCTTTACATGGCCCTCTTCAGTCTGAATTCTAGACAATCTTTGAGAAGTTTCATCACCCTCTACTATTAAATGTGAACCATCTTCCAAGACCAAATTATAACCAGCATTCTCATAAAGATTAAATTCATATTCTCTATCCCTTGTTGTCGCCATGTAATATGGACGTTCTACTCTTACATAAGTTTTTCCATCTTCATTAGTTAGAATGGATCCATCTTCTGTTAAGATTTTACCTATCGTAGAAAGATGATCAATATACTGATAAGTAGGAGCAAAAGATCCATCTGTAATTCCAAAACGTTCAGTAATTAATCTACTTGCTTGAACTCCTTCGCCTGGATCAGCATCTTCACATACCAAATTATCAATCTGGTAGGGGACATTGGTGTAATCTTCTGTCAGGAATCCCTGTCGCATGGAATCAAGAAGAGAAAGTGCCACATGAGTATCTACAATTGGAATACTTTCATATTGACCATCCGGTCCTTCTGTATCTTCTTCAAGTGAAATATATCTTGCTGGCCCTGTTCCTACGCTTCCAGTATCTTCCGTCAATATATAACCCGAATCACTTAATCCTGTTTCGTATCCATGATCTTCCATAAGAAGGTCACTATTAAAACTCATATCAATGGATACTGTTCCTGTTTCCGCCATTGGAAATTGTAATACTGGATAAAGAAAACTTCCACCTCTTTCAAGTAGAATGGTTCCTGGGACCAATATATCTTCATCCAGAATGGCACCATTGAAAGGGGCATCCCAATTTGTCGAATTTTCCAGCCAAACATTAGCTAATGCTTTGGTTTCTACTTTTAGATAGTCGTGTTTGGTTAATTCGTTTAATAATTGGTCACCAGTTTCCAAAAGTATTACATCTCCAGCATCCATACCAGTTGTAGCAGTTTCCCCTTCAATATAGAGTTTCGCATCTGATACTGCACCAAGGCCTGGGTCACCGCGATAAGGTGTAATAGTATATGTATTTGTAGTAGGAGCTGTTTGAATTACATATGAACCATTATAGTAATCTGAAAGGTCTGCAGAAATTTCTATAGTATCACCTGCAGCCATTCCATGTAAAGTCTCTGTAACAGTAAAAATAACAGCACCACCAGAAGTGGACCGTGATATTACAACATCTCTAAAGTTTTCTCGTAAAATATTAAGGTCATCTTTAGTCTCCACCCTTGCATCTATTGCTTGCCAGGGATGTTTGGCTGTATAAATTTCTATTTCCGGTTGAGTATTCGATGACTTAAAAACCATATTAGCATATGAGTTAATAGTAACTTTAGCTAAATGGTGTTTCTGAGGATGGACATCAAATGAAGGTGGAATATTTGGATCCGTGGCATTAACATTACTTGTACCAGCATCAAACATTGCAGCAGAAATTGAACTTCGGAAAGCAACTTCTCCAAACAACAACATTCCAGATGGATGTGTTAATCTCTTAATGTTGTCACGATAAGTAGTAACATCAAAGTCAGTTTTTAGAACATAAGAAAAATCTTGATAGTATTTGTTGTCTTGAATTTTTGGATTACTACTGATTAGTCCTATAGTACCAGTATAATAACCAGCATATTCCGCAAAGGCACCAAGTGATGCAGAAAGTTCAGCATTCCTATTACCTGTAGATGTTGAAAGAGTAGGTATACCAGTATAACCAGCACCAAAGTTATAAACTTCAACTGTTTTAATAGCACCAATCGCAATCGCGGTTACAGCAATTGTAGCATTATTACCCTTTGGTGAAGTATCCACCGTATAGGCATTAGCAGAGGCAAGATATCCTGACACAACCGCTCTTACGAAATGCTCACCCCCTGGCGTAGCTGAAGAAGGGTTTTCTGGCAGAGTGAAAGTATATGTATTAGTACTAGCTACTGAAATTGTATGCACTCCATTATAAATTTGAACCAAAGAACCTGTAATTTTAATCTTGTTATTAGTTCTTAAATAGTGTGCCGTATCTGTTACAGTAACTGTTCTATTTCCTGTTCCACTCGCGGCAACAGTTACCCCTCTCTGTGCGCCTTTAGTAATAGCCTGATTGTAATTGATTTCAAAGGCCTGACCAGAACCTATAGTTTTAGAAGTGTCAACCGTGAGTGAAGTCGCATTAGTGTATCCGGTTACGATTGATGTTGTATCATCAGCATATGTGAGTGTACCCCGTACAAGATCATTCGGAAACAAAGCCCCACCAGCACCTGTGACAGTAGTTGTAGATTGTGTAATGGTTCCAGTATTGTATGTAGAAATGGAATTGCTATATGCGGTAATTTGTTGGCCAAATGTAGATTCTGAAAACACCCTTGACTCATCTTCAAAAACTACATTATCACCATCCTCTGTTATTATGAAAATGACACAATCCTCTTGCAACATTTTAGTATCATCTTCA
>Ga0310122_10002539_pt1 | contig 11611 bp, 6 predicted proteins | sample CB6_Bottom_1051__FD_203503 | JGI IMG/M metagenome (GOLD analysis project Ga0310122, IMG submission 203503) | Marine microbial communities from Western Arctic Ocean, Canada - CB6_Bottom_1051 | ecosystem: Environmental > Aquatic > Marine > Oceanic | place: Canada: Western Arctic Ocean | collected...
GCGCCCTATGCCTCCACAGTTGCCACATCCGGACGCCAAGCGGATACTGGCGACCGGCGACGCGGCCACCCGCGCGCTCTCAGGCACGCCGGTCGAGACTGATTTCGTCGAAGAAGTCTACGAAGACATCTCGTGCTGGTATGACTGGTGGTTCGGACCCACGCTCCATAAAGGACGGCTCGAATCGATCGGTCGGCTCGGTATTCGGCCTGGCGATCAGGTGCTGGAGGTAGGCGTTGGCACCGGCATCAACGCCGCGCTCTACCCGAAAGACTGTCACGTCACGGGTATCGACCTCTCGGCGTCGATGCTCGCGAAGGGCGCGAAGCGTCTCGCCAAGCGCCGCGTGCGCAACGTCCGCCTGATGCAGATGGATGCCGAGTCGCTGACGTTTCCTGACGATTCGTTCGACATCGTCTATGCCCCGTACACGATCAGCGTCGTGTCAGACCCGATCAAGGTGGTGCATGAGATGAGGCGGGTGTGTCGCCCCGGCGGGCGGTTCGTGTTCCTGAATCACTTCTTGAGCTCGCATCCGTTCGGCGCCAAGGTCGAACGGTTCATTTCGCCGCTGACGGTGTATGCCGGCTTCAAGGCCGACCTCGACCTGCCGGCGTTTCTCGTGCAGGCCGGTCTCGAGCCGGTGTCCATAGAGAAGGTCAACATTCCCCGCATCTGGTCCCTGGTGACCTGTCAAAAAGACTGAAGTAGGCGGTCGGCCACCACCTCCGCCCCATCGCAGCGCGGCCGCGCGACCGCCGGCTGGTCCAGCACCTGCCGCACCGTGGGCGTCCAGCGACCCGCGAACAGATCGTCCTGCTCGAGATGGGCGCAGCGCAGCAGCCGCGGCATCGCGTCCACCAACACCGCGTATTCGGCGAAGTCGCTCCGCGACGTGTAGATCAGCGCCGTGTCGTTCGCGGCACACTCGGCGATGATGCCGTAGCCCGGCTTTGTCAACACGACGTCGGCGGCGGCGACGAGGTCTTCATACCGAATGCCGCGTGCATGCAGCGATGGGACGTCGAGCTGGAAGACGTTGTCCCCGAGGGCGGCGGAGACCGGCACGGCGTCCACCGCGTCTCGGGTCACCATCACCGCGAGGTCCGGGTTTTGGGCCACGGCGGCCCAGTCGACGGCGCCGAGTCCGTATCGCCCGAAGGAGAGGAGCGCCAGTGGCCGGTCCTTCGGGAGGCCCAGCTCGTCCCGGGTCTCGGCCGCGGGTCGCCGGGCGTGCCGGGCGACCAGCGGGACATCGACGATGTTGGCGAACGATTCGAAGCCGCCCGCCATCGGAAGCCGAAGCGCCACACTGGCCGTCTGGTATGCCGCGCGAATGACGGGGAGCAGCTGGGGTGTGTCGGCGAGCCACCGCGCGTAGTGCGCATAGATCCAGTCCCACGTGAAGTTGCCGACGACGACCGACGGGATGCCGGCCTTCAGGGCGGCGGCGCACGCCAGTGGAGGGACGTCGCCCACGACCAGCCGGGCGCCGTGTTCAGCGAGGAGTCTCGCCTCCTCGGCGGCACGCGTGTCGAGATCGCGATGGAACGCCCAGGCCCTTGTGATAGAGGCGGGCACATCGACGTTCAAGCTGTCGAGCTGAGCGACCCCGGTGTCCGTGTCGCCGGCAACGAACGTGAACGGCTGGGTCAACGACCGGTCGAACAGCCATCGCGGGGCGCCGGTGCGGACGACCACCCGACCGGTCGGCCGGAGGACTGACAGCGCATTGATGATCTCGACCTGCCGTGACGCGTGCCCGAAACCGTGCCCGGAGATGTAGAAGACGACCGTACCGGTGTGAGTCACGCGTATGATCTTCACATGCCACGCGACGCGTGGTCGCACGGATATAATCGAGGCATCCATGGAACCGATGAGCCGTCGTGGTTGGAACTCCCGCCGTCTCCGTGCTCCGGTGCTCGGCGCGCTGGCGTGTGCGGCGCTGCTGTGGCCCCACCCGGTGTCGGGGCAGCCACCGACCCGCGCGCAAGAGACGGAGTTTCACCGCGCGGTGACCGGTGCGCTCGCCCACGGGGATTACGACGAGGCACGCCGCCTGGCCGAGGCGCGCGATGTCGCCGATCCGTCCGCCGCGGCGGTGCTGGCGCGGCTCGACATCCTGCGTGGTGAATACACCGCGGCCGAGACTCGGCTGACGCCGGTGGCGGGGGTCAGCCCCATCAGCGGCGCCGGCCTCGAGCTAGCCTTGCTGTACGACTATTTGGGACGTCGTGACGAGGCGTTGCCGCGTCTGCGGGTGTTGCTCGATCGGCTCCGACGATCACCCGACCCGCTGGACCTCTATCGGGCCACGCTCGCCGCCCGGGCGCTCGGCGACTACCGCCTGGCCAACACGCTCATTCGTGCCGCGTCGCTCGAGGCGCCCGACGACCTGGCCATCCAGACGTTGTGGGGTGAGCTCTTCGTCGAAAAGTACGACAACCTCGAGGCGTCGAAATCGTTCACCGAGGTCCTTCAGCTGGATGACAAATGGGCCCCGGCCCACCTGGGTCTGGCCCGCTCGCTGGTCGATACCGATCCGCCCACGGCCCGCGACATGGCCGCGGTGGCCCTCGAGATTGCGCCAGACTATGTGGACGCCCGCATCTTTCTGGCCCAACGCGACCTCGACGATCAGGAGCATGAGGCCGCCGGCGCCGCCCTCGAACGCGCGCTCGAGATCAATCCTCGCAGCCTGGAGGCGCGGTCGCTGATTGCCGCCGTGGCGTATGTCGAGGACCGCCTCGACGACTTCGACGCCGAGGTCGCCCGTGTCCTGGAGATCAACCCGGCCTACGGCGACGTCTACCGTGTCGCCGGGAACCTGACGGCACGCAAGTACCGGTTTCCGGAGGCGGTGACGCTGGTCCGACGCGGACTGGAGATCGACCCGGACAACACCCGGAGCCACGCGGAACTGGGGTTGCACCTGCTGCGCACCGGCGACGAGCCGGCGGCCCGGGTGGCGCTCGAGCGGTCGTTCGCCGACGACCCGTACGACGTCGTGACCTACAACCTGCTCGACCTGCTCGATGCGCTCGACGAGTTCGAGACGTTCGAAGTGGGCGACCTCATCGTGCGTCTGCATCGAGATGAAGCGCCGGTCATGAAGAGCTATGTGCTGTCACTGGCTCAGCGGGCGCTCGACGACCTCTCCGCGCGCTACGAGTTCAAACCGGAGGGGCCGATCCTCATCGAGATGTTTCCGCGTCATGACGACTTCGCGGTGCGCACGCTCGGCTTGCCGGGCATGATCGGTGCGCTCGGGGCCTGTTTCGGCAGTGTGGTGACGCTCGATTCACCGCGGGCGCGGACGCCGGGCGAGTTCAACTGGAAAGCGACGCTGTGGCACGAGATCGCGCATGTCATCACCCTGCAGATGTCGAATCAGCGCATTCCACGCTGGATGAGTGAGGGCCTGTCTACCTTCGAGGAGAAGCGAGCCAGACCGGACTGGGCGCGTGATCAGGATCTGGGTTTCGCCACCGCCCTGAACGAGGACAACGTGTTGTCGCTGCGCGACCTGAACAGTGGGTTCTCGCGACCGGAGACAATCTCAATGGCCTACTTCCAGGCCTCGGTGCTCGTCGAGCATCTCATTGATGCGTACGGTGAATCGACCATTCACCAGATGTTGCGCGCTTGGGGCGACGGGCTCGACACGGAGGCGGCGTTGGAGCGGGTGGGTCTGGATTTCGACTCGCTGCAGGCCTCGTTCGACGTGGCGGTCGACGCGCGCTTTGGCGACCTGCGCCGGGCCATGGAGGGACCGGAGGAGTCGGCACCCGCCCCGGATGCCCCAGATCGTTTGTCGATGCTGCGGTCGATGGCCGACGAGCATCCCGGAAGCTTTCCGGTGCAGATGGCGTTGGGTCGCGCGTTACGGGAGGCGGGCGAGACCGACGGGGCGGTGGCGGCGTTCAGGACGGCCGTCGACCTCGCGCCGATGGCGACGGGGGGCAGCAGTCCGCGTGTGCCGCTGGCCGAGATCGCCGTCGAGCAGGGTGACCCCGGCCTGGCCATGGACCATCTGGCCGCACATCTCGAGTACGACGCCCGCGACATCGTGTCGGCGCGGCAACTGGCCGCACTCGCCCAGGAGCAGGGCGACGACGCGCGCCTGCGCCGCGCCTACGAGCTGATTGTCGAGATCGATCCGTTCGACCCGACGCCGCACCAGGCGCTGGGGCGGCTGGCCAAGATGCGGGAGGACCATACGACGGCGGCGCTCGAGTTCGAGGTCAGCCTGGCCATCGGCCCGCTGGATCGCGTGGCGACGCAGATCGACCTGGCGGAGAGCTATCTGGCCGCCGGACGCACCGACGACGCCAAGCGGGAAGTGATCGCGGCGCTCGAGACGGCCCCCTCCTACGAACGCGCGCTGGAGTTGCTGCTGACGATCGTGGAGGCCGGCTAGTTGAAGGGACGTCGTTCAGGTGTCCCCGGAGGGCTGGTGCTGGCGGCGCTGGTGGTCTCGCTGCTGGGATCCGTCCGGTCGCTGGCCCTGGAGCAGCCGCCTGGGGCCGTCATTACCGACATCGATTCGGGTACCCCCACGCCACAGCTCGCCGGGCTCGAGTGGACCTTCGTCCGCATCCGCTACAGTTCTCCGGAGGACAAGCTGGGGGCCTTCCGGGCGCAATACTGGAGCGACCCGTGGGTGATCGACGGTCCGGCCGCCGAACAGAATCTCTCTCGCCGACTCGGGCGGGTCACGTCCATCCACGTCAACGAGCCGATCGTGCTCACGCTGGACGACGAGCGGCTGTGGGCCTACCCGTGGATCTATTTCGTCGAGCCGGGCAACTTGCGCTTCACGCCCGGTGAGGTGGAGATCATGCGGGAATTCCTCACCCGCGGTGGCACGGCCACCTTCGACGATTTTCACGGTCCGATCGAGTGGGAGTCGGTCGCGGGCGAACTGAAGCGCGTGTTTCCCGATCGCGAGATCGTTCCGTTGTCGGTGGACCATCCAATTTTCAGTTGTTTCTACCAGTTGACGGAGTATCCGCAGATTCCGGGACTCGGATCGTTCTTCAACGGCGTAACCTGGGAGAAGGGCGGCCTCGACGCCGGCGTGCATGCGATTCTGGACGACGATGGTCGCGCGATGGTGCTGCTCAACTTCAACACCGACATGGGTGACGGCTGGGAGTGGTCGAACGCCGAAGACTATCCCGGGTACCTGCAGTACACCGCTCAGGCCTACCGCATGATGATCAACGAGGTGGTCTACGCACTTACGCATTGATCGGTGACCCCCGCGGCATCGGCGCGGTCAGTCGGGACGCTGACCGCCACCCACACTATGGATACTGCGATCACGGATGCGGCGGCGGGCGCCGAGCGGCTCGTCGCGAGTCGCGAGCGAGTGCTGGCTGAGCTCCGCAAGGCGGTCATCGGGCAGGATGCGGTCATCGATCTGGTGCTCACGGCGCTGTTCACAGGAGGACATTGCCTGATCACCGGGGTGCCCGGGCTCGCCAAGACCCACTTGATCAAGTCGCTGGCCGAGATTCTCGACCTGCGCTTCAAGCGGATTCAGTTCACGCCCGACCTGATGCCGGCCGACATCACCGGCACCGAGATACTCGAGGAAACCGCGGGACACCGCAGACTCACGTTTGTGGAGGGGCCGATCTTCGCCCAGGTCGTGCTGGCGGACGAAATCAACCGGACGCCACCCAAGACCCAGGCCGCGTTGCTGGAGGCGATGCAGGAGTATCACGTGACGGCGGCCGGCCGCACGTATCCGCTGCAGCGCCCGTTCTTTGTGTTGGCGACACAGAATCCGATCGAGCTGGAGGGCACCTATCCGCTGCCGGAGGCCCAATTGGATCGGTTCATGTTCAACGTCGTGATCCGTTATTTGTCCGAAGACGATGAAGTGCGCGTGGTCACCCAGACCACCGGTGACGAGCCCGAGGCCCTGGCGCGCGTCATCGACGGTGACGAAATTCTGGCGGCCCAACGACTGGTGCGCCGGGTGCCAGTCGCCGAGGAAGTGGCCCGCTATGCCGTCCGGCTGGTTGATGCATCGCGACCCGGTCAGCCAAACACTCCGGATTTTGTCGGGAAGTGGGTGAAGTGGGGCGCCAGTTTGCGCGCGTCTCAGGCACTGGTCCTCGGCGGCAAGGCCAGAGCCCTGATGCAGGGCCGCTATCACGTGTCGGTCGCCGATGTGCGCGCGCTCGCCCCGGCCGTCTTACGCCATCGAATCGTGACCAACTTCTACGCGGAGTCCGACGAGGTGGACGCCGACGAGGTGGTGGCCCGTTTGCTCGAGACGGTGCCGGCGCCTGCGAGCGGACTGTGAGATGGCGAGTGTCACCGGCCGTGAGCGGTCGTTTCTCGATCCCGCCGTCGTGGCGCGGATCGGGTCGCTCGAACTGATTGCCCGGACCATCGTCGAAGGATTCTTCGCCGGTCTCCATCGGAGCCCGTACAAGGGCTTCAGTGTCGAGTTCAGCGAGTATCGGCCCTACCTGCCTGGCGACGCCCCCAGCACCATCGATTGGAAACTGTTCGCCAGAAGCGATCGCCACTACGTCAAGAAGTTCGAGCAAGAGACCAATCTCGAGTGTCATCTCCTGCTCGACGTCAGCGCGTCGATGGGATACGCGTCGCACGTGGTCTCGAAGCTTCGGTTCGGGGTGTGTCTGGCGGCGGCGCTCGCCTATCTGATGCACCGACAGCGCGACGCGGTGGGCCTGACGCTGTTCGATGATCACGTGGTCGACTCGGTGCCGGTGGGCACCCGGGGCGGTCAGCTTCGCGCGTTGCTCGCCGGTCTGAGCCGCGCCTCGCCGGGCACCCGGTCCGATGTGCAGATGCCGCTCCATCAGTTGGCGGCGGGACTGAGACGGCGCGGGCTCGTCGTGTTGATTTCCGATCTCCTGGATGATCCCGCCGGCATCATCGAGGGCTTGAAACATCTGCGGTTTCAGGGCTCCGAGGTGTTGGTACTCCAGACGCTGGACCCGGCGGAATTGACGTTTCCGTTCGATCAACCCGCGCGCTTCGAAGACCTGGAAACCGCTGATGCGGTGTCGGTGGTGCCGGCGCAGGTGCGAGCGCACTATCTGGACCGGATGCGGTCGCTGTCTGAACGGTATCGGCGCGAGCTCCGGCTGGCCGGGGTCGACTACCACCAATTGGACACGGCGACCCCGTTCGATACCGCGCTCAGGGCGTATCTCGCGACACGCGCGCGTCGCTGGTAGGTGCTCTTGGGGCTGTCGTTTCTCGTGCCGGCGTTTCTGGTGGGTGGGCTGGCCGTCCTGGTGCCGCTGGTGCTGCACCTCCGCCGTCGCGAGCGGTTGCCGCGCCTCCCGTTCAGTGACATCCGCTTCCTGCGCGGCGTACCGCTGGAACAGGCCCGCCGCCGTCGGCTGCGCGAGTGGTTGCTGCTGGTGCTCCGCGTCGCCGCCGTGCTCCTGTTCGCCCTGGCCTTCGCGCGTCCGTTCCTGAACGACACCGACGACGCTGCGTTCGCGTCGCAGCCGGCGACGGTCGTCTTGATTGACACCTCGTTCAGCATGTCCGCGCCGGCCCAGCTCGCACCGGCTCGCGCCCTGGCCCTCGAGGCTATCGACGCCGCGCCGGACGGTCATCTCGTGGGGGTGGTGGCCTTTGACACCCGCACCCGTGTCGTGGCTGAGCTGGGCGAGCGACGTGCGGCACGATCCGCGGTCGAGGCGGTGACGCCCGGGGCGCGGGCCACCCGCTACGCGGACGGCTTGGCCGCGGCGGGTGCGTTGATCGGAACGCGCGACGGCCGGATCGTCGTCGTGACCGACCTCCAGGCCGGTGGGTGGGACGCTGGCGATGGCCTGGTGCCACCGGGGGTCGACGTGATCGTGCGCGATGCCGGGCGGCCGGCCGGCAACCTGGCCATCGTCGCCGTCGAGTCGACGCCGACCCAGACCCTCGCCGTGTTGTTCCGTGCCGGCACGGTGGCCGACGACGCGACCGTGTCGCTCTGGGTCGACGACGAGCTCCTCGCCGAGGTGGTCGTCACCGCGGAGCCAGGTCACACGACGGTCCGCTTGCCGGTCCCGTTGCCTGAGGCAGGCGTTGCGACCGTGTCGGTGACCGACGGGGTGGGGTATGGGGTCGACGACCGGCGCTATCGATTGCTGGACCCGCCTGAACCGACGCCCGTGCTCATCGTTGTTGGAGGGGGGGTCGGGGCCGACGGCGATGCCGCCCGCGACGCCGACGCGGTCTTCTATCTGCAACGCGCCCTCGCGCCGGGAGGTTCGGCCGGACCGTTTCTCCCCGAGGTGGTACGGGCCGAGGCCTACGGCGCGCCGACCAACGGCGAGCTCGGCCCGCGAACCGGCGCCGTCGTACTGGCGGGGGGGCGGGGACTGGGGCGTCGTGGCCGCGAGCGACTGGCGACGTTCGTGCGTGAAGGTGGTGGTCTGCTCGTGGTCGGTGGCCACGCGGCGGATCCGGGCGGTCTTGACAGACTGGACAGTCTATTCGGGGGCGAACCGGAGCTGGGCCTGGGAGCACCGCTGACCCACCGAGAACCGGTCGGGTTGATGTCCCAGGACCCGCGCCATCCGATCATGCGGGGGCTCGGCGGTCAGGCGGGCGCGCTCGGACAAACGAGATTTTCTCGCACCCGTCCACTGCGCGCCGGGGACGGCACGGTGCTGGCGCGGTTCAGCGACGGCAACCCAGCGCTGGTTGAGCACAGCGTGGGGGCTGGACGGCTGCTGGTCTTTGGCGCCGCCCTAGGCGCCGACGGGAGTGACTTTCCACGGCGGGCGACCTTTGTGCCGTTCCTGCACGAGACACTGGCGTATCTGAGTTCGAACGACCCACGTCCCCGCGAGTTCATCGTCGGCGACAGCCCGGTCGGCACGGTCGCACTCACCGACGTCCCCGGCGTCCACGATGCGGGTGACGGCCGGCGTCTCGTCGTCAACGTCGATCCACGTGAGTCGGATCCGACGGCGGTGACCCCAGAGCAATTCGTCGCCGCTGTCGGCACGTTGTCGCGCGCGGCCGAGCGCCAGGAGCGCGACGCGGCGAGGGCGCGCGAGTCCGGGCAGCAACTCTGGCGCGTCTTGCTGATGCTCATGATCGTCGTACTGGTCGCCGATGGGTTGCTGGGCCGGCGCGTGGTCTGACCGGTTCCGTGGCACCACTGGCCGCGAGACCGTGGTCCGGTCGTGCCGACACCCACGATGTGGGTTCAGTTCAGTGAGAGAATTGAGGCGGATGCATCAGGAGCACCTCGCGGAGTTGCGGGCGGCGCTGGCGGGGGTGCGACGACGCTGGGTCGCCACCCGCGCGTTGCGGGCGGTCGCGCGACTGCTCGCCGGCGTCTGCGGCGCCGTGGCGCTCCTGCTGGCGGCGGAGTTGTGGTTCGCGCCGCCAGACCTGCCCTTGCTGCTGCTCGCCGCCACGGCGCTGCTCGCGACCACCTTGTTCGCGGTGCGGGTCCTCTGGCCCCTTCGCGAGCGGCCCTCCGACCGGCGGGTCGCGCGTCTGGTGGAAGAGCGGTGTCCCGAGCTCGAAGACCGTGTGGCGAGTGCCACCGAGCTGGGTGAGACCGGCGCGGCGGCCGCGTTTCACAAGCTTGTCGTGGCCGATGCGGCCGAGAAGCTTCGCGGGGTCGATCCAGGGCTCGTCGTGGTGCCGCCGGCCCAGCTCAGGGCCGCGATCGTGCGCAGCGTGCTGGCGACCGTGGCGTTGTTGGTGCTGCTGGCTTTCGGGGGCGAACCGATCGGGCGTGTCGCACGCACCGCCTGGCTCTACGCGTTTGGGTCCGACCTCACGTTGACGGTGGAGCCGGGCGACGTGCGGGTGGTGGCCGGCCAGCCGGTCAGGGTGCGGGCGCGCCTGTCCGGAAGCGGGTCGGCCTCGGCGAGGACGCCGCCGACCCTGACGCTGATGCGGGGCGGCGTGTCACGTCTCGTCCGGATGCGTGCCGCGCCCGACGACGACGGCTATCTCGCGGAGTTTCCGGCGGTGGACGAGAGTTTTGTCTACCGCGTGAGCGCCGCGGCGGTTCGATCGCGGGCGTATCGCGTCGAGGCGATGGTCGCTCCGCGGATACGTCAGATTGACGTCGAGTATCGCTATCCGGCGTTTACCGGGTTGGCGCCGCGCGTCGAGGAGGACGGCGGAGACATCTATGCCCCGGCCGGCACGACCGTCCGGGTGACGGCGCACGCCGATACACCGGTAGTTGGCGGGCGGTTGGTCCTCAGCGACGGGCGACGACCGATGCTCGAGCCCGTCGGGCCGGAGACGCTGCAGGCGACCTTCACGGTCGAGACGGACGGCGAATACCGCGTTGGCGTGACCGACCGTGATGGGCTCAGCAGCTCCGGTGATGTCGACTATTTCATTCGCGCCACGGCAGACCGCGCCCCCGACGTGCAGGTGCTCCGCCCCGGGGGCGACCGGGACATCACCTCACTTGAAGAGGTGGTCATCGAGGCGCGCGCCGACGACGACTACCGGGTCGGGTCGCTCGAGCTGGTGTACACGGTAGCGGGACGTACCGAGCGTGCGGTCCACCTCGGCCCGTCGGATCCCGACGCCCAGACCGCGTCGGTGACCAGCCGATACACCCTCTTCGCGGAGGATCTCGATCTCACCCCCGGCGATTTCCTGACCTACTACGTCCGCGCTACTGACCTCGGCCACACGGGGCATTCGAATGTGGCGCGCTCGGACATCTTCTTTCTGGAAGTACGTCCCTTCGACAACGAGTTCGAGGAGGCGCAAAGCCAGTCTGGGATGGGCCGCGACGCCGACCAGTTGGGCGATCTGGCGGGGATCCAGAAGGAGATCATCGTCGCGACGTGGCGTCTCGACGCCCTCACCCGGACCGAGGCGGTAGCCGACGATATTCAGGCGGTGGCGCGGGCGCAGGCCGAACTGCGCGACCGCGTCGCCCGGGCGGCCGACACTATCCGGGGCCGGGGGCGCGACCGCGCTGCGGGTGAGACCGGGCCGGCCCCGCAGCACACCGACATGTCCGCCGCGCTCGCCGCGATGGCCTCGGCGCAACTGGCGCTCCAGGGGATGGGGACCGCCACCGCGCTGCCGCACGAAATGGAGGCGCTGCACCAGCTGCTCACGGCGCAGGCCGAGATTCGCCGTCGGCGGGTGTCGACCCAGCGTGGGCAAGGGGCGCAGACGCCGGGGACGCAAGCCCAGGAGGATCTGTCGGCGCTGTTCGACCGTGAGCTGCGTCGTGATCAGGAAACGAACTACGAGACGAGCTCGCGTCCACGGGGGTCTGGCGGAGAAGACGTCAGCGACACCCTGCGGCGGCTGCGGGAGCTCGCCGAGCGCCAGGCGGAGTTGAATAGGCAGCTGGGTCGTCCCGAAGCGGACAGACCGGAGGAGACCAGGCGCCGCGCGCTGGAGCGGTTGACACGCGAGCAGCAGGAGCTGCGCGAGCAGCTCGAACAGCTGGCGCAAGAGTTGGCCCGCGGGTCGCAGAGCGGTGGACAGGGCCCAGGTCAGTCTGATGGTGCGCCGTTGGACCGGGCGGCCGAGCAGATGCGGCGCGCGACGAGCGAACTACGCCGGGAGGACGTGGAACGGGCGCTCATGAACGGCGAGCAGGTAC
>Ga0310122_10002540_pt1 | contig 11611 bp, 10 predicted proteins | sample CB6_Bottom_1051__FD_203503 | JGI IMG/M metagenome (GOLD analysis project Ga0310122, IMG submission 203503) | Marine microbial communities from Western Arctic Ocean, Canada - CB6_Bottom_1051 | ecosystem: Environmental > Aquatic > Marine > Oceanic | place: Canada: Western Arctic Ocean | collected...
GTTTGTCCTCATGTATCTGGTCCCGGGAGACCCTGTGGTTTCTATGGTGGGCGAACGATATGATGAAGAAACAATCCATAAGCTTCGGAAAGAACTTCATCTTGATGATTCGCTTCCCATGCAGTTTGTCCACTATGTTAGTAATGTTCTGAGGGGTGATTTTGGTAAATCTTTTGTTACTGGAGGATCGGTATCAGAGGAATTGCTGATAAAACTCCCCAACACACTGATATTAGCTGTTGCGTCAATGATTATTGCAATCATAACTGGTCTTACAATGGGAATTGTTTCCTCATTAAGACCTCAGTCTATTCTTGATAAGATTACAATGTTATTTGCTCTGGCGGGCATATCCGTTCCAGTTTTCTGGGTAGGGCTTATGCTTGTTTTGTTTATAGGGGTGTTCCTCCAGTGGCTTCCTCCCACGGGTTTCGGAGGTATTGAGTATATTATTCTACCAGCTATCACCTTGGGACTTCGATCAGCAGCCTATCTTGCCAGGCTAACCCGGGCAACGATGCTGGATGTTTTGAATCAAGATTATATTCGCACTGCAAGGATGAAAATGTTACCAGAGTGGAAAGTGATTCTTAAGCATGGTTTTCCGAACATTTTAATCCCCATAATCACAGTCATTGGGACAGACTTTGGAAGTTATTTGTCCGGGGCAGTTTTAACAGAATCTATTTTTGGGTGGCCGGGTATAGGTAGATATGCACTGGAAGCGATCTTAAAACGGGATTTCCCTGTAATTCAGGGTACAGTTCTTTTTATGGCACTTATGTTTATCCTTGCGAATCTCATTGTGGATATTTTTTATGGTATTGTTGATCCTAGAATACGAATAGAAGGAAAAAATGGTTGATTCACACATACGCAGGCGTACAGTGTTTTCCAAATTGATTAGAGATAAAAGTTCTCTTTTGGGAATTACAATAATAGCAATAATCGTTGTTGCCGGGGTTTTTGCTCCTGTAATTGCTCCTATGAGTCCATACACACAAGTGCTTGAATTTAGAAATCAAAAACCGGGCTTTACAGGAGAGATTATTTTGTTTAGGCTAACACCTGAGTTGCCGGTTCAGACAGTTGCTGTTACATCAATTAGCAAGAAAGGAGAAACGATACAATACCAAGATCAGCTGAACAGGGTTTTTAAGATAGAAAAAAATAAGCTTGAAGGAGTAAAGGAGAAAGACTGGCATAAAAAATATCGATATTGGCTAGGAACAGATAACTTTGGTAGGGATGTGCTTTCGCGGTTGCTTTATGGTGCCAGAATTTCGTTGTTGGTCGGTATAAGCGCGAGCACGTTATCGTTATTGATTGGAATCATTCTTGGTGCAGTTTCCGGATATTATGGTGGTGTTTTAGAAACAATCATAATGCGCTTTACAGATATTATGTTTGGATTTCCAACACTTCTGTTTTTGATAGGCATAACGGCTGCGTTTGAGCCAACATTAACGGTTGTGTTTTTTGCCATTGGATTTGTTTCCTGGCCGGGGATGGCTCGGCTCATGAGGGGGCAAGTTGCCAGCATTAAAGAACGTGAATTTATAAAAGTTTGTGAGGTGCTTGGTTTAAGCAAGCCAAGAATATTATTAAAGCACATACTCCCAAACTGTTTTGCCCCAATGATTGTAACCTATACGCTGGGCATTGCCGGCGCAATAATGGTAGAAGCGAGTCTTTCTTTTCTTGGCCTGGGAGCCCAGCCCCCAACACCGAGCTGGGGAATCATGATCAACGCGGGAAAAGATTTTATTCGTACAGCTCCATGGTTATCAATAATACCGGGGATTGCAATTGCCAGCACGGTTATAGGGTTCAATCTGATGGGAGATAGTTTACGCGATGTCCTTGACCCATCAATGAAAAAATAATACATTTACATGTTTATTTTCTTTTAGTAAAATTCGGGTCTTATGAACTTGACAGAACGTATAGAAACTTTCATTTTATCTAATATCGCTCATCCTGAAAAGCGAAAAATCGGAGTAGAGGTAGAATGCATGTTTTATAATAAAAAAATGAAGCGCTTACCGGTTGATTTGTGTGAAGAGTTTTCAGCATCAGCGTTCATGGAAATAATGAAAAAATATCAGGAAAATGACCCTATAAAAGCCAGCTATTCGCTGGAGCCTGGGGGCCAGCTGGAGTGGGCATCCCCACCGTTTATCAGTCTTCATGAAATTTATCACCACCTTCAAATTTATTTTAAACGGGTTAGAAAAGTGTTGAATAAACAGAATTTGATACATATTGATTATGCACTTGAACCAATTTATTCGCCGGAAGATATAAGTTTGATTGATATGGAAAAGTATAATCTTATGCATAATAGATTTGTTACATCAGGTAGATACGGCCCATGGATGATGCGGAACACAACCAGCATTCAGATAAACATTGATGTGTGTTCACAAGAAGATGCAGAAATAATGGCATTTATTGCAGACTGTCTTGAACCCATTTGTGCGGTTTTGTTTGCAAACAGTCCCTTTATGAATTCAAGACCTACCGGAACAGAAAATCTGAGATATAGGATTTGGAATGATACTGATCCTGTTCGATGTAAAAATCTATTGGATCATGGTATAGTCTCACATAACAATCTTATTAAAAAATACAGTGAATATCTCCAAGATGTCCCTGCGATTTTTGTTTTAAATCAAGAGGGGGAGTTTAAAGGGTTTGATGGAACTCTTGGAGAATGGCTGTCGAATCAAGAAAAATCCAGTGTTTTACAGGATAGAGATATTCAAGTGGCCCTTCATCAGATTTTTACCCACGTTAGATTTAAGCATGTTCTGGAGGTTCGTGGTGCAGACGGGCCCCCACGTGGATTTGAATTAGCCCCGGCTGCTTTTTGGACTGGATTGCTCGCCTCAGAAAACACAAAATATGAAGCATTGGAAATCGTGAAAACCTGGACAATAGCAGAACGTAAGCACCTAAATAAAGCAGTTTCTACTATCAATCTTGATCAAGAAGGTCCTGCCGGGAAAACAATTAAACAATGGATTAAAACTTTTTCTTCTTTGTCAGTAAAGGGACTGAAAGAGAGGGCTGATTTTTTTGGGATTGAAAGCGAGAGTAAATTTATTGAGCCGTTTGTCAATGATGTGTTATTAAAAGGCCCCAAATCGATGCAGTCGCAAACCGCATATAAAGCAAGTGGGCTCTCAATTGTTGATTTTTTACAACAGGAACATCAGCTTAAACCCCCTAATTAGCTCCCCCTTTTCTTAGTATTGTGTTTAAACCAATAATTGGTATTAATCCTTATTATTTTGAATACGATGAGTCGTTCTGGAACGGGACAAAAGAGAAATATTTCAGATCTGTCTGGCTTGCAGGAGGACTTCCGGTTACACTCCACCATTTTTCAAGCGGAGGAACGGTTGAGGATATTATTGAAAGAATTGATGGGCTTCTGTTGGTTGGTGGGCCTGATATCCCAAATACTATTTATGGGGGGAAACATTCAGAGCTACTCGATGAAGATGTGATGCACCTCAATAGAGAAAAATTTGACCGCATTATTTTTTTAGCAGCAGAGAGCTTTCGTAAACCTGTTTTGGGTATTTGTGTTGGGTTTCAGCATATTAATGTCATTTATGGAGGAACATTGTTTGAAGATATTCCGACCCAAATGAAGGGTGCTATTGAACATGGGGATCCCAATGGAGCAATCACGAATCATATAGTTAGGTTGGATAAAAACAGCCTTACTGCAAAGGTGATGGGAACGTCGAAACCAACAGTTAATAGCGCACATCATCAGGGAATTAATAAACTGGGTGATGGTCTGAGGATTGTTGGTCGTTCTCCAGACGGATTACCCGAAGTTATTGAAGATGTCAAGGATTCGGGAAAATTTATTGCTGTTCAGTGGCACCCTGAGATACTACAGAAAAACAAGGAACAGAAAAATCTTTTTGGGTGGCTTGTTGAAGAAGCTAAAAAAAGGAGGATTGGTTAATAGACAATTCCAACTCCACCCCTGCGTGGATCACCCTCCGCAGCCGTTTTTGTAACTGCATTTACCCCACCAAAAAACAGATTTAGCTCACCCCATCTCTTTATCTGAATGGTTTTGTCTTTGATTTCTTTTTTATCTATTTTTATTCCAACTTCATAATGGAGGACATTATCTTCGAGGTGAACCCGGGGAGCTCTAATAGCTGATTCTAAGTCCATATTATGTGAAAGAGCATTTAGAATTACTTGGGAAATAGCTGATCCTATGCGGTTACTGCCACCACTACCAAGGACAAGCTCAGGTCCTGATTCTCCGACAATAATTGTGGGAGATATTAGTGTTGGAAGTCTTTGTTGCTTTGTCCATAAATGAAACCCGGAAGGATTAAGAACTTCTTCACCTAGCATATTGTTCATCATAAATCCCATTTCAGGAATAAAATAACCACATCCCTCGCCATTTGTTGTAGTAACACTGGCAGCATTTCCTATTTTGTCTATTATGCTAAAATGTGTGGTGGATCCAAATGATGGTGTGTTTGTTTTGTCTGGAAACCAATTTTCTTGGTTAATTAATATTTTTGAATAAGCTGAAACTGTTTGTGGTTTCAACAGTTTAGTGATTTGGGTTTCATCTTCAGGATTGATATATATATCTTTTTTTGCTTTTGATGTAATTTTCATTGCGTGAGCAAGAACGGTTGGACTATATACATTTTCAAGAGCTGTCTTCTCTAATAACTGAAGTAAGAAAGCGATAGTGGTCCCACCAACAGATGGAGCTGGATTTGTATACATCATATATTTATTAATTGTAGATTTTAATGGTTTGCGCTCAAAAACCTGGTAGGCTTTTAGAGCTTTTCTTGTAATAAGTCCACCATCTCCAAGGGCATTAATAATATAGTTTGCCCCACTTCCCCTATAAAAGAAATCCTCACCCTCTTGGGAGAGTTGGTCTAGAAAGTTCCCAAAGCCTGGAAGTAAAATTCTGTCACCATTCTTGAGCAGAATTCCTTTGGGCTTGAAAATAGTTTTTCCATGTTTATTATATGTTAGAATGGGCTCAAGAATTTTGACAAGATAACTGTGTGATTTATTGAGAACAATGCCGTTTTTTGCCGTGACAATAGCAGGTTCAAGAACAACATTTAAAGGAAGAAGTCCCAGTCGCTTATGTACATGAAGAAGGCCTGCTATATTACCTGGCACAGCTACAGACCCCTTTCCAATATTAAAATTTTGTTGGCTGGTACCAAAATCTACAGTAATGGGAAAAAAGTCTAACTTTTTAATTCCAATTGGTAGTGTGTCAACAAAGAAATCAAAAAGAATTGGTTCAGAATTATAGGGGAACGCCATCAGCGCTCCCCCACCCCCGGCACTTGTAAGTGTAAATTCAGAGGTCATTGATGTAAAGACAGCGGCGACGGAAGCATCAAACGCATTACCTCCGCTTTCTAAAATATGGCAGGCGGCTTCAAGTGTTGTCTGTTCCCCGGCAGCTATTGAACCATATTTCATTATAATTTTGGATAATGTTTGTTTATTGGTGATATTCCTTTGTAAAGAATTATTATATTCTTCTTTTAAAAGTTAATATGAAAGTGTGATAAAAGTTGAATAAATACACAGGGTTTCATCTTAATTTTTTACAGGGCTTTTGGTATCTTCAACGATTCTTTATTAAGTTAATATATTGTTGGAACTAACAATACGTTTGAGGTGATAACATTATAAAATGTCTTTTGATGAAATCCATCCTCTGATAATTCATTTCCCGATTGCATTATTGTCTGCTGGATTCTTATTTGATTTTTTGAGCTATCTCTTAAAGAAAAAAAGTCTTGAATTTGCTGGGTGGTGGAATTTGATTTTAGGCATGGTTTCAGCATTGTGTGCTATCGTAACGGGATTAATAGCTGATTATGGTAGTAAGCCTGGTCTTATGGAGGAACCATTTCCTGTTCATACAAACCACGGTTCCCTCCAAATATTCGCATCATGTATTTTTGTGGTACTTCTGTTTTGGAGGGGGCGATTACAAGGTACACTTCCCAAAAAACCAAAGATGATTTTACTATATTTATCTGTTTCAGGAATAGCCGTAACCACTCTCTTTTATGGTGCACACTTAGGGGCAGTTTTTTCAGGAAGGTATTAAATATTTTGTTAAATAATAATGTTAATCTTTTGTTTGTTTATTACTATTCGTTTTATCGGTATTTTATACTATTATGATTTATCTGGGAAATTGGTTTTAATTAATAAAAGTTGATAAAACATCAGAGGAAGAAACTATGATTTTCAGCAAAGCCAACAACACGAATATGCGGTAATTAAAATCCCTATGCAAAGGTTTAGGTTCCTAGCACTTGAATACACTTTCACACCAATTTCTCCATTCATATTCTTTACATACGGCCTGATCGCGGTTTGTTTGGTGAGTATCAGTGCATCGTTTTAATTTAACAGGGAAGAAACCTGACACTTCCCTGATTTTTCATGATAATTAGGAACAAATATTTCACATTCAGCATTGTAATTTTTCTTAGGTTTCAATTACGATCTTGGAGATAGTCCTTACTTAACGAAATTCAAAATGATAACCAGTCACGACATTGTTATGATAGGCGGAGGGGGTGCAGGACTCCGAGCAGCCATTGCCATCGCCGATACGAACCCAAACTTGAGTGTAGCTGTGGTGAGCAAGGTCTATCCCATGCGAAGCCACACTGTGGCGGCGGAGGGCGGCGCTGCGGCTGTTATCAAAGATAACGATTCTCTGGAAAACCACATCAACGATACCATTTCCGGCGGAGACTGGATGTGTGATCAGGATGCGGTAGAACTTTTTGTGAATGAAGCTCCTAGAGAATTGATCCAGATGGAGCATTGGGGCTGTCCGTGGAGCCGGGAAACAGACGGGACAGTGGCGACGCGGCCTTTCGGGGGGATGAAAATTGAGCGGACATGGTTTGCTGCCGACAAAACCGGTTTCCACATGCTTCACACCCTCTTTCAGACTTCCCTCAAGTACAACAACATTACCCGCTACGATGAATGGTTTGCTACAAAGATTCTGGTAGAGAATGGCCGGTGCCAAGGTGTAGCTGCCATTGAACTTCGCTCGGGCAAGGTGGAGGCGATTGCCGGTAAGTCAGTGATAATGTGTACAGGCGGAGCAGGACGGGTTTTTCCGTTCACGACCAACGGGGCCATCAAAACGGGCGACGGGATGTCCATGGCGTATCAGGCTGGCGTACCGCTAAAAGATATGGAATTTATACAATATCATCCCACTGGACTCCCCGGAACGGGCATTCTCATCACGGAAGCTGCCCGGGGAGAAGGCGGAATCATGGTAAACAAAGATGGCTATAGATATCTTCAGGATTACGACCTGGGTACTCCGCTGGATATTAACGATTCGAAGCATCCAGTAAAAAAGAGCATGGAACTGGGTCCCCGGGATCGCCTGAGTCAGGCTTTCGTGGCGGAAAGAGAAAAAGGAAGAACTATCTCCAGTCCATATGGACACGTAGTCAATCTCGATATCCGTCACCTGGGTGAAAAGAAAATTGATAAAAAGATTCCCTTCGTTCGTGAGTTATCCAAGAATTACGCCGGCATTGATCCCGTATATGAACCAATTCCTGTGAGGCCCGTCGTTCACTACATGATGGGAGGTATTGATACTGACATCACAGGGGCTACTGCCCTTTCCGGTTTTTATGCCGCGGGAGAGTGTGCCTGCGTCTCAATCAACGGGGCCAACCGCCTGGGATCGAACTCCCTGACGGAACTTCTGGTGTTTGGGCGTCGTGCAGGGAAGGCGGCAGCCCAGTTTGCACTGGAGAGCCCCCGTCTTAACACGGCATCGCTGGATCTACAAGTTGCTGAGGAACAGGAACGTATCAGAAGGAACTTCTTTAAAAAAGAGGGGGGAACGGAAAGAATTTTTACTCTTCGGAAAGAAATGAACAAAACCATGGAAACGAGTGCCGGTATCTATCGCTCAGAAAAAAGTTTAAAGGAATCATGCAATAAAATAAAAGAACTTAAAGACCGGTTTTCTAATATTATAATGGAGGACAGAAGTGTCACTTTTAACACTGAACTGACCTCAGCGCTGGAACTTGAATTTATGTTGGATGTGGCGGAAGCAATCGTCTACAGCGCCCTGGAAAGAACGGAAAGCAGGGGCTCTCACCAACGAACTGACTTCCCTGCCAGGGATGATGAAAATTTTTTAAAGCATTCTTTGGCGTACCGAAACGATACTGAACCACGAATTGATTATAAAGATGTGGTGATTACTAAATGGCCACCTGGAGAGAGAGTTTATGGAAAGGAAGAATAAGGTATAAGCAATGGCAGAAACTATGAAATTGGAAATCTTCCGCTACCGACCTGAGAAAGAGAAAGAGCCCTCTTTTCAGACATATAAAGTCCCATTCCGTGAAGACTGGGTGGTGTTGGATGCCATTAATCACATTAAGGACGAAATTGATGGAACGCTTTCCTACCGCTGGTCTTGCCAGATGGGGGTCTGTGGCAGTTGTGGGATAATGATTAACAATGTTCCAAAATTATCCTGCGCCGCATTTTTAAAGGATTACTACCCAGATAAAATCCGTATAGAACCATTAACGGGTTTTCCTGTAGAGCGGGATCTCATCTTTGAAATGGATGACTTTATGACAAAACTGACAGAGGTACAGCCATACATCATTCGAAAGGAAAGTGAAGAGAAGCCCCTGGAAGAGGGTGAATACCTACAGTCCCCTGCTGAATTGGCTCACTACAAACAGTACTCTATGTGTATTAACTGCATGCTCTGTTATGCTGCCTGTCCCGTTTATTCCCTCGATTCCACCTTTATCGGACCCGCCGCCATTGCCATCGGTCAGCGGTACAACATGGACTCCAGAGACCAAGGTAGGGATGCCCGGCAGGAAGTCATCGCCAGTCATGAGGGAATCTGGGAATGCACCTTTGTAGGTGAGTGCAGCGTCGTCTGTCCGAAAGATGTGGATCCAGCCGCGGCAATCCAGAGGGCAAAAGTCTCCAGCACTGTTGACTGGTTTAAGGATATTTTGATCCCGTGGGGGAAAAAGAAATGAGTGTTTATCACAGACCCGTATCCAACACATGGTGGCTTAAGCGTAAACCGTACATTTTATTCATGATTAGGGAACTAACTAGTGTTTTTGTTGCGGGATATTGTCTTTTTCTGCTGGTATTGGTTTACAAACTAACACAAGGGGCTGACGCCTATGGTAATTTCATGGTCGCTTTGAAGTTACCCAGTAGCGTGGCGCTGCATCTCATCTCGCTCACTTTTGTGCTTTATCACACCATCACCTGGTTTAACCTGACACCCAAGATCCTTGTGCTCTACAGGGGAGAAGAGCGGATTCACCAAGGACTGGTGGCGGGGACATTTTATGCCGTGTGGGCAGTGATTTCCTTTATGGTTGTATGGCTGGTATTGGGAGTTTAGAGATGGCGAAGTCCAACGAACCGATCTGGTGGTCACTTTTTTCAGCTGGTGGCATGGTAGCAGCAATGGTTCTTCCTATTCTGATCGTAATCACGGGTATCCTAGTACCGTTTGGATTGGCGGGCGAGGATCCTCTCAATTTCGAAAGAATTCATTCCGCCGTGTCTCAGAAAGACTCTGTAAAGCTGGTCCTTTTCATCGTAATTACCTTACCGTTCTTCCATTGGGCTCACCGCTTCCGCTTCACCCTTGTAGATGTAGGACTGAAATCCGTGAGCACCCTCATTTCCGTCCTTTGCTACGGCGGGGCGATTGCCGGAACAATCATCTCAGTAGTTATATTCTGGAATATTTAAGGGATATTATTGAAAAATCGGGGTAATTACCCCTTCAGTTTAAAATTAACAGAGATTGAAAGATGATTAGTTAAGCCAGCTCTGTTTAAGACAATGAAGTTTTTTTCTTTATAACGTATAGAAAATATTGTCAACAGCCTCTTGGTTAAAAATGAACTTCAGTTATTTTATTCTATGGACTGGTGTGGCTCTATACCCATGTTTCTTAATTTGTTGTCTAATTTCTCAGTATGATTATTTAGTTGATCAATTCTCTCTCTCCTCCCAGAAAAGAATAAAGATCCATGGAAACTTTTCTCCTCTTCTTTCTTAGATGCTTCTGTAGGTACTTCTATCGTTTTTGATGCAACTATGTGTTTTATCACCTTTGATAAAATTCCCATGGTGTTTTTCCCTGTTAGACTACTCTATTTCTAATGCTGATTCTACGTCCCACAGTTTACAAAGTTCATTGAACATTGTTTTTTCATTTTTATGAATAACACCATCTATTAATATCATCGCCTTGATTACTTCAATGAAACTTTTCTTAATACCCTCACTGTCTTTTGTTTCATTTATGAGTTTTCCCATTTCCATAGTTCTTGATTTTATTTTATCGAATCCTTTAGAAATTATATTTTCGTTATCCTTTATTTGTGATTCAATTGTTTTTTTTTCTTCATCTGTTAGTTCCCTCATTGTATTCTCAATGATTTCAGCCTCTTTATCTAATACATCAAAATCACAATTCATGAACATATAAAGAATGTTAAACAAGATGACTTCTGCTGTGTTTGTTTTGTTATTCATCTTTACTGTTTGATTTGTTTATGAATAACTCTCCTTATTTACTTTCTGAGTATAATAATATTTTGGGTAAACAAGGAATGGTTATTAAGAAATAAACAAAAACTCCTAGATAAAAACAAGCCGTTTTTTTTGAAAAACCCTGAATTATCTATAAATAAGTTCTCGTGTTCTTGCGACGTAGTTTTTGGTATTGTTTTATGACCACTGTCTTCAGGTTTGGTTGGAAAAATTTCTTCGCAACTCACAGACAACGTGAGAAAGGACAACGAAAAGAAGGGGTTGGATAAATATATCTACAACATGAACGAAGGCCTCAATCTATAAGTCCCCCTGTTGGATTTTCTATCAAGATTTACGTACGTTGTATCTTTCTGATTATTAATATGGTTAACTATTCTCCATAAGGTCCTCCGTAGGCACCCATGTCGTTCTGGGAGCCGTTATTGTTCTGGTATTCATCTCCTGGATGTCCAGTGTTGGTACAGGGTGAATCGGGGAGTAAATGGAAATCTTCATTGGCCACTTCAAGAAACAAAGGATCATCTGGAATATTTCCGTTAGAATCCGTTGGGTCGGCATCCTTGAAACGACAGTATGCCACAACAGAAGCAGGGGCATCATCCGTTACAAGCAAATCAAACCCCGTATGCCCCGAGATAATATTATTCAAGAACGTCACTGAACTGTTGGTGATTGCGACGCCCCCTAAAGAATCACCTACAATAATATTCCCTACAATCGTGTTATTGATCACTTTTCCTGTGGCGTTGTTGATAAAGATGCCCCCCACATTATTGCCGACATTATGAAAGACAATATTATTGTATAGGCTGGCATTTTCAGTAAGGTATAGTCCGCCGCCTTGCCCTGGGGCGGTATTTTCAGAAATATAATTATTTTTTAAAATAGCGCTTCCGCTTGCATAAACACCGCCGCCAACATTAGAAGTACCATCCTTATAATAGCGAAA
>Ga0310122_10002541_pt1 | contig 11608 bp, 5 predicted proteins | sample CB6_Bottom_1051__FD_203503 | JGI IMG/M metagenome (GOLD analysis project Ga0310122, IMG submission 203503) | Marine microbial communities from Western Arctic Ocean, Canada - CB6_Bottom_1051 | ecosystem: Environmental > Aquatic > Marine > Oceanic | place: Canada: Western Arctic Ocean | collected...
CCGTAGATATCTGGAAGGGGTGGGCCTGCCGGCGCGGGCCCCGCCGATCGCGCCGGCACGACCTCAGCGGCAGCAGGAGCGCGACCTGCAGTTCGCCGCAGCACAGACCTGAATTCGATGTACCCGCCAACGTCGCGCGAGGGGGGAGTGCGCCCGTTCGGATCGGTATGGCCGGGCGGCCGAGGGCCGAGGGCGCGCCGCGTCCGATGTTCGTCAGTCTCCCAGCTCTCGGGCAGGATCGTACCAGCACGTGTTCCTTAAGCGGCGTGTTGCGCATGGGTTGCTCTCACGTTGGATGCTCACGGTTGCCAGAAATAGGTCGTCTTGAGCTGCAGCGAGCGGTTCAGCTGATGCAGGGCGGGCTCCGTGTCCCACACGTGGTTGTAGACCACGAACAGATCGCTGCCCGGCCGGTAACGGTAGCTGAGCAGCACATTGCCTCCGACCACGTGCCGCTGGCTGTTCCACTGAAAAAGTCCTCGCACGTAGAACTCTGGCGACAGCGTCCACAGCACGCGCTCGCTCACCCGCTGGGCGATGAAGTCGCCGGCGGGCAGCTGTACCTGGTTGACCTCGTACTTCAACTCCAGGTTGAAGCGGTCGCTGGCCTTCCACGTGGCTTCCGCGTCGACACGCCGCCGACTGCCGTCGAAGAAGTCCCCTGCCTTCAGCCCCAGCCGACCCCCGAGGCGACGTTTGCTGCTGAGGAACAGTCTCAGGCCGACTTCCCGGAAGGTGTAGTCGCCCACGGAAATGTCGATGTCGTCGTGGATCTCGAAGTCGTCGTCGAGTCGCTCGAATCGCTCCTGGGCCTGGATGCCGATCCAGTCGCCGGCCTCGGTCTGGAGGAAGAAGGACCCCCGTACCTCGCGGGTCTGCAGCCCGTTGTCACGATCAAGCAGGTGCAACCACTCCACGCCCGTCGAGTAGCGGCGCACCCACGGCGTGTCCGGCCGCGGCCGGTAGCGCAGCCGGGAACGCAACCGTCGGATGTCGGTGCGCGGCACGAAGCCGATCTCGGGGTCGAAGTCGTCGCCTACGTCCAGATAAGACGCCGACAACTCCACATCGCCGGCGCGTCGATCAAACTCCAGGTACCAGGCCCGGTTCGCTTCCTGTGACCCTGGCGTCCAGGTCTGGGCGGCGAAGCCGGTGAGATTCGTCGACCCCTCGTGGAACGAGAGGTTGGCGTCCACGCCCAGGGCGCGGTTGTAGTCCCCCTCCTCTCCGGGGTTCTTGTCGGTCAGCATCAGTCCCACGCTGGAGCGACCGAGGATGTCCCGCTTCACGCGCAAAACATTGAACAGTGTGCGCTCCACGTCGACGGTGTCGATCACCTCGGCCGTCACCGTGTCGACGAAGCTCAAGCCCCCGCGTGCGGCATCGTCCAGCTCGTCGAGGTCGTCGTCATCGAGCCAGACCCCGCTGTCGGTGAGGTAGCGGTCCTCTTCAACTTCGTCCCGGAAGAGGGCAGGTTCGGTCATCATATTGAGGGCGCCGATCTCCCACGAGCCCACACGTCCGGACAACTTGGCGCCGTAGCTCACCGGCACTTCGTGGCCCTCCTGGATGCCGATACGCCGGCTGTAGAACAGTACCGTCGGCGGGCGATCGCTCAGTCGCCCCTGCCGCTCGCCGACGGCGAAGATCCCGGCACCCTCGAGGAAGAAACTGCGCTTCTCGGGGAAGAACAGGCTGAAGCGCGTCAGGTTGACCTCCGCGCGGTCGGACTCGACCTGCGCGAAGTCGGTGTTGTACGACAGGTCGAGTGTCAGGCCGCGGCTGACGCCGATCTTGACGTCGGCGCCGATGGCGACGAAGGGGTCCTCCGAGGAATCGAGGCCCTCGAAAGCTCTCTGGGTGCCGGTCAGCAGGTAGGGAACCACCTCCCTCTGGGAACGGCGCTGCAGTCGCCCGAGTCCGGTCAGGGCGGCCAGCTGTGACGTGCGCTGCCCGCCGCGGAACCCGAAGGACTGCGGCGGCGGCAGCAGGAAGATCTCCTCGTTCCTGCGTTTGATCGTGCGCCCCACGTTGATCCCCCAGCGGGCCTCGTCGCTGTCGGGGTAGCGCAGCTGGTCGAAGGGGATGGACAGCTCAGCCGTCCACCCCAGGCTGTCTCTCCGGGCGCCGCAGGCCCACACCGCGTTCCAGGCGTCATTGAGGGTGCGGCCCTCGTCGGTGAGGAGCGCGTCGAACTGCGCTCCTAGGGGATTCGTGCGGAACAGGTAGCCGCCGCGACGGTTGTCGTAGGTGTCGAGGACGATCTGCACGTGGTCGTCCTCGTCCAGGTCCCCGTCCCGGCGCATACGGGCGGCGGTGATCCGTTCTGGCTCGCTGTCGAAGCAGCGGAGAGCGAAGTACAGGTGGCGGTCGTCGTAGAGGACGCGGACCTCGGTGCCTTCGCTCGGCACGCCTCCCTCCTCCGGCTCGCGCTGGCGGAAGTCGGCGCTCGGCGAGGCCTGCACCCAGACGCCGTCGGATAGATCGCCGTCGATGACCGGCGGCCGGTCGGTGCGCGCAGCCACCACCTCCGGGTCGTGCGGCTCACCGAGAATGGTGTTCGCGCTCAGGATGGCGATCAAGGCGACCAACGGCAGCGTTCGAGTCCGGCTCATCTGTATCCCGGGTGCGTCTGTTGCCCTTCCCGTGGATCCCCCCATGGCATCGGGTATGAGCGCTCCCAACCCACGCGCCCGTAGCCGGAGCTGCTCGTGGGTGAGGTGTCGTCCGGCGAAGTTGGCCTCGTCCATCAGCCGCATCACCTCGGCCAGCAGCAGGTGGTCGAGACGGCGCTAAAACTCGGCACAGTCGGGGTCCCGCGCGCGATTGTGCTGCTCCTGCGGGTTGGCTCAGGTTGAACAGGTGAGCCCCACCGGCTCAGCGGGCCAATTTCCACTCCCCGTCGAAGATCATCCATCCGCAGCGCATGATCCCGATCACGTGCTCGCGCTCGACTCCCCTTCAACCCAAGGCCGGGTAGCGGCGCCGAATCTGACGAGACCCGCGTAGTGAGCGCGGTGGAGCCAGTGCGTGTCCTGCTCGGCGGGTTCGGGTTGTTCGCTCGGTACCAGGACGCCTGCCACCTGCCCGGACGCGGGGTCCGGCCACCGCCCGACCGCATCATGGCCACGTCCTTCTCGTCTGCTGGCAGCGGCTCCGGCATCGCCGCCGGGTCGAAGGTGGGTACATTAGGATAGATAAAGGGGCATTATCGATAGTCGGTCAAGCAGGATCGGTGGAATAGCGGACTGCGCCGGAAAATCAGGGCGAGGCCGCCACATTTGGGGCAAAGGCGTCGTCAAGGTCGGGGGATACCTGAGGCGGCCGGCACCGGGGCCGTCGATCTTACCTGGCCAATGGCCAGGTGGCTTGTTGCTATCTGGTGAGTCAGACGGTAGTGGATACGTGGGGCGTAGTAACGAGGCGACGGGATCAGGCCGGCTAGCTTTTCAATCAACGCTTGCTCCTAGCGCGGCTGCGCTCCCACTCCTCCATGCTCATCGCTTCGGCGACCACGTGGCTGTTGTCGCCGAAGCGACCCGGCTCGCGCAGCGCCGGCCGGTCGACGAACCGGGCTCGGGACGCCTTGTGCTGGTTCTCGGGCTGCAGGACGTCCTCCTCGCCCTCGGCGAGGTGCCGGTACAGCAGTTTCAGCTCCGGGGAAAACCTCGAGTACACCTCCCGCGGCACGTACGTCCTGAGCGTGTGGCCGCCCGAGTGCAGGTTGCCGAACTCGTTACCCGACAGCCACCACGGCGCGTAACGGCACACAACAGCCGTGCGCTCGTGCTCGCTCTGGTTGGCAGCGCCCGAATGCCAGAGCCGCGTGTCCTGCATAAAGACCGAGCCCGCGGGGGCCGAGATTTGGAACTCGCCCGGGATCGGCGCTCGTTCGTCGATACCGTCATCGGGGCCGCGCGGGTTGCGCGGGTCTTTGTGCGACCCCGGAACGACCCACGTGCCGCCGTTATACGGGGTCACGTCCTCCGGACCGAGGTACCAGATCGTGGACAGCGCCATGCAGACATCGGGGAATGGCTGGGCGACCGCGCCGCAGTGCTTCCACGGCTCCTCGCTGCTCGGCCCGTACGCAGTCAGATCATGCGGCCAGTCGGAATGCCAGCCGCGACGCAGTAGCTGCTCCTCAGAGAGCGCCTCCCCCGTCGCCTTCGACGACTTGTTGACCTCCGTCTGCAAAATGCGGACGTGCGTATCGAGCATGGCCTTGGCCACCCGGAGCACGCGCGGCGCCACGAGGCACTCGGCGAAGATCTCGTTCCGCGCGATGTCGCAGAGCTCGGCGTTGGGCGCCATCGGCGGCCGAACAGGGGCCGAATGCCCTCTTTCAAGCCGCTCAGGGCCGCTACCAATCTGGGAGTCGGAATTCTTGCGGCGCTCCAGCTCTATGCGTTTGCTCCGCTCCGCCTCGCGGTCCTGCTGCAACAGCCGGCGCCCGCGGTACACGCTCTCGCGCACCGTGCTGACTTGGCCCTCAGGGATCACCCGCTCGACGACGCAGAAGCCCTGGACTCGCAGCGATTGCAGGTACCCCTCGATCTCCACGTCACCGCCTTTGGGGATACCCGTGCCGATGGAGTAGGGGAGTCGCAGCCGATCATCAAGATTCAAGCGTTTTAACAAAATCAATTCAGCTATTTGAATGGTTCAAAAATGTGTCTCAATCTTTACTGAGAATTGCAGTAATATGGAACTTTAATTAACGATATTTTTCGTCGTTCCATCTCTTGAATAAATGATGGCTCGTTCGAAACCGAACAAGCTCTTCGACTCTTGCATTACCCTTGCCGCCACGGCGGCATTGCCACACGCTGTTCTGATGAACGATAGTGCTCTCAGCGAGTAGCTCAATTGACCTGCCCCCACCTTGTGTCCACATCCATTGTCAGGATGTGACCTCGATTCGTGATAGTTCGACCGTCCCACCGGCGCTGGTGGTCTGTAGCCCAGTGCGCTGTGTGGTCGGATGTGACCATACTCCCGCCGCCATGCCTCGGTCAGGACGTTGGCCTCTTGTAGCGTGTTAAGATCTCCCGATTGAGTAGTTCATCCCTGAGTTTACCGTAGAAGCTTTCGATATACCCATTCTCCCACGGACTGCCCGGCTCGATGAACAGGTTTTCACCTGCAGCCTGGCAAGCCATTGCTGGCGCTTTGGCTACGAACTCGGGTCCATTGTCCGTCGGAGGTGCTCGGGAAGGCCGTATCTGAGCATCAGACGGGGCAAGATCTCTGGCGACCGTTGCTTACGGGCAACATCTAGCGCACGGGTGGTGAGAATAAAGGGGCATTATCGATAGTGTGTCAAATGGGCACCAGGGCCTGGTCGTACATCGACATCGCCCTCTGGGATATCGCCGGCAAGAAACTGGGGGTCCCGGTGTATCAGTTGCTGGGTGGAGCCTGCCGACACCGCGTTTTCGGTTTCCCCACCGTCGGTCTCGACGCGGTGGATCGCCTGGAGCAGTGCCACGCCCTCATCGACGAGGGTTGGCCCTGCCTGCGCCTGCATGCGGCCACAGCGCTCCCGGACTGGGCCCGGGAGCTCCACGATGCTGACCCAGACCCGAACAACGCCTTCGAGCCGCGCGCCTCGATCGCGGCCACGGTCGAGATCCTGACCGAGCTGCGCACCAAACTGGACCGGTCTATCCCGCTGGGCATCGAGTACCACCACCGGCTCAGCGTCGCCGAGGCGGCCTCCTTCTGCCAGCAGGTTCCGCGCGGCACCATGGCCTTTATCGAGGAGCCCATCCGCGACGAAACCCCCGAGGCCTATGAGTCATTGCGGCAGATGACGGATGTCCCCTTTGCCATCGGCGAAGAGTGGTCGAGCAAGTGGCAGGCTCGCCCCTACATCGAGAAGGGGCTGACCAACTTCTGCCGCCTCGATATCAGCAATATAGGCGGCCTGACCGAGGCCAAGAAGGTCAGCGGCTGGTGCGAGGCCCACTACATCGACATCATGCCGCACAACCCGCTGGGCGCCGTCTGTACCGCCGCGACCATCCACCTGTGCTTCGCCACCAACAAATACTGCTGGGTGGAAGTGAACCCGGGGCTCAACGAGAGCGCCGACGATATCTTCCCGGTGCAGCTGGAACGCCAGGGCCCATCCTACCCGCTGCCGACGCGCCCCGGTCTGGGAGTCGAGTTCGACGAGGTAGCGGCGGCGGCCCATCCGCATTCCCTCCGCGACATGCCGCACTTCCACAAGCCCGACGGCAGTCACACCAACTGGTGAACCGGCTGGGGAGCCGTGCCTCCACAAAGGATGTGGGCCGGCCACGAGGTGGCGGTTGCGATATGCGCCAGATTGTGCGGGGTGTTGGCAACCGTGGCGGCCATTACCGTGATCAGTTGTGGGGACGGGAACGACCTGTGTCCTCGAACGCCCAGGATAACCCCATCCCCGCGGCCAAATTGACCCTATCGAATAGGGTGAGCCGCTAGGTTATCCCCGGCTGCCAACCGGGCTTCCAACCTTGCCCACGTCGTGCCGAGCCACCCGGCCCTAGGCGTCGCTCTCCGGATAGGGCCGGAACAACGTGAATTGGTCTGCCGTCAGTCGTCCCTTGGTCTCGTCGGTGATATAAGGCAGCTCGTCCATCGTGGCGATGTTCTGCGACATCATGAAGTGCGGGCCATATCCCACGTGCAGCGTCTTGCGCACCTGATCGGAGCGATTAGTCAGTCCCCCGTGACGCAGGCTTTCCGTGAAGAAGACGGCGTCTCCCGCCTTTACTTCCAGGCCCACCACGCCCGGCTCGACATCCGGGTTATTGCCGTACGGACACGCCACATTACCCTTGTGTGTGCCCGGCACCACGCAGAAGGCGCCCTGTTCGTTGCTCACGTCGTGCACGAAGTAGACCATGCGCACCATCATGCAGTCGATGCCGTGGCTGTTGAAGTTGTAGCGGTATTTGCCGTTCGCCTCGCTCGCGCCGCTGCCGTGATTGCCGCTCTGGTTGCCGCGATAGCGAATGCGGATCTCCGAGTTGTTGATCGTCGGACGCCCCTGAATCACCGCGTGGGCGTATTCCATCGTCGCCTCGTGCCCGAGCAGCGCGTCAAACGCCGGGTCGGCGTTCCAGTAGTCCTCGATGATGAGAGTGGCCCCCTCGTCGTTTGAACCCCTGGCGTGGTACCCCTTGTCCCGGTTCTGGTGGTACTCCGATCCCCAGCCACTCTTCTTGCGCGGAGGCTTGTCGACGTTCTCCAGCGCGTCTTCCTCCAGGGCGTCGATGGCCGCTGACAGCGAGCCCACCTCCTCCGGCGTCAGCAGTTCCTCGATGATGATGTACCCCTGCCGGTCGAATTCGTACAGCTCTACCTCGTTCATCTTTGCTGTCCGTTTGCTGTGATTTGTTGAGTTGACAGACCCGCAGCTTCTTCGCCGAGATCGGGAGCCTATTAGGAACGATAATGGGCTATTATCGATGGTAGGTCAAGCGAATTCAGCAATGCCGAGCGCGGATACCGAGCGAGCCGGGGCCGGCACTTGACGTCTGATACTGCGCGCTCGGCTACGGGACGCCAGACGCCGCATTTGCTTCCGGATTGATGCCGCGCAGCAGCATCCCCTGTACCCGCGAGAGATGATGCAGGCCGAGCGGATGATCGGTGGGGTCGCGCTATCTGCCCCAGCAGGAGCAGGACAAGAAGGCAGCGCAGCCGTAGCGGCGTATGCTCGGGATACGTCTAAAATGTTATCACCGACGTGCGCGAGAAGATCCTCCAGCTCTTTGGGCGAAATGTATGCCAGATATATCAGATTTCTTCCACTTGAGCCTGCTCAATGTGAGGTTAAGAAGGCTTATGGATCAAAGACATTTACCTCAGCAACAATAACTTCCGCACCTCCTTCTGCCCGACTTCCGTCCGCAGTTGGTAGAAATAGATGCCCGAGGCCAACGCCCTTCCGCTGTCGTCGCGGCCGTCCCAGTTGATGCTGTAGCTTCCCGTCTGCCTCACCCCCTCCACCAGCATCGCCACCTGCTGTCCGGCCAAATTGTAGACGGACAATTCCACTGCGCCACTAACTGGCAGCGCGAAGCGAATGACCGTGCCGCTGTTGAAGGGGTTGGGGAAGTTCTGCCCCAGGGCAAAGGTTTGCGGGACGGCAGGGTCGGCCTCTTCCATTACGGCCGTGGGCAGCACTACCGCATCGCTTTCGACAATAAAGGAATAGGGCGACTGTGAGTTGGGTACGAAGAGGTGGGGACCGCCCACGGCGTGCAACGAATCTTCGTCCAGCTTCAGGCGCCATAGATTGGCCGTCGGCACGCCGTCCTCATGGACCCACTCCTCAAAGACGATATCGCGGTCGTTGTTCATAAAGTGGGGAAATGTGAAAACGGGGGCGGCGATGGTGTACAGTTCGCCGTCCTCCCCCGTGCATGCATCCCATACACGGATCTGCATTTCCTCGTTTTTCTCGTCGATGCGCTCGTATATCAGGCGGCAGTCGTCAATGCTGCCGTCGGCCAGCACTCGACTGGACAGCGAAGGATTGGCAATGTGGATGCCCTCCGGCTGCGGTGGAAAGAGGCTCCAGCCCAATTCATCGACCGGATCCAGCACATTGACTTCCCAAAAATCAATCGACCTGCCGTTGGGTCCGGGCAGACTGTTATAGGCATCGTAGATGATGACGGAGCCCGTGGCATCCCACTGCAGGGCGTCGGCGAAGCGCGTTATGTCCTGGGTGATGCCGTCCTGCGTCGTCCAGTGCCGCAGCTTGACCGCACTATTGTTCTGCGGGTCATCCAGGTCGAAGTAATAGATCGTCGAATCTTCGAAGACGGTGGTGGCTGCCATCTTGGTACCATCGGGCGACAGGGCAATTGAGCCCCAGTCGCCGTCGTCGTTGATCACTTCCTCCTCGGTGCCATCGAGGCCGATGTAGCGCAGGTTATTGTCGCTGTCGATAAAAATCAGGAAATCGCCGTTTAGCGGTGCCGTCACGGCATTGCCCGTTTCGGCGAATACCTGCGTCGTCGTCAACTGGCCAATGTACTGCCAGAACTGGTCGGGATCCAACGTGGGTTTGACCAGCCAGAGACTGTTGTCGCCATCCAACTCGGCGGCGACAGTGGCGATCCATTGGTTGGCCTGGTCGCCTGTGGCGAGCGGCAATTCCGGCTCATCCGGCTCGTCCGGTGCGACAATGCCCACTGCGTCGTAGGCGTCCTGGACGGCCTGCAATTCGGGTGAATCGTCGCCGAATAAATCGTGCGCCGCCCGCTCGGCGGCCAGTCGGCAGTCCACGAACTGGCTGCGCGAGGTCAAATAGGAAGCGTTGAGGATACGGTAGTATATGCGTTCGGCTTTGTCCCTGCCGATCGCCTCTGATAAGAGATAGGCCGCGCGGTTGGGAATCCCGCTGTTAATGTGCACGCCGCCATTGTCCTCGTCCGCTTCCAGATCCCGGTACTCGTCCATATGCGCCGGTTGCCAATTCCACCCGTCGGGCTCGTCGCCGTTGTGCGGATTTTGCAGGTCGCGCATCGCGCCCGAAGAGTAGTACTCAGAATTGACGATATCCTCTCCAATCAGCCAGTCGTCGCTATCGACCATCGCGCCAAAGATGTCGGCGAACGATTCGTTGAGGGCACCCGGTTGGAAGAGGTACTCCAGGTTTACCGTTTTCTCGATGATGCCATGGGTCATTTCGTGCGCAGCCACATCCAGCGCTGCCGCCAGGGAGCCAATGGACTCGCCGCCGTCGCCGTAGGCCATGAGCACGCCGTTCCAATAGGCGTTTTCCATGGACTCACCACCATCGGTCACATGGACTACCGAGATCATGGTGCCGCCATCGCCGTCAATGCCCAGGCGACCGTGGACCGTGGAAAAGTAGTCGTATACCAGGGCCATATTGGCGTGGGCCGAAACCGCCGCCGGATCGGCAAAGGAATTGTCGATACTGACGACGTGCGCTAGGTCCTCCATATCAGTCGACTGGGCATCCAGCGTCCACAGAACCCCCTCGGGATCGTTCAGCTCGTAGTCCTTCGGATCGAAGGTCGGCCTGGTGCCATCGATCAGATAGAACAGGCCATCCTCTTCAAAGGTGTGCAGCGGTCGCGACCCCTCCAGGAGATCGAGCCCCCCGCCGACGGCGGGCCCGTCGGCGGGGGACGCCTGGTAGCGGTTCAGGATATCACCGCTGTGCGCATCGATGAAGTAGCGCCAGCGCTGGCGAACACTGGAGCGAATTTCGACCTGCCAGACCAGTCTGACCCGCGTCCCAGGTTGCGGGTTCCACAAGTAGAGATCGGCCCAAGGGCCGTCGTAGCCGAGTAGTTGGCGCGCCACGCGGCCCAGCGACTCGATTCGTTGATGCTGTGCCAGATCGGTCAGCGCGCTCTGTATGGCTTCCCCGCTGGTGGTCGTCGGTTCAATGCGTGTGATATAGTCCGGGGTCGGGTTGTAGCGACCGTTCAAAGCGTAGAGTCCGGTATGGTCCAGGTGACCCACCAGTTGGGAGCCCCAGATGGGGACGCCCTTGTAGTAGTGTTCGAGGCGCACGTGCTCGTCACCGCTGGCATCGATCTGCGTCTCTGTGGGAACCAATTCGCTGCGTGGGTCGCGCAGACGGAAGAGGCCGGCATTGGCCTCGATAAAGTCGAGGACCAGCGCCTCGCCGGCCACGGCGGCGAGACGCTTGGCAGCCCGGTTGCCGGATCTGAGTTGCAGGAAGATGGGAGTATCGCTCTTGCCGTCTTTCCACAATTCCCACTCCGCACCGGGATGCTGCGTCGAGGCAGCGATCTTGCCTGCCATCAGGTGGGCTCTCAGGTGAGTGGCGGCAAGTGGACGCATCCGCGCCTGGGTTTGCCGATGCCGTGCCAGAGGTGTTAGATTCAATGAGCGAGTCCCGCGTTGAAGTCCGGGGGAATTAGGTGCCTGGGGCTTGATCACTTTGCCGCTGCGCGCCAGGGTCGGGGGGGCACATAAAAGCAGTGTGAACAGTGCCAGGATCGCTCGCTCCATCGTCCAGTATAGAATCTTGCGCATGATTTCAGTCCTCCATTTAATTGGTGTCGTCGCGTCGCTGGCACAGGGTCTCAGCGCGGCGATACCACTCCGTTAGTACTCCCTCTTCTGTCCACGTCCAGTAATGCGTTGCATCGGGGCTTATCAAACGCACCCGGTACGACATATTTCCGGGCTCTCTAATGGGGTGATCCAGTACGCCTAGTGCGTCCAATTCGCGGCGCAATTGGTCCACGGCGCGGGGGGCTATGGCACTGGACCACAGGCTGTCGATTCGTCCTGGTCCGAGCTTTCTCCAGGCTCGAACGCGGCCCTGTGGCCACAGGTCACAGCCTTGCTCGCCACCGGTGATTCCCCCTCCCCTGCCGAGTGAAATCCGATAGTTGGCAGAAAGATTTCTATCCCGCACATCCTGACCCATGTCCTTTGCACCGATACACGAACACAGAAAGATGCCGGTCCAGCGTAAGCAAATGGCCAACCCACCTGTCGTAGGCTAATTTTCCTGAGTACCATTGACTCCAGTCCGACGGCGGGCGGTTAACCCGCTTTGAGCAGCAATCATTCGGGATAGGAGTCAGTGAGA
>Ga0310122_10002542_pt1 | contig 11608 bp, 6 predicted proteins | sample CB6_Bottom_1051__FD_203503 | JGI IMG/M metagenome (GOLD analysis project Ga0310122, IMG submission 203503) | Marine microbial communities from Western Arctic Ocean, Canada - CB6_Bottom_1051 | ecosystem: Environmental > Aquatic > Marine > Oceanic | place: Canada: Western Arctic Ocean | collected...
CCGGCGGCGGCCGCTACGACCGGCTCGCTGAGACCTTGGGCGGAAAGAGCGTCTGTGCCGTGGGCTTTGGCTTCGGCGATGCCGTGATTGGCGAACTGCTCGAGGACGAAGGTCTGTGGCCGGCGCTCGTGCGAGAAATCGACGACGTCGTCTATGCGTTCGGGCCGGAGGAGAAGCCCGCCGCGATCGCCGTCGCCAGCCGTCTTCGCAAGAGCGGTCGCCGGGTCGAACTCTGCATCGGACAGTCGAAACTCAAGCGGGTTCTCGGCGACGCGGACAAGATCGGTGCACAATCCGTCCATATGATTGGCAGCGACGAACTCGCCCGCGGCGTCGTCAAGATCAAAGACCTTGCGACGCAGCAAGAGCGCGAAGAACCGTTGGCCGGCTCATGAGTGAGTGGACTCCGAAGCAGAGTTCGGATCTCTATCGGGTTCCGAATTGGGGGGCCGGCTTCTTTTCGGTTTCCGAAGACGGCGATCTCCTGGTCCATCCTCGGCTCTCCGCGGGCTCGGCGATCAATCTTCCGAAGCTCGCAAGCGAACTCGATGGACGAGGCGTCCGGCGTCCGATCTTGATTCGCTTCTCGGACATCCTCGCGACCCGAATCGAGGGGCTAGCGGGATCTTTCGAGGAAGCGATCGACGAGCATGACTACGAAGGTCGTTGGCGAGGCGTCTACCCGATCAAGGTCAACCAACAAGCGAAGGTGGTGGAGGAGATCATCGAATTCGGTGCGCCCTTTGGCGTCGGCCTCGAAGCCGGCAGCAAGCCCGAACTCTTGATCGCCCTGGCGCTACTCGATACAAAGAACGCGCTGCTGATCTGCAATGGCTACAAGGACCGCGCCTACGTGGAGACGGCGCTCCTCGCCCAGCGCCTGGGTCGGAACCCGATCATCGTGATCGATCGGTATACGGAAATCGACCTGGTGATCAAGTCGGCGGCTGCCCTGGGCATCCGGCCGCAGATCGGATTGCGCGCCCGTCTCTCGACGGTTGGCGACGGCCGCTGGGCGCAGTCGTCGGGGCACGACTCGAAATTCGGTCTCTCGTCGGACGAACTCGTACGCGCCGTCGAACGCCTGCGAAGCGAAGACATGCTCGATTGCGCTCGCCTGCTGCACTTCCATATCGGTTCACAGATCACGACCATTCGCGCACACAAAGATGCACTTCGTGAAGCCTTGCGAATCTATGTCGGGCTGCATCGGCTCGGCGCCGACTCTCTGCATCTTCTCGACGTCGGCGGTGGCCTGGGAGTCGACTACGTCGGCGCCGGGACCGACGACCCCTCATCGATGAACTACTCCCAACAGGAATATGCGAACGATGTGATCTTTGCTGCCCAGCAGATCTGCTCGGAGGCGGAAATCCCGGCGCCAGACATCATTACCGAATCTGGCCGGGCCATGACCGCCTACCATTCCATGCTGATCTTCGACGTGATCGGCGTCGATCGCGACCAGACCGTCCACGGAATGGAACCGACGAGCGACTCGGACCACAGCGTTTTGCAGGCGCTTCGCGAGGCCGTGGACGGAATCACGCCCGACAATCTTTCCGAGAGCTACCACGATCTCATGCACGGTCGAGATGAAGCGTCGTCGCTCTTTTCGCTCGGCTATCTCGACCTCCGCGGCCGCGCCAAGTCTGAGCGGCTCTTTCATTCGGGCTGTCTTCGCATCGGAAAAATTCTCGAGCAACTCGGCGAGATGCCAGAGGACTTTCAGGATCTGCGCCGAATCTTGACGGACACCTACTTCGGAAACTTCTCGGTCTTTCAATCGGCACCCGACTCCTGGGCGATCAAACAGGTCTTCCCCGTGATGCCCATCCATCGGCTCGACGAAGAGCCCACTCGAAGTGCGACGGTCGTCGATCTCACGTGCGACTCCGATGGCCGAATCGATCGCTTCATCGGCGATACGGAAGAGCAGCCGTCAATCCGGCTTCATCCCTGGAACGGAGCGTCCTACCTGCTTGGCGTCTTCCTCGTCGGGGCCTATCAGGAAATCCTCGGCGACCTGCACAACCTGTTTGGCGATACGGACGCCGTGCATGTCCGACTCGATGACGACGGGGGCTATCAGATCGAGCATCTCGTCGAAGGAGACGATGTCACGGAAGTCCTCGCGTACGTCCAATACGATCGGCGCGATCTGACAGAGCGCGTTCGAAGGCTGATCGAAAGATCGCTCCGCGAAGGTCGTATCAGTCTCGAAGATTCGGCTCTCTTGCGGCGTCGATACGACCAGGGCCTTGCGGACTACACCTATCTGCGAGATGAGAGCTAAATCGTTGGAAGGTCACCCGAAGAAACAGAATTCCGCCTCCTGTCGAGTCTATTCATGGAACATCAACGGCATTCGAGCGGCCACCAAGAAGGGGTTGGCCGATTGGATTCGGCAATCGAACGCCGAGATCATCGCGCTTCAGGAGATTCGAGCCGCCCTCGACGTCATTCCCGATGAGATCCGATCGCTCGATGACTATCACCACCATTATGTGGCTGCCGAACGAAAGGGCTATTCGGGCGTCGGGCTGCTCTCTAGGCGAAAGCCGGACCGACTCGACACCTCACTGGCCGAAGACCGCTTCGACAGCGAAGGTCGGCTTCAAATCGCACGCTTCGGTCGACTGATCCTTGCCAACGGCTATTTCCCGAACGGATCGGGAAAGGAGAGGAGCAATGATCGCGTGCCCTACAAACTCGAATGGTATCGGGCGCTCTTCGATCGACTGCAGAAATGGCGTCGCGCCGGGTATCGAGTGTTGGTCATGGGCGATTACAACACCGCACACAAAGAGATCGATCTCGCCCGTCCCCAAGAGAACCGGAAGACCTCGGGTTTCCTGCCGGAAGAATGCAAGGAGCTCGATCAGTGGACGGACGCGGGCTGGATCGACACCTTCCGCGCATTCGAAAGCGGAAGCGGGCACTACTCCTGGTGGAGCCAGCGCTTTGGGGTTCGGGAAAAGAATATCGGCTGGCGCCTCGACTATGTCCTGGCTTCGCCTTCGGCGATGCCCTTCGTTCGAGCGGCCTTCATAGAACCCGACGTGAAGGGCTCGGATCATTGCCCCGTCGGCGTGGATCTCGACCCCGCGATCTTCGGATGATCATGCGCGCGGTCTGACCGGGTTCAGCCTTCGTTTAGGCCGGTCGCGCTCAGACATTGCCGCTCATAGGCTTCGATGGAATCGAAGCGGGCGAAACGACCCTCGAGGATCTCACGCGAGGGCACACAGTTCGCATTGGAACCAGCCTGCAGACGCTTGACCCAGACCGTCAAGGCGGCGAGCGGACTCGCTTCTTCCGGTACGAAAGCCAGCGGGTCGAAACGATCGCTTCGAAAGCGAATCGATTTCATCGGTTCGCCGGCATCATCGGATCCCGAAAGTACGCAGTCGACGACCAAGACGGTTCGCGTGCCCAGTCCATCGACCGCCGCCATCGAGAGCGTCTGAATCCGCGAGAAGGGCAATTTCGATTTTCCTCGCGGAGAAGCGTCGATCTCGATCCAGGCGTCGCCCATGGTGACCGGAACCGCTTCCAAGGCCTTGAGCCGTCGAAGCCCCGCGTCAACTGGGGAGGACGACTCCGACGCGGCGGTCGCGGAGGGTTGATCGAAGAACCTCGTCGGCTGATCGAAGACGGCGGTCGTGCGTTCATCCGACGAATTCATCATGACCGTCGTGCCGTCATCGTCCATGAGCGGGCTCGTTGACTCCTCCGTCCCGTCGAGTCCGGGATCCAGCAAGGGCGTGAGGTCCGTGTCCATCTCGCTATCCAAGGGGTCGAAGAAATCACAGTCGTCCGCGCTCGTACCGAAGTCGAAACCGCTCTCGTGACATTCGAGCGAGTCGGCGTCGAGCAACGCTTCGTCCGCAAAATCATCGTCGCCGACCGTCGCACGACCGAACACAGCGGTTTTCGTCGCCGCATTGGGATCGTTCCAATGCGAGAGCACATCGCCCGAGTGCGGAAGCGACTCTTCGTCACCGCCGGTCGCCGGATCCGCTACAACGACGGTTTCGGCGAGATCCCGCCCCGACGAGGAATGCTCGGACGACAACGCCTCCATCGACAGAGCGCCCGTATCGAGGGCCTGCTCCGCCAGACGATCCTCGTTCGAACCCGAGCGGGTCGCCGCGTCCGGTCGCGCGGTGTCGAGTTCAGAATCCGCCTCGATCGGAAAGGAGGTCGTATCGACTGCCTGATGTTCGGCCTGGACTCGGCGATCGAGCTGCGATCGGGACTCCATCGGTGCGGGGTTGGGCTCGGGCTCCTCGAGCCTCGACGAATCCGACAGGCTGGCAGCGATCGGCTCGAGTTCTGCGCGAAGCTTGGAATCGAGGCTTGGGTCGCCGAGCGCGAAACTCGCGGCTCGGCGTGCCAGAACGTCGTCGAGATCTCTTGCCACCTTCACGATGCGCACCGCATGAATCGCGGATACGCCGACCTCCAGCGCGCTACGAAGCGTAAACACAGCTTCGTCGGGATGACCTGCATCGAGCAGCGCTTCGCCCAGCTTGATCGCAGCCGTCGGGTCGAGATCGACTGCACACTCTTTCGTCGCAAGCGGGAACCAATATTCGATAGCGCGTTCGATCTCGCCCATTCGCAACGCCCGATCGATACTCGGAACGATCGCTTCTGCCGCTACTTCGGGTTGGCCCACTTCGACGGCGATCGAGAAAAAGGCCTCCGCAATCTCTTCGCTCTGCGAATCGTCGCGCCACGCGGCCTGGATCAAGTCGAATGCCTGATAGGGATCCCCATCGGAGCGCAGACGGGCGGCGCGCGAGACGATTGGATTCGGACCCCGCTTCGTGTCGCGCGCTTCGATCTTCGATTCGAGAGAGGTCAGTCTGAGTACGCCTGCCGAAAGGGCGCCCACGCCGACCGATGCGCAGAACGTCGCCCAGGGAACGCTGCCGAGATTGTCGAGCCAGAAGCCGCGAACGACGAACGATTCGATCGCGAGCCAGGCGGGTAGCAGCAGCCAGCCCGGAATCGTGAAATGGCCACCGAGACCGCGAATGAAGTAGGCTCCGAGGAATGCGCCCGCCAGACCCGCTCCCCCGCTCCAGGGAACGCCCCCGGATGCATCGAGGAGTCGGTACGCCTGCGCGGTCAGTGGAACGATGGCGATCGCAAACGCCGCAAGAATCAACGAACCCCAGGTGAGTTCGAGTGCTATGCCCACCAACAACATGACGGCGACGCTGAGAGCAATTCCGATTTCATTGTTCTGGACGAAAGCATGAACGAAGTAGTTCCGTGTCGGCGTGCGTGCATCGAGGACGCCGTATTGCCAGGACGGATCACTTCGCTTTCGGAGCGCGTAGGCATCGGCAATGAAGGCGTCGAGTCGCGCCTGCGACCGGGTCAACATCCGTGGGCGCAATTCGACTTTCGTGCCGGCATTCGCTTCCGACTCAGCCGCCGCCTTGCGCATCTCGCCGAGCCAGTCCGCATCGAGAATCAAGGCGCCGGTCGAGTCGACCTCGAGCTGGGGATTGCGAACCAGAAAATTCCGCGCGTCTTCTCGAGCCGATTCGTAGAGCGCGATCGCGGGTTGTCCCGATTGCTGAGTTTCATTCGCAAGGAAGGCGGGGACCGCGACCATGGCGGTCACGATCAGCAAAGTCACGAACGGCAATTTTCGGGGCCAACTCAATTCGTCCGCCTCCCGCTTCCGGCACAAACCTCGGGCCTGTGGCCTGAAGCCACACGGTCTCTCTATAAACGGAAGGATGGGAGCCCCGCCTTAGTGAGAATCCATATGGCCTCACCCACACACATCACAGAATCCAGCCCTTCGGGAAAACAACAGCGACGGACTCGTAGGCTCGCGGCCCGGTTACTCCTTTTCGGGCTCATCGGGCCGCTCGTCACGGTCGGCTGCGAGCAGGACGAGACGGCTGGACCCTCCGACGCTTCGACGTCTTTGGCGGAGTCGACGCCTGCGAGCGAATCTCCCGCCGAATCTCTTCTGTCCTACGCGCCCTGGTTTCGCCTGCCCGAGGGTTGGGATGAGCAGCATCCCGTTCTGTCGCCGAACGCGAAAACGGAAGCACACTTCTTGAACCTCGCGGAGCGAAACATCCCGCTGAGCGCTGCCGATGGCGCAGGCCGCGCTTGGATCACCGCCGTCACGGCGCTCGATTCCGAACCGGACGAACCGAGCATTCGACTCGAGGAAGGCGAACCCCGAGAGAAGAGTCGCGACGATGCACCGGTCGCGACTCCAGCCGTGCAGGTCTCCTCCCTGCAGCGAATCGAACTCGTCTTCGAAGTCGGACCGCTGGGCATCGAGGAGGGCGGCCTGCTCTATGTCATGCCGGAACCGTTCTGGTCCTGGAGCGAAGTCCAGCTCGAGAACCCAATGGGGCTTGGATACACGACGGCCCTCTCGAGGGTCGAGGGTGTCCGACTCGAGCCCATCGCCGATGGGGCGTTCTTCGAGATCGTGGGCCGCGCGCTCGATCCGGGGGAACGGATCGACATCGTGATGGGGGCTGGACCGAGCGGAACGAGGGTCGACGAATACGCCGAACGCGGATCGGAGATCTTGATCGCGGTCGACGCCGAAGGGGACGGAACGCGAGCCTGGCTCGAAGATTCCGCGCGGCTCGACATTGTCGCTCGAGAAGGAACGCAGATGATTGCGCTGGGCCCTGCCGAAGTCGCCCCGGGCGATCCGATCGAAATCACACTGGCGATCGTCGACGAACGCGGCAATCGTGCTCGCTGGCCGGGTGATTCGACCGGGGTCGACAATGCGGTCCAGAATACCTTCGCGATCGAAACCATCGACGGACCGTCGCTCATCGCGCTCGGCCTCGATGAAGCCACCCATTTGGTCGCCGCGGTGGATGCCCCATACAGATTACGATTCACCGCACCCGCGAGTGAAGGAACGATCCGACTTTCGATTCGCGGCCTGCATGCCCTCGAGGGTTTCGACTCCGACGTCAATCCGATCGTCGTACGCCAATCGGCGACCCGCCTGATCTGGGCCGATCTGCACGGCCATTCACAATTGTCGGACGGAACCGGAACGCCCGAGGACTACTTCCATTACGCGCGCGACATCGCACGACTCGATGCCGTTGCACTCACCGATCACGATCATTGGGGATTACGCCCGATCGATCAGTCGGCCGAAATTGCCGCGAAGATTCTCGAGACGTCACTGCGTTTTCATGAACGCGATCGTTTCGTCACCATTCCCGGCTACGAATGGACGAGTTGGCTCCATGGACATCGACACGTGCTCTACTTCGAAGAAGATGCGCCGATCTACTCGGCGATTGATTTCGCAACCGATCGACCCGACGAACTCTGGGAAGCCTTGCGCGGTCGACCCGCGCTGACGTTCGCGCATCATTCCGCAGGCGAGCCGGTTGCAACGAATTGGTTCTTTCAGCCCGATCCCGAACTCGAACCGCTGACGGAAATCACATCGATTCATGGCATGAGTGAAGCCGCCGATGCTCCGCTTCCCGTATATGGCGCAATCGAAGGAAACTACGTCCGCGACGTCTTGATCAGGGGTGCACGGTTGGGCTTCATCGGCAGCGGTGACTCCCACAACGGCCATCCCGGTCTGGCGGGACTCGCCACCGCCGCCGAACAGTCGGGGCTCGCCGGGATCTTCACGGCCACGCTCGACCGCCCCGGACTCCTCGACGCCATGCGAGCACGCCACACCTTCGCGACCAACGGCATCCGCCCCTGGCTCTCCGTCTCGATCGACGATGCCCGAATGGGTGAAGCCATGCCGTCCCGAGAGGACGAGCAAGCCACTCATCGACTTCATATCCGCTACGAAGCGACCGCGCCGATCGTCGGCGTCGATCTGATCCGAACGGGACGGATCGCGAATCTCGAAGGCAACGGGGCTCTATCGCTCGATCTGGAGCGAATCATTCCACACCTCGCGCCGGGTGAGTTTCATTATGTTCGGATCATTCAGGAAGGAGGTGGGGTCGCCTGGTCGAGCCCGATCTTCATCGATCCCGTCTCGACGATGGCGACCGAGGCGAACTAGCGGGTAGCGGTTAGAGCCGAAAGCGATCGATCTCTTCTTCCAGACGCTGTGCATGCGCGGAAAGATTGGACACGGTTTCGCTGGCCTGGGCCGCACGGCGTGTACTTTGGAGCGTGGCTTCCCGGAAGATCCCGAGCGCTTCCTGAATCTGGTCGGCGCGCTTGCTCTGGTCCTGGGTCTCGATCAGGATCTCCTTGATCCGTGCTGCCACGACTTCGACGGACTGTGTAATCATGCTCGACTCGCGTCGCTGTTCCTGGGCCGCGTTCTTCACCTCGAGACCGAGGTCGAGCATCTGCGCAACGCTGCGCGTGATCTCTGCGCCCGCACTGTCCTGTTCATGCGTTGCGCGCTTGAGCTGCGTCGCGGTCTCCTTGACCTGCTTCATCGCGATTCCCACTTGATCGATGTCAGCGGCCTGACCGCGCGTGGCTTCCACGATCTCCTTTGCCCAGCGCGTCGATTGATGAGAACTCTCTTCAATGTCGAGAAGCATTCGACCGGCTTCGTTCGAGAGCTCCACACCGCGTTCAACGCGAGTCGCACCCTGCGTCATGGCGCTGACTGCGTTGAGAACACCGTCCTGCACCGATTCGATCAGCTCACCGATTTGTCGGGTGCTATTCGCCGTTCGCTCGGCAAGACTGCGAACCTCTTCGGCGACGACTGAAAAGGCACGACCGTGTTCGCCAGCTTGAGATGAGATGATGGCCGCGTTCAAAGCGAGCAGATTTGTCTGTTCGACCACGGACTCGATGACTTTCACGATCTCTCCGATCGAGTCGCTCTTCTCGGAGAGGTTGGAGATGATCGACTCGATACCCTTGAAAGATTCCTGGATCTCCTTCATGCCCTGGACCGTTTCATGAACCGCCGCCATCCCCTGCTCGGCTTTCTGGGAGGTCTCGTTCGAAAGACCATGGCTCTCTTGGGCGTTCGCCTCGACTTGCCGGACGGAATCCGAGAGCAGCTCGAGGGCTCCCGCCGTCGACTCCGTCGAGAGATTCAGGGTATCCGCGCTGCGCGCGATTTCGCGAATCGCTCCGGTCATCTCGACGACACTCGATGCCGTTGTGTCGATGATCTCGGACAGGTTGTCGATGTGGGAACTCGTCTCTGCGATGGATAGATCCATTTCGATCGCGGCGCTCGAAGTCTCGATTGCCGTTTCGGAAAGCGACTCGACGCCCGCGTTGACCGTATGCGTCGAGGCCGCGATCTGTTCGATCGCCTCTCCGGTCTCTGCGACGGCCTGCTCCTGGCGTACGGCTTCCTCACGCAGCGAGGCGCTAGAAGCTTCGAGCTGTTCGGTCGCGCGTGCGACGTAACGCGTATTCTCCCCCACCCGAGCGACGAGACCGCGAAGACTCAGCACCATCGCATTGAATGCGTTGGAGAGAACACCCATCTCGTCGTCGCGCCGAACGTCGACCTGGGTCGAAAGATCTCCGCCGGCCATGGCCGCGGAACCCTCGACCAACCGTTCGAGCGGATCTGCAATGTGACGGCGAAGTCTCGATGCACCGAACCAGGAGAGGAAGAGCGAGATCAATAGAACGGACAGGACGATCGCAATCGAGGTGTAGAAGAATTGGGTCGCCTGCTTGGTGTCCTGGCGAAGGAAGACCGTACCGAGATCTTCATCAGCCAGCCGAATTTGTGAGACCAGGTCGATATGCCGGCGACTCCATTGCGGGACGAAGGGTAATTCGCGAGGGGGCCTGAAATCTACGATATCCGCTCGAATGTATTTCGCGAAGACGAGTCCATCGCTGTCGTAGACGATCGCCGCTTCGAGAGATTCTTCGGCTTTGAGTGCCCGGAGCGTCTCCATCGCGGCTTGTTCGTCATTGAAGAGAAGGGATGCTTCCGTATTCCCGCCGATGACGCGTGCGATCGCGATGAGATTCTTGTCCGTGATATTCTGGAATTGGATGGATGCGGTTACGAAGAGCGCACCGGAACTCAGGACGAGAACCAGGCCCGTCGTCGCAAAGAACTCGCGTACGATGCGCCGCTGAATCGAATTGTTCCCGACGTCGAATGCACTCATCGGCGAATTCCCCGCGTATCACGATTGCTTGTAGAGTTCATCTCTGCGTTTGTTCTCACCATCACGATTCCTACTTCACGACCTTCGCCAAGCGAAGTAAACGCGAACTGATCTTGAGGCCGCTCTTGTTTGCAGCCACCGGATTGATCGCGAAGTGGATCCGGCTCTTTGCTCGGAAGAAGTTGGCAACGCCACCGGCTGCAGCAAATCCCTCTCGATCGGCCACGCTGAACACACTCAGTCCCTGCAAGGCGGGAACGGACTCGACATGGGTCTTCTTGAAAGACCGACCGATGAAGAGAATGTGACAGTCGGCAAACTGGTCGAACTGGGATATGGCGTGGACGGCGACCCGACGATCTTCGACGGTCTTCCCCGAGACCGTTCTTGAAACGACATCGGAAAAAGCTACGGCTCCCACGACACAGATCGAGACGGGCGAGTCGGGCGTTTCGAAGGCATCCTTCGGCCATTCCACGTAGCGCGCGAAATTCAAGAGGAAGGCGGCCATGACCTGGTCTTCGGATTGCGCATGGGCCTTCGGTGCGAAGCCAAGAAGCGACACGCCGAAAAGGAGAAGCGTAATGAGGGCGACACTAGACTGTGTCGAGACCCGCCTGAGTTGGATCTCGTTGATCTCGCTCACTCGAAACACGCTGGGAACTCCAATCGAAAGCAAGGGCGCTGCCACGCTCGAATTCATCGGCAACTCGACGCCGAACCGAAACCTTTGCCGGAGAAACCTTGTTCGTTCATGGGGAAATTCCCTCATGCTTGCTGCCCCGACCGACTGGAGTGTTCCATGAAACCGGAAATTTCGGTTCTGCTTCCGGTTTGGAACGCCGGGACGACGCTCCCCGTGTGTCTGCGCAGCATCGTTCGTCAGACCGGTGTCGATTGGGAGTGCATTCTCGTCGACGATGGTTCGAGCGACGCATCGCTCGAAATTGCGCGTTCGGAAGCGGCGAGGGATCGCCGGATCGAAGTCGTCTCGCGCAGTCATGCGGGCCTGGTTCCAACTCTCAATGCCGGAATCGAAAGATGCCGGGCTCCCATCATCGCGCGCATGGACGCCGACGATTGGATGCATCGCGATCGTCTTCGACTTCAGACGGCGATGCTCAGGAAAAATCCAAATCTCGACGCCGTCGGTTGTCATGCGCGTAGCTTCCCTCGTCGCGAACTGCGAGACGGCGGTCGGCGCTACGAAGCCTGGCTACATTCCCTGGTCGATGCCGAGATGATCTGGCGCGAACGCTTCATCGAATGCCCGGTCGCACATCCAACTCTGGCGATTCGCCGCGAGACCTTGCAGGAGATTCCGTACCGCGATCGCGGCTGGCCGGAAGACTACGACCTGCTGCTTCGGCTGCTTCGACGAGGCCCCTGCGTGGGCATGATCGGGAAAAGACTGCTCGGCTGGCGAGGGGGAGCCGATCGGTTGTCGCGCAAAGACCCGCGATATGCTCTCGATCGATTCACAGCCTGCCGCG
>Ga0310122_10002543_pt1 | contig 11606 bp, 15 predicted proteins | sample CB6_Bottom_1051__FD_203503 | JGI IMG/M metagenome (GOLD analysis project Ga0310122, IMG submission 203503) | Marine microbial communities from Western Arctic Ocean, Canada - CB6_Bottom_1051 | ecosystem: Environmental > Aquatic > Marine > Oceanic | place: Canada: Western Arctic Ocean | collected...
CGACACGGTGGACCGACATCTTCAACTAGACGGGGCTGCGCCCCGGACCCCCCCGGTCGCTTGTGGGGCCCCATCGCCCCACGCCGCGCCCGCGAGGCGCGCACGTGCGCGCCTTGGCCGATGCGGCGGACGGCCATCGGTGCTACTCTACACGCTTCGCATCTCCTGACTCCTGACTCATCGGTCTCCTTGGGCTGTCACTCCAGATGTCTCGCACCTCCGATGTCGCCGTGATCGGTGCTGGCGTGTTTGGTGCCTGGACGGCCCTGCAGCTCCGTCGGAGCGGCCAGTCGGTGACCCTCGTCGACGCGTTCGGCGCCGGCAACACCCGCTCGAGCTCCGGTGGCGCGTCGCGGGTGTTCCGTATCGGGTATGGTCGCGAGACGATCTACTCGGAATGGGCGCAGCGCTCGCGCACCGCCTGGCAGGATCTGTTCCGGGACGGGCGTCACGAGCTGTTCACCCAAACCGGGGTGCTGTGGATGGCACGAGCAGACGACGCCTCTGCCGACGACACCATCGAGACGCTTCGACGACTCCGGGTGCCGTGCGAGATACTCGGCCGACCCGAGCTCGAGCAGCGCTATCCGCAGTTCAACTTCGGCCCGATCACGCGCGGCGTGCTCGAGCCGGAAGCGGGTGTGATCATGGCCAGACGCGCCGTGCAGGCGGTGGTGCGTCAGGCGGTCAAACAGAGCGTCGACTACCGCGTGACGGCGGTGAGACCACCGAATGTCGATAGACCTCTGGACGCCCTCGTCACGGGCGACGGCGATCGGATTACAGCCGGCACCTACGTGTTCGCCTGCGGCCCCTGGCTGCCCACGCTCTTCCCCGCGGTGCTTGGGGACCGTCTCAGCTCGACCCGGCAGGAGGTCTTCTTCTTCGGCGCCCCGGCGGGCGACCGGCGCTTCGCACCGCCGGCGATGCCGGCCTGGATGGACCTGGCCGGGGGCGTCTACGGGATACCGGATCTCGAAGGTCGGGGGTTCAAAGTGGGGCTTGACCACCACGGGCCGCCGTTCGACCCGGACACGGGCGACCGAATGGTGTCGGACGACGCGTTGCAGGTCGCGCGGATGATTCTCGCCCGCCGGGTGCCGGCGCTCAAAGCGGCACCGCTGCTCGAGGCGCATGTCTGCCAGTACTCGAACAGCTGGAACGGCGACTTCGTGATCGATCGCCATCCCGGGCTCGACAACGTCTGGTTGGTGGGCGGCGGATCCGGCCACGGCTTCAAGCATGGACCAGCGGTCGGAGCCTATGTCTCCGAGCAGCTCTCGGGCCGTGGCACACCAGAAGCGCGGTTCACACTCGACGCGCACCAGCGGGAGCAGGAGCGGAGAATTTATTGAGCGGTATCAATCGACCACCTACGACGCTGACCGTCATCATCGTGTTGACGCTGGCGAAGCCCTCCAGTGATCTTCTGTCTTCTGCCTCCTGACTCCTGACTCCGTGAGTGACGCGCACCGGCATCCCTCTTGCTTATCTTGAGTGGTAGGATGCCGGTCTCGGCGAGGCGCGGTAACGCTTTGCCCGCTGGAGCCGGCGCTGAGGAGCGCCGATGGAGCACAACGAGATGGAAGGGGTGCACAGAAATCTCGATGATCGCATGGATCGGATCGAGCAGATTCTGCCAACTCTGGCGACGAAGGACGACCTGCAGGCCACGATTGCGCCGCTGGCCACCAGAGCGGATCTGAGGGCCGCCATCGACAAAGCCGTTGAGCCACTGGCCACCAAGCCCGAGCTACGGGCCGCAATCGACAAAGCCGTCGAGCCGCTGGCCACCAAGGACCAGCTACGGGAAACCAAGACCGAGCTGCGTACCGCCATCACCGAGTCCGAGCACCGGATGCGAACCTATTTCGACGTGATCGCGGAGAGCCTCCGTGACGACATCCAGCTAATCGCGACCGCTGTAGCCACACTCTCGCAGCGCGGGCAGTAGGCGCAGGACGAGATGACCAAGGCCGAGCCGCAGACACACACGAATGAAGTCTGCGCTCACATCGACGCGGTCGGCGCGAGCTTGCATAAGGAGCTGTGGGTGGTGGCCGATGACCTAGCGGCGCTGTCGCGGAAGATGGATCAGAACCACCGCGAGCTCAAGACCGACATCGCCGGGATCGACCGCCGGCTGATGCGGGTCGAGGCCGCGCAATCGCGCTTGTAGCCGGTGTCGGACGCTGCCGTGGGCGCTACCGGGAGGCGCGACGGCCGCCCTGAAGGGCCGTGCGACGCGCTTCGGCGGCGTGGCCGAGAGTCAGCACTCGAGGTGCGCGGTCCTCAAGCCGATCATGGCGTGGCCGGCTCCAGCGTGCGCATCCGCCGCAGCAGCTCCTCGTAACGCGGGTCGTCGCGCAGCGGGTCGAGCGGGCCAGACTCCGCCACACCCAACAGGGTGGACATACGTTGTTCCAGCACCGTCTCGAGCGACTCGAACGCCTAGTCGGCGTTGCCCAGCGCCGCACGGATAATGGCGATTGAGAGTGACGAGATGGAGGGATCGGGTAGCCGCTCGTAACGATCGAGCATACGCCCCCGATGTCGTGGATCGTGCAGATGTGGGGATGGTTGAGCGCAGAGGCAGCGCGCGCCTCGCGGCGGAACCGGGCGACCGCCTGGTCGTCCTTCGAGAACGCCTCGGGCAGGAACTTCAGCGCGACGTGCCGGCCGAGACGGGTGTCCTCGGCCTCATAGACCACGCCCATCCCACCGGCACCCAGCTCGCCGACGATGCGATAGTGGGAAACGGTCTGCCCGATCATGGAGTGTCGGCCATGTTAGGGACGGCCCGGCGGGATGTCAATGTGGCACGGGAAAGCGGGAGCCAAAGGAGACAGGAGGCAGGAGAAAAGCGGCCCTGAAGCCCGTAGCCGGCCAGTAACTGGGTTCCTAGCAGCAGCCAGGTTCGCAACAGGCCGCGTTGTCGTCTGGCTCATCAGTGACGTCACGAACACCGTTCGGACCGTCGACGATCGAGAACGAGCCGGCGTAGGGAGCGTGCCGCAGCTTGGCGGCGGTGTCGGTACAGACCTCGACCGCCTCGCCGCGCGGGAAGAGGTGGCCCTCTTCGTCGACGACCGCCTTCTGCGGACCGAGGTAGACGGCGTACTGGCCGACAAACGTGCATTCAGCCGTCTTCTCGAACTTGTACCCGCGGACCGTCACCGAGTAGAATTTGCTACCTTCGACCTCGCGCCAGAACGTCTTCTTCAGAACCGTCACGCCATAGAACCCCGCCTTCTCGAGACCGGCGAGAAACGCTTCCTCGGTCAGCGCGCCAGAGATGCACTCGCCCCAGAGCTGCCCGTCCGCCCGCATCTTCGGCGGCACCTCCTGGTCGGAGACGATATCGGCCACCACGAGCCGACCGTAGTCCTTCAGCACCCGCCAGATCTCGCGGAAGACGCGCGGCTTGTCCGCGGAGAGATTGATGACGCAGTTCGAGGTCACCACGTCGGCCGTGCCGTCGGCCACCGGAATCTCCTCGAGATACCCCTTCCGGAACTCGACGGCGTCGTAGCCGAGTGCCTCGGCCACCCGGGGCTGACATTCGCGGGCGACCGCCAGCATCTGGTCGGTCATGTCGATGCCATACACGCGCCCCTGGGCGCCCACGCGCTTGGCCGCAATGAAGCAGTCAATGCCGGCGCCCGAGCCGAGGTCGACCATCGACTCCCCGGCCACGAGCGACGCCGCGGTCACGGGACTGCCGCATCCGTAGAAGCGCTCCACGACCTCCTTGGGGATGTGCTCCAGATCCGCGGGATCCGGTTGCACCGGACAACAGAGCTCGGCCTGAGGGCGCTCTGCCGCCTCGCCATAGAATTCGCGCACCGTCAGACGCGACCGGTCGAGCACCTCTTCCGAGAGCACGCAGGCCGAATGCGTCGTTCGGACGATCGCGTCCTCGTCGTGCAACGTGTGCTCCCCCATGGCGCGTACGACCACCGGACGGTCGTAGCCGGAACGCGGCTGCACCGTGGCGCGCCCCTCGGCCAGCAGGTCGCTCAAGGTGTCGTCCGCCAGCCCCTTGTAGAGCTCGCAGTACGGATCGTGCCCGACGAATGCGGACCGGCGGCTCTGGCCATCGGCGGCGGCCGGCCAGTACCCATGCTCGACATCGCCCCCTCCACACAGAAAGCGGAGGCTGCACGAGCGGCAGAGCGGCTTCCGTTCGACCGTCGCGTCACGGAGGTCGCGGCAGACCGCACTGGTCTTCCAGATGGTCTCGAGCCCCTGCTCGGCGAGATCGCCGCACCGCAGCTCGGCCACGCCTGCCATCGAGGCCGATGGATACACGCACCCATCGGTCGAGACACACAGGCTGCTCCAGCCCGCGCCGGCCAGATCGTTCTTCACACCGGGGGCACCGTCGAGTCGCAACCGGAACTCCTCGATGTTGTCGATCGAGACCCCGAGCTCGGTCGCCACGACGCGCGCGGGTCGCACCGCGGCGAGAATCTCCTCGGCGGTCGGCAGGTCACCCAACCCGCCGTCGAGGATTCGGCCCCGCCGGTGGGGCCACAGCAGGTGGACGTTGGTCACACTGTGGGCTGCCGCCAACCGGACGATCTGGTCGAGTGAGCCGAGGTTGTGCCGCAGGATGGTCGCGGTCAGCGTTGGCCGCAGACCGGCGGCAACGGCGAGGTCCAGCCCCTCCACGATGCGTTCAAAGGTTCCCGCCCCTCGGATCCGGTCATTGATCTCGGCCGTCGGGCCGTCCAGGCTGACCTGGATGCGCAGTCCCCCTCGATCGCGGGAGGGCGTACCGAGCCGACTGAGCCTCTCCAGGCGGTCGCCCTTGAACAGGGTGCCGTTGGTCAGAATGACGAGCTCTCGGCCATGGGTCGCGACGACGCGCTCCGCGAGATCGAGAATGTCCGGCCGGGCCAGCGGCTCGCCGCCGGTGAAGAACAGCCGTTCAGCCCCCAAGGCGACCGCCTGGTCGATCGCATCGGCAATCCGCGCCGTCGGCAGCCCCTGCTGACGCTCGGGTCCGGAGGATACGAGACAGTGGCCGCAGCTCAGATTGCAGAAGTCGTTGACCTGAATCCACAGCTCCTGCAGCCGTTCGGTCTCCAGATAGGCGGACCGGCCGAGATATGGCGCCGGCGCCGCCCCGTCCGTCGACAGGAACCGGTGCCGAAGCCCGTCATGCGCAAACGTCTCGACGTGGAGCCAGGCGCGGGTGACATCCAGCCCGCTCTCGGTCGCATAGTCGCGGACGATCTGCCCGAACGAGGTCCGCCCATCAAAGCGACCGAGCAGCCGGAGTCCGCGCTCGTCAGTACCGATCCAATGCGGTCCACCCGGATCAAGCGCCACGACCCCGGTGGGAAGATGCCGCACCGAGTACGCCGGGGCACGAAGCACCGTTCTGTCTTCAATGGGAATCGGCATGGACCTGCCCCGATCAGGACCCGTCTCTAGTGCTGCCGACGTGGACGGATCCGTCGGTCTAGACATCTCCTCTGAGATCGTCACCTTTGGTGGACCACGTTTCTCCGTCGCCGCTGATGTCTAGCCCCCGCGTAGCGGGGCTCTGAGAAAAGCTCCTGGCAGTGAGGCTGCGCTCCGTGCTGCCTTGCGGTTTTATGGCGCAGCTTCACTGTCATCCGACGCTGCCAACATCCGCCGCTACGTCATCGGCCGGGTTCGTCTGGGCCACCACTCGTGTGCTTTTCTTCGCGAACCGGAACCAGACGCGAACGCCAAGCAACACCGCCAGGATCGCCGCGTAGATCAGTGGCTCCCGCACATCGGCCTTGACCAGCCAGTAGAAGTGCACGACGCCGGCGACCGCGGCACCATGGACCAGACGGTGGAGCCGGCGCCAGCGCGCGCCACCGAGCCGGCGGATCATCCGCTGTGTGGAGGTGACCGCCAGCGGAATCAGCAGAACGAATCCGGTGAAGCCGGCGGTGATATAGCGTCGCTCGACAATGTCATCGAAAATCAGGTCCCACGCGAAGAAGAAATCGAGGACCAGGTAGGTGCTAACGTGGAGGATGACGTAGAAGAACGCAAACAACCCGAGCATCCGCCGGAGCTGCGCCAGGCCGTTCCAGCCGGTCAACCGGCGGAGCGGGGTGATGGCCAGCGCGATTAACAGGAACCGGAGTGTCCAGTCCCCGGTCCGATGAGTGATGTCCTCGATGGGGTTGGCCGTCAGACCGCCCGTGAATCCCAGCCAGAGGAGCAGGCCAAGCGGAACAAGGCACGCCGCGAACACCACCGGTTTGATGCGGCGCACCCACATCTCCCACGCTCCCCCTAGAAGTTCCGCGCGAGGTCCATCCCGTCGTAGAGGCTCGCGACCTGGTCGGCGTAGCCGTTGAACACCTGCGTCCGGATCCGGAAGAAGGTGCCGATCCGGCGCTCGGTGGCCTGGGTCCACCGGGGATGGCTGACCTCCGGATTCACGTTGGAGTAGAACCCGTACTCGTTGGGCGCGGAGATGTTCCAGGAGTTCCGGGGCTGGTCCTCGACGAACTCGATCTTGACGATCGACTTGATGCTCTTGAACCCGTACTTCCACGGCACAACCAGCCGCAGCGGCGGACCTTGCTGATTGAGCAAGGTCTTGCCATACATCCCGACCGCGATGATCGCGAGCGGGTGCATAGCCTCGTCCATGCGCAGCGCCTCGACGTACGGCCATTGCAGCACACGGCTCCGTTGTCCTCGAAATTCCTCGGGTCGAAGCAGCGTCGTGAACTTCACGAACTTGGCCTTCGAGGTCGGCTCGAAACGCTTGATCAGGTCGCCTAGCGGGAACCCGACCCACGGCACCACCATCGACCAGGCCTCGACGCACCGCAGACGGTAGATCCGCTCTTCGAGGGTGTGTGGCCTGAGGAGGTCGTCGATGTCCATGTCGACCGCCGGCGTGTTCATCTCCCCCTCGACCCGCACCGACCACGGGGTCGTCGTCAGGTCGTCCGCATATCGAGCCGGGTCGCCCTTGTCGGTCCCGAACTCGTAGAAATTGTTGTAGGTGGTGATGTCTTCATACGAGTTCTGTTCATCGTCGGTGCTCAACGGCGACTGCCGCAGGTTCGGAATCGCCTCCTGCGCGGCGAGCGCACCGTGGTATTGACCCAGCACTGTCGCGCCGGCCACGGCACCCATCGCGGCACCCGAGGCCGCCTGGATGAACTGGCGCCGATTTCGATACACCCGCTCATCGGTGATCTCCGACGATCGGATGTCCGGTGCCTGCTTGATCAACATCGTGTGCCTCCAGTCGGTTTACGGAGTCGGGCGCGACATGCATGCGCGCCACCCCATGCTCATGGTCCTCCCGAGGGCGGTACCTTGTCAACGATCTGCCTGCCCGGTGTGCGCGTCCGGAGGGACCACCGACGCCGGCGACCGTCGTCAGTGCGGGCGGGCGGCAGGCAGACCCAATCCGCCGATGCCGGACGGTGTCAGCCGCGGGCCGGAGCCGGACATCGCCGGACGACCGGGTCTCCTCACCTGTCGCCACCGGACGGGCGGCCACGGCCGGGCCAGGCGGGGTAAGAGGCCGCCAGGCTGTCCGGAGACCGACCCGCCAGATAGAGCAGCAGAATCCAGAGGTTGCCACCGGTGCGGCGCATCCAACCGTCTCGTTCCCAGCGTCTCGCGGAGACCGACACGCAGACCGCCGAGTAGAACAGCGGTCCGTGACGCCGCATCCGGCGCATCAGGTCAGCGTCCTCCATGACCGCTATCGCCCGGTAGCCGCCGATGACCCCAAACAGATCGCGCCGGATGAACAGCCCCTGGTCCCCGTAGGCGATCCCGAGCCACCTCACCCGGTGTCGGACGCCGCCCTCGATCACACGGGCCTGCCACCGCGGCGAGTCGATCTTCAGCCGATAGCAGCCGCCCACCGCGCCGTCGGCCGCCGCGCGCCGTATTTCGTCGATCCACCCATCGGCCGGCCACGCGTCGGCATGTAGAAACAGCAGCCACTGGCCCCTCGCCCGCGCCCCCCCGGCGTTCATCTGGTGGCCGCGACCCCGAGGGGCATCGACCCAGCGGACGGCAGGCCATGCGCGACGGACCGCCTCCAGTGCCGGGTCGTCGACATCACCATTGGCAACGATGACTTCGACGACGTCATTGCCCTCCACCTGCGTCGTTGGGAGCAACACCTCTAACAGCGCCGCGAGCGGGCCTGCATCTCGCAGTACCGGAATCACCACAGAGACGAAGGGGTCGCTCATCGGGGTTGGCCCAGAAATACTCAGCCGGCCGACGACCGGCATGGTCGACGAGACAAGGAGCCGGTTGGCGCAGCCATGTCCGCCGGCGCCGCCGTTACGGCGGACAGGCCGGCTTTCTCCTGCCTCCTGTCTCCTAGTGCTACTCAGAGCATATGCTGGCACCCCGGTCTACATCGGCACTGGATCTCCTTGTCACCGTCCGTAAAGTAGTTGTAGGTCAGCTCCTCGCCTTTCTTGACGCTGCGACTGGCAATGATCCAGATCTCGCCATTGATGATGTTGCTGTAACAGTTGGGGACGCACGAGTGGTTGATAAACCGTGCGACGTTCCCATCGACATTGGCGTCAATCACCCAGCGCCGGTTCAGCCGGAAGCACCAGATCTCGCCTCGCCGCAGGTAGCGGTCCTCGCGGTCAGCACTCTCCTTGGCGGTGATCTTCTCACCGTCGTAGGTAACGATGCGCTTGTTCTTGTTGATGTCTTCGAGCAAGAACACGCCCCAGCCGTGCAATTTCGAGCGCTTTCGTCTGATCTTCGGACGGTAGATCGGGACCACGGACACCTCGTGTGCGATCACCCAGGGCCCCGGCACGCCGCCGGGAATGTACGGGTGTCATAATGAACGAGTGGTGTGGGTTGAAGAGTTCGTATCACAAGGGCATGCCGAGCCGGTCAAAGGCGCCTTCCATGGCCTGGCCGCCGTCGTGTGCGGGCTGATGTTCGCCTACAACACCACCGCCTGGTTGTTTCGCAGGGAACCCCATCTCGCGCTCAACGCCATCGTGTATGGCACCGCGATTCTCTACGAGGGCGTGCAGACCCACAGACACGTCGCTGCCCGTGCCAGGGCTGGGCGGGACGAGGCACAGCCACCGGCCGACGAAACCGGAGCATGATATCAGAGCCCCGCCAGCAGATCACAACGTGACTGATCCGTGTCACGAGACACCACCGGTCCTACTACAACGCGGGATCGACCAGTTCAACCGGGGCGAGTTCTTCGAACAGCACGAGACACTCGAAGACCTCTGGGGAGAGGAATCTCGGCCGATCCGCACGCTGTATCAGGGCATCCTCCAAATCGGCGTCGCGCTGTATCACATTCAGCGCAGCAACCATCATGGCGCGGTCTACATGCTCACCAGGGGCGCCAGCTACCTACGGCCGTTCGCCCCCACGTGTCAGGGGGTCGACGTGGCCGACCTGCTTGCCGCTGCCGCTCGAGTCCAGCACGCGGTCGAGCAGCTCGGCCCGGATCACCTCGACGAGTTCGACTGGTCGCTGGCACCGCAGGTCCGATGGGTGGCCCACCCTGGGAGCACGCCCAGCCTGAAGCCCGAGGCCTGAAGCCCACAGGCGGCTGGTGCGCCTGCGTGCGAGTGAGTCGCCTCGCTGGACTATACTCGCGGCATGCGTCCTGCTGCGCCCCGGCTCACCGACCGCACGCTGAAATTCTTGCGGGCTCTCAAGCGTCACAACGACCGGGAGTGGTTCAAGGCGCACAAGGACGAGTATGAAACCCACGTCCGCGGACCGATGCTGGCAATCATCGAACGCTTGGCGGTGGATCTCCCCCGGGTTGCACCCGACCTGATCGCCTCGCCGCGCTCGCTGTATCGGATCTACCGTGACACGCGGTTCTCGCCGGACAAGACCCCCTACAAGACGCACGTCGCGGCGTCATTCTCACACCACGTGTTGCCCAAGCACGAAAGCGCCGGGCTGTATTTTCATCTGGCGCCCGACCAGCTCTGGATCGGCGGCGGGCTCTATGGACCGCAATCACCACAGCTGCGGTGCATCCGCGAATACATCGTGGGCAACCTCCGCAGCTTTCGGAGTCTGGTCGAGTCCCCAGTGTTCCGGCGTCTCGGCGGGGTGACCGGCACAAAGCTCCAGCGCGTGCCCCGCGGGTTCCCGCAGGATCATGAGGCGGCCGAGTATCTCAAATTAAAGCAGTATCTGGCCGGCGAGGAACTGGACTCGACGCTGGCGACAAGCCCTCGGTTCTACGGAGCCCTGCTGCGCCGCTTCACCGTGCTGGCGCCATTCATCCGCTTCCTCAACACCCCGCTGGTGGCCGCCGCACCTTTCAAGCTCTAGAAGCGCATCAGGCTTCAGGCGTCGGACTGCAGGCATCGCGGCGAACTTTCACCCTGACGGTCCCGTCTAAGATGTCAGATCGGACCACGAATTCTAGGAGGCAAATATGTCCCGCGTGTATACCGCCGTTGTGCTGACGTTCGCCCTGACCGGACTCGCCGGGTGCGGCATCCAGGCCGGTAACAACGCCTTTAGTCTGAATCTCGGCCGCGAGGCTGATACCGCCTTCGAGTGGAGCGGCCAGGTCGCTGACGGCCAGTGGCTCGAGATCAAGGGGCTCAGCGGCGAGTTGAACGCCATGCCGTCCGACGGGAACACGATTCAGGTGACGGCGATCCGGAGCGGGTTTCGTAGTGACCCGAACGAGGTCGAGATCGTGGTCGTCGAGCATGCCGGCGGGGTCACCATCAGCGCCGTGTATCCGTCCAGTGACAGCGAGCCGAATGAGTGCGCACCTGGCGATGGCGGTCGGAGCCGGACGCGCAACAACGATGTCAAGGTCCGGTTCGACGTCCGTGTCCCGGCAGGGGTCCGGTTTGCCGGTCGGATGGTGAACGCGGCTATCCGGGCCGAAGACCTCACCGCGGACATCCGGGCACGGACGGTCAATGGCAGCGTCTGGCTGTCGACCTCGGGGGGCGCCAGCGCTACGACCGTCAACGGGTCGATCCGGGCGTCGCTCGGCGAGACCTGAAACGGCGAAGCCACGTTCGAAACCGTGAACGGAAGCATCAGGGTCGAGGTGCCTGAACAGATCAACGCCGACCTCGCGATCCGGACGGCCAACGGCCGAATCACGACCGACGACTTACCGATCATCACGACGCGCCGGACCCGGCGCCGGGTGGAAGGCACCCTGGGCGAAGGCGGCCCCGACCTGCGGCTCAAGACGGTCAACGGCAGCATCACCCTCAGACCCGCCGCGGACTAGCTTCGGTTCGAGTGGCGGGTCTTCAGAACCCTTGGCGGATCTGAAGACCCGCTGCTACGTACGGGTGATTGGTTCGTGCTCCTGCTTTTCTGACTTCTGAAAGCGAGCAGAGCCCGTCCCGGCGACCCCGTCAGGGCCCGGGTCAGAATAAGGTTGCCAAGTCTGGGTGTCGAGGCGCCTGGCTCCTGAGAAAACGTCCGTGCGGCACCCGTTTTCTCTGCACGAGGTTCCGCGCCCCGGGGCGCGGAACGAGCTGTCCAGGCGGGAGGAGCGCGCAGACCGGGAGTCTGTAAGCGACGAACAACGCAGGCAGACGGGATGCGTCGGCGGTCAGAGTTAGGAACTT
>Ga0310122_10002546_pt1 | contig 11603 bp, 9 predicted proteins | sample CB6_Bottom_1051__FD_203503 | JGI IMG/M metagenome (GOLD analysis project Ga0310122, IMG submission 203503) | Marine microbial communities from Western Arctic Ocean, Canada - CB6_Bottom_1051 | ecosystem: Environmental > Aquatic > Marine > Oceanic | place: Canada: Western Arctic Ocean | collected...
TGCGGGGCTTAAAGTTGGGTAGGCCCGTTGGACTTTGCGTATGATGGGTGTGGCATCTCTAGGACCTATATTACCTTTATATTTTTCAGGTAATAAATCTTGTGCAAAAATACTATAGGTCATATAGGTATAATATTCATCATCTGACAATTTTCCTTTTTCGTAGTCAGATTCAAGTTGTTGTGTGACCGTTAACCCTAGTTCTGGTATAGCCTGTGAAGCACTGCAGGCAAAAAAAAGAATGCTAATCAATAGAAAATTAATCTTCATGATTATGTTTTCGATACTTTTTCATCCTTCGGTTGAACAAAAAGAAGCGGACGAAAAGCCCCATCAGTATTAAACCGACTACGTAAAATAAAGCATAATAGGGCAGGAGTTCAATCATCTTTATTGTGTCAGTAAATCGTAAAAATACGTTCCAGCCAGGATGATAATACCTAATGCGAGTTCTGTATTCATTTCATCAGAGCCATCACCGGATATAACTCCGCTGATGGTAAAAGCAGTCCCGGTGAGATAAAAAACGGTTCGTAAGCGCGAGTCCAATTTATAACTGGAATAACCTCCTGCCTGTTTTTGCTCCATCAAGGCTACAACTGTTTCTGCGGGATAATATAGAGCAGCAATGATGGTTTTCCTGTCATCGGAAAGATAAAATTCGAAGTTTTCAATTTTTCCATTGATGCGTATTGCTAATTGAGTTGATTCCTCAGCGTTAGCATTTTCTACAGCGAGAACCGGATAGATGAGCGGTGTAGACCGTAATGTAATTGTATCTCCGACAGCCTGGTGAACGGTCATATAAAACCAGTCTTCATTGATCCAACCCGTTATATTTTCAATATTCAAAGGCAAGGACGACTGCAGGGTTAAAAATAAACCATTTTGTTTTGTATCTATTTGTAAATCATTGAGTAACGATTTTTCTTGCCCATTGCTTATACCAGTGAGTAATAACAGTACAGCAATCGTTTTTTTAGTGAATATCTTTTTAATCATTTCAGAAGAAACTAAATATAAAATTGGGAACAAAGAACAAAGGAATTTGCTCAATAAAGTAAATTCCAAGAGTCAATCTCACCCCGAAACTTTAAAAAATTAAATCAGCAGGAGAAATTTTGAAAAATACACTATTACCATTGTTAATCATTATAAGCTCAATTTTTGCACAAAATTATGAAATCGATAACGTACGTGCGATAGGCCAAATACCTTCTACTTATTTCAGTGATATTTGGGGCTATACCGCTCCCGATGGTCATGAGTTTGCTTTGGCAGGTAAAAGTGACGGCACGTCAATCATAGACATCTCTACCAATCCACACAATCCAGTTGAAGTTGGTTTTATTCCAGGCGCATCTTCTACATGGAGGGATTTGAAAGTACATGGTCATTATTGTTACGTTACCAATGAATCAGGTGGCGGTTTGGATATCATTAGCCTTGAAGATCCTTTCAATCCATATAAAGTTGGCGCCTATACATCCACATTCACCTCGGCACACAATATTAATATTGCCGATGGGTATGCCTATATTTTTGGAGCTAATGTTGACGCTGGCGGTTGCAGAATTTTAGACCTTGCGGATCCGGAAAATCCAGTAGAGGTCGGTTCCTGGGAAGGTTCTTATTTTCATGATGGCTATGTAAAAAATGATACACTGTATGGCTGCGGTATTTATAATGGCTCTTTATATATAGTTGACGTCTCAGACAAAACTAATCCAACTACAATGGTTGAGCATAATTACAGCAATTATGGCTGTCATGCTGTTTGGGTATCTGATGATTCCAAATATGCTATAACTGCAGATGAAAAGAGTGGCGGCTATATCAATATTTTTGACATCCAGGATTTCAGTAATATCAATCATTTATCCACGTGGTATCCCAATGAAACAAATGCTGCTAACAAATCAGCACACAACGTGTTTTTCAAAAATAACTTGCTCTATATTTCTTACTATGTTTATGGAACACGAATCGTGGATATGTCTGATCCGTCCAATCCCGTTGAAGTAGGATATTATGATTTTTACCCGGGTCAGCAGGGATTATATAGCGGGAATTGGGGAACTTATCCTTTCACCGGTAATGGATTAATTTATTCAACGGGTAACGGCTTCTTTGTTATGAGTTATCCCTATATGGGTGAAATTGAATTCGAAGAATTAAATGATACAGAAGATGCTGTGACCCTTATACCGCTTGAAGTACAAATTGATGAAAGCGCAGATTATCCTATAGATTTTTCTACCTTACAACTATTCTGGGGCTTGAATGGAACAATTGCGGATTCTATGGATATGGTTGCGGGGACTGCAGGAGGTTATATCGGCAACATTACTCCTTCCGGTGAAAATGGTACAATGCACTATTACGTTGCTTATGAAACCATCGGTGGTGAACGGGTTACAAAACCTTACGGTGCTCCATTATCAACATTTTCATTCAATATTGGCGCAGATCAGGTGCCGCCAGTTGTGCATTCAATATCAAACATCAATGATCAATTCTATCCTGCTGGTAGTTATGAAGTTTATATTGAAGCCTCAGATAATATTGGTATTGGTTCTGTTGAATTGCAATGGCGGGTTGGAAACAGCGACATACAAACAGCAGCTTGTTCAGAATTAGGAACATCTGGGATATATGAGGGCACTTTAACATATGCAGACGCTGATCCAGTAACATTCATTACATACTGGGGTCTAGTAACAGATGCATCCAGTATGTCCAATCAGACTGAATCAGACTTAAAATTTTTTACTGTTACAGATGATTATACATTGGGTGATTTTGAAAATGTAGCTGCATTGGATCGTTGGGATCTGGGAGAATGGGGAAGACAATATGTAAATTCTGATATAGGTCATGCATTGAATGATAGTCCTGGCTCAAATTATGAACCAAATTCAGAAAACCCCTGTTATCTTGTAGAACCGCTGAACCTCACTTATTTCGATCAGGCCTATTTTCATTTTTTTTCTGGTGAAATGTTCAGGGAAGGGGATTATGGTTATTTGCAGTTGAAGCGAGGTTCATCAGGAATGTGGCAGACTATATTAACTGTGAACGGCTTTAACCAGATTGAAGAAAAATTTGTTGATTTAGACAGTTTTATCAATGAAGATGAACTTTATATAAGATTGCTTTTCACATCTGATGGTAGTGAAGAATCCATTGGCTGGTTTGTAGATGACATTCATTTAATTCTTAACCAAGAAATGCCTGATGTCAGTGTAAATGATGAATTTGTATTACCTTCTACAGTTGAACTGTATCCTGCATATCCAAATCCGTTCAATCCCGTCACTTCCATTCGCTATAACTTACCGCAGGCAGGACTGGTTAATCTGAAAGTGTATGATTTAATGGGCAGAGAAATCCGTACACTCTCGTCCGGTTTTGAAAATGCTGGAATGAAATCAGTGTTGTGGGATGCCAGAGATAATCACGGCAATATGATCAGTTCCGGTGTTTATATCTACCGTTTGGAAGCTGCAGGACAAGTACAAGCAAACAAATTGATTTTACTAAAATAATTTACTCAAGACACTTTTGAGAAGTTCAAAATTTCAGGAAAGTTAAATCACATTTGAAAAGGGCAGGATCACCTGTCCTTTTTTATGCGTTCAAATTATACTTTTCGATACCTTTTGCAAGCGCGTCCAAAATAGTATCCATGATTGTTTCCGATTGGAAATTATTAATCATGGTTATAATAAGGATCGGATATTCAACCGGCTTCAAAAATGGTTCAAAAATTGAGAAAGGATTTTCTTCATCCAAAATTGTATCAATATCTTCACCGTTTTCTAAACGTTGCTTCAACTCAAAAGACATTTCCTGAATGAGCGTACGCAATTCAGCGCGGTTCATCGATGCAAGATCAGTATGTTTTAATTGTACAGACAATTTATGGGATCAAAATATATCATTAAGTTAAGGATTTTGCGGTTGAATAGAGAAGAGTCTAAACGGTAATTTCCAAGCTAAATATTTCACACTCATGAAGTTTAAAATCATCATAAGCATATTATTGGTTTCAGCATTGCTTAATAGCCAGAGCAATATGACCGGCGCCTTTGGGACCGTTACTATCGATGGTAAAGTGTGGAATCAAATTGCGTTGCGTCCTGTGACACCATTTTGGAAATTTAATATTGCCTGGGATCTGGTGTTTTATTTTGATCAGGATGGCAATGTGTATGATGAGAATTGGAACTTCTCTTCTGGTGAAAAGGCAAAAAATACGATCATTGATAAGATTTACTATATCAGTTATGGACGCAAATCTGACCCCCTTTATTTCAAAATCGGCGCCTTGGATAGAGTAGACTTAGGGTATGGTATTTTGGTTAGCGGATATTCCAATGCAGTCCAGTATCCGTCAGTGCGTAATGTGGGACTGGATTTTAGTGTTAAAAATAAGTTTGGTTCAGTCCAGGGATTTGTGAATGATTTCAAACAAAATATTGGTGTTGTCGGCGGCCGGTTTCGCTTACCCAAATTGATACCCCTGCCCGTCGCAATTACGATTGTTGTGGATCGCAATCAATATCTTGGCTTGAAAGATTTTGATGGTGATGGCCGGCCGGACCTGGTAGATCATTTTCCGAGAAATGAGGATTATTGGCTTGATTCAGATGGTGATGGCTTGGCAGATAATCATGCAGCAGAATTTGATAGAGACGGTGATGGTTTTCCGGATGTGTATGATATCGATGCCATCCATTCTTTTTGGGATAATCTGGGAGAAGCTGTAGGTCAAGATTTTAGTAATGAGGTATATTATGATTCATTGCCTGATGGCAGTATTGAATTGGCGCCTGAACCCTTGGATGTCAATAAGAATTCAGATCCAATTGGTGCACTGGCCATTGATTTCGGGTATCCTATTGTCGTCCAGGATAATATGAACATTACTGTCTATGCCCAAGCTGCTCAAATGATAGGGACTACTTTACATCCAGGAACTGGTGTAGAAAAAAATTTAGGAATGGGCCTCGTGCCTCTTGGGGTTGCCAGTCATTTTGGACCAGCTTCGTTTAGCTTTGAATACAGGATGATACCTAAGGGACAATTCGAATTCAGTTATTGGAACAGGGCCTATGACCTGGAGCGGGCGACGTTTGTTACGTCCTTCGGCGAAACGAGTGTTGTAACGAAAGAATCGAAATTAGGCCGCTATGGAGAGCAAAAAGGATTTTATGCCCACTTGGGAATAAATATAGGATCAATACTCAAAGTCGGTGCTTCTTACCAAAATCTTCTGGGCAAAAATTGGGATGATATTGAAGCTGACTATGTAGAATCTGAAAATAAGAGCTTCCTCGCATCGCTCAACCTAACAAAAAGTATCAGCCGCTTAAAATATGCACGGTTATATTATCAGCAGCGTAATGTTCCTAATCCATTCGATTTTGAGTATACAGAGGGTACAATTATGGGTTATCAGGCAGGAATTGAAATTGCTTCTGGTATAATGCTCAATTATACTTTTCAACGTTCTTTTCGGGATCTGGACGGCGACGGTGATGTGGATAGTCCTGATGAAACTATAAATTTAACAACAATAGAAACCTCATTTTCGCTCTGATGGACGCAGCAGAAATACGCAAATCGTTTATCGACTTTTTTAAGGATAAGGGTCATCAATTTGTGCGCAGCGCACCTGTGGTACCCCATGATGATCCAACATTGTTATTCACCAATGCTGGAATGAATCAATTCAAACCCATTTTTCTGGGTGAGCAGCAGGCAAATCACCTCCGTGTTGTAAACAGCCAGAAATGTATCCGTGTCAGTGGCAAACATAATGATCTGGAAGAAGTCGGTTTCGATACTTTTCATCATACATTTTTTGAAATGTTGGGCAATTGGTCTTTTGGTGATTATTATAAAGCAGAGGCAATTGAGTGGGCCTGGGAATTGTTCACTTCAGTATGGGGGCTCGATAAAGAGCGCCTTTGGGCAACAGTATATGAAGATGATGAAGAAGCATTTGAGCTATGGCCCAAAGTCACAGATATCGATCCGGCGAGAGTTTTAAGATGCAGTAAAAAAGATAATTTTTGGGAAATGGGTGCAACAGGTCCATGCGGTCCCTGTTCCGAAATTCATTATTACATTGGCAAAGATCCAGCAGAACAATCTGCTGAAAGTGTGAATAATTCAGATGAATATTGGGAATTATGGAATCTGGTTTTCATTCAAAACAATCGGCTGGAAGACGGCTCATTAGAAGAATTACCTGAAAAACATGTCGATACCGGTGCTGGCCTCGAAAGAATAGTAACAGTGCTTCAAGGTAAAACTAGTAATTATGAATCGGATCTATTTTCAACCATTATTTCTAAAACAGAAGAATTAACTGGAAAATCGTATATAAATAATGCCGCACCATTTCAAGTGATTGCCGATCACATTCGCATGCTTTCATTTTCTATTGCTGATGGCGCTTTACCCTCCAATGATGGAAGAGGTTATGTATTACGCAGGATCCTGCGCCGTGCTGCTCGGTTTGGCAGAATGCTCGATCAGCATGAACCGTTTATCCATGGTTTGGTAGAGACGGTTTGTGCTGTGATGGGAGACGCATTTCCTGAATTGATCGAAAAGCAAAAACATATTACGAAAGTGATCAAAGCTGAAGAAACTTCATTCAATGAAACACTTGATAGAGGTATTCTTCATTTTGAAAAATTATTAAAAAACTTAAAGGGTAAAACAATCCCCGGTGATGAAGCATTCAAACTTTATGATACTTATGGTTTTCCGTTGGATCTGACGCAGCTCATGGCTCAAGAACAAGGCTTACAGGTGGATGAGCAGGGTTATCATAACGCAATGGATGCACAGCGCAAAAGAGCCAAAGAATCTGGTAAATTCAAGGCAGATATGAAGAATATTAAATGGACAACAGTCAGCGAAGGGAACGATTCAACTTTCCTTGGCTATGAACAGATAACGGCTGAAGCGAGTATCAAACGTTACAGTGTGATGGATGGAATTGTATTGCTTGTATTAGATGAAACACCGTTTTACGCAGAATCCGGAGGACAGATCGGTGATACGGGAACTATAACAGGCGCTGGTATTGATCTTATTGTCAATGATGTTCAGAAAGAAAATGATATTTTTATTCATTACTGCTCAGGCGATTTCGAAGAAACGAATATTAGTAATACAGTAATGTGTTCCGTGGATGGACCGCGCAGACAAAACATACGCAAGAATCACACCGCAACCCACTTAATGCATGCTGCACTGAAAGAAGTGCTGGGTGATCATGTGAACCAGGCTGGTTCACTTGTGCATCCGAATTATTTACGTTTTGACATAACACATCACGAAAAAATAACCGCTGATGAGCTTCGCCAAATTGAGACCATCGTAAATCGCGAAATATTGGATAACACAGATGTGATGACCTCAGTTAAAGATTATGAAGATGCCCGCAAGGAGGGGGCTGTTGCATTTTTCGGGGAAAAATATGGTGAAACAGTCAGGGTCTTGACCATTGGTGATTTTTCCAAAGAACTTTGTGGTGGAACACATGTTAATCGTACTGGAGATATTGGGTTTTTTAAAGTGACGGAAGAATCTTCTCTGGCAGCTGGAGTGCGGAGAATCGTTGCAGTGACTGGCCCGAAAGCAGTTGAGTATGTTCAGCAGCAGTCTGCTGTTGTTGAAGATCTGCAATCAAAATTAACAAGTTCTGCAGAAGATTTAAGTGCACGCGTGGTTCAGCTTCTCCAGCATAAAAAGGATCTGGAAAAAGCGCTGAAACATAAGCAAAAATCATCTTCATCCTTTGATCCGCAAAAAATCATATCAAAAGCTAAAAAAGCTGGTGGCAAACAAATTGTTATTCATGAAGCGGATGCTGCAGATATGGATACGCTCAAACAATTTGGTGATCAATTGTTGAATGAATTGGATTCTGGTGTTGGTGTTTTAGGGTCTACGGCAGGCGAAAAACCGGGTATTGTCGTGGTGGTTACAAAAGATTTAAATGAAGCTGGAATCAATGCTCCTGAACTGGCAAAATCCATCGGTGCCATCATGGGCGGCGGCGGTGGCGGTAGGCCTCATTTAGCAACTGCCGGGGGAAAAGATAAGTCCAAATTGAAAGATGCCTTAAAGAAAGCTGAAAAAATTATAAAAGACGCATTGCACGGATAAAATGCAATACAAGCAAGATGGAAATACATATATTATTCACATTCAGCAGAATGAGCAGGTCATGGCTACTCTTACTCAATTCTGTATTGATCATGAAATTCAAAATGGACAGATTTCAGGAATAGGTGCAATTAAAGATATTGAGCTGGGTGCTTATGTCCTGGAGGAACAAGAATATATTGTTTATAATGTTAAAGAAATATGGGAACTCACATCATATCAAGCGAACATTCAGCTGAAAGACGGTGAACCATTCATCCATGCGCATATTAATATCAGTGATCATAAAATGAATGTCAAAGGCGGTCATTTATTCGAAGCAACTGTAGCAGCTGTAGGAGAATTTGTTTTGCGGAAGATTAATACAGATGGGAAACGGGTGTTGGATCCCGAAATTGGTTTGGCAACAATGTGTTTTATCGATTGAGACATGATGAGTAAAAAAATTGTCAGAACAGAAAATGCACCACTGCCGATTGGTTCATACAATCAAGGTATCATATCAAATGGCTTTGTTTTCACCGCTGGTCAAATAGCCATCGATCCATCAACAGGAAAACTTATTGCGGGCAGTTTTCAGGATCGGGTTGAGCAAGTATTCAATAACCTTGAAAATATTTTAATAGCTGCGGGAAGTGATTTGTCTAAAGTCGTGAAGTTCACAGTTTTCTTAACCGATATGAATAATTATGCCGATGTGAATGAAGTCTTTAACAGCAGGATAGATGAACAAGTCGCACCGGCCAGGTCCCTGGTGGCTGTGTCAGGCCTCCCTGCAGGAACAGATGTTGAAATTGAATGCGTTGCAGTGATTAATGAATGAAAAGATTCATTATAGTAATCATTTGCTGCACTTGGTTATATCCCCAGGAAGCAGATTCTTTAAAGTCAAAATCTCCTGCAAAAGCAGCACTGTACGGTGCCATGTTTCCAGGCGGTGGACAGATTTATAATGGTAGGTGGCTTAAGGGAGCGTTACTTTTGTCCCTGGAAGCAGCGGCAATTTATCAATGGTATTCAAATGGGGATATTTATAAAAAATATGAATCAGGGAATTATAGTTTGTCAAAACATCGCTATCTTGAGAAGCGCAATAAATTTGTCTGGTGGGCAGTGTTTATATATGTCTACGGTATGATTGATGCAGTAGTGGATGCCCATTTGAATCCATTCAACAGCGTCATGGCAGAAAATATTGAATCATCAGAAACGAATAATGAGGAAGAATGAGTAATCAACGGGAACAATGGGGATCAAAACTTGGCTTTATCCTAGCCGCTTCTGGATCAGCTGTCGGAATCGGTAACATCTGGAAATATCCACACATGGCCGGTCAAAATGGCGGTGCTGCATTTACAGTTGTATATCTGGTGTGTATTCTGGTGGTGGGTCTATCAATTGTGATTGCTGAATTCGTCATAGGTAGAAGAACACAATTAAGTCCAGTTGGGGCATTTGAAAAACTGGCCCCTAAAACAAACTGGAAATGGGTGGGCTTTCTTGGTGTGGCTTCTGCTTTTGTGATTCTTTCCTTCTATGGTGTTGTGGGTGGTTGGATCATGAAATATATAATTATCTCCGTCACTGGCGGTTTTAAAGAGTTGGCGGGAGATCCGGCTGCAGCAAGTAGTGTTTTTAACAATTTTATAACGGGTACATGGAGCCCCATTTTCTTTCAAGTTATTTTTATGACTGTTTGTATTTGGGTCATCGTTAATGGTGTTAAAGGCGGAATTGAAAAATGGTCTAAGATCATGATGCCGCTTATTATTATTCTATTGGGCGCGCTAGCTGTGCGGGGTATGACGCTCCCCGGAGGGATGGAAGGAATTTCATTTTTATTTAAACCGCGCTTTGAAGATTTAACTGCTTCCAGTGTTGTCCTAGCTTTAGGGCATTCATTTTTTACATTGAGCTTGGGTATGGGAACCATGATCACCTATGGAAGTTATCTCGGACGAAAACAAAATTTACTCAATTCAGCTTTATGGGTTATTGCTCTGGATACAGCCATCGCTATGCTTGCAGGTGTGGCTATTTTTACAACAGTGTTTGCCTTGGGTGCGAATCCAGCTGAAGGACCTGGACTGATCTTTGTTGTTCTGCCATCTGTCTTTCCGCAATTAGATGCCGGCACTTTATGGGGTACATTGTTCTTTTTTCTGCTTTTTATGGCTGCGCTTACATCAGCGATATCTATCCTGGAAGTCGTCACTGCTTACTTCATCGATCAAAAAGGGTGGACCAGGAAAAAAGCGACTATTCGATTTGGAATAGTGATTACAATTGTGGGTGTTTTTTGTTCGATTTCCCTGGGTGGAGGAATAAACATAACAGCATTTCTCGGTATGCCATTTTTTGATTTTATGGATGACTTATCCTCTAAATACATGTTGCCCATCGGCGGTATGCTAACAGCAATATTTGTCTTGAAAAAATGGCGTGTCCCAAACTTTTTTAACGAATTGAAAAACGGACTAAAAATCATAAACTTGTCTGAAGGAACAGTAAAAGTATTGTTTGAGGTTTTGATTTTATTTTTACTCTCCATTGCAGCAGCAGTGATTGGTTTCATTATTCTTGGTGAAATTTTAGACGTCCTTTTTGGAATAAAACTGATCCAATGATCATCTCTCGTATCATCAAACCTGAATCCGCTGTTTATAAAACGCTATCGACGTTTTCGGAAAAGCTGGATCGTTTAATGAAACTGAAACCGTTGAGTTGGTTTGCTGTTTGGATAATGATGACCTCCGGTACCAGTGCCCAGCAAGCTATGTCAGACCGCTATATTTACTGGGATATGTCATTGGCCGGTGTTGGATTAATTGCCTTATTAATTGTAACGGTTATCACTACCATCATTTTCAAAAAAGAAAAAATTTCATTTACAAACATCGATTTTAGTCTCACATTTATAATACACCATATCATCTTTGCTTTGGTTTTGTTCATGACAGGTTGGGGCTGGTTAAGCTGGTTAAATGGAGACTTCTTTGTTACTCTTAAACATTTTTTCCCATATGGTTTGGTATATATTTCAGTACTACTCGTTTATCAAATTGACTTGGATTTAATACCTGAAAAAGGCTATCAGCCAGGTAAAGGAATGATTGCAGTATGTTCCCTTTTAGTGTTAGCTGGTACGCTTATTGGAATAAGATTTGATGACCCTGTAATCAGTACAGCAGCTGCAGTCATTACCCCCTTTTATTTAATAGCGATAGTTTTTCCTGAACATAAGCGCCATATTGAGCGCGCACGTATTTATCCGGTATTTATTGCAGCCATGTTTGTTTCTGTTCGTTTACCATGGTTTTTGATCCCTTTAGCAATTCTCTTTTATGGTTTACGAACTTATCATTACTTTCGCTATAATATCATTTTCCCAACGTTTGCTGTAGACCATG
>Ga0310122_10002548_pt1 | contig 11598 bp, 11 predicted proteins | sample CB6_Bottom_1051__FD_203503 | JGI IMG/M metagenome (GOLD analysis project Ga0310122, IMG submission 203503) | Marine microbial communities from Western Arctic Ocean, Canada - CB6_Bottom_1051 | ecosystem: Environmental > Aquatic > Marine > Oceanic | place: Canada: Western Arctic Ocean | collected...
GGCACTGGCGGAGAACCGATGGAAAGGGTCGATGTCAGGGTCAAAGGGTGCTGAAAAGGCCTACTACGAACGCAGATGGCCGTGGCGCTCGAAGGGGGTCGAGGTACGGGGGAAGCCTCAAGCGGCGGGCGCTGCCAGCAGCAGTTCGAGCTCTCTTTGAGGCGGGGGTCGAGGTGGGGCGATCGGCGGCGGGTCCGCCGGCAGTCCGACGCCTTTGAGGTAATGCCGTATCGAGACCTCATCGGTGAGCGCCGCGATGATGTGCATGCGGCCCCCACAGGCGGGGCAGAGGGTGCCGTCAAGGTCGAAAATTCGGGATAGTAAACAGGCCCAGGTGAGGCGATGTGCCCGCACCTTGGGCGGGGCGACGTCGGCCAGCTCGATGCTGGGTTCATCGGCGAGAGGCGGAGACGGCACGATCTGTTTCCGTTCGCCTGCGTTGGGGGCCAGGACGCCATGGTATCGCACCAGGTTGAGGCGCGGCGGCGGCACCAGGGCGGCGAGTTTTCTCGATCAACTCCAAGGGCGACAGCACCAAGTGGGTGGTACCATCCGACCAAGGCGTCTTGAGGCGAAAGGTCAGACGTTCGTCATCGACGATCTGCAGTCGTCCCGCCGCCAGGGGTGGTCGAGTGGCGTAGCGGATCAGGCGTTCCAGGCCGGCGCGGTCGTCGTCGTCGATGCGGGTGGCCGCAGCCCCCGGGTGTGCCTCCTCCAGCTTCCGCATGCACGTGCTCAAGTCCTGAAGGTTGCTCGTCGTCGCCGACCATCCAAGGGCCTTCAAGGCCGTCATGAGCTTGACGGAAAACTGCTCCGTTGCTGTTGGTTCGTCACATACAGCAGCTGCTGCTGTATGTACCTCTACCTCTGCCTCTGTAGCTGTGACTTCGGCGTGAGTCACGCGTGACACACGCGTGACGGAGCGGCTGCGGCGCTTCCGTTCACGGGCATCCCGACGGAAGGACTCCACCTCTGAGCGGCTACGCTGTAGTTTTTGGTGTAATCGACGTGCTCGAAGTGGTCGCCGCAGTCACGCCAAAGGCCGACTCCGACCAGTCTCGCTGCTGCATCGAGGGGATACCGAACGCTCGTTAAGCGCGCAACGACGTAGTTGGTCCTGGACAGCCGCGCTCGCTGGTCTCGGTCGAGGGAGTCCAGATACCCGGTGAACACGTCGCCCGCTTCCTCCACCTTTATGTACCCTCGCCGCACCCAGTCTTCGACGTCGTCGGTGCGGGCCATGCCGGACCTGCAGGCCGACTCCAGCGCCAGGAGACTCGCCTGAAGGTGTCGTCCCTCGTCTTGGGTACGCGCGTATTTCGTGCGTCTTTTCGTACGATCGGGCAGTCGAAGGCTGTAATCGACGCGCCAACGCTTCCTTTTCGTATGGTAGCCGAGGGTTGCCATAGAGTAAAGTCGTTGGGGTACAACGAAAGAAGCCCTCCGAAGAGGGCTTCTTGAGAATGGCGGGGCCGACGGGGATCGAACCCGCGACCTCCGGCGTGACAGGCCGGCATTCTAACCAGCTGAACTACGGCCCCGCGACTATCTTATTCAGGCTCAAAGTACATCAAATTCGAGTGGCCAAGAAACTAAGAGAAGCCCGTTGAATTGTCAACGGGCGGGCGTAATGTCGCAGAAATACCGCACCCGTGGCGCTAAACGCCAGATTCCACCGGGGATACTACACCAGATCGCCCGGCCCGTTCCACTCAACGGTCTTCAGGTGCCCGCATTCTCGCTGTCCCATAGCTCCCCATCCTTCTGCAGCCGCTTGAGGGCTCCGCGCATGAGCTGGCGCTTCAGGGGAGAGATATAGTCGATGAAAAGCTTGCCGTCGAGGTGGTCGATTTCGTGCTGCAGCACGCGTGCGTAGAACCCGGTGGCCTCGAAGCGATAGGTCTGGCCCTCGACATCGTCGGTCTCCACTTCAATCTCGGTGAAGCGGTCGACGTCACCGTAGAACTCCGGGATGCTGAGACATCCCTCCTCGCCTGTTTCTTTCCCCAAAGATCGGGTAATGCGGGGGTTGATGAGTCCGATGGCGGGTGTGCCGTTCTCCTGAGAGGAGATATCGACCATGACAACTCGTCTGGGGACGCCGATCTGAGGAGCGGCGAGGCCGACGCCGTCGGCCTCGCCGAGAGTGTCGAATAAGTCCTGTAGCAGCTCGCGGACGTCCGCCTGGCCGCGATGGGCCGAATCGATGGGGGTACAGGTACGGCGCAGGACCTTCGAGCCGTATTTGACGATTTCGCGTACCACTCAGCTAGGTTGCGGTAGACCGGCGGTCGGGGGCGTTCAGGAGCAAGGTAGCGAAACGGGCACCCAGGCATTCGAGCTCTCGAACTAGCTTCCCGCGAGCGTCGGCGTCGGCCAGCGCGGAGATCGCCGTTTCCGGCAGCTCGAGGGTCAGGACGCCAGCGCGTTCCTGTGCCTCGCAGGGGCCCAGGCCCAGCGTTTCCACCAACTGACGGGCACGGGTGCGGAGGTCCCCATCCTCGGTGGAGGCTGCTTTTTTCTTCAGGACTTCGTTGAGGCTGCCAGAGCGGAAGCCGCGCAGATCGAGGGCGATCACATCGTAGCCGATGTCGGCGAGCTCGGATGAGATCCGCTCTCGCAGGCCAGGATCCGCCAGCAACTGCCCCAGCTCCACAGCGGGAAGTTCCAGTCGCGCCAGCTCAGCGTGGTGGCGCACGCGCAGCTGCGGGAAGCCAAGGCCGTGGAGGAAGGCCTCGGCCCTGTCGACCATGCGCAGCCCTTCGGAAGTGACGGGAGTGCCGTAGGGGAAACGCGAGGATAGGCAGGCCGTCGCCGGTCGGTCCCAGGCCGAGATCTGCCAGCGTCTGGCCAGGTCCCGAACGTCCTGCTTGGTGAGGCCCGCTTCCTGCAGCGGCGCCCGAACGCCGAATTTCTCGGCTGCCTGGGCGCCGGGCCGGAAATCACCTACGTCGTCGGCGTTGTTGCCGTAGAGGATCTGATCTGCTCCGAGTTCTTCGGCGAGTTCGCTCATGTGAGTGAAGAGCTCGCTCTTGCAGTAGTAGCAACGATTCAGCGGATTGGCGGCGTAGTCGGGGTTGTCGAGCTCCCGGGTCTTTACCACCACGTGGCGGATGCCGAACTGCGCAATGATGCGCCTCGCCTCTTCGAGTTCGCCGCTGGCGTAGCTTTCGGAGTCGGCGGTGACGGCGATGGCCTCGTCGCCGAGGATGCGGTGGGCGGCCACGATGAGCATGGCGCTGTCAACACCACCCGAATAGCCGACGAGGACGCGGCTCATGGACCCAATGATGCGCTCCAGATCGGCCAACTTCTGATCGATGTTGCGATCGTCGACGGGCAGGGGGGCGTTTGCGATCTGGATGGTCGTCATGCGTCCGACCGGTGGGTGACTTCTTCGCTTACGGCACACGGCATCAGGACGGCGTCGGCCATGCCGTGGAGAACCTTCTTGTCCGTGGGGCAGACGATGGCCTGAATCCCGGCCAGCCGCACGTCGTCGCCGCTGGCGTAGTAGTAGGGTCTGAGGAGGACGCGCCCGTGCATGGAGCGGATCTCGTCGGTGTGGAAATCGTAGTAGCGAGCCGGAAGTCGGGCAGCTTTGTGAAACTCCTGGAGGATGCTGGGGCCCTGGTCGAATCGCGCCAACGCGCTCCGCAGGGCCTCGGTCCAGGTCTCCTCGGGGACATCGTGCCCGATGACGACGCCGCGGCTCTCGCTGGCCAACTCGCCAAAGCCGGAAGGCTTGACGACGAGCTCACGCTCCTTCTTGGTGATCTGCTCGAGTTGAGTCCAGTCGGACACGGGGCGGCAGCCGATCCGCAGTCCGGCGATGACGGCGTGAGGCGGCATGGGGCTCGGGTCCAATACCCAGGTGCGGGGGATCAGCTCTGACAGGGTCTCTCTGGTATCGCGTTTGAGCTCCTTCTCCCAGAATCGGTCCAGCCCCGGGTGGTGAAAGAGGGCCAGCCACATTTTCTCTTCGAGAAATGCCTTGGGAGGCGGGGTCAAGCGGACGGCGTTCTTCTTGGCGAAGTAGGTGATGAGCTCGGCTTTGGCAAGGTTGGGCAGATCGAAGAGCTCGAAGAAACGGTAGACTACGTCTACCCGGTGCCGTGTACCGGAATTGTCGGCGACGAGAAGGCCATCGTCGTCGATGCTGATTTCTTTCGGGTGGAGGCAATACACCGGGCGCCCGCGGTCCCTGAGGGCCTGGGCGAGCCAGTTCATCTCCTGGCGGTATGATTCTGACTCGTCGGACACAAGTATCGCAACTACAGGGTCCGAGGCTTTGACGCTGGCGCTGATGGCCTCGTAGAAGCCGTCCACAAGTCCGTCGCCGCCACCGATAATGTCGTAGCCGACCTCGCTGTAAAGGGCGGATATATTGGCCGTGAAACCGATGCCGCCGGGTACGGAGTCTAGCTCGGTGAGACGCACGCCGTGGGCGGAGAGGATCAGGTCGGGCCGCAGCACCAGCGGCAGTTGGTTTTTGACGCGATTCATGCGGCCGAAGTCTACGACCCGGGCCGGCTTGCCCGCATCCAGATACTGGTGGACCCAAGCCGGTTGGAGGCCCCTGACACTGTGGTGATAGAGCAGATTGGAGGCACGCTGGAACTCGAGTAGGGCCGGGCCCAGGGCTTCGAGGAAACGCAGTTGCTCCCCCGTGAGCCAGAACGGCTCCGGCGAAATCCGCCAGGCCAGTCGGCTGTCGGGGTGAAGTCTCGAACGGTCGCCCTCGAAGAGTCCGCCCAGGGGCGAACGCTCGTTAATCCGAAGGCAGATACGCCTGGGGTCGCATTCTGTTATCAGGAGGGACATAAATTCGAATCTCGCCGTCGCGATCGGGGGGAGTAGGTAGCCAAGGGCGGAATGCGGCTGTTTTGATCATCGGTCCATGATCACCGCCGTGACGAAGTCTTAAATGTAGCCGAATCCCATATGCAGGTCAACGTTCGGGGCGGGCTTGGCCGGCGCCTGAGTTGGGCTGGCGCCGGTCGTCGTTTTGGTGGAAATTGCCGTACTTGGAGGTGCAAATGGCGGAAGCAGAGCTGTTGGACAGAAGGGTGCTGGTAACCGGAGGAGGGCGCGGCATCGGCAAGGCCATCGCCCTGGCGATGGCCAGGGCTGGCGCGAGCGTGGCACTGCTGGCGCGGACCCGATCCGAGCTGGATCTGGTGGCATCCGAGATCGGGGCGATCGGGCGGGAGTGTCGGACGGTGGTGGCTGACCTCGGCCAAACCGACCAGGTGCGAGAGGGCCTCGTTGAGCTGCTGGATGTCTGGGGTGGCATCGATGTGCTGGTCAACAACGCCGCCATCCTGGGCCCGATTGGCCGGACGGATCGCGTCGCGCCCGAGGCGTGGACCCACACTCTGCAGGTGAACCTGTTCGCCTGCTTCCTGTGTACTCACCTGGTTTTGCCGGGAATGATTCAGCGGAATTCGGGCAAGATCATCAATCTCTCCGGGGGCGGAGCCGTGAGCCCGAGGCCGTATTTCGCCGCTTACGGAGCCGCTAAAGCGGGCGTGGTGCGCTTTACGGAGACGCTGTCGGAGGAGGTGGCCGAGTTCCGCATCGACGTGAACGCCATGGCGCCCGGGGCCGTCCATACGCGCATGTTCGACCAGGTTGTGGCAGCGGGTGACACCATCGGCGAGGATGAAGTTTCCAACGCCAGGCAGCAGGCTGAGGATGGGGGCGGGGAGGCGACGCGCGCGTCCGCACTGGCCCTGTTTCTGGCCTCCCCTCGGTCCAATGGATTGAGCGGGAGACTGTTGAGCGCGGTGTGGGACTCCTGGGAGGAGATCGACATCGAAGCGGTCATGGGCTGTGAGGATTTCACCGTGCGGCGGGTTGTGCCGATCGACCCATCGAGCTGATATGGCTTACCGAGTGGGGCTGATCGGGGCCGGCGGAGCCGGGCGGAAGCGGGCGACAGCCGTCAACTCCCACCACAGCTCCAGGCTGAAGGCGGTGTTCGATCTCGACACCGCGGCAGCTCAGAAGCTGGCGGCTCAGACCGGGGCGACAGCGGCCGGCTCCTGGCGGGAGGTGGTGGACGATCCGGCCATTGATCTCATCGTTGTGTCCACCACCCACGACGCTCTGGCGAGGCTGAGTCGCGCCGCTCTCGAGGCCGGCAAGCACGTGCTGTGCGAGAAACCGGTGGGTCGAAATCCGCGGGAGGTACGCGGCGTTGTGGAAGCGGCCACAGCCAGCGGGCGCCATCTGTGGGCGGGGTACAACCACCGCTTCCATCCCGCCCTGGCGCGGGCCCGCGAGGCCGCGGTCAGCGGGGAGCTGGGCGAAATAGATTTCGTTCGGGCGCGCTATGGACATGGTGGTCGCCCGGGCTACGAGAGCGAGTGGCGCGGCGATCCAGTGAAGGCCGGCGGCGGCGAGATGCTGGACCAGGGCGCCCACCTGGTAGATCTGTGCCTATGGCTCCTGGGCGATTTTGCCAGCGTGACTGGATATACTACGACACGCTTCTGGAAGATCGAGCCACTGGAGGACAACGCCTTTGGCCTGTTTCGTTCGCCGAGCGGGCAGGTGGCCTCCATCCACGTGAGCTGGACGCAGTGGAGGAACCTGTTCAGCTTCGAAATCTTCGGCCACGAGGGCTATGCGGTGGTCGACGGTCTGGGCGGCTCGTACGGCTCTGAACAGGTGCGCCTGGGCCGGCGGCGACCGGGGGAAGTGCCAGACGAGGAGGTCGTCGAGTTCACCGGGGAAGACCTCTCCTGGGCGCTGGAGTGGGCGGCCATCGTCGACCATCTCGAAACCGGCAACCGGCAGGGAGCGGCCGTGGGAGAAGAGGCGCTCGCAACCATCGAGTGGATCTACCGTCTGTACACCGCCTCCCGCGAAGGACGGGTCGTGGGAGTGGGGGGTGAAGCGGTCGTTGACGAGTGATGTGTTTTTTTTGCAAAAGCGCGCCGAAATTCCTTACATTCGTGCCTCCCGCGCCCCCCCACACTTTAACCTCTGGTATAGAGTGGTATACAGGGCAGCCCATGAGATCTGATCAGGAGCCAGCGCAGAATGAGTGTATCAGCCTGGCTTACCGCCGCCTGGCTAACGCGATGATTCTCAGTACGTTAAGAGAAATTTCGCGTCAGATTTCCAAACCTGAGGTGGAACAAGAGGCCACGGAGATCGATTTCGTCGAGAGTCAGCGGATCAAGCCGTGGTGTGAGTTGGCCGGACTCGAGGCCGACACGGTGCGCCGGGCAGCGCGCAAGTTGGTCGGGCAGGGGGCCCCTTAAGAATCACGCCAGCGCTTGTTGCGAAACGGCCACGGGGTGAACTCCCCGGTGGCCTTTTTTTTTGGGGTCAGCGTTTGGCGCTCAGGCGCTGGCCGCGGACGTAGTCGAGGACGCCTCGTACCAGCTTCTCTGCGTCCCGGTGGCGCAGCTGCTCGTAGCGCAGGGCCCAGGCGTGATCGACGTAGGCGAGATTGCGGAGCTCGACCAGCACCTTCACCCCCGCCGGGTTGTCGCGGAGCACACCCAAGCCCTGGCCCCGGGCGCGGGCTCCGGCCCCCAGTGCTGGCAGAAGTCCCTGGGCGAAGCTTCGCGAGGCCAGGTCGCGGCGGCGACCGTCTCGGCTCTGGTAGTAGAGAATGAGGGGCGCCTCCGGTGATCGAGGGTCGATATCGGCGTGAAAGGAGAGGAAGATGCGGCGGTCGCGACGACTCTTGCCGAAAATTTGCTTAGCTACGCCCACCCGCCGGGCCAGACCCGAGCGGCTGCCGCTGGGCCAGTCGGAGCGCCGGTTGGATCGGTTCATCTCATAGCTGTTGTAGACTTCGTTTTTCTCGTTGACAAAGGTGCGGGCGGGAGGGCTGTTCTGGCGGATCAGGTGGTTGGGACTCAATAGGGTCATGTCGACCGCGGCGCCGTGGAGTCGCAACAGCACGTACGTGCGCAAGGCGATGTCGTAGACGTATTCGTCCTCCACCACGTAGAGCTTGTTGCCGGCTCCATCGGTCGTGCGGACCACGGCGCCCGGATCCAATCCGCCGTGCCCTGGATCCAGGACGACATGCCATCCACGCAGGTCGTCGCTGAGATGCCCGAGACCATCCACGGTGCGCTGGAACCTCTCCCACAGCTTTCGCGCCGCGCGATAGGTCTTTAGCGGCGATCTGGGATGCTCTTCATAGTAATCAGTGGCTCGCTGCTGGTCGGCCTGGGGGCGGCTCCCAAAGTAGGGGCCATTCTCGGCATTGATGCGATGTACACCCATAGGGGCGATCTGCAGGTCCGACCAGCGGATGTCAGCTAGCTTCAGCCATTCCGTGGTGCCCCCGAGCATGGGTTTGACCTGCAGAGTCTGGCCCGGGTGGATAACGGAGCCCCGCAGCCGGTTGAGCTTTACCAACTCGGCGACGCTCATTTGGTGGAGGCGGGCGATTTCACTGAGGTTGTCTCCGCGCAAGACGGTGTAGGCCGCCAGGCGTTTTGCGGCTCCCGCGTTCAGCCTCAGTTCCTGACCGGGATAGATGCGATCGGAGACGATGCCGTTGAGTGCTTTGAGCTCGGAGATCCGCATCCCGTAGGCGCGGGCGATCTCCCACAGGGCGTCGCCGCGCTCGACGATGTGACTGGCTACGGGGGTCGTCTTGAGGCGCAGCTTCTGGCCGGCGCGAATGTGGTCCCCGTCGATGCCGTTGATTTCTCTAAGATCCTTCAACCCCAAGCCGTACAGCAACGCGATTTCGGAAAGCGTCTCGCCCAGGTGGACCACGTGGACGCCTTCGTCCTTCCTGGAGGGTCGGAGCTTCAGCTTCTGCCCCGGGCGGATGCGGTCTCCGGTCAAGTGATTGAGTTGACGCAGCAGCACCAGGCCGACATCGGCGCGCTCGGCAATCTCCGACAGGGTGTCGCCGCGCTTCACTACGTACTCGACCGCCTCAACCGGGTCAGCGGGCGTCTTAGGTTCGTCCGGCCTAGGTGGCTGCCGAACCCGCAGTCCGTCACCCGCCTTGATCCGATCCCCCCGAAGTGGGGGATTCAAACGCCGGAGTTGCTTCAGGCTGAGGTTATGCCTGAGGGCAATCTCGGAGAGGGTGTCTCCCCGCTGGACGGTGTAAACTCCGTCGGTGTCAACTCTATCAGCTGGCGGCGGCGTTCGCAGTCGCAGTTTCTGGCCGGGGACAATACGGTCCCCATCGAGGCGGTTGAGGCTGCGCAGAGCACCTGTTGACACCCCGAAGCTGGCGCCGATGGCGGACAGCGTATCCCCTTTTCGAACCAGGTAGTACTCGAGATCCGCAGGCACCCAGACCCGGAGCTTCTGACCCACATTGATGCGGTCCCCGCGCAGCTGATTCCACTGACGGAGTTGGGCCGTGGACACGCGGTAGCGGCGGGAGATGTGGCTCAGAGTCTCACCTGTGCGAACCAGGTGATGACGAGGACCAGATGTGCCAGGTTCGGAGCCCGCTGGTTTTGCCACCTCCGCGAAGACGACCGAACAGAGGCAAACCCAGGCCATTGTGCAGACCATTACCACGAACCATGCACACCCACGTGTAAGACGGCCGGACATAGGCGCGTAGATACCGTATCTATCGTGTGTTCGGAGGAATCGGGAGAAGAAGAAGGCGGGGATGCCTTCAGTAGGCCGTCCAGGATCTCATCCGGCAGACAGCAAAGACAGCAACCGGAAGACAGGGGGGAAACCCGTCCCGGAGGGTAACGGTAAGTATAACTCCAACCTTGTGATAGCGCAAAGTAGGAGAGACGCGTATCATTACTCCCATGAGCCCTAACGCACAGGCACTGCCCTCGGTGGACCAGGTCCTCCAACTGGATTCGACCAGGGAGCTGCTGTCGGCCTACAGCCGCGAATACGTCGTGGGACTCATCCGTCAGATTCTGCAATCACAACGAGAGAATACCCTGTCCGGGAGCGGGTCCGCCGAGGCGGCGATCGGAGACCGCGGGCGGATGCTGTGCCGCGTCGAGACCGAATTGGCCGAGCGCTCTGAGCGTGCCAGGCGTCCCAGTCTGCGCCGCGCAATCAATGCCACTGGAGTTATTCTGCACACCGGGCTGGGAAGGGCGCCCCTGTCAGCGGCGGCAGCGGCGGCTATCCAGGAGGTGGCTGAAAACTACTGCGGGCTGGAGCTGGACCTGGCTTCGGGCTCGCGGGGATCGCGACTCGACCACGTGGCGGGGTTGATTGGTGAAGCCACCGGCTGCGAAGAGTCGGCGGTGGTCAACAACAACGCCGGCGCCGTCCTGCTCATGCTCAACACCCTGGCGCGCGAGAGGGAGGTGATCGTCTCCCGGGGTGAGCTGGTCGAGATTGGCGGCTCCTTCCGCATTCCCGACATCATCGAGGCCAGCGGCGCTCGCATCCGGGAAGTGGGGACTACCAACCGCACCCATCTGGAGGACTATAAGCGGGCGATCAGCGCAAAGACTGCCATGATTCTGGTGGTCCACGAGAGCAACTACAGAGTGCAGGGATTCACCGCCTCAGTGGAGCTGTCGAAACTGGTGGAAGTCGGTCGTAGCGCCGGCATACCCGTGGGCCACGATCTGGGAGGGGGCGTTCTGGTGGACCTGAAGAAGTGGGGTCTGCCATACGAACCGGTGGTCGCCGCCAGTCTGGCAGTCGGAGTTGATCTCGTCACTTTCAGCGGCGACAAAGTGCTCGGAGGACCGCAGTGCGGTATCGTCGCCGGCGGCGCCGAATACGTGGAGCGCATCCGCACCAATCCCATGATGAGGGCCCTGCGCTGCGACAAACTCATCCTGGCTGGCCTGGAGGCGACCTTGCGGCAATATCGGCAGGATCCGACGGATCTGCCGGCGGCGCACCCGGTTCTGGGGATGATGACCGCCGCCCCCGAGGAAGTGGCGGCACGCGCGGTAAGGCTGATGGATGCTCTCGACCAGGAGGTGGTGAAGCACCTGCGGCCGACGGTGGAGGCGTGCACCTCGCAGGTGGGCAGCGGCGCCATGCCGCTGGAGGAACTGTCGAGCTCGGCGGTCGTGCTGTCACCCGACTTCTGCTCGGCCGAGCTCCTGGCGCGGGCCCTCAGATGTGACCGCGCCGCCGTGGTGGGTCGCATCCACCGAGATCGACTGCTGCTGGATATGCGGACGGTGCGCGACGATGAGATCGGGGAGATCGCGGCCGCCCTCTTGCGGACGACGGACGCCTGACGCTGCTCCGCAAAATGGTTGGTGTGTTTGGGCGTCCGAGTGCAATTTCACTGCGTGAAAGTTGCACCGGTGATGCGTACTACCACAGATTGCCCGTCGCTAGCTCTCCAAGACCTGAGTGCAACTACTGCAATTACATGGCGGCGGGTGCCAGGTGGAGACTCATTGGAATGTTTGGGGTGCTTGGTCCGATGTTGGTAACTGAGTTTCGCGGATACTGGATCGCTGTTAGCGGGCCTCGGCGCGGGGGGATTGGCCTAGCGGTGATTTGGGCGGTGGTATGTCTGTCCTGTGGTGGGGGCGGCAAGGGAGACGTGGTGGGGCCGCCTCAAGAGCCGCGAGAGGGACGTATCCTCGTGGATAACCAGACGAGGTTCGCGCTCGAGGTTGCCTTTCTCAATGAGGTCGA
>Ga0310122_10002549_pt1 | contig 11597 bp, 12 predicted proteins | sample CB6_Bottom_1051__FD_203503 | JGI IMG/M metagenome (GOLD analysis project Ga0310122, IMG submission 203503) | Marine microbial communities from Western Arctic Ocean, Canada - CB6_Bottom_1051 | ecosystem: Environmental > Aquatic > Marine > Oceanic | place: Canada: Western Arctic Ocean | collected...
TGCATATCCAGATGTTGCTTACGGGTGGTGACCGCCGTTATTTGATTGCCGTGTTGCCTGGCTATCCAGATAGAGCTGACACCAACACAAACCGGCATCTAAGATATGGCTGATTGGTGAAATATCCGCTAAGCCATATAAAATCTGGTTTTTAGAAGATGATATATTGTAACTTTCAGTGTGGTATTTTATGGGGGTGTAGGTTGTTGATTTGTCAGATTTTTGCAACAGGGCTTATATGAACGTATTTTGAGTATCCTAATAATTTAATTCCCTATACTTTTAGACACAACTCCCCATGGGCGGCTTCGCGAGCTGATGACGCCTAAATCATGTATCTTTGCTTACATGGTAAGGTTCTTCATCGGTGCCCATTACCCGAGTGCAATACTAAACCTTCTCTTCGGCATTTTTCTGACCAAACACTACGTTCCAATAGTTCAGCCGTCTGGTCACCTGTTTCATTGGTGTGAACTTCCCTGCTTTATACTTCATTAGCACTTTTAGCAGTATAGTTTGTTGGTTAGTTATTCCTATTTCTGGCCTTTGCTTTTAATACGCGATAAAAGCTCGATTTAGAGGCAATATACTCCGGGGGTAACGAAGCAAACTCTTTGGTATTGTAGATCTCAATGAGAGATGGTCTTTCCTGTTTTATTAGCTGGTTCTGGGTGACTCGCTGCAGCGCACCTACTGATTTTTTTAGTATCACCTTATTAAATTTCTTTGAATAGCGTTGATATTCCATTTATTTCTATTCTACCGCTCCCTGTTTATTTGTGAAAATTAATTGAGGTGACAACTACCCTGAAACAGGAGCGCGCTGGTTTGCAGGCCTTGCATGAGGTCAACATATAATTTTGGATGAAACCAGCATTCTTAACTTTTGTGACTTGTTAGGTAGACATTATTTAACCGATGGCATTTTGAATCGGTTAAAGGATATTGGAAAGAGAGTAATCTATTATTGACGGACGGTAGCTGATGGATTCCACTATTATTTATGGCTCGTCATCGACGAAAAATAAAGATAATCGCGTACCCCTGAAATGAGTTCACTTAAGAAGGTAATACTTGGAGCTTTTGTATGAAGGCGCATGCCAGTGTTGATATTTATAGGGGGCTATTTGGAATATGATTTACTTTCTAGATAGTCGGCAATACGAATTGATGCTTTACCATCCGTTTTACCTGCAAGTTTTTTGGTTATAGTTGCTCTTTCTTTAGCTTTTTCTTGTGGAGCTTTGATTGCTTGAGCCACAATTTTCTTAAGTGCTTGATAGTTCTTAGCTCGGCTGGTCAGTTCATGAAAGAATTTAATATCTGAATTGATGCGTTTTTTAAAACGGAAACTAAAAATACCGCGATAGCTCCAGCGTAACTTATAAAAATCACACCAAATTACAGGTTTGTTTAGTGCTGCAAATTCAAAAATTGCTGACGAAGCATCAGACAGCATGGCATCGGCTACGATCATAAAAGGTAATAAATTGTAATCAGCCATTGTTGCTAAATAAACATTATCCGCTTTTTGCCAATGCTCAAGTAAACATCGGTGCTTATTATATTTAGCGCTGGTTAATGAGAAAAAGTGGGGTTTAATAATTATATTATAATCGGTAAAGTCTTCAGCAAAATGGTTGCTAAAGTGCTCTATGGAGCTAGGATAAAAAGTCGGTGCATATAGTAATGTTGGTTTATTAGGATCCAGACCCAGATCGGTTAGTTTGATATTGTTTGCTGTACCGTTAAAAGCAGGGTCAAGCTTAGCGTAACCTGTGTCAATAAAATTCCCTTTAGGATATTTGTTGCAAAGAAGTTTTAAGCGATGCTGACCTTCAACAAATCTCACAGTAGTTAAATTTTCTGATACATCGTAGTAACATTGTTTCGGCCCAATGCCATGTTGCATTAAAACTGTTTTACTCACAGCATGTATTTTATCGAGATCACTCACGGCATTGCCAAAAACAATCCAATCAGCAGCTTGGCCCTGATAAAAGGCAAGTGCTTGCTGCCAGTTGTCATGCCAATGAATGGTAAGTTTTTGTTTTATTGCAATTGATTTGTAAATGATAGACTGCGCCATGTCATCTTGTCGATAAAAAACAAAACTACATTTAAAGCCCCGCTTGGTTAATTCCTTTAAAACGGGTAAGTACTGAGGCAAATAGTATAAATGTTGGACATCAAAAATTATTTTCATGGTCTGTAACTGTTTAAATTTCAGCAAATTATAGGTGTAAGTGTGTACTTAAGAGTATTTCAGTAATGTGGCTATGTGACTCTCAGAGCGCTGATGGAAATGGTGCTTAGATTAAAGTTAAGATACATAAATGTTCTGTATTTGATGATAATATATTATATGCTAATCAATTAAACACTTTATCATTCTTGTGAAATTTATTTTATTCTGTAATCAGCCTTATGCCTTTTCAATACTAAGGCCACTAGAGTTGGAGTTGATGCAAAGAGGTCATGTTGTATTTTGGTATGTCCCAGAAGCTATTAAGGGGGATTTCTTATATATTGGCTGCAAATCAACCTCGTTAATGAAAGATTTAATTGAATTTGAGAGCGATGCGATCTTTGTGCCTGGTAATGATGTACCCCATTTTTTAAGAGGAGTGAAAGTACAAGTATTTCATGGGTTGGCATCGGAGAAAAAAGGACATTTTCGTATTAGGGATTATTTTGATTTGTATTTAACACAAGGCCCGCATTTTACTGAGGGCTTTAATGCTCTAATCAATATGCGTGATGATATAAAGCTTGTTGAAACGGGGTGGAGTAAGTTAGATGCTCTATTCACATTCCCCCCTGAATTACAGAATAGGAAGCAACAATTACTTAAGGCATATAAAGCACAATTTATGATTGTGTTTTCTCCAACATTTTCGCCAAAATTGACGTCAGCCACTATTCTTTTTGATGTGATTAATCAGATAGCTGATATGGACAATGTGTTAGTAGTCTGTAAATTCCATGATTTAATGGATAAGGATATTGTGAAGCGCTATCAAGAGTGTATGAATAAAAGCCTCATTGTCTCTGATGAAATAGATGTTCTGCCCTTGCTGAAAATGGCGGATATAATGATAAGTGACACGTCCTCTATTGTTTATGAGTTTATTTTGCTTGATAAGCCTGTGGTGAGTTATTTGAGTCAATCAAAAAATATTGTTTGGGAGAATGTTAATTCAATCAGTGATGTGCTAGAAAAAGTAAGAGAAATTATGGCGGGCCATGATAGGAAGAAAGCTGATAGGGGGAAATTAAAAAAGACTTATCACCCCTATTCTGATGGTAAATCTTCATGTCGAATGATTGATGAAGTCGAACGGTATATAGCTAATTTTGGAGTGCCGATGAGTAGAAAAATATCGATGTTTCGTAAATTCACAGTATATAAGAAGTATGGAGTTAGAAGTCTTTTATGAAGTTGCATTCAGTGCAATTAGCCGGGGCTACCTTACGTAGAGCCAATCGGATGTTGTTTTATATAGTTGATTTACTTGACTTGTATGAAATTCCATATCATTTAGAAGGTGGAACATTATTAGGTATTGTGCGTGATGGGCAATTGATCCCTTGGGATCATGATCTGGATATATCAATTATGTCCCGTTCATTGGATCAACTAGTTGATGTTCTTGAAAAGAGAAAATCTCCTTACCGGTTTCGAATAAGAAAAAAAGGTCATGAAGTAAGCGTAATTAAAGTTAAAGAGCGGTGGGTTCATTATTTATCCGAGTTGGTGCCATTTTTATTTCGTTCAAGAAATGTGACGCTGGATATTTTTATAAAATACAACGTTCAAGAGGGTACCTATTGGTATGTTGGGGGAAATACAATGAGAGTGGAAACTGGTTTTTATGAGTCTTATGAGGTAGTTAACTATATGGGGCGACAATTTAGGGTTCCAGTTAACTATCAACGATATTTGACTAAAAAGTATGGAAATTGGAAAATTCCAGTAAAAGACTGGAGTTATTTACAAGAAAAAACAATTGTGGGAGGTTGTAAATGATTTTGTGTAACTGCCTGTAATTAACCTTTAATAAAGGTAAGGATAGACAGTACTGAACAGAAAAGAGCTTGAAACATTTGCCTGAGAAGCGGCTAAAAGTACCAAAATGGAAAAAGACTTGAATAGCTTGAGGCAGATGATGACAAAGATAGCCGTTGAAACAGCTTTAAATGTCGAGCTTGATGAGTATTTAAGGGATGTAAAACATCAAGAATTTAATCAAATCAGCCGTCGAAACGGATTCACCAGAAAAATCCTAACAACGGAAGGTGGACGGTTTGAAGTCGATATTCCCCGTGATCGTGACAGCAGATTCCAACCACAACTTATTGAGTGGTAATCTCGCACCTTTGGGTGTGGTTTATCTGATTGTCTATCTGGAATGCGTTGTCGTTACAGTGAGTCAAGACAAAAGAGGTTATCAATAAAGCCATTTATCGTGCACTCGGCGTTAATTCATAAAGAGCTCTTAGGCATGAGGCTGTCAGAAAATGAAGGTGCTAAGTTTTGGCTCAATGTTTTATGGAATTACAAAACAGAGGCTTAAAAGATATCTTAATCGCCTGTATTGATGCCATATAAATCGTACCCGAAAACTTAAATTCAGCTCTGTAATGTACATCAGGTAAGAAACTCCGTGAAATTTGTATTCTGGAAATAATATATGCCTGTTACAGTGTATGTATCAATCAGTCACCGAAGAGGAAGTCTTAGTTATATTAGATCAATTTTCAACAAGCCGTAGTTGGCGCATAATGACTGGGACAACCTTAATACCTTATTCAATTACCCTGAAGATATCAGGAATGCGATTACACCACGAATGTCATTGAGCCGCTGAACAATGTGAAAAGAAAAGCTATTAAAAACGCAAATTATTTCCAACCGATAATTCGGTAAAGAAATGGTCAATGCCAATTAGGCATTGGAAAATGGCACTCACTCGGTAGATGATTGAGTTTGGGGGTCGCTTAATAGACTCTATTTAAAATATCGGCGACCACGCAGAATTATTTATAGGGTCAATTTTGATGTGATGCTTGTTATTTAAAGTTTTCTTTAACATGTCTTTTAGTTCGCTGCTTGATATTCCTTGTGTTCTTGGTAGATAGATCACTTCACATAAATCAGTTAGAAAATCAAATTTCCCTTTCCAGTCATCTCCAATTGCAAAGATGTCGATGTTATTTTCCTTGATGTCAGATGGTTTTTGTTCCCAATTGCATTCAGGAATAACCATATCAACATATTGGATAGCATTAACGATCTCAGATCTTTGTTTGTATGGAATTACAGTAGTTTTTCCCTTGAGCCTATTGAATTCGTCCGTTGATATGGCAACAATTAGTTTGTCCCCAAGGTTGGAGAGATTCTTAAGGAGGTTGAGGTGCCCAATATGGAAAAGGTCGAATGTGCCGTAGGTTATAACTGTTTTCATGGTGTCGTTTTTTGTATGCTCATGGGAGAGTTTTTATGGGTATGTTTAGGTTTGTATGTATTCGCTATACTAGTGTGTTTTTTTGATGAAATAATTTCAACGGTACACCGAGGAGCTGTCTACCTCCGATTGATGCTGATAATAGCTTAAAGAAAATTTCGTGTAATTGATAGCGTTGGTTTGATGTGTGAGACAGAGATGAGAGTCTGTTTAAATGAAAGGCTCTTAATGGTTCATGGCCATGAATGTGAGCTTAATCAATCGTAAATTCAGTATTAGAAGAGAGGAGGGTAAAAACTCTAAGCTACAAAGTCAAGGTATATTTAGACCATTGAGAAATTATTCTGGTCTAATGAAACTGGGTGTTTTAATGGAGAGATAATTATTATCTATCCTTGCGGTGTGAAAATGGGGCAAAAACGCATTTATAAGATCCTATACAAAAGAAGTTAAGGAAGCAGCTGTTAGCTGTGTTAAAGAACAAGGGTGTTCAGTACCTGAGGCAGCTAAATCATTGGGTATTAATGTTGATTTATTATATCGTTGGAAACCACAAATTGAAGATCAACAGAAGGGAAGGACGCTCACAGAAGATAAACGTGAGGAATTGAATCGGCTAGGTAAAGAAAATAAGTTATTGTGCATGGGAAAGGTATCTTAAAAAAACAGCCTACTTGGACAGCCAAGCCCCAGCTGACTAGAAATACACAGCGCGTTATACTGTACTTACAGGATGATGGTCGTTGGTCTACAAGGTCTGCTTTAGCGCTTAAACGGCAAATTGGCGTTTCGTACAATTACGACATGGAACATGAAGCATAAAATCATGCAGTTAATGAAAGAATGTGATGACATCAAATCGCTCACTGGAATATCCCGTTGGGCAAAACAACATCTTTCAGCCAGATAGTACCGTAGTTTCTGATGGATTGGCCTATTTTTCAGCGGTACAAGATGCTGACTGCCACCATATTAGTATGGTCTCAGGCGGAGAACTTCAAAGAGCGACGAAAAAAGAATTCGCTTGGGTTAGTGCCAGAATAGGAAATGTTAAAAAAGCCATGGGTGGCACTTAGTATGCGATAAATTACAGGCATTTACCTCGGTCAAGGTATGTTGCTATGAGATCGAATCCTATGTCATGTGGATTTTAAAATTGGTTGAAGCTGATGGGTAATCAGGTGCTTTTTTAAAACCTAAAAGCAACCTTCTGTCTTTTGATGGGTTAATTTCACATCAGGCGCCAAAAAAAGTGCGCTTAAAATAAGCAACAAAGCACCGTCGTTCATATCAAGAAAAGAAGAATTAAATAAACATGAAACGATAATAGTGGCCAAAGTAGCCATGGCCAAGGGTGCATCATCTTTTGGAAGCTTTCGAGCCATTTTAAAAAACTCCCAATGAAATGCTATAAACAAAGCAAAACCCACTACCCCTGATTGCGACCAAATCATTAAATATTCATTATGGGGATTATTAGTGAACCGATATAAATGCCCTGCATCCCAGAGAGGTTGATAAGCCAAATCAAAATCACCTATGCCTATGCCTAAAAACCAGTTATTGGCTAAAATTTTTAAGGTATTAATATAGAATTCTAGCCGTATATCAAGAGCTGCCAGAGACTGAAGTGTTACTCCCTCTTTTAAAAGACTTAGGTTATCCGCTCTATCTAAAATCTGTGAGGGCTCCAAAACACAGTAAAAAATCGCTCCGATTAAAATCAGACCCATTGTTAACACTTTCCAGCCAAAATGCTGCAACAAAAACAAGCCCGTTAACAGACTAAATAAAACATAACCGGTACGCCCTGTCTGAATTTTAAATATTGCAAAGCCACAGGCAAGAAATAATAATACAAAGAGCCAAGTATAAGCCCTGTGCTTTCTCGCTAAATCTAGACACCAATAGCTAAAAAAACCAATTAAGATACCATGGAAAATATGATTCCCCACACTGTGTTGTCGGCCATGAAAAGTGGCCAGATGGAAATGTTGTAAAAAACTAATAACCAGTGTTAATAATATGCCTATAAAAAGTGCTTTGGCCGCGAGTATTCGATATTCTTTTTGGGTGAGCACCCACATAAAGGCGGGAATCATGAAAAATTCTCGGTATTTGGACAAATACAAAATGTTCCCGGTAAAACTAGAGGACCAAAGTGCCGAAAGGCCAAGCCAGAAAAATAAGCCAAGACTCACTTGAATAAGTGGATATTGTCTTGCTAAGGCAGGCAGCGTCATTAATTGCCCACGGAGCAGCCAAATCCCCAGGGCTCAAAGTAAGAAAATATTAGTAGCGGCAGTCCCTAAAACAGGGACTGCAAAGCAGCCTAAAATAAGTAGCCATGCGCCTAAAAGTTCGGCCTTAGTCACTATTGTGTCCTTCACTGCTGCAAAAGACATTTTTTTAGAATCCATTGACACTCATCACTTATAGTTGAAAAATAGTTTACCTCAAATACTTGTTACCGATACCTTTTATTAAGGTGGAAAACTATAAAACCGTTATCGCAGCCAAGCTACACTGTACTAGTCGACCAAAACAGGGCGCTTTAAATTGAGAGGTTTCAAAATTAACGGAAGACATACTGCCATGGGCAGAATGCAACCGACTCTAAGTTGCAATACTTGATGGTATTCACCACACCTGGTTTTATAAATTCACGTGTAGGTTGGTAGGCTTTTAAAATCCAATCGTGTTTTAAACTACCGAAAAATCGCGCAACAACCACATTAACATAATTAGTTCCGATATTCCCCTCTTGATGCTCCTAGGTCATACTCTGGCAATAACTGGTGGAAACGTATGCGGGTGTATGTAGACCCCGATTACTGTGAAAAATCAAGCCGTTGTCTGGTTGACGAATATTAACCACTTTCAGTAATGCTGTAGTAATTAAGATCTACTGTCATACGCTGATCAATATGCCAGCCAATGTTCGGCGTGAATATCAATCCATGACAATAGCTAAATACATCCAGCTTGTGGCTGTATGCAGAATAGGGCCAATATAGCCCGCTCATACGTCATTGGTAGTGAGGGGATTAAAATTTTGATTTAATAGATTGTCAGTCGCTGTCTCGCTGTGCTTTCGTTTTGTTATCACTTTATTTAGGTCGTGGGTTGCTTAACGACTAGGTTTAACCGTTTCACCAATAAATGTGTTTTGTGGCGACTTTTTTTGAAAGTCTTCAGTACAGTGTTTTCATGCGTTCCCGGCGACCCCAAGTTCTCTCGACTCGCAATAAGCAATGCTTCCGTGTTATGGTGAAAGTGTAGCGGATTGGTCGTAATTAGCTTTGCTGGCCGTTTACGCCAAACAGACTGGATGATGGGCTTGCTTTCATTGCACTACACAACTGATGTACCAAGTGGCCTTCTTTAAGATATCTTTCTCTATGCGCAATAACTTATTTTCTTTACCTAGCCGATTCAATTTCTCATGTTTATCTTCTGTGAGTGCCTTTCCCCGTTGTTGATCTTCAATTTATGGTTTCCGGCGATAGAGTCAATTAGCTTAATACCTAATGATTTAGTTGCTTCAGGTGCTGTATACCCTTGTTCACTCATTAACTGAACCGCTGCCTCCTTAAATTCTTTGGTATAGGTTTGATAGCAGTGTGTTTGCCCTATTTTTACACCGCAAGGGTGGATAGTGATTATTTCTCATTATAATGTCCTGTTTCATTAGACCAGAGCATTTTGTTGTGGTTGGCTGTGTTGCGAGACCCTTTACATAAAATGTGTATTTCAATGTCAAGGCTTGCAAGGGCATGAGATAATTCCCGGGCATAACGCTCCATTCTACCTACAGGTCTACAGTGTTTTTACAATTTGTATGACTTTTAGCATTTTTTTTAAGGTAAATTTGATTGTATCAAGTGTGCTCCCTGGTAGCAGTATTGTCTACATCAGTGCAGTCAATGGTAAATGTTAATTAGTTCTAGGGGCAAAGGTGATGCTCATAATAAAACAAAGAAGCTTATGGGCTTAAGTTTGATTAAGGTTCTTATTATTTTAAACAGAATGACGATTGTACAAAATCAATATGAAGAAAAAAAAGAAAGTAAATAAGAAGGTAAATAAGAAAGTAAATAAGAAAGTAAATAAGAGTCTTCCTCAGTCAGGCATGAGTATTTATAAACGGTTACTGAAGTATGTTCTTCCTCATTGGAAGTTGTTTGTGATCAGTATCTTCGGCTATTTGATTTACGCTGCAACCCAACCTGCATTTGCGGCTATTATTAAGCATATTATAGACACATTGCAAACAGACTCCCGGGAGGGCGTGGAGATTCTGCCATTATTATTTGTGGGGTTGATGATTGTTCGAGGAGTAGGCTCCTATTTAGGTAATTATTTTCTTGCAAGAGTTTCTGGTAATGTTGTTCATGCATTAAGGTGTGCAATTTTCAATCACTATACGCAGTTGCCTGCTGTGTATTTTGATGAAAATAATAGTGGATATATGATGTCAAGGATAACGCATAATGTTGGTGAGGTGACTCAGGCCACAACAAGTTCTGCACGTACTTTTGCTCGAGAGGGTTTTTCGGCGATAGGTTTGTTTTCTTATTTGGTATATATAAATTGGCAGTTATCTTTGATATTTTTGACGATAACGCCAATTATCGCCTGGTTGGTAGCATATGTTAGCAAGCGCCTAAGAAGATTGAGTAAGAATATTCAAGAATCCGTTGGGGATATGACTCAGATTACGTCAGAAATGGTTGGAGGGCATAGAATAGTACGAAGTTTTGGTGGAGAGGGGTATGAAAGACGTCGATTTCATGAGCGTAGCTTGTTTAATAGAGGGCAGACTTTAAAGCAGGCTTCGACGGTGGCAATTCATAGTCCGCTTATGCAGCTTATTATTGCTATTGCATTGGGTGTATTGATGCACTTGGCCTTGACTATGATGTCTGGTGCTTCAGCAGGTGAGTTTGTGGCCTATTTGACTACAGCATTTCTGTTGCCTAGACCTATACGTTTATTGAGTGATGCAAATGGGACCCTGCAAAAGGGGATTGCAGCGGCGCAGTCTCTATTTGAGGTGCTGGATACAGCAATTGAAACGGATACGGGGGAATTTGTGGCTGATAGCTGCCGGGGCAACATTGAGTTTAAGAATGTATCATTTTCATATCCTGGAGTGAAGAAGCCCGCAATCAGTAATGTAAGTTTTATTGTAAAACCTGGGCAAACAGTTGCATTGGTAGGTGCTTCAGGTAGTGGAAAAAGCACCTTGACTGGCTTAGTTCCACGTTTCTATCAGTGTGACAAAGGACAAATATTGATAGATGGGGTGGATTGCAAAGAATACAAATTAGCGAATTTACGCAAACAAATCGCATTGGTTACACAGCATATAACACTGTTTGACGATACAGTGTCCAATAATATAGCTTATGGGATGAACGAAAACATAGCATTAGAGCAGGTGAAAAAAGCTGCGTTAGATGCGTATGCACTAGAATTTATAGAAAAGCTACCTGAAGGTTTTGATGCGATGGTAGGGGAGCATGGTGTTAAATTATCTGGTGGACAGCGTCAGAGACTGGCTTTGGCAAGGGCGCTATATAAAAATGCTCCAATATTGATTTTAGATGAAGCGACATCGGCTTTGGATACGGAGTCTGAATGGTATATTCAAAAAGTCTTAGAAAAGTTAATGGAAAATCGGACAACTCTGGTTGTAGCGCATCGATTATCGACCATTGAATCGGCAGATGTCATCTTGGTGATGGATGAAGGTAAAATTGTTGAAAGAGGTTCTCATCAAGAATTGGTTAAAAAGAATGGGGTATATTCACGTTTACAGAAAATGCAGTTTAAAAATGGAGAGTAAATTGAGTGCTTCATGTGATAAAAGCTGGATTAAGTAAGTTTGTGAGAGGGGTAAATAAAATTAAGTTCAATTTAGAGCTAAGCAAAAGTGATGCTGCTGAAATAGAATGTGTTGTGTGGCGCTAACTGGTCTATTTGAACATTATTGATGATGAAAGCTTAGCGATCCTAAATTAATGATTGAGGCAGGCACTCGTCAGGTCTATCAGGTAGGAAAAAGAAAATTTGCCCGGGTAGAAATTAGCGGTTGACGAAAGTCTGTATTGCTGTAGAATGCGC
>Ga0310122_10002550_pt1 | contig 11597 bp, 9 predicted proteins | sample CB6_Bottom_1051__FD_203503 | JGI IMG/M metagenome (GOLD analysis project Ga0310122, IMG submission 203503) | Marine microbial communities from Western Arctic Ocean, Canada - CB6_Bottom_1051 | ecosystem: Environmental > Aquatic > Marine > Oceanic | place: Canada: Western Arctic Ocean | collected...
AAGTCAATCAAATGGGAGAATATATCAAGTTCCAATAAGTTCTGTAGCTACTGTTAAAATGAGTAACTCATATAGTTCTGTTAAGCGAAAAAATCTTGATAGAGTTATTACACTTAGTTCAAATGTTATTTCGGGTTATAATCCAACTGAAGTAAATCAAAAAATTGATAAAATTTTGCAAAGATTTAAATTTCCAAATGGTTATGAATATAATTTTGGTGGACAGCAAAAAGAACAAGAAATTGAAATGGCTTTTCTTTCAAATGCTCTAATGATAGCTCTATTTTTAATTTTTATAATTATTATAGCTCAGTTTAATAAGTTGATAACACCTCTTATTATTATGACATCAGTGATATTGAGTACAATTGGAGTGTTTGTAGGATTAATATTGTTTAATATGGATTTTATTGTTGTGATGACGATGATTGGAATAATTTCTTTGTCAGGTATAGTAGTTAATAATGCAATTGTATTAATTGATTTTATTGAACTTAATCGAAAAAGAAGAATTTTAGAAAACAAAAAAAATATCATCTCTATTGAAGAGATAAAATTTTGTATTGCAGAGGCAGGTAAAACAAGACTTCGTCCTGTTCTATTGACTGCATTAACTACAATATTTGGCTTGCTTCCTTTAGCAATTGGTTTAAATTTTGATTTTGTTAGTTTGATTAAATCGTATGAAGTATCTTTTTTTATGGGTGGTGATAGTAATGTTTTCTTTGGACCAATTGCTTGGGCAATTATTTTTGGATTAACTTTCGCAACTTTTACTACACTTATAGTAGTGCCAACAATGTATATTATTCAAGTTAAATTTAATAGATACTTTGGATTATCATAGTTTCTTTTATGGATGTAGTACTTTTTTTACTTTTTTTTACTTTTTTATCAGTTTTGTTAGATGTTTATTTCTTTCAAATATTAAAGAATGTTATAAAATTAAATACTCACTTTAGTAAGTATATATTATTTTTTTATTGGTTTTTTACATTTATAACAATTGCTAATTTTTTACTTTTTGCTTTTGATATAAGTATAGGTTATTATCCTAGAACAATAGTTTTTAATATCATTATTGGAAATTTTTTCTGTAAGCTAATTTCATTACCATTTATTTTAGTTGATGATTTAAGAAGATTAATTTGCTATTTTTTCAAATCAGAAAATAACAAAGATTCAAGTAGTAAAATTTCTAGATCTAAGTTTTTAAGTATTTCAGCATCAATTGCATATGGCTTTCCTGTTGCTTCTCTAGCATATGGTATAATTTCAAGTAATGTCTATGATTATAGAATTAGAAGAAAAAATTTAATATTCAATAAATTACCAAAATCATTCGATGGAATTAAAATTTGTCAGATTTCAGATATTCATATTGGCAGTTTAAATAATACCAAAGCTGTTATTGGTGGTATAGATATGGTTATAAATGAAAAACCAGATATTATTTTTTTTACTGGAGACTTAGTAAATAATAAATTTTCTGAACTTAAAAATTGGGGAGATATTTTAAGTAAAATTAAAGCACCATTGGGAGTACATTCAATACTAGGAAATCATGATTATGGAGAATATACATCGTGGTCAAATAAAAATGAAAAAAATAATAATTTTCAAAATTTACTTTCTGCTCAGAAAGAATTTGGTTGGAATCTAATGATGAATGAAAATAAATCAATAACTGTAGATGGTGATGAAATTTCGATATTAGGAGTAGAAAATTGGGGATCATCAAGATTTCAAAAATATGGTGATTTGGATAAGGCCTATTCTGGCTTATCTAAGGAAGAGTTTAAAATATTACTTACTCATAATCCTTCTCATTGGAACGCTCAGGTTACTTCTTTATATAATGATATAGATTTAACATTGTCTGGTCACACACACGGCCTCCAATTTGGAATAGAAATAGGAAATTTTAGGATTAGTCCAGCAAGATTAGCTTACGATCAATGGGCTGATTTATATCAATTAAATAATCAGTTTATTTATGTGAACAGAGGCTTTGGATTTTTAGGATATCAGGGTAGAGTAGGGATACTACCAGAAATTACAATTTTGAATTTAGAGTCTGCTTAATTTTTCCATTTTGAAGAATTCATATCTATAATAGCATCTTTTTTGGGAGTTACTTTTAAAGATCTATAATTAGTATTATTGATTTTATTAATTTTCCTATGGTTATTATCGCATAAAGGCAATGTCTTACTTAAACCACATGTGCATATACTATAAGTTTTTCCCTTTGAAAGTTTAATTTTCATTAGATCTTTGTTTAAATGACCAGGTGAAAAAAAACTCTGATACAATTGTTCCATCTTCTAGCTTTCCTATAGACTTAACTTCAATAGAAACACCTTTTTTAGAATTAATAGCTTGTGTTACAGCATTAAAAATTTTTTCCCCATCATCACATCTAAAAATTGTATTATCAGTTGCTTTTTTAAAGTAGGTTGATCTCATACCAGTTACTATGAATGCTATACTAGGTTTAATTCCTTTTATTGCTAATGTAGCTATTGATGCTGTAGAAAGTTCTGCTCCCATACTTTGTACTGCAAAATACATAGATCTGAATGGATTTTTATTCTGCCATCTATAATACCATTTGAAAGGAACATATGAAACAGCACTTTTTTCTGACAACTTTTTAAGTTTCATTCCAGAAAACCATCCCATCGGAACATTTTTAAAAAAATATAAAGAAAACTTTATGGGGTTTAGAAATTCTTTTTTAAACTTTTCTTGTTCTTTATTAAGTATTATCATTTTACCAGAATATAGCATATAACATTACTGTTATTATCAAAACCACAAAAGCAGGAATATTAAAAGATGGACTAGTATAAAATAACTTTTTAGATAATTTTATTGCTTTAGGATCATCATTAAATCCTTCTAAATAGCTGATTATAAAAATGACTAATAAAGTAATTAAAAATGTTATTCCCATCTGGTGTAAAAATGGTATTTCATCAATAAATAATGAATGAGTAGATTTTGGGAGATATATGAGCCATCCTTTAGCTACTACTTTAAAATACATTGCTACTGGAATTGAAATTAAAATTGCCCAAATCGAAGCATTATTTGTAGCTTTCTTAAAAAATAATCCCATTATAAATACTGCAAGTATTCCTGGACTAACAACACCTGTATACTCTTGTATGGCCTGAAATACTTGACCTAAGCTTCCAAAAAGAGGAGCAATTATCATTGATGTAATTAGGGCTATTATAACCACTAATCTTCCAACAAAAACCATTTCTTTATCCCCGGCATCTTTATTTAATATTTCTTTATAGATATCCATTGTAAAAATTGTAGAAGTTGAATTTAACATTGAAGCTAGAGATGAGACAATAGCAGCAGCAAGCGCAGCAAGTATTAATCCTTTAATTCCAACGGGAATATAATTTTTAATTAACCAAGGTGCAGCATTATCATTTAATATTGATCCATCAGCTGAGGTAAATCCTTCAGGTAATACTGATAATAATTCACCAGTGTTAGGGTCAAGGTTTATAACGTATGCAATTATTCCTGGAAGAACTACAAATATTGGAATAATAAGCTTTAAAAAAGCTGCAAATGCAATTCCTTTCTGCGCTTCCTTAAGGCTTTTTGCAGCTAGTGTTCTTTGAATTATATATTGATTAAAACCCCAATAATACAAATTTGCTATCCACATTCCACCTATTAAAACAGCAATACCAGGTAAATCAAACCACGCATCTCTGCCATCAGGAGTGATTATTTCTCCTTTGGAGAGTATCATAGAAAATCTTTCTGGTACAGTGTTATAAACATGAGCTAAACCATCTAAGACTCCACCTCCAGGTGTAACATATGTCAGGGCAATTATGGTCATTAGTATCCCACCAAACATTAAAATAATAACTTGCACAACATCTGTCCATGCAACTGCAGCAAGTCCTCCCCATACTGAGTATGTTAGAGCAAAAAGACCTAGTCCAATAATGCTAATATTAATTATGCTACCATCTCCATTACCAATAATAGTATCCATGGCTTTTCCCCCTAAATACATAACAGTTGTTAGATTAACAAAGACAAAAAGTGAAATCCAAAAAACTGCTAGTATTGTTTTAAGATTACTACTAAATCTTATTTTAATAAATTCCGGAATGGTATATATTTTTTTTTCAATAAAAATTGGAAGAAAAAATTTACCAACCACTAAAAGAGTTATTGCTGCCATCCATTCATAACTAGCAATTGCTAGTCCTAGTGCAAATCCAGATCCAGACATACCTATAAATTGTTCAGCAGAAATATTTGCAGCAATTAGAGAGGCCCCAATAGTCCACCAGGGTAGTGATTTTCCCGCTAAAAAATAATCTTCAGCACTTTTTTGATGACCTTTTTTATCTCTTGAAACGTATAATCCAATTGATAGAATTACTAGACAATATGTTACAAATACAACTACATCAATTAGTTCCATAGCTTAGTTTGGTTTTATATTCAAAAATTAATATAATATTGTGATATCAACTAACTTTAAATGATTAAAATTTGTAATTATGATTATCCTTATTAATTTAATTAACTCCTTATCAATAATTTTTTTAAATATTTTTATTAATTCAATTTTTGTAAATCAATCCTCGAATTTAGAAATAGATTCATTGCTTGAAAAAATTGTTTTACCAGAAGGGTTTAAAATTGAAATTTATGCTGATGATGTAGAAAATGCTAGGTCAATGGCAATTAGTCCTTCAGGAACCATATTTGTTGGAAATAGAAATAAAGATAATGTCTTTGCTTTAAAAGATACTGATGGTGATAATGTAATAGATAAAAAATATTTGATAACGAATAAATTAAAGAATATGCCTAATGGAGTTGCATTTCATGATGGTGATTTATACGTAGCTGAAGTAAATAAAATATGGAAATTTGAAAATATCGAAGAAAATTTATCTCATCTAGACAAGTTTGATGAATACCTTGAAGAGCCTATATTGATTTCAGATGATTTTCCTTCAGATAGACATCATGGATGGAAGTACATTTCTTTTGGTCCAGATGGTAAATTGTATGTGCCTGTAGGAGCTCCTTGTAATATTTGCGAAAGCAGAGATGAAATATATGCTTCTATTACGAGAATGAATCCTGATGGATCAAATAGGGAAATTTATGTTAAAGGTGTTAGAAATACAGTTGGATTTACTTGGCATCCAGAAACAAAACAATTGTGGTTTACTGATAATGGTAGAGATATGTTAGGAGATAATATACCTCCTTGTGAGTTAAATAAGGTAACAGAAAAGGATCAACATTTCGGATATCCATATTGTCACGGTGGTGATATAGGTGATCCTGAATTTGGTGGAGAATATTCGTGTTCAGATTTTGTTAAGCCAGCTCAAAAATTAGGTCCTCATGTTTCACCGTTAGGTCTTAAATTTTATACAGGTAAAATGTTTCCAGATGAATATAAAGGAGATATTTTTATTGCTGAGCATGGTTCATGGAATAGATCAAAAAAGATAGGTTATAGAATATCTCGTGTGAAAATTGAAAATAATAAATCTGTAGGTTATGAAACATTTATTTATGGTTGGCTTGATGATGAGGAACAAGAAGCATGGGGTAGACCTGTTGATATTCTTATTCTAGAAGATGGTTCTATGCTTATATCTGATGATAAGGCCAATGTTATTTATAGAGTAACTTATACTAGTTAAAATACATTTACTTCTTTTTCAAGAGTTACATTAAATTTTTCTAAGACACTTTCTTTTATTTTATTTGAAAGAATTTCAATATCTTTTCCATTTTCAGAAGAATAGTTTACTAAAATCAGTGCGTGTTTATTATAAACTCCAATATTTTTTTCTTTATATCCTTTCCACCCATTTTTTTCAATTAACCATGCTGCAGAAATTTTGACCATTGATTCATTGATTTGATAATATTTAAAATCATTGTATTTTTTTATAATTTTTTTTGCAATTTTTATATTGATTACTGGATTTTTAAAAAAACTTCCAGCATTAGCCAATGATTTTGGATTTGGTAATTTTGAATTCCGTATTTCTATAATTTTATCTCTAACATTTTGAATGGTTAGACTTTCTTTATTGATATTTTTTAATTCAGAGTAGTCTAATATGAATTTTTTATTTTTATTTAAAATGAATGTAACTTCAGTAATGAAAAAATTATTTTTTAATTCTCTTTTAAAAATACTATCCCTATACTCAAAATCGCATGATTTATTAGAATATGTTTTTTTTATATTATTCTTTAAATCAATACCATTAACACCATATATATAATCTTTTACTTCTACTCCATAAGCACCAATGTTCTGAATAGGGGAAGCTCCAACTGATCCAGGTATCAATGATAAATTTTCAATTCCATACCAATTTTTACTAACGCAAAATTTTACAAAATCATCCCAATTTTCTCCTGAACCAACTTTTACTTTAATATGATTATCATTTTCTTCAAGAATATGTATTCCTTTTATGCAGCTATATAATATAACACCTTCATAATCTTTTGTAAATAATATATTGGAACCACCACCTATTATTAGTTTTTTTTCATTTTTAAATTTTTTGTCCGATAAAAAATCAATTAGCGATTTATTGTTTTCTATTTTTAGAAAAAAATTCGCTTTGTGATTAACTCTGAAAGAATTGTAATTTTTTAATGAATAATTTTTAAACATTTAAATATTTATTAAGAAATGTTAGTGTAAACGTATTGTACATCTTCATCGTCTTCCATTTTATCAAGCATTTTTTCTATTGGTTCTAGTTGTTCTTCGTTAAAATTTATAGGAGAGTTTGGTATTCTTTTTAATTCTGATTTTGTAACATTTAAATTCATTGTAGATAAACCATTATTTATATTTCCAAACGACGTGTAATCTCCATATATAATTATTTCATTTTCAGTTATCTTAATTTCTTCAAGTCCATAGTCAATAAGTTTTAATTCTAATTCATCAATATCAATATTGCTTTTTTTCATGTAAAAAACTGACTTTCTATCAAACATAAATTCAAATGATCCGGGAGTGATTAAGTTACCATTGGACTTATTAAAGTATGATTTAATATTTGCAGTAGTTCTTGTAATATTATCTGTAGCAGTTTCTATTATAACTAGAACACCATGGGGACCTTTTCCTTCAAAAGTTTGTTCAATATAATCTTTTGTCTCTTTACTTGATGCTCTTTTTATTGCGGAATCAATATTATCTTTTGGCATATTTTGAATTTTGGCATTTTGAATTGCTGATCTTAATTTAAAGTTCATTTCTGGACCAATTCCTCCTTCTTTTGCAGCTATAGTTATAGCTTTAGAGAGCTTTGGGAACAATTTTGACATTTTATCCCATCTTTTTTCTTTTGCCGCTCTTCTGTATTCAAAAGCTCTTCCCATTTTGCTACTTTTACAAGTTATTTATTACTATTACTTATTAACTAAATTACAAAATATAGATATAATTAGTCTTTTTTTTAATTGCTAAGTTTAATTTTGTAGATGGAAGAAAAAATATTAATTCTTGATTTTGGATCACAATATACTCAGCTTATTGCTAGGAGGATAAGAGAGTTAAATATTTATTGTGAAATCTATCTTTATAATAAGATTCCTAAGTTATCAAAAAATTATTTTGGCGTTATTTTGTCAGGTAGTCCTTATTCGGTTTATGATGATAATTTTCTAAACGTCGATATTGATAATTTTAATAATTTACCAATTTTAGGCATTTGTTATGGTGCTCAATTAATGGCAAAAAAATTAGGTTGTACAGTTTTGCCATCAAAAATAAGAGAGTATGGTAGAGCTAATTTATCAAGTATAGATAATAATTCTATTCTATTTAATGGTGTTGGTATTGGCTCGAATGTGTGGATGAGTCATGGAGATTCAATAACTCAAGTTTCAGATAAAATTCAAATTCTTGCAAGCACAAAAGACGTAAATGTCACTTCTTATTATGCAAAATCATGTAATTTTTATGGTCTTCAATTTCATCCTGAAGTTACTCACTCTGATTTTGGAGAAAAAATACTAAAAAATTTTACTGTTGATATTTGTGGTTGTTCGCAAACTTGGACTTCAAAATTATTTGTAGAAAATACAGTTAAGAAATTACAAAATACTATTGGAGATGATAAGGTTATTCTTGGATTATCAGGAGGTGTAGATTCTACCGTTGCAGGAGTTCTTATACATAGGGCAATTGGTAAAAAATTAACTTGTGTGTTTGTAGACAATGGATTATTAAGAAAAAATGAATTTGAAGCCGTTTTAGAATCATATAAAAATTTGGGTTTAAACATTATAGGAGTTGATTCTAAAGATAAATTTTATAAAGATTTATTTGGAAAAATTGATCCTGAAGAAAAAAGAAAATCTATTGGTAAAGTATTTATAAAAGTGTTTGAAGAGCAAGCTAATAAAATAGGTGATATTAAGTGGTTGGCTCAAGGAACAATTTATCCTGATGTCATAGAATCAGTATCAGTTAAAGGTCCCTCTGCAACAATAAAATCTCATCATAACGTGGGAGGGCTTCCAAAAAAGATGAATTTAAAAGTTTTAGAACCTTTAAACTCTCTTTTTAAGGATGAAGTTAGAAGAGTTGGTAAATCTCTTAATATACCAAGTGATATATTAAATAGACACCCTTTCCCAGGTCCTGGGCTTGGAATTAGAATTTTAGGTTCTATTGATAAAGAAAAAATAAATTTACTACAGGAAGCTGATGACATTTTTATTTCAGGATTAAGAGAAAATAATTTATATGATAAAGTATGGCAAGCAGCTACTTTACTACTTCCTATAAAGTCTGTAGGTGTTATGGGTGATGAGAGGACGTATGAATACACTATTGTTTTAAGAGCTGTGACTAGTCTTGATGGTATGACTGCAGACTGGTCAAGGTTACCGGATTCATTTTTAGCTGATGTATCAAATCAAATAATCAATAAAGTTAAGGGTATTAATAGGGTAGTTTATGATATTTCATCCAAACCTCCTGCCACTATAGAATGGGAATAGTTATGAAAAAATATTTATACATATCTCTTATTTTATTATTTGTTTCCTCAAATACGTATTCTCAATCAGATTATTTTAAGTACATGCAAGTAAAAAAACTTTTTCTTCAAGAGAGGTATGAAGAAGTTAAAAACTCAAACATATCATTATCTTCTAATAGTGAATTTTTACCTTATTTTAATTTTTATACTTCTATTTCATTGTACAAAACTGATAATCTAGAAGAATCTCTAGGTAGTTTTAAAGAAATAAAAGAAAAGTATACTAATTGGCCTCAAATTAAAGATGTAAATTATTGGATTGTTAAAATATTGATTGAAACTGATAATTTAATTGATGCTCTAAGTATTTTTTCAACAATTTCAGATTCAGATATTAAAAGTGATCTTTATGAAATAATAGATCTTAAAATTAGTTTTATTTCATCTTTTTATAATTTACAAAATCTTTATAATAAATATCCAGATAATATTTCTCTTGCTAAATATTATGGTAGAAAACTTTTAAATGAATTCTTAGATGAAGACGCTCAAAATGAAATAGAAGAAATATTAAGAATTGTTGATCAAAATGAATTATTTATATCATCGTCAGAAAAATTTAAAATTGCAGTTTTATTACCTATGTTGTATGAGAGTTTAGAGAACACTTATTATATACGAAATAATAAATTTATAATGGATCTCTATGCTGGTATTATGTATTCTTTATCTAATCTTGATAGTACTAATTCTTTGATTGAAGTATTTCCTTTTGATACAAAGAGAGATCCTGATGTTGTAAATGAAATAATTGATAGTGGATACCTTGATGGTATGGATTTAATAATTGGACCATTATATAGTAAACCTGTTAGTATTATTAAACAATATTGTCTCGAAAATAAGCTTTTGATGATAAATCCATTATCTAGCAATTATGAAATTATTGAGGACAACAACTATAGTTTATTGTTTAATCCTTCATTAAAAACAATTGCAAATAAAGCTGCGGATTATTCAATTGATAGATTTCAGGAAAATAAAAATGTTATTATATTTTATGAAAAAAAATTTTCAGATTCTCTTATTTCTAAAATTTATGAAAATAGATTAGACTCATCAAACTTTAATATTATCTACAGTAAAGGGGTTTCATTAGAAGATTCTAGACTTATTCTTGATTCTTTAACAAATTCCTATGAAGAAATTTTATCGGATTCATTATATGATATCATAAAGTCTATTCCTGGTAGAATTGTTAAAGATGGAAGGGGAATTGATGGTTTGGATACTTTGTATAAATATGAGGAAAAGTTTTATATAGAAGATGATAGCATCGGTCATGTTTTTGTATCATCAAAGAATGCTTTATTTGCATCTAATGTTATTAGTGCAGTTGATATAAGAAATGATACCATACCTGTAATAGGTTTTGATGAATGGTTGGATTTTGATTTAATCACGATAGATCAATTTCAAAACCTTGACATCTCTTTAATAGGTACTTCGTTTATTAATTTAGCATCAGATGAATATCTTGAATTACAAGATTATTACGTAAAAAATTATAGGAGTAAAATTTCAAAAAATTTTATTATTGGTTCAGAACTAATGAATTTTATTTTTGAAATTGTTAGTAATTATGGAAAATATTTTCAGTTTGGTTTAAGAAATGAAAATTTTATTCCTGGGAATCTATTCTATGGTTTTAAATATTTAGAAAATAATGACAACCAAATAGTTTCAATTGTTAGAGTTGATAGCTCAAGAGTTAAATTAGATAATTAATCTATATTTAGTTCCATTCTCATTTGAATAGGATCAAATCTTTTATCTTTAATCAAAGAGTTAATTAGCCAGTTATCAGTTTCTTTTACTAAAGGATTGAACACATATTTAGTTTCTGATAATGAACTTAATATTTTTTGTAATTCTGTTTTTTGTTTTGGGTATTCTATGATTTGATATTTTTCAAGATTTCCAAGTTTTGCTGCTATATCAATAGCATCATTAAAATTACCTATGATATCAATTAAATTTATTTCTTTTCCTTTATCTCCATAATACACTTTACCTCTGGCAAGTTTATCTACTTCTTGGGTTTCTATATTTCTTCCTTTAGAAACAACATTTAAAAAATCTACATATACTTGATTTATTCCTCTCTGAATTAATTTTTCTTCGTCGTCATTTAGAGGTCTGAAAAAGTTAATTTCACCAGTATTTTTATTTGTTTTTATGTGATCTATACTAATTTTCAGCTTTTCTTTAACAAGTCCTGATAATTCTGGAAGTATACCGAAAACTCCAATAGAACCAACAATGGATCCTTCTGATGCAATTAAAGTATCAGCGGGCATAGAGATGTAATAACCACCTGAAGCACATACGTCTGACATGTAAACTGTAAGAGGTTTTTCTTTTTGAAGAAGTTCAAGTTCTCTTGTTATTAGATCTGATGCAAAGGCACTACCACCTCCTGAATTTACGTATAAAATGACAGATTTAATATTTTTATTTTTTTTAATCTTTTTGATGTTATCAATTATTGTT
>Ga0310122_10002551_pt1 | contig 11595 bp, 11 predicted proteins | sample CB6_Bottom_1051__FD_203503 | JGI IMG/M metagenome (GOLD analysis project Ga0310122, IMG submission 203503) | Marine microbial communities from Western Arctic Ocean, Canada - CB6_Bottom_1051 | ecosystem: Environmental > Aquatic > Marine > Oceanic | place: Canada: Western Arctic Ocean | collected...
GCGCCGGAACATCCATCCGTGTTCGTGTTGGGCGGCGCGAAAATTTCCGATGCCTTCGGCATGATGAAACAGGTCTTGGAATCGGGGACGGCGGATAAGATCCTGACCTGCGGTGTTACGGGAGAGATCATGTTGCTGGCGGAAGGCTATCGACTCGGCGAAATCAAAGAGCGATTCTTGGCCGATCGTAGTCTGGATGTGTTCGTCGCTGATGCAGAGGCCTACCTTCGCGAATTCGGCAGCCGAATCGAGTTTCCGAAAGATCTGGCCTACGCGGTAGACGGCACGCGGCATGAAATAGCCATTGAGGATCTGCCGGTCGAACAACTATTTATGGATATCGGCGCGAAAACGATCGCGAACTACGAGCAGAAAATCGGCCAAGCGAAAACCCTGTTCGTCAACGGTCCAGCCGGCGTTTACGAAGATCCGGTGTTCGAGGACGGTACGAAAGCAATCTGCAACGCGATAGCCGACGCCGATGGCTACTCGGTAATCGGCGGTGGGGACACGGTGACGGCTGCAACAAAATTCGTAGATCTCGACAAGATCAACTATGTCTGTACGGCCGGCGGCGCCATGGTAAGGTATCTCTCCGGAAAAAAACTACCTCTTATCGAGGCGATGGAGAAGGCCTATCAACGCGACTCAGCGTAGCCGAACACCCTAAGATGAAATTATTGCAGGTGTTGCCGTTCATGCTCGTTGGATTGTCGTCGAACGTGGCGCGGGCTCATCATTCATTCGCCGCCACTTATGATCCAGCGCGTCTTGTGACGGTAGAAGGCATCGTGACGGGACTGCAGCTTGTCAATCCCCATGCCATCATTCATGTGAACGTCACCAACGACTCTGGCGAGGTGGAGGCTTGGCTTATCGAGATGCCCGGTAATCTATCCTTGGCGCGTCGCGGCTGGACCGACGAAACCATTATCCCGGGCGAGACCGTGACAGCCGTGGGTAATCCCTCCCTGACGGGCAAGAATGCGATGTGGTGGCAGCGTGTGACACTGACCGACGGTACGGAGCTTTTATTTCCGGCACTTGCAGACCAACTCGCGATTGAGGCACATCGTCGCGAACGTGTTCTGAGTACAAATCTGTAGCGGGGAAGATCGTGTCAACCGTAGACATCGTCGATCGATCCGACCTTCTGGAGAAGATGCAACGGCTTCTTCGGCTTGATGCCGGCGACACCGCGATTGTTACGGTTGACATGCATCGTGGCCATCTGGACCCGGAGGTTGCGACAATGCCGCCTACCCCAGAAGATTCTAGACGGGTGATCGACGCCGCGCGGGACGCGCTGAGCTTCGCGCGAGAACACGGGATTCCTATCATCCACGTAACGCTGGCGTACCGAAAGATCCCAGGGCTCGGGAGTGAGGGCATGTCGGCACCGTTCTGGAAGGCGATCTCATCGATCACGAACGAAGAAAACCGTCTATCGCTGAATCGCGCCAGTACGGTTGATGAGCACAACATTATCGGCTCGCCCGGCACCGAAATTATTCCCGAACTCTTCGAACCGACGGACTACGTCATCGACAACAAGAAACGGCTTGATTGTTTTCTGGGCACCGATCTCGACATGCTCTTGCGCAACCTCGAAACAAAGAGCGTTTGCTTAATGGGCATCAACACCAATACCTGCGTGCTGAATACGGCTTTTACCGCCCACAACAACAACTACCGGGTGGTCGTGCTATCGGAGTGCGTGGCCAGCATGTACGGCGATGACCTACACGAACTCGGCTTGCAGAATGTTCAACGATGTCTGGGCTGGGTCATCGACAACGAGACCTTTAAGAGAAAAATTCTAAGCCAATAATACCGCGGCGATAACAGACACCAGCCCGCGCCGCTACTTCGACGGGATGATCGGTAACAGGACGTAAGCCGGCTGCTCCGTACCCGTATGTAGTGTCGTCTCTCCGCCGTAAACCTCGACAGGTCGATCCAGCGGGTCGTCGTGCAGGAATGCGCCACAACCGCGCAGTTCATTCTTAAAGTTCGACAGACGCTCGCCGCTCGCATATGGGTATTCGTAGTCCTTGCCCCGTAAACTCAGGCCGATGCGGTAACCGGCCGGTACCACGATCGACGTCGGCCAGACTTCGATATCGAGTTCCACGGGTACACCGGGCTCTAGCGGTTCTTCTTGGTCGTGACTATGGTACGGCCGCCACGGCTCCGACAGGGAGAGATCGAGCTTGCGGTGAGAAGCCCGCAGCCAGCCCTGGGCGATAGGCGTATGCGGATCGATCGCTCCCTGGAATACGACTTCGTTCCCGTCAGCGGAAAAGACGCGAAGCACGACGAATAGATCCGCATCATTCGTAGACGAAGAGATGAAGCACTTGACCGCTACCGGACCCGTGATTTCCGTCTCTTCCTCCAACGGGGCCGTGAGAAAGGTCAACCCCTCACCGAGCGCGGAAAACTCTGCCGTCCCGCCGCCTGCGTGTTGCGTCTGCGATAGACTCATGGTCTCCGGCTCCAGATAAAACCGAGTCCATTGCGTCCGCGGTAGCGGCCAATCAGTCTCGTGTCGTTCAACGAAGCGATCGAGATGCCGGATTTGAAGCTTAACTGCCGGCTGTTCATCCCAACCGTTATCGATTTCTTTGAGAAAGTGGTCGAAGAAACGCTTCTGCAACGCCACGCCGTAGTCCGTGTAGAATTCGGTCCAGTGCTCGCGCCCGTGCGCTTCCAACCACTTCTGATCCGACGCGGCCCGCATATAGCCCTCGAAGTTACCTCGTGGATGCAACCCCTGCCCGCCCCAGTTCGCGGCCGATAGTAGTGGCACGGTCACTTTGGACCACACGGCGGAACGCTCGCAATGATAGCCTTCGTCAAGGGCATGAGCGCGGATATCGTCAGCGAAGCGGCTGCGATTCCGGGCCAACTCTTCTTCGCTCAGCGTCTCCGGACCGCAGACCGCCTCCCCCGTAACTCGGCTGCGCGGGCCTCGCTCGCCCAGCCCATATTGAACTGTCTTCACCTGCATGTCGTACCAATTCGCCCAAAATGTACTAAGGATACCCCCGTGGCGCGTCATGTCCCGATACCAGTCCGCCGAACCTTCCCAGATACAAATCGCTGCAAGATGTTTCGGCTGCAGTGACGCAACCTGCCACTGATTGATGCCGTAGTAAGAGACGCCATTCAGGCCGACCTTGCCGTTGCTCCAGGATTCATTTCCTGCCCACTCGATACAGAGCGAAAAGTCACGAGTTTCCCGCGCCGAGAAATGATCTATATACCCGGGTGAGTTACCGCAGCCGCGAGAATCGACACGGACACAGACGTAGCCATCGGGTACCCACTTCTCTGGATCCACAACCTCCCAATTCTGGTACTGATTCGTCGAACCGGCGGTCACGTCCGGATGTTTCTCGATCATGCGCTCCCATGCGCTGGGATAACCGTCCTGAAAGGCGAGTCCTTTCGCGTACGGGCCATACGAGAGTATTACCGGAAATCTACCCGCCGCTACCGGACGGAATACATCCGCCCTGAGGACCAGACCGTCATCCATCTCGATCTCTACGTCCCAGTCCACTCGCATGCCATCACGAATCTCAGTCGTGTGCGCACTCATCTCTTTAAGGGGCCGATTTCACGCGGTTGGATATTCCGAGCAACTGCGCCGCGTTGCCACCCACGATCGCCGCTTTGTCGTCCTCGGTTAACGCGCTCGCGCTATCGACGAATCCAACCGGGTCATACATTCCCATATCGAATGGGTAGTCTGTGCCCAGAACAATATGGTCGCTGCCGTATAGGTTGACGAGATATTCCAACTGATGCTCGGTGAAGACGACCGTATCGAAGTAGAGCTTACGCAAGTAACTCGTGGGTGCTTCCTTAATACAACGCCGGCAGTCCTCGCGTGCTGAGTGGGCATGATCGATACGACCGGAATAAGCCGGTAAATAGCCGCCGCCGTGCGCCACACAGATTTTCAGCTTTGGATAGGCATCCAGGACTCCGCCGAAAATCAGATGGTGCACGGCAACCGTCGAATCGAGTGGATTGCCGATCACATTGGTGAAGTAGTGGTCTCTGAGCCGATCGCCGTCGGAGAACCCGTTCGGGTGCATAAAGATCAGAACATCGAGTTCTTCCGCCTTAGCGAAGAATTTTCTGAAACGGTCATCGGATAGCTCTTCGCCCGCAACGCTCGTACAGATCTCCACGCCACTCATCCCGAGCTCGCCGGTCGCACGCTCGAGCTCGGCGACTGCCATATCCGTGTCCTGCATCGGCACATTGCACAACCCGACGAAGCGATCCGGATGCGCAGCGACAATTTCAGCGATACGGTCGTTGATGAGACGCGCCGACGCCCGGCCCAAGTCCGGGTCGAGAGAGTAGTAATACTGCAGCGGCACGGGAGAAATGGCTTGAACATCGATTCCCATCTCGTCCATATCCGCCAATCTCGTCTCGATAGACGTCAGCTTGCCGGAAATTTCCTGCGCTTGTTTACCGTTGACCTCTCGAGTCGCCTCATTCGAAAATTTGAAGAGGAAATCGGTTTCCATATCGAAAGCATCCGCGACTAGCTGCTCCGCGGCAGAGACGTAGAGGTGACAATGCAGGTCAACCGTCAGGCGCTGACCAGCGGCCGGCGCGCCCGAGGATCCCCCTCCATTGATTGACAGCGGCGAAGAGCCGGGACTACAAGAATAAAACATCCATATTCCTCACTAAATTAAAAAACTCCAAGATGCTCTCGCAGATCGAGTTCCGATCGTCTGATTTCCTCAACCGACCCACTCACCGCGACGCGGCCACTATTCAGGATGACGACGTCATCCGCGATGCTAAGCACCAATTTCGGATTCTGTTCAACGAGCACGATCGACAAGCCTTGCTCCTTCAGTTTGCCGATCGTGGTCACGACCTCGGCGACGATCTGTGGCGCCAGGCCTTCCGAGGGCTCATCCATCAGTAACACGCGTGGATTAGACATCAACGCTCGGCCTATCGCCAACATCTGCTGCTCACCGCCGGACAGAGTTCCCGCCATCTGTGTCTCGCGTGCTCTAAGCCGCGGGAATGCGCGAAACACCGCCTCGCGTGTCCAGGGCGGCTGCCTCGCCCACGGCGGGACGCGCTGCGCGACGGCCAGGTTTTCACCGACCGATAGACTCTTAAAGATGCGGCGCCCCTGCGGAACCAATGCGATGCCTAATCGCGCGAGCTTCTCAGATCTGAAGTTCGTGACTCGCGATGAGAACAACTCAATCTCGCCCCGTCGCGGCGCCAACAGCCCGACCGCAACACTCATACAGGTTGACTTTCCAGCACCGTTTCGACCAAGGAGGCCGAGGAGCCGGCCTTGTCGCAGTCGAAAGGAGACATCTCGGAGCACAAGGCTGTCACCGTAATAAGCGTCGACGCCAGAAAAAACCAATGCGTCACTCACCGAGATAGATCTCCCGGGTTCGCGGGTGGTCGACAACCTCCGCTCGTGATCCCTCGAAGACCATCTCGCCGAAGTGCATAAGCGAGATTCGCTCAGCGAACTCCAGAGCAACGTCCATATCGTGCTCGATCATAATGATCGTCACTTCCGGCGGAATAGATTTCAATAGCTCCTTGATATCCGCGCGCTCATCTACCGACAGGCCGGCGAACGGCTCGTCGAGCAACATGAGTCTGGGCCGTTGTGCTAACGCCATTCCAATCTCAACACGTCGCTGATCGCCATAGGCTGTCTCGCGCAACGGTCTGTTCTCCATATGCTCCAGTCCCACGCTCGTTAGTATGTCTCGTGCAGCTGCAGTAATCGCCTCGAGTTTTTCGAGCCGGATGAGCGGGTTCCAACGCAGCGGCATCAGCCCCAGTAACGACAACGAAATATTCCGCAATAGACTGTCATCCGGAAACAGCGTGATGATCTGATAGGTTCGGGTCATGCCGAGATGGGCACGCCGCCATCCTGGCAATCGCGTTATATCGCGACCAAACAACCGCACGGACCCTTGATCCGGTGCGATCTCCCCCGTGATCAGATTGAAGAGCGTCGTCTTGCCGGCTCCATTCGGGCCGATGATCAACCGTCGCTCGCCAGCCTCGACCGAAAAATCCAAATTCGCGATCACCTCTAGCCCGCTGAAAGACTTCACAACACCACGAACGTCGAGCACGCTCACGAGAGATTCTCGCCTTTCGCCGCAATCAGCTCGCGCAGTGAGTTTCGCCCCCAGCACCAGAATCGCCTGGCTCCAGGAACGATCCCGTCCGGCATGAAGAGCACGATCGCCACAAAGATCGCGCCCAGCACGAGATTCCAACGTTCGATATAGGCGCTGGCGACCGTCTTCATGACCACGACCAGAGCCGCCCCGACGATCGGGCCGAGAAGCGTCCCGCTGCCGCCCGAGATAACCATCAACAGAACCTCTGCTGAGCCTGGGAGCCCGAGCACGTGCGGACTGACGTAGAGGTGATAGTAGAGAAACAGCAACCCGGCAACGCCGCTGAATAAACCCGAAAACAATATCGCCGCAAAACGGATCAGCCAGACGTGATACCCGAGCGCCGTCATACGACGGGCTTGATCGCGCGTACCGCGCAAGCTTATTCCGAAAGGCGACTTAGCGAATGCTGCCATGCTCGCGAGCGTGCATAGAAAGACCAGCAGCGTAAAGAAGTAGAACGCAGACGGGGACTCCAGGGAGACGCCGAACGGCTGCGGGCGTGCACGGAGAATAATCCCGTTGTCACCATTGGTCAGATCGATCCAACGATACGCTATGCCCCAGAGAATCTGCCCCAGCGCCAGCGTAATCATGATGAAACCGATACCGGAGGTACGTAGCGACAGGACACCGAATAGCGCCGAGGCAACAAGCGTCACCGCAATCGCAGCCACTGCCGCAGCGAGATGCCCCCATCCTGCGACAATCAGTAGTGCACCCGTGTAACAGGCAACACCGAACAACCCTGCATGTCCAAGCGAGACGAAGCCGGCCCAGCCGACCAAGACGTTCAATGCCAGCGCGAAGACGGCCCAGATCAGAATCTGACTGGCGATATTGACGTAGTAACTATTACCCAGCCAGATGGGCACACTGATCAGCGCGAGTAGCCCTATCGCTCCCGCTAGACGGATCATAGTGACTGCCTGCCGAATAACCCCTGCGGCCGCAGTACGAGCACGAGCACCATCGGAAGAAAGAGTACGACATACGCGAATTCGGGAAACATAACTTGCCCGAAGTTGTAGATAAATCCGACGATGAAGCTACCAACCAACGCGCCGGGCAGACTCCCTGCGCCCCCGAGAATAACAATGATCAGCGCTAGCGGCAGCATCTCCGCGTCGAGCCCCGGATAGACCGATAGAATCGGACCACTCAGCACGCCCGCAAGACCCGCAAGCCCTGACCCCAGGCAGAATACCGCGGTGAATAGGCGCGAGACGTTAATTCCGGTAACCCGCGCCATCTCAGGATCATCGACGCCGGCACGGATCGTCGCCCCCAAGCGTGTACGTTCGAGCATCAGCCACAGCGCGGCCGCAACGATCACGGCGATGACGACGACCGCCAGCCGGTAACGCGGGAAGACGACGTCCGCGAAGCGAACGACGCCACGCAGAGACTCTGGAGTCGTCAGCGGAATCGGGTCGCCCGTCCAGACGAGTAAACAGACATCGGCAATAATAAAAGACAGCCCGAGCGTCACAAGTACCTGTGCGAGTTCCTGGCCAGCCAGTCGTCTGAGAAGCAGCCGCTCGATCAATCCACCGATCAAGGCGAGAACAAGCGCGCTCAACAGCGCCGCAATCCAGAAATTAATGCCGAGACGCAGAAACGTTACGCCGAAGTACGCGCCGAGCATAAACAGCGAGCCGTGCGTCAGGTTCGGTATGCGCATCAGCCCGAAAATCAAGGAGAACCCCGACGACAACAGGAACAATAGTCCGCCCATGGCGATACTGTTGATCGTTAGTATGATCCAGAGCGTCATGGTGAACTTTTTTTTCTGTCCGTCGCCACGCGAAGCGGCAGATTATCTCCGCTGCAGGCTATTGCCCAAGGAATCGGGCGGGCGGGTAATCCCTGGAGTAGACCGGCTGGGAAAGAAACTCCTCGGTATCGTAAGTCCAGAACTGGCTGACATTCTCGTAAGTCTTTATGGGCGTGTTGACGAGCCTGCCGTCTCTACGCTGGACTTCGAAGATATAGATATTACCGACGACATTGCCGTACTCGTCGAATCGCGTGGCGCCCCTCGGGCTGGCTTCCAAGCTGACGGAACGCAACGCCGCCATCAGCGCTTCCTTATCGGCCGTGTCACCGCCGACCTGTTGCAATGCGGTATCGAGAACGAGCGCCTCAAGGTAAGCCGAAACCGCGTAGTAACCGGGATCGACGTCGTAGGTGTCCCGCATCAGGCTAACGAACGCCTGGTTCGCAGCCGACGGCAGTTCCGCGGAGTAGAAAGAGGAGGATATGACACCAAGCGCCTCATCGCCCATGTTTCGCAAGATCGACTCGTCCGCAGATGTCATCCCGCCGAGCAGCGGGATACTCCCGTGCAGGCCGAACTCTTCGTACTGGCGCATGAACCGCAAGCCATTGACGCCCGCGAAAGCCATATAGACGACGTCCACATCTCGGATTTGCGCGATATACGCACTGTACTCCGCGACATTCAGAGGTGGCCAAAGTTTAGCGACGACCTGGCCGCCGTTGTCTTCAAACGAACGTTGAAATCCGGCGACCATTTCCTGCCCGTAGGCGATATCGTCACCAATGGTCACCGCTCGCCTGAAGCCACGATCAATGGCCGCGTAATGCCCCATCGGGTGCGATGCCTGAGCTGAACTCGACGATACACGAACAAAGTACGGGTTCGGCATCCTCTGAGTCATATCTTCGGCCGCGGCAATACTCAGCGTCGGAACGCGAACCTGAGCGATGTAATCGTTGATCGCCAACGCTTCGAACGCAGCCAGCGGCCCGATGATGGCATCGACGCGGTAGCGCTCGACCAGTTCTTGCGCTTTCGTCTTGGCCGTTGCCGGCGAGCCGCCGGTGTCGGCGACGATCAACTCCACAGGACGGCCGGCCATCATCGAGTTATGTTCGTCGATATAAATGTTGAGACCCTGCTCCATCTGAATTCCGCCTGTAGCCAGCGGCCCGGTCTTCACGGTCAGCAGGCCGATTCGAATCGGCTCCGGATCCTGGGCGTGTGCGCCGTGAACGATGACTGCCAAAGGCAGCGTGACGGCCAGCGCTAGCTTGAGCGTCTTTCGCATTGAGTCCGCTCTCATGTGCTCCCCTCAGGCCCGGGAATTCGCCCGTGCTCTTCCATCATCTCCCCGAGCCGGTGTCCGGCGCTAGTTCATGTGGCGATCGAAAAAGGAGATTACGTCCCGGACCGCCTCGCTTTGTATGCTGTCCGGAACGTACTCCCCGGCAGCATTGCGTTGGATGAAAATAAATCCATGATGATCGTGGTCGTAAGATTTCCACTCTGCTTCTTTCCCGGCCTCTTGAAGCAACTCGTAACTCAAGCGAAATACCGCCTGGTTGTGATCGCGGACCCGGCTAACCGTAAGTATCGGCATGGTAACGGCATCGATACGGCGCGTAATCACCGGTGTATCCAGTCGTTTACGAAGCGCGCTCAGGGTTTCCGCCTGCATCTCGATCGTGTTGATCTCCATCGTCTCGGGCAGAGGCTCAGTCGGCTGCGCGTTCGGGTCGGGAGGAAGTAACGCCAGGTAGTCCATGGACGCCGGCTCCGCAGCAACACCGGCGCGAAGACCGCCATACTCGGATGCGACCTTCATCAACATTTCGCCACCATGGCTGACGCCCAGCCAGCCTACCCTATCGGAGTCGACTGCCGGCAAACCTTTGACGTATTCGACAATGGCGATCGCGTCTTCATACTCGAGCGGCCCGCGGCTATAGCGTTGTCGTCCCTGAAATTCTCTTACCGTGAGCTCGTCGCCGTAGAGCGTGTCCACTTCCGCCCGGTAGCGCATCCAGACGACGGCGTAACCCGCATCGAGAAATTGCTCGAGCGTCCCGCTGCCGTAGTTCGTCCACTCGCGGACCCACCGGAGACCGAAGCCGCCGTTCATGTGTGCAAAGACGACCGTGGGAAATGGACCGTCCCCTTCCGGGGTCCGCACACCGATCGGCGCATAGACGCCATCCAACAACTCGACGAACCGATACTGCACAGGAATGTCGGAGCCCATGACGGATTCCGTCAAGACGAACTCGGAACCTGCAATCTGCTCCGGTACGAACAACCATGCGGGGTCGATACTGTGATTAACCGTACTCTGCTGCGCGACCGCAACGGAACTAATCGCGAGAGACATGATGGTGGGACCTAGGTTCGTACGCATGACGTGACTCCTTATGCTTATAATAACGTCTATTCTATCAAGGGGCGGGGCCATCGCAATCGAACTCAAAGTTAACGGCGCGACGCACGAGGTGGAGGTAGACGCCTCGGCGCCGCTACTGTATGTGCTGCGCAACGATCTGAGCCTTAACGGCCCTCGCTTCGGCTGCGGCCTGGCCCAATGCGGGGCATGTACGGTATTGATCGACGGCAATCCGGTGCGTTCCTGTGTCACACCCGTCGCAGCGGCCGCCGGCGTAGAGATCACGACGCTGGAAGGTTTGGGAGATCGCGACAACCCTCACCCGGTCCAGGCAGCGTTCATCGCCGAGCAGGCAGCGCAGTGTGGCTACTGCTCGAACGGCATGATCATGGCCACAGCATCCTTGCTGGAACGCAATTCGGATCCATCCGATCCGGAGATTCGCCAGGCGCTGGCCGGCAACTTGTGCCGCTGCGGAACGCATGGTCGAATTCTGAAAGCCGTTCGGCGGGCCGTACGGAACTCCGCATGAAGAACGAGTCTTATATTACCCGCCGACTGTTTCTTCAGAGTACCGGCGCATTGATAATCGGTGTTGCCTCACACGCCCCGGGATTGGGCCAGCCGACCGCCACGCTACCGTCAAACCTGTCCAGAAATCCTGATCTGGATACCTGGATTCAAATTAACTCCGATGGATCCGTCTCGATCTCGTCCGGTAAATGCGAGATCGGACAAGGCATACGAACCGCTCTCGCACAGATCGTAGCGGACGAACTAGATGTTGCGATCGAGCGTATTCAGATGCGCGACGTCGATACGACTCACTCACCGAACGAGGGTGCGACCACGGGCAGCAACTCGATCAAGGACAGCGGCTCTGCACTCCGCTTCGCGGCCGCGGAGGCCCGCCAATTGCTCCTGGAGAATGCGGCCGAACTTCTCGGTTCGCCCACCACGGCACTTACGGTGGACGATGGTCGGATCCATGCCGGCGACGAGTACGACTCCGTGACCTATTGGGAGTTGCTCGAGGACGGACGCTTCAATACGCGAGCCGGCGGTACTGTCGAACCGAAGAGTCCCGAAAACTATCGCTATGTCGGAGCGTCGATAGAACGCCTTGACCTGCCGGCGAAATTTTTCGGTGAAGAGGCGTTCATTCAGGATCTACGTCTGCCCGGCATGCTGCATGCACGGATGGTTCGGTCCGAAAT
>Ga0310122_10002552_pt1 | contig 11595 bp, 9 predicted proteins | sample CB6_Bottom_1051__FD_203503 | JGI IMG/M metagenome (GOLD analysis project Ga0310122, IMG submission 203503) | Marine microbial communities from Western Arctic Ocean, Canada - CB6_Bottom_1051 | ecosystem: Environmental > Aquatic > Marine > Oceanic | place: Canada: Western Arctic Ocean | collected...
AGATGTCGACGCGGGCCGGACCTCGTTCCAATCGCGGTGTGCCAGTTGCCACGGGTTCGACGGGACAGGCAACCGCGGCCCCGACCTCACCCGCGGCGTCTTTCGTCACGGGAGCAGCGACCGCGCCCTGTTTCTCAACATCCTGAACGGCATCGCCGGCACCGGCATGCCCTCGGTGCGGCTGTCCGACAAGGAGATGTGGCAGATCGTGGCCTACGTGCGGTCGCTCAGCCGGCGGAGGGGACCGGTTGCCGGCGACTCGGTTGCGGGGCGCCAGGTGTATGAGGGGACCGCGTGCGTCCAGTGTCACTGGATCGACGGCCAGGGGGGACGGCTTGGTCCGGAGCTGACGTCGGTGGGCTGGCGTCGATCGGCCATGCATCTGCGCGCGTCCATCCTCGACCCTGACGACGACATCGACGCCGGGTACCGGCAGGTGACGGTCCGTGTCCGCGGCGGCGGCGGCGGGCAGGGCATCCTGCTGAATGAGGATGCCTTTTCGATCCAGTTGCTCGACAGAGCAGAGCGGCTGCGGTCGTTCGCCAAGTCGACCCTCGACGAGATCGAGCGCGGTGCCGTGTCGTTGATGCCCAGCTTCGAGGGACGGCTCAGTGCCGAAGACGTCACCAACCTCGTCGCCTATCTCGCCTCGCTGAGACCGGAATGACGGAGTTGACCATGTGGATCTGGAACAAGACCCTTCAGAGCCCCCTCGGATTGTTGGTGTGTCTCCAGTTGCTCGCGGCAGCGCCCACCGAGGCGCAGGTGACGAGCGACATGCTGGTCCGCGCCGACGAGCGCCCCGGCGACTGGACGATGTACTCGGGGCAATACCACAGCCAGCGGTTCAGCCGGCTTGCCCAGATTGACCGGAGCACGGTGGGCGGTCTGGAGCTGGCCTGGGTGCGGCAGCTCGACACCCTCGGGCAGGTGCAGACCTCGCCGCTCGTCGTCGACGACGTCATGTATGTCACGACGCCGGAGAACGAGGTGCTGGCGCTTGACGCCGCCACCGGGCAGGTCTTCTGGTCGTATGTCCACCCGCTCGAAGACGTCCTGACGCTATGTTGCGGCAAGCAGAGCCGCGGGGTCGCGATGCTCGGCAACACCCTGTATCTGGCGACGATGGACGCCCGTCTGGTCGCGCTCGACGCCGCGACCGGCAACGTGGTGTGGAACACCAAGGTGGCGAACCCGCTGGACGGCTATAGCCTGACCGCCGCGCCGCTGGTGGTGCACGATCTGGTCATCACCGGGATCGCGGGCGGCGAGTTCGGCATCCGCGGCTTTGTGGACGCTTACGACGCAAAGACCGGAGCGCGGCGCTGGCGGACCTACATGATTCCGGGCGAGGGGGAACCGGAGAACGACACGTGGGACGGGGACTCCTGGAAGACCGGCGGCGCCTCGACCTGGCAGACCGGCGCCTACGACCCGGCGCTGAACCTGGTCTACTGGGGCGTCGGCAACCCGGGGCCGGACTGGAACGGCGAGACCCGCATGGGCGACAACCTCTACTCGGACAGCGTCGTCGCGATGGACGGCGACACGGGTGAAATCCGCTGGCACTTCCAGTTCACGCCGCACGACGTGCATGACTGGGACGCCTGTCAGACCCCGGTGCTGGTCGACGCGATGTGGGAGGGCCAGCCGCGCAAGCTGATGTACTGGGCCAACCGCAACGCGTTCTTCTACGTGCTCGACCGCGAGACCGGTGAGTTCCTCTCGGCGTTCGAGTACGCCGAGCAGACTTGGGCGGAGCGGATCGACGCACAGGGCCGACCGGTGCGGGTGCCGGGCATGGAGCCGTCGCGAGAGGGCAGGTTCGTGGCCCCGGAGGTGGGCGGCGCGTCGAACTGGTGGTCACCGTCCTACAGCCCCGAGACCGAGCTCTTCTACACGATGGCCTACGACGGCGGGGCGATCTACTACTCGGCTGACGCGGAGTACGAGCCGGGCAAGCTGTTCGTGGGTGGCAGCTACACGCGAGCCAAGCCAGTGGACGAGTACCACAGCGCCATCCGGGCGATCGACCCGACGACGGGCGCCCGCCGCTGGGAATTTCCGGTCCGGTCCAAGTCGATGGCCGGTGTGATGGCGACAGCAGGTGGGCTGGTCTTCGCCGGCACCGTGAGGGGCAACTTCCTCGCGCTCGACGCCGAGACCGGCGCCAACCTGTGGCGGCGCCCCCTGGGCGGCGAGATCATCGCCGCCCCGGTAACCTATCTCAGCAACAGCCGGCAGCAGGTGACGATCGCCGCCGGGCACGCCATCTTCACCTTCGCACTACCCGAGTAGGGGCGTAGCAGGCCCGCTCCGAGCGCCACAGAAGCGTGTGTTCGAACACCCACTTCGATTGTGGCGCAGGCCTTCAGGCCTACGGTCGCCGTGCGTGCACTCGAGGCTAGAGTGCCGCAATGAAGCGGTCCGCCAGCGCGTCGGCTGCCACGCGGTTCCAGGTCTCGTTCACCCCGACCAAAAACCGGCCGTCCCCCGAGACGCCCCCGAGGTCCACACCGTCGTCCCGGAGCCGTGCGCGGAACGCCGCCAGGTCGGGGGCAGCGACCTCGAGGCGGAAGAGGTTGGTCCCCCCCAGCATCCGCTCGACGGTGAAGGCGTCGTGCTGCGTGAGCCGCTCGATGAACGATTCCGACACCGCGACCGCGTCGCGAAAGCGGTCGACGAACCCCGGCAGGTAGTGCAGGGCAACGGCGGCGAACGGCCAGACGCCGGGCAGACCGGCGCCGAACATGCGGCGCGTGTGATACATGTCGTCGAGCAGCGCGCGCGGGCCCGCCAGGATCGCGCCGGACACCGCGTTGAAGTACTTGTAGAGCGACACGTAGACGGTGTCGAACGGGCGCGCATACTCGGCAACGTCCGTGCCGGTGTAGGCGCTCTGCAGAAACAACCGTGCGCCATCCAGATGCAGCCGGATCCCCTCCCGACGCGCGAAGGCGGTGACCCGGTCCATCTCTGCCTCGTCGAAGGTCTCGCCGTATCGTCGGCGGACCGGGGTCTCGATCGAGATCACCGACACCGGTCTCGCCACACGTCCGCCGGCGGTGCGGCCGATGACCTCCTGCACCTCCTCGAGCGTGAAGGTCGACCGGTCCGGCGCCAGCGGCATCAGGGTGATCGCGCTCAGCGTCTGGACGCAGTCGCCCGAGTCGTTGAACAGGTGGCTCTCGGCCTGGACGATGGCTCGCCCCGTCCCGCCGGCGAGCGCGCGCACGCCGAGATGGTTGGCCAGCGTACCGGTCGGCATGAAGACGGCCCGCTCCTTCCCGAGCAGAGCGGCGACCCGGTGCTCCAGTTCCTCGACCGTCCCACCGTTCGAGTAGGAGTCCCGGTCGATCTGTCCGTCGTCGGCCAGCCGGGTCAGCAGCCGCGCCTGGTCGCCCGCGGTTAGACCGAGCCCGTCCCCGGTCATCCTGATTCGCGTGGAGGTCGGCTCGGCCGTGACGCCCGTCACGCGAGCGCCACCCTGGGCAGGGGCGGCGCCCGGCTCGAGCAACCCGGCCCCGAGCCCGAGGGCACCCGCCCGCAAGAACCGCCGTCGGTCGATGTTGTGCATGATGCCTGATTATAGACGCCGGCGCCCCGACTGGAGCATCATGGTCCCATCCGGGATCATGGTGTTCATGAAGCGAAGGGTACGGATGCTGGCGGTGGTGGCGCTGAGCTGCGTCACGGCAGTCTCCGCGCAGCCGAGCGCAGGTCTCTGGGGGCGACCCGACCTTCGCTACGACGGCCGCTTCACGTTCGTGCGGCTCCGGTGGACCGGAGGCACCTTCGGTGCGCCGCCCGTCGGGATGGGCATCAACATGTGGCTGCACGAGTTCCCGGGGGCCGAGCGAAATCTCATGTCCGTGCTGGGGGACTTCACGGAGATTAACGCCAACACCGACGGCAGCCTCACTCTCCCGATCGACGATCCCGACCTGTTCAAGTACCCGATCGCCATGATGTGGGAGCCTGGCTTCTGGGTGATGACCGACGAGCAGGCCGCGCTTCTACGAGCGTATCTGCACAAGGGTGGATTCATCATCTTCAACGACTTCGAAGCGGGGCAGTGGGATAACTTCGCGGCGCAGTTGAGGCGTGTGCTGCCTGACGCGCAGCTGATCAGGCTGGACGCGACGCATCCCATCTTCAACTCGTTCTTTCGCATCGATCGGATCGACGCGCCGAACCCGATCAACCACCACCTGGGCGGCTTCACGCCGGAGTACTTCGGGGTCTTCGAGGACAACGACCCCACCGGGCGACTGATGGCAGTCGTCAACTACAACACCAACCTCGGCGAGTTCTGGCAGCTGGCCGGGACCGGCCTCTTGCCGTTCGAGGCCGAGAACGCGGGGTTCCGGATCGGCATCAACTACATGATGCACGGGCTGACGCACTAGCACCCCGTGGTGAGCGCCGTCGCCTCGATCATGTCGTGTTGCGGCGTGGTGAACACGGGGAAGAGCAGAGGCGTTGGTGGATGCATCGAACTGGCGCGTCTACCGCGACCCTTGGTTTGCGGCCTGTGCAGCGGCCTTCTCTTCCGCCCGCGCTCCAGCGAGGATGCCCTCCATGGCGTAGTTGCCCTCGTGACACGCGTACTCGTAGAGCGGTTCGTCGTTCTTCGTCAGCTGCACCTCGGCAGTCCAGGGTCGCGTCCACGTGTCGGGATCTTCCACGGTGAATCCGTACTGGATGGCGTGCGGGCTGATGCGGGTGAAGCGTTCGACCAGAACCGCGTTCGGGGTGGATCCCCGGATGCCGGTCAGGCGGTGGAAGTTCAGCGTCTCGACGACCAAGGTGTCGCCCTCCCAGTGGCCCCGCGAGTCGCCCACGAACTGGCGGATATTTCCATGGGGACGCCCGTCCAGAGGGACGACGCGCAGCGTGTGAGTCATCTCGATGAGCATCACCACGTGGTCAGGTGTCTGGAACAGGTGCACGTTGTTGTTGTACGCACTTGGGACAATCGGCAGCCCGGTGGTGAACATACAACGGTCGTTCAGGCCTCGGTCCTCCCATGAATCGGCGGGGTGTTCACGCCGATACGCCCTTCGCGTCTCTGCTCGCTTCTCCGCCTCCGGCGTCACCGGTGGGATGCGTCCGTTCGACGGATCCACGATCAGCGACGTTCGCCTGGTCCCGATGGTCGTGGTACCCCGGTCCAGCCAGAAATCGTTGTAGGCGCCCAGTGCCCCGTCCTCCCCCCGGTCCACGTTGCCACCGGCCTCCGTTCTTCGAGCGGGGCGATTCAACAGGCGTTCCTCCCGGTCCACGGTCTCTTGTTCAAGGTTCGCCGCCTCTTCCTCTGTCAGAAACTCCTTGTCCGCCAGCTCTTCGGGCCGTTGGAGGGGCGTAATGGAGCGGAAGTCCCACACGCCCTGCAGGTCCGGCGCACCCCACGCCGTGCGAGGAGTCTGCTGATCCGCCGTGGCCGTCTGGGCCTGGCCGGTCACGGGTACCGACAGCACTCCGACAGCGGTCACGGTCAACAACACCGCGAGACATCGATGGCTCATCCTGACCCTCCTCCTCGATCTCGTCCAAGTACACCCATGATGGACCCGCACGCGACTCGGTGCAAGAACACTCTCGCGCCCAGTGACTCGCTGCTCGCCGTGAGCAGGGCGCGGGCGCCTGACGGAACGGCTGGGTCCGTGGGCGGTCAGCTGGAGCGAGCGCCCTATCGATCTTCAGCTGTTCGGGCCGCGCCAGAGGTGCCGTCTCAGGAAGCAGCCTCGCGCTCCATGATGAAGATGTGCTCGGAACAACTCACGAACCCGGAGATGGCGAATCCCTCCGCGACCGCCTGCTTCCGCCTGCAGCGTTGACATCCGATCCGTCGTATACTTGTCCGGTTCTTCCAGGCTGCCATGTCCTCGAACCGAGGCACGCGGCTGGTCCGTATGCGGGCCCGGGTCGTGAAAGGGAAGGTACACAGTGGGACGAAGATTTCTCGCGATGTCAGGCATCGTGTTACTGGCGGGCGCAGTATTGGCCGCGGCGGACTTCTGGGAGGAAACCGAGTTCACGGCCTGGTCCGACAAGGACGTCGAGAAAATAATGAACGACTCGCCGTGGGCGAAACGGCTCACGGTCAGGTTTCCGCGTCCCCCTCGAGCGTCTGGCGTCGGGAGATTTGGCGGGTTTCGACCCGGGACCAGCACCCCCCAGACCAGGCTCGTTATCCAATGGCAGTCCGCACAACCGATACGCCAGGCGATGGTCCGCGGGCGGATTGAACAGGGAGACACCGTCGACCCCGAGGCGCAGGCGTTCCTCGACCAGAGCGCACCAGGATACGTGGTGGTCGTGACCGGCCTGCCCGGACAGTTTGGCAGGCTGACGCCGGAAGCCTTGATGGCGGAAGCACGGCTGGAGAGAAAGGGGAAGTCGCCAATCGTTCCGGCGCAGGCCCAGCCACAGAGGGCCGAGCGAGGCGTCACGATCGTCTACCTCTTCCCCAAGGACGATGCCATCGTACTGGAAGACAAGGAGGTCGAGTTCATCACGGAAGTCGGGGACGTCACGATCAAGAAGAAGTTCACGCTCGAAGACATGGTCTTCAACGACCAACTCGAGCTGTGAGCCGCCCCACACCTCACCGCGACCCCTTGTGTTGCCGCTTGCGCCGCGGCCTTCTCATCCGCTCGCGCGCCGGCGAGGATGCCCTCCATGCTGTGGCGTCCCTCGTGGCACGCGTACTCGAACAGCGTTAAATCGTTCCGCCGCATCGGCTGCTGAGCGGTCCAGGGTGCCGTCCAGGTCTCCGGGTCGGTCAACCGTGAAGCTCGAACTCGGCGAGCACGTCGACAGTTGCGGTTCCTTGTATGAGGAGGCGGCAGGCTAAGCAGGTGGACGCGCCGAACTGCCAGCCCCACTGCTTCTCTATGCGACGCTACCGCCTTCCGGTGGGTGTGTCCCTCCTGTTCATCGCCTCGTCGCCGTACATGGGCCAGTTCCGTGACGCGCTCAAGCGGGTGCTGGGCGATGCCTTTACCCCGGTCGTCGGGCTCGTGCTCGCGATCACCGTGCTGGCGGCGGTTGGCTGGGGTGTCCGGCGGGTCCGCGCACGCCGTCTGCAGGGTGTCGGGCTGATGCTGCTCGCGCTCCTGCTGTTCGTCGGTTACGCCGCCACGATGCGCACGGGCGTGCCGGACGTCGATGCTGTCGAGCGCATCCACTTCGTGGAGTACGGCCTGGTGGCCACGTTGTTCTATCGCGCGATGCCCGGCGTCGGGCTCGGCGTGGCGGTGCCGATGACGCTGCTGATCGGGACGTTGGTCGGCATCGGCGAAGAGTGGCTCCAGTGGCTTGTGCCGACACGTGTCGGTGACGTGCGGGACGTGTTCCTCAACTTCTATGCGCTAGGCTGCGGCCTGCTGTTCGCGATCGGGCTCTATCCACCGGGGTCGGCGTCCGGGAGCCGATCCAGCCTCCCGTGGCCGCAGCTGCTTCGTCTGGCGAGCGTCGTCGTGGTGAGCTTCGCGGGCTTCTATCACTGCGCGCATCTCGGTTATGCGCTCGACGACCCGACAATCGGCCGATTCCGTTCCTTCTATACGTTCGAGCAGCTGTCGGCGGTTGCCGCCGAGCGCGCCCAGCGCTGGCGGCTCGACCCACCGACGAGCCTGGAGCCGTTCACGATTCAGGATCACTATCTGGTGGAAGGGGCGTCGCACGTCCAGCGACGCAACGAGGACTACGCGAGCGGCAGCTTTCGCGAGTCGTGGCTGGAAAACGCTATCCTCGAGCGGTACTACGACCCGCTCCTCGATCAGCGCTCGATGAGTAGCGGCGCCCTGCATCGCTGGCCCCAGGCGCAACGCGACGAGGTTGAAGCCAAGGGTGCCGGGGCCGCGGATGGGGCCTACGAAAGCCCGGTGAACATGGATAGGGTCCATGTGTCACCTACCAAGCCGGGTCTCTGGGCGATCGTCGCCGGGATCGCAGGCTCGTTGCTGGCCGCAGCCGCCGTGCTGGGCCGTCGTCGGCGTGTCGGTCCGGATCAGGTTCCACCGACCGGGCGTCCGACTGGCGCGCGCTGAGGTTAGACTATCCCCGGGGGGGTCGCGATGCACCTGCACCGTTCCGCTTCACCACACGTACTGGCTCTCGTGACGGCTATGCTGTTGTCACCGCCGGCCGCGCCCTGGGCGGCCGCGCAGGCCCTGAGTGACGCCGCGTTCGTCCCCGTCACCGACGCGATGCTCCAGAATCCGTCGCCGGGCGACTGGCTCATGTGGCGACGTACGCTCGACGGCTGGGGCTACAGTCCACTCGACCAGATCGATCGGGACAACGTAGGCGATCTGCGGCTGGTGTGGACACGCGCCCTGGCGCGGGGCGCACAGGAGGGCACCCCGCTGGCCTACGACGGTACCCTGTATATGCCGAACCCGAACGAGCAGGTACAAGCGATCGACGCGGTCACCGGTGACCTCAAGTGGGAGTACCGGCGCGACATCCCGGACGACGTCGCCCAGATCATGGGCGGCCTCACCGAGACCAACCGGAACATCGCGATCTACGGCAATCTGATCATCGACACGGCCAACGACGACTACGTCTACGCCCTCGACGCGCTGACTGGCGAGCTGGTCTGGGAACGGCAGATCTTCGACTATCGGGTGCATCCAGCGCGGCACTCGTCCGGCCCGATCATCGCGAATGGCAAGATCGTCTCCGGGCGGAGCTGCCGGCCGCCGGCCGGGCCGGTGTCCTGCGTCATCGTCGCGCACGACGCCACGACCGGCGACGAGCTGTGGCGGACGAGCCTGGTGCCGGCGCCAGGAGAACCGGGTGACGAGACCTGGGGCGGTGTGCCGTACGAGGAGCGGATGCACGTCGGGTCGTGGATGGTGCCCAGCTACGACCCGGAGCTAAACCTGGTCTACGTGGGGACCTCGGTCACGTCGCCCGCGCCGAAGTTCATGCTCGGCGGCATCGACAACCGGCATCTGTATCACAACTCCACGCTCGCGCTCGACGGTGACACCGGGGAGATCCGGTGGTACTACCAGCACCTGAACGACCACTGGGATCTCGACCATCCCTACGAGCGGATGCTGGTCGACACCGCCGTGGCGCCCGATGCGAGCGCGGTGTCCTGGATCAACCCCAGGCTCCGGCCCGGCGAGATGCGTAAGGTGATGACCGGCATTCCCGGCAAGACCGGCGTCGTCTACACGCTCGACCGCGAGACCGGCGAGTTCCTCTGGGCCACGCCGACCATCACCCAGAACGTGATCAGCAACATCGACGGCGCCACCGGCGCCGTCACCGAGAACTCCGAGGTCGTGTTCACCGGCCTCGGGCAGGAGGTGCTGGCCTGTCCCTCCTGGGGCGGGGGCAAGAACTGGCCAGCGGGCGCCTACAGCCCATTGACCAACACCATGTATTTCCCGCTCCAGCAGACCTGTGCGCGGGTGCTGTCGACGATGGATGGTGGGCTCGCCATCTACCGGCTGGCCGCCAGGTTCCAGCTGGCTCCGGGCACCGAGAATCTCGGCACCGTGCGGGCGATCTCCGTCGAGACGGGGCAGACCACCTGGCTGCACGAGCAGCGAGCCGCCACCCAGGCGCTGGTCGCGACCGGCGGAGGGCTGGTCTTCGGCGGCGACAGCAACGGACGATTCCGGGCATTCGACCAGGAGACCGGTGAGGTGCTGTGGGAGATCAACCTCGGTTCGTCGGTGACCGGTTTTCCGATCACCTACGCCGTCGACGGACGGCAATATGTGGTGGCGAGCACTGGTGCCAGGCGCGAGGGACTGACGCCCGAGCTACGCCCGAGCGCCGGAAACAATCTGTTCGTGTTTGCGCTGCCCTAGACCAGAGCTCGGTTGTGTCGGACGACGAGTGGAACACCGCGCGCCCGCGTGAGCCGTGAGCCAGCGGATTTACCGGTACCCGTGACGCGTGGATTAGCCCAAGGGGCCCTCGCTCGGCGAAAGACGGAAGCGGACATGAGAATCGCGGCACTAACCAGAATCGTGCTCCTGGGAAGCGCGCTTTGCCACGGCGTGGCAGGGACCGCACGTGCCCAAGACAGCGCCCAGCCTACATTTGCGTTTCGAGAACAATTGACACCTTTCACGGATCAAGTCAGGCAGGCGTTGGGGAGCGATCATGCGCGGTTCACGGCGACGCTGGACGAGCTTGTCGACCAGGAAGCGGACCAGCGAGCGCTCAGGGCAGAGGTGAGCTTCGGCTTCAGCGCGAACGAAGCCGGGGACTTCAGCGGTGTCGGTCCCGGAAATGACACGCTATTCCGCCTGGCTACAACCGCGGAGCTTGGGAGAGGCACCTATCCGTCGGCGTTTCGACTCACGGCCGACGTCAATGCTCAGATGCGGAACAACGTCTTTGAACAAAACGTGACACGACTACGCGCAAGCTATGACTATCAGCAGAACGATCGGATTGGATACTTCGGCTTCATCCAGCGCTACACCGACAACTTCATGAGCATCGAGTCGCGGTACGAGATCGGGGCCGGCGTGAGCTTCGGTATCGACCTGTGGCCGCGATGGTCAGACGAGCCGGCGCGCGCCGCCCTTGCGCACGTGGAGTCAGCGGGGGTGGAGGGGTTTCGGTGTTTGGTCAGCAGGGTCGAAACGATATTTCACCCGAACAGGTCGCGCACACCGAACTCGTGCGGCCCTCTTCCGTCGGGTAGGTCGCCGGTGGGGTCGTCGTCGGCTGGCGCCACACCTAGGCCAACCGCAACTTCCTTCGACAATCTTTATGCGGCGCTGCCTGACCTGGGTCAAGCGCTGCGGGCACAGCAGGCGATCGTGTCCATGAAAGTGGGGCTCGGGGTTTTCTCGGAGTTTGAGAACGCGGTCATCAAGACAGGGGCGTCGGCGATTCAGCCGAGCGGCTCGCTGCAGGAACTGGCGGAACGCAGCGTCCAGCTGCCAGGACGTCATCGTTATCGTTTTCTCATCTGGCCGACGATTCGGGTTGCGCCCCTGTCGTCGGTGTCCATCTCCTTCATACCGTCGTTCAAGCTGCCGATCAGCAATCCGCGCAAGTACTTTGACGGTGAGCTCGCCTATCGCATGGATTGGTTCGTCCGTATTGACTGGAGACTGGGCGAGGAAGGCACGAGCGCTGACCGAATCAAGCTCCTCGTGAAATTCGACTACTACAAGAACATGGGGCCGCCGCTCATAACGGACGATCTAATCGCCGTCGCCGCGCGCGAAAACGTCGTATACGCCCGCACCGTGGCCACGAAGAAACATCGTGTGGTGTTGCTTGGCGTCGGGATCGATCTGGGTTCGTGACAGCTGATCGCTCAGGCTCCTGAGTGTGTGAGGTTGGAGCCAGGCTGGGAGACGTGCGATGCATGTGCAGTGTGGTGTTTCACGATCTGTTCCGGTGATCGCGGTCGCGGCCGCCGCGGTATGCCTGGTGCCGGCGACGGTTCACGCGCATTCCTCCACCGAATTCGTCTCAGTGACGGACGCGATGCTGCAGCGTCCTGCGCCCGAAGACTGCTGATGTGGCGTCGGACGCTCGATAGCTGGGCCTACAGCCCGCTGGACCTCAGCGGGCTGTAGGCCGGTCTCCCAGTCC
>Ga0310122_10002555_pt1 | contig 11579 bp, 8 predicted proteins | sample CB6_Bottom_1051__FD_203503 | JGI IMG/M metagenome (GOLD analysis project Ga0310122, IMG submission 203503) | Marine microbial communities from Western Arctic Ocean, Canada - CB6_Bottom_1051 | ecosystem: Environmental > Aquatic > Marine > Oceanic | place: Canada: Western Arctic Ocean | collected...
AACGAACGGAACTTGCCGCGGCCCGGGTCGGCGACCCCGAGGGTGCCTTCCTCCAGAAGCTTGACGAAGAACGCCTGGGTGAGATCGCGGGCGTCCTCTCGGGCGTGTCCCAGGCGTCGGAGGTAGGACTAGAGCGGGTACCAGTAGGTCCGGCACAACGTCGCCAGCGCCTCTTCGGCGTCCGGCGACGTCGGGTCGGCGGCCGCGCGCACGACGTGCCAACGCGTGGTTTCGAAGCGGCGCGGACCACCGATTCCCGAGGAAGGGAGATCGTCAGGTGACATCTGGCGACCAGCGTACCTCGAACCGCGTCGAGGAGGTGCCGGTATGGACCGATCGGCCGTGGGTGATAGTCTCGCTGTACAGATTGTTCCTCGATGCCCCGCATCGTCGAACGACGACCGTATTGTTGCGACCTGGGGGTTCCCGTTGAAGACTCGTCTGACACACACGTTGCTCGTTTTCGTTCTCGGTGGTCTGGTGCCGGCTGCGCCCGGATTGGCGCAAACGCCGAACATCACGCCGGTCACCGACGCCACGTTGCAAGACCCCGACCCGAGCGACTGGCTCAGCTGGCGCCGCACGCTCGACGGGTCTGGCTTCAGCCCGCTCGACCAGATCAACACCGACAACGTCGGAGACCTGCGCCTGGCCTGGTCTTGGGGGCTCGAGCCCGGTGTGTCGCAGACCACGCCGATCGTCCGGGACGGCGTGATGTTCATCGTCAACCCGGGCAACGTCGTGCACGCGCTCGATGCCCGCACCGGCGAGCTGTTCTGGGAGTACCGGTATGAGATGGAAGAGCGCCGCCGCGCGGGCGCGCAGATGCGCAGCCTCGCCATCTATCAGGATCTGATTCTGCTCAACACCGTCGACGCCCACATGGTCGGGATTGACGCCCGTACCGGTGAGGAGCGCTGGAATACCACGGTCGGCACCGCCGAAGGCTACACCTTCACGAGCGGACCGATCGTCGCCAACGGCACGATCGTCACCGGGCTGACCGGGTGCGGCCGGTACCGCGAAGAGACCTGCTACGTCGTCGGTCTCGATGGCCGCACCGGCCGGGAGCTCTGGCGCACCTCGACGGTGGCGCTGCCTGGCGAGCGTGGCGGCGACACTTGGAGCGACCTTCCGGTGATGTTCCGGGCCGGCGGGGATGCCTGGATCCCCGGCAGTTTCGACCCCGGTACCGGGCTCCTCTTCTGGGGGACGGCGCAAGCCAAGCCGTGGGCGCGCGCCGTGCGTGGCACCGCCGGCGATGCGCTGTATACCAACTCGACACTGGCGCTCGACCCGGCCACGGGCGAGCTCGAGTGGTATTTCCAGCACATTCCGGGCGACTCGCACGACATGGACGAAACGTTCGAGCGCATTCTCGTCGACTACGACGGCCGGCAGTCGGTCTTCACCATGGGCAAACTCGCCATCTTGTGGGAGAACGACCGCGAGACCGGGGAGTTGGTGCGGGCCACCGACCTCGGCTACCAGAATCTGTTCGATCTCGACAGCGGGCAAGCGATCTACAAGGACGGCATGGTGCAGGAAATCGGCGACGTGGTCGACTTCTGTCCGAGCACCGGGGGGTTCAAGAGTCTGCGCGCGATGGCCTATCACCCGGGTCTCGAGGCGTTCTACGTGCCGCTCAACCTCAACTGCGAGTCCGCCGCGTTTCTTCCGGTCGAGCGGCGGCCGGGGGGCGGGGGTGCCGGGAGCGTCCGCGACAAGGTGTATCACTTCCATCCGAAGAGTCCGGACCACATCGGCGAGTTCCAGTCGCTGGACCTGCGCACGGGCGCCACCCGCTGGCGGCAGCGGCGACGGACCCCCTTCAACACCGCGGCGCTCGCGACGGGCGGAGGCCTCGTCTTCGTCGGGGACTGGGAGCGCTATGTCATGGCCTATGACGCCGACAGCGGTGAGGAACTCTGGCAGACGCGGTTGCCGCAGATGACCAACGGCTTCCCGATTACCTACGCCGTCGACGGTGTGCAGTATGTCGCGATCGGGACCGGCCCGTCGATCAGCGCGAGCTGGGCCACGCTGATTCCAGCCGAGCTGCTGCCTGACAAGAAGAACCCGCGAACCAGCGGTGGCATCTTCGTGTTCGCGCTCCCGTGGTAGGCCACTAGTCTGCAACCCCTGCCCGGCAGACGCGAGGCCACTGGTGGCTACGGACCGGCCCGAAACTGCGTCTCGGCGCAGCGGCTGAAATCGACGACCTCGGCAACCTGACGTTGGATCGCCAGGAAGTCATCGTCACCCAGGAGGATCGCGGTGAACGCCTCGCGGCTCTCTTCATCCGGGTGCTGTTCGGTGAAGCGGATCTGGTTGACCGGCACCGCGAGCGACTGGAAACCGGTCATCCATCGACCCGAGCGGGACGTCATTTCGGCGCCGGGGTACCGCGCGTTGACGAGCGCCGCCATTTCCTCGGCGAGGGCTTCGGCGGCCGGCTCTTGGCCCGGGTCGATGTTGCACACGCGCGAGAACACGATTGGGCGTTCCGGCTGCGCCGTGGCCGCCTCACTGGACCAGGCGACGACCAACAGGACGATGACACTGGAGACGCGCATGACATGGCCTCTGGCGGCCCTCTCCTCTGGCCGGTCGCCCGCCGCCGCGGCGTGGCCGACATGAGATGATAGCGGACAATAATGAGTGGAACGAGTGGCCGGTTTCGACGCGCGCTGAGGTTGACGGTTGGCGTGGCCGCGGTGGCTGGCGTGGTGGCCAGTGGCATGGTCTCGCTGGCGCGGACAGCGTCGCACCAGGATCGGCCCAACCGGACTGCGCCTGGTGCTCCGGTGCTGGTGGAGCTGTTCACCTCAGAGGGGTGCTCGAGCTGTCCACCGGCCGATGCCCTCTTGAGGCGTCTTGACGTCGATCCACCGGTGCCGGGCGCGCAGGTCATCGTGTTGAGCGAGCATGTCGACTACTGGGACCGGCTCGGCTGGCGCGATCCGTTCTCGTCGAGAGCATTCACCGATCGGCAGGAGGCCTACCGCCAGGCGTTGGGGGAGCCCGCCAGCTACACGCCGCAGATGGTCGTGGATGGCCGGGCCGCGTTCGTCGGGAGCCTCGAGTCCGACGCGCGGCGGGCGATCGCGCAGGCGGTGGCATCACCGAAGGCGGAGATGCATATCCACCAGACAGGCGTGATGGCGTCGGACGCCGTGGCGCTCCAGATACGGATTACCAACCTGCCTCGGCTTGGGCACGGCGAGAGGGCTGAGGTGTGGCTCGCGGTGACCGAGACGGGGCTCGCCACCAACGTCCTGCGCGGAGAGAACGCCAGACGTCGTTTGCGTCACGCCGCCGTGGCCCGGCGGCTGGAGCGCCTGGAGACGCTGCCCGTGGTGATGCCGACATCCTACGAGACCGACATCGCGGTGTCGCTCGACCCGAGTTGGAACCGAGACCAACTCCGTGTCGTCGGGTTCATCCAAGAGGCAACCAGCAAGCGGGTCCTGGGTGCCGTCCAGGTCTCGCTGGTCCCGTGATGGGACCTGCACCCCGCGGATGCTCCCATGCGTCCGCTGTTCGCTACGGAGCCCTTGCCCCTTGTGCCCGCCTTCGACGTCTTCTTGAGTTTTAGCAGTCACAACGCGGCCGCCGCAGACGCCTTCAAGCGAGAGCTGGCGGTGGTTTCCCCGTCGTGCACCGTCTTCGACTTCCGTCTTGCGATCAATATTGGTGCTTCATATCAGGACGAGATCGACCGAGCCATCGAGAGCTGCAGGAAAGTTGTCTCGATTCTGACGCCCGCCTACTTCGCGTCGCCAGAGTGCCAGGAAGAGCTCAATATTGCGCGCCTTCGCAACAAGCGATCCGGATTCAAGATCCTGCTCCCGATCTACTGGAAGAGCGTGAGCCCGCAACTGCCATGCTGGCTCCAGATACTGAATCGATACGAGTGCGTCGAAGAACGAGTCGACAAGATGCCGGGCGCCGCTCAACAGATCAGCAACGCGCTGTAGCCCGATAGACGTTCTGATGGTCGGGGGGCGAGGCGGCGCTGATTCCCGCCCGTCACGCGACCGGAGTTCAACGTCGTCCGAAGCGGCAGCGGGACTTTGACCACTGGCTGCTCGAGGACCGCGACGACCAGCAGCGTTGCGATGCGCGTTCGAGCCGGCCGCCCGCTCCGTGCGGCGTCCAGAGCGCCACAATAAGTGTATAATGCGACCGGCAACACGCGGACACCCGGAGGCCTGACGCCCGATGAGAGGTAGGCTCCTGCGGCGCGCGGCTGGACCCGTGTGTGTCGGGGCTTGTGTGGCACCGCTGGCCGCCGCGACCGCTCCTGAGCCCGCGTCCGCTCTCGTCGATCAGTACAGCGTCGCTTGTCATAACCGAACCGAGTATCAGAATGCGATCCGGGACCACCGCGCCGACATGACGGCCCGGTCGACCAGGGGATGGACTGCGGGGTGGCCCCGCCGCCGGCGCGTAGGCCGGACCGCGCTCGAGAAGATGCCATGAGGATCACACTGTTTCGCTCGTTGACTCTCGTCGCCATGATCGCGCTGGGGTTTGGCGTGTATTCGTCTCGCGACCTCCGCGCCGCGCCCGGGCAGGAACCCGCTCGACCCCTCGAGTTCAATCGCGACGTGCGACCGATCCTCGCTCAGGCGTGCGGCGCCTGCCACGGCGCTTCAGAGGTCACCCGTCAGGCGGACCTGCGGCTGGACACTCGCGACTTCATCGGGACCGTCGTGGTCCCCGGCGACGCGGAGGGGAGCCCTCTGTTCCAGCGCCTGACGTCTGATGACCGGGTCATTCGGATGCCGCCGGTCGCGTCCGGCCGCACCATGGCGCCCGATCAGATCGACGTCGTGCGCAGGTGGATCGACAGTGGGGCTGAGTGGGGCACTGAACGGGTGGCTGATGCCGGGGCAAGGTCGGTGGTGGCCCGCCCGGTCGACTTCGCGCGGGAAGTGCGCCCGATCCTGTCAGAGAACTGCTTTGTCTGTCATGGACCCGACGAGCAGGCGCGCCAGCGCGGGTTGCGTCTGGACGTTGCGGACGGCCCCTTCGCCGATCGCGGCGAGTTTGGTGGTCCGGTCATCATCCCCGGGAACGCCGCTGAGAGCCTGCTGGTGCATCGCGTGACCGCCGGCGACCTCTCGGTGCGCATGCCCTTCCAGCGGGGCCTGACCTCCTCCGTGATGCCGGGTGACGAGGACGACGCCCTGACCGACGCCGAGGTCGAGACGCTCCGTTTGTGGATCGATCAGGGCGCCGAGTGGCAGTCACATTGGGCGTTCATTCCACCCCGGCGCCCCGTGCTGCCGCCGGTCGCGGCGGGCGACTGGCCGCGCAGTCCGATCGACAACTTCGTCTTGGCCCGGCTCGAACGCGACGGGTTGAGCCCGGCCGGGGAGGCGGACCGCAACACGCTGCTGCGGCGCGTGACGCTTGATCTGACCGGATTGCCGCCGACCCAGGGTGAGATTGCCGCCCTCCTCAACGACGACTCGCCGGACGCCTACGAGAAGGCGGTCGACCGGCTGCTCGAATCGTCCGGCTACGGTGAGCGAATGGCGACCGAGTGGCTCGACGGCGCCCGTTACGCCGACACCAGCGGGTATCAGACAGACTCGGAGCGCACCATGTGGCGATGGCGCGACTGGGTGATCGACGCCTATAACGACAACATGCCGTTCGACCAGTTCACCATCGAGCAGCTCGCCGGCGATCTGCTGCCCGACGCCACGCTCGACCAGCGCATCGCCACCGCGTTCAACCGGAACCACAGTCAGAACGGCGAGGGCGGCATCATCGAGGATGAGTTCCAGGTCGAGAACGTGATCGATCGCGTATCGACCACGTCGACGATGTGGCTGGGCCTGACCCTCGGGTGCGCCCGCTGCCACGACCACAAGTTCGACCCGATCACGCAGAAGGAGTTCTACGAGGTCTTCGCCTACTTCAACAACGTGCCGGAGCGTGACAAGGCCTTCAAGTACGGCAACTCTCCGCCGCATCTCACCGCGCCGACCGCGGATCAAGACGCGGAGCTGGCAGAGCTGGATGTCAAGCTCGACGAGGCGATCGAGTCCTTCGCCTACCTGGCGACCGAGACCGCCGCCGCCCAGAGGCAGTGGGAAGACTCGCTCAGCGCGGCTGGTCGGGTCGACTGGGTGCAGCGCGACGATCTGCTGGTGCATCACCCGCTCGACGGGGACATCGGCGGTGTATACGCCGGGGGTGTGGTGACCCTCTCCCCATCGGTCAGCTCCGGTATGCGGGTGGTCAACACGCCGCCGCAGGTCGCCACGTTCCCGGCCGACGTTACGCTGGAGGAGGGCGAGCCGCGGTTTGTCCCCGGTCGGGTCGGCGAAGCGGCCAGCTTCGACGGACGCCGGTTCATCAACGCGGGGAACGTCGCCGATTTCACCTACAACGACCCGTTCACCGTGTCGGCCTGGATTCGTCCCACGGCACCAGACGGCGTGATCGTGTCGCGCGCGCTGGCCGGCGACGAGGGGGAGCGAGGCTGGGGGCTGTATCTCGCGGACGGCAAGCTCCTGTTCAATATGTCCAACCGCTGGCTGGACGACGGCGTGCGGGTCGAAGCCCAGGAGGTGTTGCCGCTCGACGAATGGCGGCACGTGCTCGTGACCTACGACGGCAAGAAGATACCGGCCAGCTTCCGGGTGTATGTCGACGGCCGGTCGTTGCCGCTCGTGGCCCAGATCGACGGCATCAACAACCCCATCAGGACGCGTGAGCCGCTACGGATCGGGGCCAGCGGGCCGCCGCCGGAGAACTCGGGTGCTGCCGATCTGCGCCCGCGGTTTCAAGGGGACATCGACGATGTCCGCATCTATACGACCGTGCTGACCCCGGCCCAGGCCGCGGTGGCAGCCACCGATGAGTCGCTGAGCGAGATTGCGCGCATCACCCCCGCCAACCGCACGGCCGGCCAGACCGAGAAGCTCCGCCTCGCGTTTCTCGACCAGTACGCGCCGACCTCGGTCAAGGAGGCTCGTCACCTCGTCGTCGACCTCGAGCGCCGGCGCGCCGCGCTCTGGGACAGCTTTCCGACCGTGATGGTGATGGACGAATTGAACCCGCCGCGCGAGACGTTCCGGCTGATTCGCGGGGCCTACGATGTACCCGGGGAGCCGGTCAGTCCCGGCGTCCCGGCCGTGTTGCCGCCCCTGGCCGAGGGGCAACCAGCCAACCGCCTGACGTTCGCGCGATGGTTGGTCGAGCCGGACCATCCGTTGACGGCGCGGGTCACGGTGAACCGCTTCTGGCAGCGGTACTTCGGCACGGGTCTGGTGAAGACGGCCGAGAATTTCGGGCTGCAAGGCGATTTTCCGAGCCATCCCGAGCTCCTGGACTGGCTGGCGACGAGCTTCGTCGATTCCGGCTGGGACGTGAAGGCGATGCAGCGCGCGATCGTGACCAGCGCGACGTATCGGCAAGACTCCACGATTGCGCCAGACGCGCTGGTGCAGGATCCTGAGAACCGGCTCCTGGCGCGTGGCCCACGCCAGCGTCTGCCGGCCCAGGTGATCCGTGACCAGGCGCTCTCGATCGCCGGTCTGCTCGTCGACGAGATCGGTGGCCCGTCGGTCAAGCCGTATCAGCCTGAGGGGCTGTGGGACCAGGCGAGCCAGCAATACCAGCAGGCCGAGGGCGACGACCTGTATCGCCGCAGCCTCTACACGTTCTGGAAGCGCACGCTGGGGCCGCCGGCGATGCTGACGTTCGATTCCTCGACACGCGAGACGTGCATCGTGCGTCCGAGCCGGACCAACACGCCGCTCCAGGCGCTCAACCTGATGAACGACGTCACCTATGTCGAAGCGGCGCGCCGGTTGGCGGAACGGATGATGACCGAGGGCGGCACGACACCGGATGAACGTATCGCCTATGCCTACCGTCTGGCGACGGCGCACCGACCGCAGCGAGAGGCACAGGCGCTGCTGATCGAGGGCCACGGCCATCATCTGGACCGTTTCCAGGACGATCGGTCCGCGGCGCTGCAACTCGTCAACATGGGCGAATCCCCGCGTGACGAGACCCTGGACATCGCCGAGCTGGCGTCGTACACCATGGTCGCCAACCTGATCTTGAACCTCGACCGGACCATTACGAAGGACTGACCGATGGACCAAAAGATGGACCAGAAGACGGACCTGACGCCCGATCCCTTGCTGCCGTTCACGCGCCGGCGTTTTCTCGAGTTGTCGAGCACCGGGGTCGGCGCGGCCGCCCTCGCGACGCTCTGGAACGGGGACCTGCTCGCCCAAGCGCCCACCGCCGGGGCTGCGGCGACCGGCGCGCTGCCGGGCTTGCCCCACTTCGCGCCCAAAGCGAAACGAGTTATCTATCTGTTCCAGGCGGGCGCGCCATCGCAGCACGAGCTCTGGGACTACAAACCGAAGCTCGCGGGGCTGCGCGGCACCGAGCTGCCGCCATCGGTCCGCGGAGACGCGCGCCTCACCGGCATGACCGCCACGCAGGAGAGTTTTCCTGTCATCCCGTCCTATTACTCCTTTGCCCAGCATGGCCAGTCGGGGGCCTGGATCAGCGAGCTGATGCCGTACACCGCCACGGTGGCGGACGAGCTGTGCTTCATCAAGACGATGCACACCGAGGCGATCAACCACGACCCCGGCGTGACGTTCCTTCAGACGGGCGCCCAGCTGGCGGGCCGACCCAGCATCGGCGCCTGGCTGTCGTACGGGCTCGGGAGCATGAACGACGATCTGCCGACGTTTGTCGCCATGGTGTCGAACCGGGGCGGGAACCCGGTCTACGACCGCCTCTGGGGCAGTGGGTTTCTGCCCAGCGAGTACCAGGGCGTGAAGTTCCTGTCAACCGGCGATCCGGTGCTGTATCTGTCGGACCCGCCGGGCGTGACGCGCAGCGCGCGGCGCCGGTTTCTCGACGACCTGGGCGCCCTCAATAAACTGGATTACGAGGCCGGCGGCGACCCCGAGACGAACACCCGCATCTCGCAATACGAGATGGCCTATCGCATGCAGGCCTCGGTGCCGGAGTTGACCGATCTGTCCGATGAGCCGGACAGCGTCTTCGAACGCTACGGACCCGACTCCCGCACGCCGGGTACCTTTGCCGCCAACTGCCTGTTGGCCCGACGTCTCGCGGAACGCGACGTGCGTTTCATCGAGGTGTTCCACCGGGGGTGGGACATGCACACGCAGCTGCCGCGACGCATCAAGACCCAGGCCAAGGATGTCGACCAGCCGCAAGCGGCGCTGATCCACGAGTTGAAGGAACGCGGGATGCTGGACGAGACGCTGGTCGTCTGGGGCGGCGAGTTCGGACGCACCGTGTTCTGCCAGGGCCGGCTCACCGAAGAGACCTACGGGCGCGACCACCATCCGAAGTGCTTTACGATCTGGATGGCGGGTGGCGGGGTCAAACCGGGCCTCACCTACGGCGAAAGCGACGACTTCGGCTTCAACATCACCAAGAACCCGGTGCACATCCATGACCTGCACGCGACCATGCTGCACCTGCTCGGGGTCGACCACACCAAGTTGACATTCCCGTTTCAGGGCCGCAACTTTCGCCTCACGGACGTCCATGGCAACGTCGTGAACGACATTCTCACCTAACGCACTGGTCAGTCCCGCGACCTGCGCCACGGGCTGACGAGGGTCAGGGGTATGCCAGCGCCCAGGAGGGCCTGGAAGCGCGGGTGGAGCGGAAGCGGCCGGCCCAGCTTACGTACCAGCGACCTCATACTTCGTGAACGCCGAGCCCGCATCGCTGAGCGAGGCCGGTCCCTCGGCCACGAAGACGTTGCCGTCCGCGTCCACTCCCACACCCTCGCCCGTCACGCCATGGTTCGGCCGGCTGTCGGACTCCCACGGCGGAATGAAGCCCACGAGCACGTCCCGATCGACCGGTCCGATACGCACGCCGTTCATCCAGTTGATGTGCCGGAGCCGGTTGGACTCGGAGTCGATGGCATACACCATCTCGTCTTCGGTGATGAAGAGGTCGCTGATACGCCCGTACTGATACCGCGACTCCAGGTAGTTGCCCGCTTGGTCGAAGATCTCGAGGCGGTGGTTACCACGGTCCGCGACCCAGAGCCGGCCCTGGGCATCGAACTCCAGGGCGTGTGGCGTGCGGAACTGCCCGTGATCCGTGCCGATCTCGCCCCACTCCATCATGTATTCGCCGTCGGGGGAGTACTTGACGATGCGGCCGGTCAGGCCCGCCGCGCGAGCCTCGTCCATCTGTGCGTCTGTCGTCAGGTTCTGTCCGGCGTGGCCGTCTGCGATGAAGATGCTCCCGTCGGGCGCGACGATCACGTCGATGGGCTGGTTGAGGTGATCCGGCCCGTTCCCGGGCTGGCCGGCGGTACCGAGACTCAGGAGCAACTCGCCGGTCGGGCTGAACTTGTGGACCTGGTGACCTTTGGTGCCCTCGTCATTGACGGCGAAGTCCGTCACCCAGACGTTGCCCTCGTCGTCCGCGTAAATGCCGTGGGGCGTCACGAAGGTACCGGCGCCGAAGTTGGCGAGGATCTCCCCGGTGTTACGGTCGAACTTGAAGATCGGGTCCACGGGGTTGTTGTCGCAGTTGACCCCGGGTCCACCGGCTGAGCCGGATCCGCACCGCTCGTAACCCCAGACATGGCCGTCCGTGGGGTCGATGTCGAGGCCGGCGGTGGAGCCCCACTCCCGTCCTTCCGGCAGTGTCGCCCAGTTCCCGATTCGTGTCGGGTTCGGGTTCGGGAGTCCCTCACCCGTGACCGGGTTGACTGCCGCGACCGGGTCAGCCTCCGCGGTAGGCATCGGGGCCGGTGGCTCGGACTCCGCAGCGCACGCCGCGAGTATCGTGGCGCTAACGAGCACGGACATCAGGGGTCGTAGCGATGACATAACTCTCTCCTAAGGACACTGACCACACCAAAGTTACCATCTGGGCCGCCGCGGCATCCCGGCCGACGGCGTTGCGCTACGGCGCGCCAAGGCACTCGCCGATTCTGTCGCCGCCAATCTGCGTGAACTCGCACGATGCTTGTCTCTCGTCCGAGTACTGGTTCACCCGGATCGCGGTGATGCTGACCATGTAGCGCTCGTCCGCTTTCGCGTCGGGCACCATGACGAGGACCGAACCGATCCGCACCTGGCCGTACGAACCGACATATTCGTTGCTTTCTTCGGTCGCGATCGTGATCTCGTAGTCCTCTCCGACTTCGGGATCCTGCGCCGCGGCCGGCACGGCCAGCATCAACATCGCGATGGCTGTGAACAAGAACCTGCGCATAGCTACCTCCCGAGACGTTGGCCTGAGGGGCCCGCCTCTAGTGGGCCTCTGTCTTCTTGAAGACAAAGACGTGTTGGCTCGGAATGATGTCGATGACGGCGTCTCGCCTGAACCCCAATGCGGACAGCGCCTGCATGATCTCGGTTTCGGTCATCTCGTGGAGCGGGGCGACCCGCGAGTCGGGATTCTCGGCCTTGTACTCGACGACCAACATCTGCGCGTCGGGCTTCATCGCGCGTCGGATGTGACCCAGCATCTCCACCGGATGCGAAAACTCGTGGAACGCAATGACCATCAGAACATGGTCG
>Ga0310122_10002557_pt1 | contig 11577 bp, 4 predicted proteins | sample CB6_Bottom_1051__FD_203503 | JGI IMG/M metagenome (GOLD analysis project Ga0310122, IMG submission 203503) | Marine microbial communities from Western Arctic Ocean, Canada - CB6_Bottom_1051 | ecosystem: Environmental > Aquatic > Marine > Oceanic | place: Canada: Western Arctic Ocean | collected...
TCGTCGACATGACGTTCGCCTGCATCGGCGCCGTCGATGCGCTGCACAACACGCTCGACTGGGTCGCTCGCGGCGGTCCTGAAGAGAACCGCCTCGGCATCGTCGTGTTCAGTGACAACGCCAAATACGATCTCGAGTCGAGCGGCGAGTACACCCAGGGCGCCGGCGGCGGCGCGCTGCTGATCAGGCACGACCCGCGCCTGCTGGCGATTCCAGACCGCTGGGGCGTCTCGACTACTCCGGTCCACGATTTCTTCAAACCGCGGCGCGAGGTCTCCCTCCGTTCCATCATCACGCACGTGATGACGCTGGCAAAGGAGACTGGCGCGAATCTGAAGGAGGGGCTGACGGAGAGGATGATCAAGCATCTGCCGGAGTCGACGGTCAGGCGGTTGGGCATCTTCGCGCACGGCGAGGACAAGGTGCAAGTTCATCGCGACGAGCCTGTATTCGATGGCCAGTTCAGCAACCGCTGCTATCAGAAGGCGGTCCGAGAAGCGTTCCTGGATTTCGCCGGCAAGGCGGAGAAGGACGGACGTTACAAACTCGGAGAGGATGAGATCCTGACCGAGCAATGGCAGCGTATCATCATGCATCTGCCATACGCCTTCCAAGCAAAGCGGATGTTCCCCGACGTGTTCCGGCACGAGCGGATGAACTCAGAAGAATGGAAACTGATCGAAGAGACTCTCGGCCTGCTGCCGATACGCGAAGACTTCGACGACACGCCGGAGGGCGAAGACGAGTTCGAGAAGTCCTCTGACGCTTACCGGCGCTCGATATCGAAGACCGACGCCTACCAGACATTCCACCAGAGCAGGATCGAGAAGGGCCAGCGCGCCAGCAGCCTGATCGGTAACCAGTACACCGGTTCGATCTTCCTCGCGATGATGTCGACCTTCGAGTCGGACTACGAGGAGAACGGCCTGATGGGCGGCGAGCAGTTCGGCCTGTGCGGCTACGGCAGCGGTGCCAAGGCGAAGGTGTTCGAGGGCGTCGTCTCGGCCCGCTGGCGCGAGGTCGTCAGCACCTGGAACCTGTTCGAGCGACTGGCTGGCCGGCTGGCCATCGACCAGGTCACCTACGAAGAGTTGCACAAGGGAACTCACGACGGCTCGGTCATCGAACCGAAGGGCGAGTTCGCGCTGGTCGGTGTGGTCGAGGAAGAAGGTGTCATGGAAGGCGCCCGCTCCTACCTCTGGATAGAATGAGCATCACCTCATCACCGAGTTCCAAGCCCTGATGGCGACTCGCCGCTCCACGAGTCGATGTTTTCGATCTCTGGCTGACGGCCACGCTTCCGGCGTCAGGTGCGGCCGCTGGCGCGGATCCGATCGGCGAAGCGCTGCCAGTCGGCGTCGGTCGGCGTCTCCGCTTCGAGCCGCCAGCGCCAGTTGCCAGCCTCGGTGCCCGGCCGGTTCATCCGCGCCTCGCTGCCGAGCCCTGCGATATCCTGCACCGGGATGATGGCGAGATGGGCCGGCGAAGCGAGCGCCAGCCGGATGAGGGTGTCTGTCGGCGAGCCATCTGACTCCGACCCCCCTGACTCCAGAACCGGCCCGCTCGGAGCTGCTGCGAAGCGCTCTACGCGTCGGCGGCGCTCGGCTGGTGACGCGTCCCACCAGCCAGCCGTCGTATCGTTGTCGTGCGTCCCGGTGTACGCTACCTGATCGATGCCGATGTTGGCCGGATGATTCGGATTGGCAGGATCGGGCATTCCGTCAGAATCCCCGTCGATGCTGGCATCATCGAAGCCGAACTGGAGCACCGCCATGCCGGGTATCCCGTACCGACGTCGCATCTCCACCACAGAATCTGGGATGATGCCTAGATCCTCCGCCACCAACCCTCCTCTTGGTGAGACCTCGAGAATCGCCTCGAGGAACTCATCACCAGGCCCCTTCACCCATTCGCCATGCTCCGCAGTGGTGTGATGGGCGGGGATCGCCCATGCCGAGTCGATGGCTCTGAAGTGGTCTATTCGAATGATGTCGAACATCTGAAACATCCGTTCCATCCGGCCTTTCCACCAAAAGAAGCCGTTCGCGCGGTGTGAGTCCCAGTCGTAGTGCACTGTGCCCCAGCGCTGACCCTCCTGCGAGAAGTAGTCAGGAGGAACTCCGGCCACCACGGCAGGAGCGCCGCTCTCTTCAAGCCGAAACAAATCACGGTTAGCCCATACGTCTGATGAGTCGTGGGCGACGAAGAAAGGGAGGTCACCGAAGAGCCTCACGCCACAGTCCATCGCCTTGCGGCGGAACTCACCCCAGTCAATGTTGAAGATGAACTGGCACCTCATTCGGATATTCATCGCTCCACTGAGATCGTCTTTGATTTGTGCAATCGCCTCTGGGTCTCTGTCTCTTATTTCCGCCGGCCACTCAGTCCACGGAAGCCCATCAAAGTCCTCTTTCAATACGGCGTAGAGTGCCCAGTCCTCAAGCCAATGAAGGTTCTGCTCGGTCCAGTTCTCGAACTCCTCCAAGTCCAAACTGTAGTCGGTCCCAGGAACGCTGAGTCCTGTCCATCCGGCAAAGGCTGAGCTCGAGGCGTAAGGGGAGCCATGCTCGTCGGGAGGAGTTACCGGCAACATCTGCCAAACCGAACAACCAACATCTCTGAGCAGTTCGCAGAATCGATTGGCATCCCCTCCCAGCGTTCCCGTGGGTAGGGAGGTGAGGTGGCAGAGTACGCCGGCTCGCCGCATGCACGGCCTACGGCCGTGACTCCCATAATGCTTTGATGCCACTTGAGTTCGGGCAAATGATGCTTCGGACCTCGATCGTGGTGATCGCGCTGATTCTGCTACCGGCTTGTTTGGGTGTCGTCCTCGCCGCTACACCTGACGACATCAACATTGATGGTGACCTGTCCGAATGGGACTCTGACACCCTGATGGGCATCGATTCCAACTCGTCGATAGCTTTCAGAATGACTTGGAATGAAAGTCACCTGTTTCTTGCATGGGAAGGAACTGATTGGGCAAGCACGAGTGAGGGGGCTGACCTGTTCGTATACCTGAACACAACAGATGGTGGCAGTCCTCTGTCGAAAGAGTGGCATCTGTCACAGACTCTACCGTTTTCTGCGGACTTCGCTTTCGTGCTTGAGGATTTATCGTATTCCTCCTTGCAAACATATGATGGCTCTGGCTGGGTTGCAGCGGACCAGACTGGCGTCGAAGCATTTGCCGGCTGGTCTGATAATCAAAATACTGAGATTTCCATACCTTGGGCTAACATTGGCTCCCCCACGAGCCTAGCAGTCATTGCGTGGGCGCAGTGGCAGGACGAGGGCAATGTTTGGACATCATTCCCATCTGAAAATCCGGCTACCAGTAATGGTGCTGAGACCTTCACGCACGCCTATGTGATTACGGACCGAACTGTTTCACAAACGCCTGGATCACTGCCAGTCGTCGATTTTTCTGGAACCGTGAACAAGTTGGACGATGCCTTGAATCTGGCAATCGTCTTTCATCAGCATCAACCGTACTACAAGAACAAGTTGACCGGCATCTACGAGATGCCCTGGGTCCGCGTCCACGCGATGACCGAGTATGTCGATTCCCCCGGCATCCTCGGGCAGAACCCGGGCACCAAGGTGACCTACAATCTGGTGCCGTCATTCATCGAACAACTGGTAGATTACCACCGAAACGAGACACCCGATGTTCACACCGACTTCGCCCGCCGGACCTGGCCCGCCGACGCCAATGGCACGGTGATCGACTACCCGAATGCGACCGACCTGGAATTGCACACGATGCAGTTCCAGTCGTTCTGGAACAGCGGCTGGATCTACAACGTCAGCGCCGCTGACCCCGATCTCGGCTGGCTCTATCCATCGTCGTCCCGCTACGCCGAGATCCACGGCATGACCCGTCACAACCTGAAGCCGGCGACCATCATGGATGATACGCTGCTGTCGCCGCAGGACCTGCTCGACCTGCAGGTTCTCTGGTACCTCTACCAGTTCTCGCCAGACTACGTGCTCGGTGAGTACGCGGCGTTGGAGGATTCTGTTGCGGCCGGTCGGCCGGCCCACGCGGATGCGACGCTACAGTCCCTGTTCGAGAAGAACGGTGGCTACACGCCAGCCGATCTCGCGTACGTGATACAGGCGCAGCTCGACGGCATGGCGAACGTGCTGCCGATGTACTCGGCGCTGGCCGAGCGCGGTCAGATCGAACTGACGACGACGCCGTACTACCATCCGATCATGCCGCTGCTGATGCAAGATGGTTGGCGGATGGAGGATGGCATCCTGGTCGACAAGGAGTCGTGGCCGGACGATGTCGAAACTCAACTGAGCCGCGGCATGGACCTGTTCGAAAATGAGTTGGGATTCCGGCCGACCGGCCTGTGGCCGAGCGAGCAGTCGGTATCACCTGGAATGGTCCAGCCGGTCTCCGAGGTCGGTGTGCAGTGGATGGTCACCGACGAGGTGATCCTTGGCGATTCGACCCGTGTCGGGGGTGGCGATATCGACATCGAGAACGCGGCCGATCTCGCGACTCCGTGGCTGGTCACCGGCCGGCCGGCCGAGAGCGGTGGTGACGCCAACGCGACGCCGGGCGAGGTCGCGGTGATCTTCCGCGACCGCGTCATCTCGGACCGCATCGCCTTCCAGTACGGCTCGATGACGCCGCAGGCCGCCGTCTCCGATTTCATCGCCCACATCGACGGCATCCGGCAGGAACTGCTCGACGCCGGCCTCGACCCGTCGAAGCACATGCTCACCGTCGCCCTCGACGGTGAGAACTGGATGTTCATGTCCGAGTTCCAGCACAGCGACAACGGTCGCCCGTTCATGCAGGAGTGGTATTCGCGTCTGGCGTCGCATCCGACCATCGTCACCACGACGCCGTCGGAGTTCCTCGCCAACAACACCGATCTGCCCCGAATCGATGAGATCAGCACCGGCTCGTGGATCGACGGAACCCTGCGAACATGGGCCGGTGAGGAGGAGGAGAGTCTCGGGTGGCAGCGGTTGGTGGAGGCGAGACGGGCACTGGTCGATTTCGAAATGGAGAATCCGGGACACGCGGGACTGGAGACGGCTTGGGAGTCGCTGTACATAGCGCAGGGAAGCGATTGGTACTGGTGGTACGGACTCGATCAGGACAGCGGCTACGACGAACTCTGGGACACCCTGTTCAAGGTCCACCTCTCCAACATCTACCGCCCCCTCGGCCTCGACCTTCCCCCCTACCTCCAGGACCTCTGGACGAATCCGGCTGTTCCCGACGCGCCCTATGGCGGCACCATCGAGCCGATGATCGACGGCATCGCGCTGCCCGGCGAGTGGGACGGCGCGGCTCGCTACGACGCGGCTGGTGTGGATGGCGGCGGTATGGACATCGAGTCGTTCCACCTCGGCTATGACTCATCGAACATCTATATACGGGTCGACCTCGCCACAAACGGCAGCGATTGGCAGCTGCTCGACCTCGGATATATGCCCGATCTTGCGATCTACTTCATGCAGCCGAACGCGGTCAACTTCAACGAGGTCGAGACCAACTTCAGGACCTATTACGGCAACCGGATCCTCGGCTTCCCGGCCAAGAAGATGGTCGCCTTCGACTTCGACCAGATGCTCGGCGACGACGGCCGAGCGAAATGGAACCTGTTCGATGCGCAGGGCAAGGTCGGTGACGTCGAGGGCTGGGCCCTGACCGGCATCAGCGGTCTCGGCGGCTGCGCAGCACAGGACGTCTACGAATTCAGGATCCCGTGGTCAGACCTCGGCCTGTCGCCGCGCGCCAGCACCCGCGTCAAGGTGGTGACCGCCGAGGCGAACTCGCTGTCGTACGGTGATGGGATCGATGCCGAGATGGCACCGCCGGCGCCGGCCGAGATGGTGATGCCGGACCTCGAGCAGTGGGTGACGCTGCTAGACATCGACGATGCGGCCGGCGATGAGAACGGCGATGGGAACTACACCTATCCGCTGGCGGCAGACTTCGCGCCGGGCGAAGGACTGTGGGACGTCACCCATCTGAAGATCAGCCAGAGCGCCTGGAACGCGAGATTCGAGATCACCATGGCGGAGATGACCGACATATGGGGCATGAGGAACGGCTTCAGCCATCAGATAGTCCAGATCTACGTCGATCAGGGGAACACCAGCCACGGCAGGACCGAGATGCTGGAGGGGGCCAACGCCGAGGTGCATCCTGACTGGGCGTGGGAGGTCGCAGTCTCGGCGACCGGCGAGCCGGGCGCTGTCAAGGCGGTCGACGCGTCGACCGGCGGCACCAGTGCCAAGGGCATCGAGGTCGACGCCGATCTGGCAACGAAGACTATCACCATCACCGTCTCGAAGTCGGTGATAGGCTCCAGTATCCTGAACTATGGATTCGTCATCGTCGTCGGCTCGCAGGACGGGTTCGGTCCTGGCAAGTGGCGTGACGTCGATTCGGTGGCCAAGACCTGGCGGCTCGGCGGCGGCGCCGAACCGGCCACCGACGACGGCATCGACTACGACCCGAACATCCTCGATCTGATCCTCGACGCGACCGATGCGAACGGCAGCGCCGCCGCGCAGGCGGCGATGCTCTCCGACTACGATGTCGACGCGCACCGATACGCGCAGTTGACCGGCCTCCATATCCCCGAGGTGGCGCAGCAGATCTACGGTGCCAAGGTCGCGGGTGTGACCGCGACCGGCGCCATCCTAGAATGGTCGACGACGCAGCCAGAGGCGGCCTCGGTCTCCTGCTCTCAGCCGGTGGGTGGTCAAGCGAGTTCCTTCGCCGAGACCGACACAGACCCAGACGCCGCGACATCACTGACCCACACCATCATGCTCTCAGGACTGCTGAAGAACACCTCGTACGATTGCTATATATCGTTAGCAGACGCCACCTCGATGCTTTCATTCAACACCAGCGACGAGGTCGATGAGATGCCGCCGGACATCCTCCAGGTGCAGGCGGAAGCGCTCGAGGACGGCAGGGTCAGGGTGACCTGGTACACCTCTGAAGAGGCAGCAGAGAATGTCTCCATCCAACCCGAAGACCCGCTCGCGCCCGGTCAGCCCGACCCGTCCTCCGACGCGGCGAACACGACCTGGCTCGACGGCGACAGGGTGGCGCTGAGCAAGAATCACGACTTGACCAGCGCCATCCCGTTGGCCAACGGGGTCTGGCTGGTAACCGTTCGAGCGACTGATGCGTCTGGCAATGTGAACTTGATGACCACCAATGTGACCGTCTCCGTCGAAGGCGCTGACCCGGAACCAGACGGTGGTGAGAACGGCACCGGTGAAGCCGGTGAGGGCTCTGGCGGCACGGACCCGTGCAACCCCGACACCGACGCTGGCAACGCAGGCTGCGCCGATGACGAAGGCGCTGCCGGCATGCTCGCCATGCTGAGCGATCCCCTCGTCATCATCTCGCTGCTCGCCGTCGCCGTCGCGACCGTGACCGCGCTGATCCGCGCCAGCCGCAACGAGTTGGATCTACACGACCCACCCGACTCCGAAACATCAGGTTCCTCCACCGAAGAGGCGGGTCCTCGGGCCGAGGATTGATGCGCCAGCAGGTCTGTCAGCCCCTGATGCGCAAATCACTGACACCATGACCTGCCTGACCGGGCCAGGCGGGGTTCATCCCCTCGGCAGGAGGGGTAGGTTATCTGACTCCAGCGGCACAACGGCCGCAGGAACCCTGCCGCAGATGGTGCACGCAGATCGAACGCTGGCAGCCACGGCATCGCTGGGTCGCAACCCGGCCGCACTCCTCACAGCGTCGCATCTCACGCGTCGAGGCAGGCGTGTCGGCTTGAACCTCTCTGTCAGACACCCCGAATTTCGCTGCTTTCGCTTGACATCGTTCTCCGATTCTCTGCCATCGACTGCGACATGCGGGGTCGGCGGTGCCGGCGTGAGTCGGTGGTGTAGGTCGAGTCTGCGGTGGAGCAGGGGTGAGTTGGGGGGGACGAGGCTGCAGTTGAGTCTGCGGTGGAATCAAGCGGCATCGGTTGATTCGATGGTGGCGCCGTAATAGATGTCGTGCGGAGGATTGCCATCTTCGTTGCGTGAGGTTATCTCGACCACCCGAGGACTCAGTTCCTTCAACATCCCATTCAACCTCCTGCCGTCCATCCCGAGTGCTGAACTCAGTTCGGCCGGCCAACCGGGCGGCCAGGCCTTCGGATAGGACTCGATGTCATGGCCGAGAATGGCGCCGGCCAGGACCCTCTGAAAGTGGCTGACCTCGACTCTGTCGCCGGCTTTCAACATCTGGTCGTAGATAGCTTCGACGATGTCGATCGTCTCGTTAGCCTCTGCAGCGTCGCTCCCCGATGCGGAGGTCGCGACGACAGCGATATCGGACTTATCAGACAATTCTCTGAACCGGCTCTCCAACTCCGACAGACGCTCCCTCAGACGATTGTGCATCGAGATGGTCACCGCATCATCGGCGGATTCCACTTCCTTCTTGGGCAGACCCGGCAGGATGAACTCCTCGTTGATGAACTCGTGACCGCGCAGCATCCTCGCCTCGATATCGTCCCAGTCCCGCTTATGCGCGGCCCGCTCCTCCCGCAACCTGTCGTGGGTGATCAGCCATGCGTTCCGCTTGACTCCGTAATCGACCCAGTAGATGTCCTCCTTCTTGCGGTCGATCAGTACGACCTTCCTCTCCGATATCAGACGGTTCAGGATATCGATGTCACCGACCAGGTCGCTGCCCTTCTTCGAGAGTTTGGCAGCCCATCTGAACGTCCCCTTGTTCAGGATGGCCGTGGTCGGCCAGCCCAGCGATTCGCAGTGCCGGATCGCCTTCTCCAACCTCTCAGGCAGGATCAGCAGGATCTTGTTTCCCTCGCTGTCCATCTTCGAATCGTGGACGATGTTCGCACCATCTATCACCACCTCCTCATAGCGGTTCGTCAATCATCCCACTTCCCTTTCATCAGTTCCTTCAGAAGCAGCGTCACAGCGAGCCCACCGGCGATGCCGGCGAGGCCGCCGAGCAGTGCCGTGGCGAACACATCGTCGGCGTCCGTTCGCATCGATTCCCGCTTCAGGCGCTGCAGTTGGTAGGCGATCGCCTGACGCGACATGCCGACCTCATCGGCAATCTCCTGCTGCGACCAGCCGAGGGCTCGGAACTTGACGATACGGGCGATCTGCTCCGGCGTTGCCATGCGTTGATGTACGAGCGCATCGTCATGAATGTTGTCATAATGCCAAATCTATGGTCATCCTGCCACATTAGTCGAATATCGCCCTCCACCTATGGCTCCCTCTCTCTCCAGCCACCAGAGACGGTCGAGCAGGCGCGGCCGATGTCCGAGGGATGGCGTCTCAGCCAGTCAGGACGGGTGCAGTCCGGCTACGCGCTCCGCCTTGGCGACGCTCATCCGGACCGCCATCACCGTGTCCGGAGTCACCGATATCGAGGTGATGCCGCATTCCACGAGGAACGCCGGGAAGTCCTCCGGATGGTCCGACGGCGCCTGGCCGCAGATGCCTATCTCCAAACCAGCGGCGGTGAACTTCTCGACCGCCTGTCTGATCATCGACTCGACCGCCGGCGAGCGCGCGTCGACCGGATGCTGGTAGCCTTCCAGGTCATCCCTGGACACCGCGTAGACGGTCTGGACCAGATCGTTCGAGCCTATCGAGCCGCCTTGCAGATCCATCATCTCGATGAAGCGGTCCGCGTCGATGATGTTCGACGGCAACTCGACCATGACGAACAGAGGCACGCCGTTCGCCGGCCCGATGTCGTTCGCCGTCAACAGCTCCTTGACCTGCTCGCCCTCCTCGGGCGTGCGGCAGAACGGCACCATCAACTGCAGGTTGTCCAATCCGAAATCGTGGACCACAGACGCCATCGCCCGCATCTCCATTTCGAAGGCCGGCAGGAACTTCGGATCGAGATAGCGCGACGCGCCGCGCCACGCTATCATCGGATTCTCCTCGGTCGGCTCGAACAGCCGGCCACCGAGCAGTTCACGGTACTCGTTTGACTTGAGGTCGGACAGGCGGACCAGCACCGGCCGCGGATGGAATGCGGCGCAGATCAGGCCGACGCCTTCGCGTAACTTGTCGATGAAAAGGTAGCGGACGTCGTCGTACAAGGCGCCACGACGACCAACCTCCTCGACGACCGCGAGGATCGCCGCATCATCCTCGCTCTCAAGCCTCGACGCGTACGGCGCCAACTCTTCCGCCATTTCGCCGTACTCCAGATAGCGCTGCAGGGCGGCGTGGTGGATGAACGCCAGCGGGTGGATTTTGACCTCGGATGAGAGCACGAACTCGATGCGGGCCAAGCCGACGCCGTCTACGGGCAACTGCGAATCGGACAGCGACTTCGTCGGGAATCCGACGTTCAACTTGATCTTCGTTCGCAACTCGACGTCGTCGACCTCTATCTCTTCGATCTCGTACGGTTGAATCCCGGAATAGACGTATCCAGTATCCCCTTCAGCGCACGATCCGGTGACCGGTGAGAGGTTGGGGAGGTTCATCGCATCCGCACATCCGACGATAGCCGGAATTCCGAATTCGCGAGCGATTATCGCCGCGTGAGACGTCCTGCCTCCCTTGCGCGTGACTATCAGCGACGCCTGCTTCATCAGCGGTTCCCAGTCCGGAGTCGTCATCTCCGTCACCAGCACGTCGCCGCCCTCGAAGACGCCTTCCTCGTGCGGGATCTCCTCCTCACGGACGCCTTGCGCCAACCGCTTCCTGATGGCCCTCTTGCGCTCCAGCACCTCTTCGTAGGACTGGTAGATCCGGACTATTCCAGCACCTATCCGGGTGCCGACCGCCTGCCCCTCCGCCAGCACCCCACCGGTTTTCTTCAGACGCTGCCTCAACGCCGGCTTCATCACGTATCGCAGCATCTTCGCGCCCGTGGCGAGCGCGTGCACGGTCTCCGGCCGTGCCTGTACGATGAACAACTGGTCGGTGATTCCGTCCTTGGCCCACTCGATGTCCATCGGTCGGCCGTAGTGCTGCTCGATGGCGAGCGCCATCTCGGCCAGTTCGCGACACTCCTCGTGGTTCAGCGACCAGGCGCGGCGCTCTTCGAGCGGCACCTCGCAGACCTCGACGTCGTACACCTCGTCGGTCGCGTACCTCATCCGGCGATCCTTGCCGCCGAGAACCCGGTGCACGATGGCGAAGCTGCCGCGGCGGAGTCCCTCCTTCCAGACCGTGAAGGTGTCCGGCGTGACGCTGCCCTGGACGATGAGTTCGCCGAGGCCGTAGGAGGAGGTGATGTGGATGACGCCGGGGTGACCGGAATCAGGGTCGATGGTGAACATCACGCCGGAGGATGCGAGGTCGGCGCGGACCATCTTCATGACGACGACCGACAGGTCGGAGTCGAGCGGCGCCATGCCGCGGTCTAACTGGTAGCCGATGGCGCGTTCGGTGAACAGGCTGGCACAACAGCGACGCCAGTGGCTGATGACCGAGCGCTCGCCGCTGATGTTCAGGAACGATTCGTACTGGCCGGCGAACGACGCCTCGACGGAGTCCTCGGTCGTCGCCGAGGAGCGGACCGCGACATCGGTGCCGGCCCCGTACTCGTCACACAGCGTCCCG
>Ga0310122_10002558_pt1 | contig 11575 bp, 7 predicted proteins | sample CB6_Bottom_1051__FD_203503 | JGI IMG/M metagenome (GOLD analysis project Ga0310122, IMG submission 203503) | Marine microbial communities from Western Arctic Ocean, Canada - CB6_Bottom_1051 | ecosystem: Environmental > Aquatic > Marine > Oceanic | place: Canada: Western Arctic Ocean | collected...
CGGTTCAGTTAGCCTGTGCGACTGCGCTATAGGGTGACTGCCGGCAGGCGGAGGGCGACATGCAGGTTCCATCTTTCAACACGATCGAGATCTCAGTGGCGGGCAACAGGGGCACGCTCGAGCTCGATCACCCCGACAGTCTCAACCCGCTGGGCCCCGAGGCCCTGGCCGAGCTTACCCGGGCTGCGGATTTCCTGGCCGCTTGCTCCGAGCTGAAGGTCGTCGTTGTTTCGGGCAGGGGGCGGGCGTTTTCTGCCGGCGCCGACGTGACGGCCTTTGCCGGCGGCGGGGGAGACAGTCCAACTGACCCCAGGGCGATGGCCGATCTCGGCCGCTTGATGGCCGACGCCGTCGAGCGCATTCCGGCGGTGACAGTGGCCCGCATACAGGGACACTGCGTTGGCGGCGGCCTGGTGCTGGCGGCGGCCTGCGACCTGAGGGTGGCCGCCGACGACGTGCGTTTCGCGATACCCGAGATAGATCTCGGCATACCGCTTGCCTGGGGCGGTATCCCGAGGCTGGTGCGTGAGATCGGACCGGCGCTTACGAAAGAACTGGTGATGACCTGCCGACCGTTCACGGCCGAGGAGGCACGCGCCGCGGGCTTCATCAACCGCGTGGTCGAGCCGTCACGGCTCGAAGAGGAGACCGAGGCGTTGGCGGCCGAGCTGGCCGAAAAGCCGTCACTCGCGCTGCTGTCGACCAAGCGCCATGTAAACTCCGTCACCGAGCAGGCCTGGGGCACGGCCCGCAGCTGGGCCGACGCCGACGGCCTGCTGGCAGGCCTGCGCGACCCCGAGGGCCGCGAGTCGGCCCTGCGCTATCTCGAAGGCCTGGCCGCGCGTCGCCAAGGCTGACAGCTCCGTCGCGTCGCCACCGGCCCGGGTCAGAAGCCGAAGTCCCCGAGCAGCGGCCACGGGCAAGGCTCGGCGCCGGCCTGGGCCGGGTAGTAGTAACCGACCATGAAGCACATCTCGTCTTCTGACAGCACCCCGAAGTTGAGATCGCAATCACGGCATACGCCGTAGGTGGGGCCCAGGGGACAGTCGGCGTCGGTAAAGCAGACCCGGTCGTTAAGGAAGCCGCACTGGTCGGGCCCCGCGCTGTTTTCGCCGAAGATACGGCAGCGCCTGGTAACGTCGTTGAGAACACCGTTGTCCCACTCGCACTGGAACCACAGGCTGTCACCGGCTGGCAGGTGCAGCGGCGGGTCGGTCTTGAGCACCTCGGGGTGGTCCCAGTCGCTGGCGTAGTAGATCAGGCTGGAGAGGTCATTCCAGTCGCTCGGCTCGCTGTCCCAGATCTTCAGACCAATCCCGCGCCGGTGCTGGTGGGAGGTTATCGCAAACATGCACTGGCCATTGCCGCTGTTGTTCGTGTACTGCGCGACACCACCTATACCGGCTTCTCCGGGCGGTATGCTGAAAGTCGTTTCCCCGGGGAAGACCATATTGGCGGCGGCCGTGGTAGGCGTTGTCGATCCGTAGAAATTGACGTAGGTCTCGGGGTAAATGTCGACGTTGAAGTGGTTGACGTAGTGGGGATTCCAGCCGAACATCTGGCCCGCGCTGATCTTGAAAGAAGAGTTCTCCGGCATGGTCATGGTACTTTCGCTGTCCTGCGTGCCGATTCGGAAGATCTTGAACCCGAAGTTCTTGGTGCAGGCCAGGTCGTTGGGGTCAAAGGCGGTGGGCACGGCCGCCGGTACCGAAGGGCTCGCGTCGACGATGTCTTCCCATAACAGCACGTGGTGAGTGCCGGTGTTCGCGACTATCTCGACTCTTTCTATGTACCAGTCCTCGGTTACAGTTTCGGGTAGCTGTACCCACTGGCAGCCCTCGAACTCTTCGCCCGGCGCCAGCGTGTAATCCTCCGGCGATATGAAGTGCATCTGGAAGCCCTCGCCGGGCGCCGGTGGTGCAGGCGGGTCAACGGCGCTCCAGATATCCTCGGGTTCCCCGCAGGTGGCGCCGGCTATCCAGCCGTCGAAAGGTGCGCCGGCCTCGATCCAGGTCTTGAGCAGGTCGAGCTTGCCGGTGGAGTACAGGTCTGAACCCGGCGGCATTTTCTGTCCAAGGCAGGCGGCGGCCTGCCCGCCGGCCGTGCACAGGGCATCGAGCTCGCTGTTGGCGAGCAGCAGTTTTTCGTAGAGCAGGCTCTGGGAACTCGCCGTGCCCAGCCCGGAGTCGCCCGGAAGGATGCGGGCCATGCCCAGTGCGCCCGCGCCAGCGCTCGAGGCGGCCTCGGCGACCAGCTCGTCGTGCAAGGCTGCGGCGCCGATATCGTTGATGTCAAGGTTCAGTCCACCCGCCGCCGTCGCTCCGGTGTGACAAGCCGCCGCTGCAGCGCAGCCGGTCTTGAACACGATCTCGGCTATGTGTTCAAAGGTGCTCGCCGAGGGGCAGTCGTTGCAGCGCAACTTGAGCTTGTCCCTGTCCTTTATCGGCCGGTTTTTCGGCGGGGCGGGCTCGGTTGTGACCTTGAGCTTGATTCTCTTGCGGCCCCTCTTGACCGCAGGATCGACTACCAGTTGGGCCTGCTCGGCGGTACACTGCAGGCAGTTGCCGCCGCCGGCTCCCGGATTGGCGCAGGGTACGCCGGTAGCGCCCAGGAGCGCGTCGGCTTTTTCCTGCAGGGCGGCGGCAGCGGCGTCGTACTTCTTGTGGCCCGGGGGTTTGTTCTTGACCGTTACGCCGCCCACGGGGATGCCGGCGGGCGCGCACAAGGCCATGTCCTCGTCGTCGGCGAGGCAAAGGCCGACGTTGAAACTGCAAGAGCCGTTTACCAGGCCGTCGCTGTCGCAGGCGATGTCGCCGTCGGTGCAGGCGAGTTCTTTCCGCTTCCTGGGAGCCGCGGGGTAGTTCAGCTCAAGCCCGGTCTGGAAGCGACTCACGCAGTCGGTCTTGTAACTGCCCCCGCCGTCGATCAGGCCGTCCGCGCTCGGGTCGTCGTGGGCGAACGCACCACCGGGAAGTACAAGGCTCGCCGCTACCAGCAACAGGGCCGGGAAAAGCGGCAGCACGTAACTGCCAGGGGAAGACCAGCGACCCTGTATATCTCGAGCAGCCATGAATACACTCCCGGGCAGCCCAGGCCCGGACTGCAACCCCACGCCATTCAACCCCAGAACGCTCACCTGTTGCAAGCGAATTTGCGGGCCGTGGCCCCCCGACAGGGGGGACTGCCTATGCGCACGCGGGCCACGTCAGAAGCCGAAGCCTCCCAGCAGCGGCCACGGGCAGGGTTCCACGTCCGCCTGGGCTGGGTACACAAAGTTGGCTATGAAGCACATGTCGTCTTCCGACATCGGCCCGAAGTCCAGGTCGCAGTCGCGGCACACCCCCGTTGTCGTCGCGAGTGGACAGTCGGCGTCGGTGAAACACACGTAGCTGTTAAGCGGCAGGCAGCTTGATGGGTCGTTGGTCTCGCCCGGTTGCACGCAGCGGCGGGTAGTGTCGTTCAGTACACCGTTGTCCCACTCGCACTGGAACCACATGGTATCGCCAGCACCCAGGTGCAGGGGTGGGTCGGTTATCAGTACGTCGGGGTGGTCCCAGTCGGTGGAGTAGTAGATCTGGTCTGTAGTATCGCTCCAGCCAGTTGGCTCGCTGGTCCAGATTTTTATGCCGGTGCCGCGGCGGTGCTGGTGCGAACTTATGGCGAACATGCACAGTCCGGAGGCCCCGCCGTTGGTGTACGGGGTGACGTTGCTGGTGCCCACCTGGTCCGGGGGCACGTTGAACCCTGCGTTTCCAGGGAACGCCAGGCCCGCGATGGCCAGGGTAGGCGTCGTAGACCCATAGAAATTGACGTAGACCTCCGGGTATATATCGACGTTGTAGTGGTTGACGTAGTGCGGGTTGAAGCCGAACACCTGGCCCGGGACTATCCGGTAAGAGACGTTCTCCGGCAGGTTGAGTTCGCTGACTGGATCCTGCGTGCCGATGCGGAAATATTTCAGCGAGAAGTTTTTGGCACAGCCTGCATCCAGGGGATCAAACGCTGTCGGTGTCGCCGGCGGTCCGGAATCGGGGATGTCCTCGTACAGTAAGATGTGGTGGGTGCCATTGTTGGCGACGATTTCTATACGGTCGATGTACCAGTCTTCGGTGACAGACGCGGGTACTTCGATCCACTGGCAGCCCTGGAATTCGTTGCCCGGCCCCAGCGTAAACCCGGAAGGAGCCTCCATGTGCATCTGGAAGCCCTCGCCCGGGGCGGGCGGTGCGGGTGGGTCAACCGGGGCCCAGATGTCCTCGGGCTCCCCGCAGGTGGCGCCTGCCGGCCAACCGTCAAAGGGCGCGCCGGCCTCTATCCAGACCTTGAGCAGGTTGAGTTTGCCGGTGGAGTAGGTGTCTGACCCAGGGGGCATATTCACCCCGAGGCACAGGTCGGGTTCACCCCCGGTCGCACACAGGGCGTCGAGCTGGTTGTTGGTAAGAAATAGTTTTTCGTAGAGCAGGCTCTGTGAACTCACCGTACCCAGGCCGGGGTCACCCGGCATTATGCGGGCCATTCCCAGCACGGCGGCGCCCAGGCTTGTCGGCGCCTCGATGAGCAGCTCGTCGTGGAGCGCGGCGGCTCCGATCTCGTCTATATTAAGATTCATTCCGGCCGCAGCCGTGGGGCCGGTATGACACACGGGCGAGGCCGCGCAGCCGGTCTTGAAGACGATGTCGGCTATGTGTTCAAAGGCACTGGCCGCGGGACAGTCGTTGCACCTGAGCTTGAGCTTGTCTTTGTCCTTGATGGGCTTGTTCTTGGGTGGGGCAGGTTCGGTGATGACCTTTACCTTGATTCTCTTTTTTCCCTTCTTGACCAGGGTGTCCACTACTATCTCCGCCTGGTCGGCGGTGCACTGGGTGCAGTTGCCGCCGCCGGCGCCCGGGTTGGTACAGGGCACTCCGGTTGAGCCGAGCAACGCGTCGGCCACGCTCTGCAGTTGGGCCGCGTCGGCATCGTACTTGGGGTGGCCCGGGGGCTTGTTCTTTACCTCGACGCCACCCACGGGAATGCCGGCCGGCGTGCACAGGGGCATGTCCTCGTCGTCGGCCAGGCACAGCCCGACATTGAAACTGCACAAACCGTTTACCAGGCCATCGGTGTCACAGGCCAGGTCGCCGTCGGTGCACGCGAGGTGCTTGGATTTTTTTGGCGCGGCCGGGTAGTTGAGCTCCAGGCCGGTCTGGAAGCGGCTCACGCAGTCGGTCTTCGGGTTACCGCCGCCGTCTATCAGGCCGTCTTCGGAAGGGTCGGAGTGCGCGAGCGGGTTGGAAGGGAAAAGCAGCAAGGCAGCGGCAAACAGCAGCGCCGCCGCAGCCCGCGGGCCTACGATCGCATTAGTTGGCATGGAACTCCTCCGCGGTCCTCAGCCGCAACGGCAGGGGCGGCCGGACCAGTCACCATTCAACTTCACTTGGCAGGGGTAACGCAAGGGACTTTTTTATTTTCCCCGACGCCGGGCGGCGCGGGATTGCATGCGGCTGGGATGCTGCGTAGTTGTCGTCGGTAGGCTACGGCGCGGCCGGGCCGGCCAGGCTGGCCGGGAAAGACGGGGAAAGCAGGTGCCAGGGACTGATTTTAACGCACAACAGCTGCTCGACGAGGCGGCCGGGGACACCGGTCTCGAGGATTTCGGTGGGCCGTGGCCGGGTCGGCAGGCCGACGGCAGCCTGCGCGAGGCTCTCGAAGTGCTGTGCGAAACGTACAAGTCCAACCCCTTCACCGAGCGCGGTCGTCGGCGCAACCGCCGCCGCCTCGTACAACTGCTCTCCACCCGCTTGCGCGTGGAGAAGGCCTTCGTCGATCACCCCGAGATACTCGAGCAACCGTTGGCCGCGCCAATGGTACTGACCGGCTTGCCGAGGTCGGGTACCTCGGCCTTGTTCAACCTGCTGGCCTGCGATCCGTCGGCGCGAGCTTTGCTCCTGTGGGAGACGCAGTTCCCCGACCCCGCCGAGGGGCTGGCTCCGGGCGATCCTGACTCGGGCGAACACGACCCGCGTCGGCAGATGATAAAGGACTATTACGAGCAGGCACGGCAGAAGAACCCCGAGTTCACGAAGATCCACTTTGCCGATGCCGACACGCCCGAGGAGTGCGTGCTGCTGCACGCTTACTCGCTCAACGGCGTGCACCTGGGCGTGGAGCCCATGCTCGAGCCCTACGCGTCCTGGTACAGGCGACAGGACCTGCTGCCGATGTACCGATATTACCGTGCCCAGTTGCAACTGCTCCACTGGCAACGGCCTGGTGAGCGATGGTTACTCAAGGCGCCGGCGCATATGTGGGCCATCGACTCCCTGCTCGAGGTGTTCCCGGGTGCGAGCGTACTGTGGAGTCATCGCGACCCCCTGGCCTGCACGGCGTCTATATGCAGCATGACCGACGCCATCCCGGCGGGAACGCTGGAGTGGGACAAGGGCAAGCTCGGCCCCCTGGTGATGGACTTCTATGCCAGCTCACTGGAGCGCGGGCTCGCCGTTCGCGACAAGAGTCCGGGCGGCCGGTTTTACGACGTGGCCCATGATGATTTTGTCGCCGATCCAAAGCTGCTGGTCGAGGGTGCGTATAAACACTTCGGCCTTGAGCTGCGCCAACAGGCGGCCGACTCCATGCGGCAGCACACGGCGGCCAACCCCAGGGATCGCCATGGCAGCCACGATTACCGGTTGGAGGAGTGGGGGCTTTCGACAGGCGAGGTGCGCGAGCGTTTTGCTCCCTACACCGATCGCTTCGGTATAAGCTGCTGAGCTGTTGCGCGGTTTGACGGCAATGGCATAAGGAAAGATCGAACATGGACGATAGAGAAACGGCGCTTGCCAAGGTAGACAGCGGCCAGGCCTGGACCGAGTTCTGTCAACTGCTCGAGAAGGCCGGCGAGGTCATACTGCGTCCCGACCTTGCTCGCTCCACTTTCGACCGCGCCGAGGGCCTGCGCTACCTCAACCGCCTGCTCAGGGCCGGCTCGCAGACCTTCGCCGAGCAGACCGGGCCGAAATACCCCGCCTTCCGGGCCATGCCCGAGCTTGTGAAGATGGGCCTGGACAATCCGGACAACTACTATTTGGGCGCTTCGATCCACGGCGACCTTGACTACAGGATAAGCGGCAAGCGCGGCAGCATTCACTACATGAGTTTTGCCGCGCAGAACCAGAACTTTGCCGCCAGCGATCGCATCACCGGCGGCGCCGGTCACCTCAACGACTCTGACCTCGTGCTCGAAGACGACGGCAGCTTCGAAATAATCGTGAGCGCCCGTGAGCAGCCGGGCAACTGGTTGCAGATGAACAAGGACACGTCGCAGGTGTTGCTGCGGCAGACCTTCCTCGACCGCTCGCGCGAGACCCCCGTGGAGGTGGCCATTGAGTGCCTGCAGGTCGATGGCCCCGCGCCGCCGTTGGATCCCGCCCGCGCACCCGGGCAACTGGCGGGCACGGCCATGTACGCGCTGGGCTGTGCCGGCTGGTTTGCCGACTGGGTGACGGGCATGAGAGAGAAGGCGGCGGTCAACAGCTTTCACCTGCCCGACGCCGAGCATCATCGCCTCGTGGGTGGCGACCCCAACGTGCGCATCTGGCTGGGCCTGTGGGAACTCGGCGACGACGAGGCGCTGGTCATAGACCTCGAGCCGCCGGCTTGTCGCTACTGGAACTTTCAACTGGCCAACGTGTGGGCCGAGTCGCTCGACTACGCCACCCGCCGCGTCCACATCAACAACGGCTCGGCCGTGGCCGAAGCCGACGGCAGCGTGCGCCTGGTGGTGGCCCACCGCGACCCGGGCCATCCCAACTGGATAGACACCGCCGGCCACGAGCATGGCTGCATGTGCGTGAGGTGGGTGCTTGCCCGTGAGCACCCGCAGCCGACGACCAGTGTCGTGCCGCTGAGCGAGCTTGCCTGAAGCGCGGCCGGCGGTGAGGCTGGTCTTACGGAGCTCAAGAGGCTAAGCAATGTCAGCCGTTCCGCGGGTGCCTGACCACGGGGGTGACCACCGTGACAGCGCAAGGAGAATTCATGAAAATTACTGCAGTTTTATCCACCGCGATGATGGCGCTCGCGCTGCTGCCGGCCCCGGCCATGGCCGGGGACCAGCGCCCCTACGAGATCACCGAGCAACGCGAGGCCTGCGCCGACTACGACCCGCTCAGGCGGCCTTTTTTCGGCGACCTGCACGTGCACACCGCTTACTCCATGGACGCGGCTACGCAGTTTACCCGCAACACGCCGCGCGACGCCTACCGCTTTGCCCGCGGAGAGCAGGTGGGCCTGCAGCCCTTCGACCGCGAGGGCCGCTCACTGCGCCACGCGCGACTGCGTCGCCCGCTGGATTTTACCTCGGTGACCGATCACTCCGAGATGCTGGGCGAGGTCAGGATCTGCAACAGCAACGACTTGCCCGGCAGCGACTCGGACATGTGCTGGCTCTACAAGCGCCTGGGCCCCCTGGCCACGTTGCCCATGCTCGCGCGCACCATGGTCGGGCGCGAGCGTATGAAGTTTTGCGGCGAGGGGGGCAAGCTCTGCCTCGACGTGGCCGCCGACGTCTGGCAGGACATCCGCGATGCCGCCGAGGAGGCCTACGATCGCAGCCCGGAGTGCAGCTTCACGAGCTTCGTTGGCTACGAGTGGACGTCGATACTGGGCATGGGCATCAACATGCACCGCAACGTCATCTTCCGTAACGAAAACGTCCCGAGCTTGCCGGTGAGTTGGGTCGACACACCGTCGGCCTACAACCTGTGGGAGCAGTTGCAGGACAAGTGCATCGATGGAGTAAAGGGCTGCGACGCGCTCACCATTCCCCACAACTCCAACCTGAGCGGGCCGGGCCTGATGTTCGAGTCGGCAAAGCTGGAGGGTCCGCGGCAGGCCGGCATCGAGGTGGATGCGGCCGAGGCCACGGCGCGCAGGCGCTGGGAACCGCTGGTCGAGATCATGCAACACAAGGGCGATTCGGAGTGCATGATGGGCGGTGACACCACCGACGAGGCCTGCGGGTTTGAAAAACTTCCCTATGATAACTTCGCCGGCGTGGGACGCTTTCGCGGCGTGGGTGCCGTGGCGGGAGGACACAAGTCGTCGATGGTGCGCGAGGCGCTCAAGAAGGGCCTGCTGCAGGACGAAAACGGCGTCGGTAACTCACTCAAGTACGGCATAATTGCCAGCACCGACACCCACCTCGGCACGCCCGGCCTCACGGCCGAAGACGAGTCGAAGGGGCACGGTGGCGCGGGCAATTCGGCGAGCACAGGGGTGCCCATCGGCCTGCCCGACAACTTCGAGTTCAACCCCGGTGGCCTGGCCGTGGTGTGGGCAGAAGAGAACGCCCGCGACTCGTTGTATGCGGCCATGACCCGCCGTGAGACTTACGGCACCAGCGGCACGCGCCCGGTGCTCAGGTTCTTCGGCGGCTGGGGCTACGGCGAGCAGATGTGCGATGACGATGGCTTCGCCTCTGCGGGCTACGAGGGCGGGGTACCCATGGGGTCGGACCTTGCAGCGCGCCCCGACTCGGCAGGCAGTCCCTTGTTCGCGGTGCAGGCAATGCAGGATCCGGGCACGAGCGAGCACCCGGGCACGGCGCTCGATCGCGTGCAGATAGTAAAGGGCTGGGTCGAAGATGGCAGCACGCGCGAGAAAGTATACGACGTGGCTGGCGGCAATCTCAGGGCGTCGGTAAACGCCCGCACCTGTCGCACCAGCGGCAGGGGGCACTCGTCGCTGTGCACGGTGTGGAGCGATCCTGACTTTGATGCCGAGCAGCGCGCTTTTTATTACGCGCGCGTGCTCGAGAACCCGGTCTGTCGCTGGAGTCAGAAACTCTGCGTCGAGGCCAAGGTCAACTGCCTGTGGCCCGACAAGGTGCACCCCGGTTTTGCGGCCTGCTGCAGCAAGACCCACCGCAAGGTCGTGCAGGAGCGCGCCTGGTCTTCGCCGATCTGGTACACGCCTTGACGTTGACCCATAGCAGTAATGGCCGCAGCGTGAGCGGGCGGGCGGCGCTCGTCACCGGTGCTGGCAGCGGCATAGGCCGCGCCACGGCGCTGTTGCTGGCGGCCGAGGGTGCGCGCGTAGCGGCGGCTGATTGCAACCTCGAGGCGGTCGAAAGCGTGGCGGCCGAAATAACGGCGGCCGGCGGCGAGGTCCTGGCCTGCCAACTCGATGTCTGCGACGACTCACAGGTGCGTTCCGTGGTGGCGCAGACAGTGGAGGCTTACGGCGCACTCGACATACTGGTCAACTGCGCGGGGATAGCCCTGCCCGCGGCCTTCGGCGACGAAGAGGCCTGGGAGCGTACGCTCGACGTCAACCTCAAGGGCAGCATGCGCACGATTCGTGCTGCGCTGCCCCAGCTGCGTGCGAGTGACGCTGGGCGCGTGGTCAACATCGCTTCCACCGACGCCCAGGTGGCCACGCCGATGATGAGCGCCTACACGGTCAGCAAGCATGGCGTGGTGGGGCTCACCCGCGCACTGGCCGTTGAGCTGGCCGACAGCGGTGTGACCGTGAACGCGGTGATGCCGGGTCCGATCAATACCGGCATGACCGCGGCTATTGGAGAAGACGACCGGCGCCGCTTTGCCCGGAGGCGGGTGGCCCTGCGGCGTTACGGCGAACCAGTCGAAGTGGCCCAGGCCATACTCAACCTCGTGCTGCCCGCATCCAGCTATACTCAGGGCGCCTGCCTGCGCGTGGACGGCGGCATGCTGACGGTGGCCTGACTGCTGCCACGCGGCGGCAAAGCGGCTGATTCCCAGGGCAACGGGCCTCACGATGAAAAGCAAGGTTCCCAGTGTAGATAGTTTTGGCCTGGCCGAGCGCGGCCAACCTCGGGCACGACGTGCACGATCTCAAGGACATCTGCTGCGGGCGGCCGTGCGTCTCGTAGATGAGCTCGCGGGTCGCATGCGCTCACCGGGGCGCGACCAGCCGGGCAAGGCTGACGACCTAGCCTTCGTACTATACCGGCCGGGAGTAAAGGGGAGCTGACCATGAATGGGCTGGTGACAAGAGAATTTTTTGACTGCTTCCTCGTGGCCATGACGGCGCTGGCCGTGGGCGTGTTCCTGTACCTGCAGCGCGCACCGGCGGGCTACGGAGTGCATCGCAGCCGGGCCTGGGGCGCGACGGTAGACAACCGCCTGGGCTGGGTGCTGATGGAGTCGCCGGTGGTGCTGGGCATGGCGTGGCTTTGGCTGGTCTCGGATCGTAGCTGGCTGGTGACACCGCTGGTGTTCATGGCGCTGTTCAACCTGCACTACTGCCAGCGCAGTTTTGTCTTTCCGCTTCTCATCCGGGGCCGCGGCGAGATGCCCTGGTCGATAGTCGCCAGCGGCGCGCTGTTCAACTCGGCCAACGCCTTCATGCAGGGAACCTGGATCTTCTTCCTGTCGGCCGACGATCGCTACACGGCTGCCTGGCTTGCCACGCCGCAGTTCGTGCTGGGCACGGCCGTGTTCCTGGCGGGATGGGTCATCAACCTGCACTCGGACAGCATCATCCGAAACCTGAGGCAGCCGGGCGACAGCGGCCACTACATTCCACGCGGCGGCATGTTTCGCTACGTGACGTC
>Ga0310122_10002559_pt1 | contig 11575 bp, 8 predicted proteins | sample CB6_Bottom_1051__FD_203503 | JGI IMG/M metagenome (GOLD analysis project Ga0310122, IMG submission 203503) | Marine microbial communities from Western Arctic Ocean, Canada - CB6_Bottom_1051 | ecosystem: Environmental > Aquatic > Marine > Oceanic | place: Canada: Western Arctic Ocean | collected...
TCCTGAAAAATAACATTGACAAGCTTCACTCCCTGGCCAAGGTGCTGCTGGAATACGAGACCATTAATGGGGCGGATATCGATGATATCCTGGCGGGAGTGAAGTTGAAACGGCGCCCTGCCCGGGAAAATAATGGTCAAACCGTAGAGGAAGAATCGATTCCTGAAACAGTGGACGAAACCGAGCCAGAGGAAGAGGAAAAAAAGGCCGAATAGGAATTCTCTTTTGGCTCCTTTTTTTATAAAGAACGCCTTTCTAAATTTACCTGATATAATTTTTCGAACATGACATTCTCGAATCTCCTATCTCAGAACCGAACGCTCATAATGGGTGTTTTGAATGTAACTCCCGATTCTTTCTCAGACGGGGGCGAATTTCTTGATGCTGAAAAAGCTGTTGAACGAGCCATCCAGATGGTTGAGGAAGGAGCGGATATCATAGACATCGGCGGGGAGTCATCCAGACCAGGTGCGGACCCAGTAAGTGAATCGGAAGAACTTCGCCGAGTACTTCCGGTCATAACTGCATTAAAAGACGTTATAAACGTTCCTCTTTCCATAGATACTTTCAAGGCATCTGTAGCTGAGAAGGCGCTGGACGCAGAAGTTCAAATGATCAACGACATCTCTGGTTTGCGGGGAGACGGCGACATGGCAAAACTGGCTGCGGAACGGAAAGTGTACACTATAATCATGCATATGAAAGGGACGCCCAAGACCATGCAGGCCAATCCCAGCTACGATAACTTGATGATAGAACTGGTTCAATATTTTGAGGAGCGGATTGCCTTCGCATTTTCAGCCGGCATCACCAGGGAAAAAATTATTCTCGACCCGGGAATAGGTTTTGGGAAGCGTGTGGAGGACAATTTCGTTATCCTTAATGAACTTCAGACGCTTGTGGATTTGGGCTATCCCGTCTTGGTTGGACCATCGAGAAAATCGTTCATTGGGCTCACATTGGATCTTCCTGAAAACGATCGGCTGGAAGGGACATCGGCAACTATTACGGCTGCCGTTTTAAACGGTGCGAAAATTGTCCGTGTTCATGATGTGAAAGAGATGCGGCGGGTGGTCTTGATTTCAGACGCCATCCGGCTTGAGGGAGCAGCAGCATGACTCTAATAAAACTGGGTTTTCTCACCATCACCCTTGTGGATGTTATTGACATCATCCTGGTGACGTGGCTATTCATTCAGCTTTACCACTATTTCAAAGGGACCAGGGCCGGGCACATGCTGGTAGGATTGGTGATTATTCTAATATCATCATTCGTATTTAGAGCTTTCGGCATGCGGGGTATGATTTGGATAGTGGATCAGATCCAGACGGTATGGGTGGTCGCTTTTGTGATTCTGTTCCAGCCCGAACTTCGGCGCCTGCTGATCTTTGTGGGACGAACGCGCTTTATCCGGCGGCTCTTTAAGGTGGGGACGTCTAGGACCATTGATGCTGTTTCCGAGACGTGTGTTGAACTTCAGCGCCGGAAGTGGGGTGGGCTCATCGTCCTGCAGCGAGATACAGGGTTGAAGTCCATCAAAGAGGCAGGAACCCCACTGAAGTCGGAAGTGACGGCTTCGCTATTGGTATCCATCTTCAATCCCCAGTCACCCCTCCACGATGGAGCGATCATAATCCAAAACGACATTTTAGAGGCAGCTCAATGTATTCTGCCCTTGACAGAGAGCGAGCAGCTCGATCCGAGTTTGGGTACCCGCCATCGGGCGGCGTTAGGGATTAGTGAGGAGACGGATGTGATTGCTGTAGTGGTATCTGAAGAGACTGGAAAGATAGCCATTGCCATGGACGGCATCCTTGAGCCCAATTTGGACGAATTCGCCTTGCGCCGGAAGCTGAATGAGCATCTCTTTATGGGATCTGGAGAGTAGTTTTATAATATTTTGTCAGATTTGCTGCCTACCACACGCTGTAGTAATGGATAGTCTGATTCTAATAATTTAAGTTTTATTTATATCCTCAAAGCCTTTTTGAGATATTTCCCAAAATTATTTTACGTACTTCCGAAATGATTTTTCGTCTATCATCAGGAAGTTCCTTCAAATATTCTTGGATAGTATGGGCTTTACTCTGTACAATTATGTTATTTCAATTTACAACGGTGAGTTATGAATGTCCTTTAGTTTATGTTGAATGAATCAGCATAAAATTGTTTAAATAATTAAAATGAAATATGTCATCATTAATTATTTACCTATCAAGATTTATTATATACAAGTTTTACTCCTTTAACCTCTCTTGTCATTCAAGACAAATTTCGTAAATTCCTCCCCGAAAGGTCACCAAAGAAATGGATTTATCTACACTACACGAACAGTTTAAGGCGACGGATAGTCGCTTTAGTGAACTTCGGGAGTACCTTTGACCTCCCGGCATTGAATTCTAATTTGTCCAAACTTCAAAAGCAGTCCTCAGCAGAAGCTTTCTGGAATGACTCAGCCACTGCTCAAAAAGTGCTGAAGAAAATCTCCATCATCGATAAAGAAATCAATCTGTGGGAATCCGCTCAATCCAATCGTGATGATGCTGAGACACACTTGGAACTTCTTGATGAGGAGGACGCCATTGATTCGGCTCATCTAAAGGAAGCGGAAGATGAACTAGCACGGTTCACCAAAACCATCGATGATTTAGAGCTGAGGCTGATGCTGAGCGGGGAGGATGATGACAAAGATGCCATTCTGCAGATTCATCCCGGAGCCGGCGGTACGGAATCTCAGGATTGGACGGACATGCTTTATCGGATGTACATCCGCTGGGTTGAGCAGCAACAGTTTTCGTACGATGTTATTGACTTTCAACCGGGTGAGGAAGCGGGTATCAAGGACGTCACTATCGAAGTGAAAGGGGAGTCGGCTTACGGGCTCTTGAAAGCGGAAATGGGTGTGCATCGCCTGGTGAGAATCTCGCCGTTCGATGCTTCCAATCGGAGGCACACCTCTTTCGCCAGTGTGTTTGTCTATCCGTCGGTGGATGATGACATCGAGATTGAAGTCAGTAGCGATGACCTTAAGATTGATACATACCGTGCCAGCGGCGCCGGAGGACAGCATGTGAACAAGACCGAGTCTGCGGTGAGAATCACACATATTCCCACAGGAACTGTGGCCCAGTGCCAGAATGAGCGATCACAGCACAAGAACAAGGCGAACGCGCTAAAAATATTGAAGGCGAGACTTTATAAGCTAAAGCAAGAGGAACAGGCAGAAGCGCGGAAAGATTTGGAAGATCAAAAGATGGATATCGGCTGGGGAAGCCAGATTCGCTCGTACGTGTTTCACCCGTACACCATGGTGAAAGATCACCGGACAAAAGTGGAAATAGGCGATGCCAAGCGAGTTATGGATGGTGATCTGAATGGGTTCATGAGGGCTTATCTGTTGCAGAAAGCAGGTAAGTCAATAGTAAGCGAGGAAGGTTAAATTGCCACAAAGGCACTAAGTCACTAAGAATTCTTATTGTATACTACAATGCACTTCGATATTTTCAATTTGTAAGAACTGAGATATAACTTTGTGTCTTAGTGACTTCGTGGTGAATAGGAGATAATAAAACATGGCAGCTGAAAAAGAACAGAGCTTGGCGCAAATCATTCAGTTTCGGAAAGAGAAAGCGGCAAAGCTCCAGGAGATGGGTGTTAATCCCTATCCCTATGTTTATGATCGAACTCACCGTTCCACAGAGATTATCGATGGCTACGAAAAGCTGGTAGGTAAAACTGTCTCAGCAGCCGGACGCTTGGTCTCTCTCCGCCGGATGGGGAAAGCGGCGTTTTTCCACATCCAGGATGATGTGGGAAAAATTCAGTGCTACGTCAAACGGGATAACGTTGGCGAGGAAGACTACGAGGTGTTCAAGCTCCTCGATATGGGCGACATTGTGGGAGCAAAGGGAAACGTCTTTACCACCAAGACTGGCGAGATTTCCATCGATGTGGCGGAATTGGCTGTGCTGGCGAAAAGTATCCGTCCGCTTCCCGGCAGTAAAGAGAAAGATGGGGAGACATTCCACGCCTTTGCCGATAAGGAGCAGCGCTACCGCCAGCGCCATCTCGATCTGGTAGTGAATCCGGAAGTTCGGGATGTCTTCCGTAAGCGAGCGCAGATTACCTCGTCTCTTAGAGCTTTTCTCGATCAGCGCGAATTCCTCGAGGTGGAAACACCCGTACTTCAACCCATTTATGGGGGTGCTTTCGCCCGTCCGTTCACGACTCATCATCAGGCTCTCGACAGTACACTTTACCTCCGAATTGCTGACGAACTTTATCTGAAGCGCCTTATCATCGGCGGTTTCGATCGCGTTTATGAGATGGCAAAAGATTTCCGCAATGAAGGGATGGACAAATCGCATAATCCAGAATTCACCATGCTGGAATATTACGCTGCCTATGTGGACTACAATTTCCTTATGGATTTTACCGAGGAGCTTATTCAGGCTGCGGCAGATGCTGTCGGTGTGAAAACTGTGGATATCAACGGAACTTCCATTGATCTATCCAAACCGTATCGCCGCGCCGGCTATGTGGAACTCCTCGAAGAATCGACGGGGGAGGAGATCAACATCTCGGATGCTACTCTGCTTGGAAAACTTTGTAAAAGTCACGGAATCAAAGCTGAAAAGGGCGCTCATGTGGGAACTCTTCTTGAGTTGCTAATGAAGAATCTGGTGGAGCCGAAACTGCTGGAACCCACTTTTGTGATTGACTACCCCAAGGCCATTTCACCCCTCGCCAAGCTTAAGCGAGATGACGATTCTGGCGAAATTGTGGAGAGGTTCGAGCTGTTTATCGGCGGCAGAGAACTGGCCAACTCATTCACGGAGCTAACCGATCCCGTGGATCAGCGGGAACGGCTCATGGAGCAGGGAGAACTCCGCCAGCAAGGTGACGAAGAGGCACAGTCGTTCGATGAAGATTTCGTCCGGGCCGTAGAAGTTGGCATGCCGCCAACAGGCGGTGTAGGTCTGGGTGTGGATCGTCTGGTCATGCTCCTGACCGGTCAATCCTCCATTCGCGATGTGCTTCTCTTCCCCGCAATGCGGACACTCCCCAGCGATGAATAATCATGGGACCTCTACCGCTCATCGCCGCCCGACACCTTCGATCTAAGCATAAATTTAGTTTTACTTCATTTATCAGCTACCTCGCCGTGGCAGGATTGGCGATTGGCGTCGCTGTACTCATTCTAACACTGGCAGTTCTTGATGGCTTCGAGAGCGAGATCGAACAAAAGATCATCGGCTTTGACGGTCACATACGCATTCGTGGATATTTCGATCGAAACCTCCCTGAAGTTGATAGTCACCTCGATGCCATCTTGAGCAACATTAATGATATCACCGCTAGTGAACCTTATATCAGTCAGGCGGCTATGATTCGAGTCGGCAGAGAGACACACGGCATCATGGTGGAAGGCGTACCGTCGTCAGGAATCGAAAAGATTATCGCCACACCTCAATTTATCACCCAAGGGGAATTTGATCTAAGCGACGATAGCACTGTTGTAATGGGAGCTGCTCTCGCCAATCAGCTTGGATTGACGGTCGGTAAAAAGGTGACTCTGTTAGATATGGCGAATTTAGGTCGACCGGGAAAGCTGCCGGGAATTCGGCAGTTTCGAATAATCGGCATCTACGATACTGGACTTAAAGATTATGATGAGACGGTAGTTTATATGTCGCTGTCAGATGCTCAAGCACTTTTCGGGATGCCAGCTCAAATTTCCGGTCGGATTGTGCGGCTGAGAGATAAAGATGAAACAGAATCAGTATCTGCTGCCATCGCCTCCGAAGGGGGGCTATATATTTCCGAAACTTGGTTGGATAGACACGGTCGGCTCTTTGCTTGGCTCCGGTCGCAAAAGCAGCCTATGATAATTGTTTTTGGACTCATCGCACTTGTGGCTATTTTCAATATTTCTTCTGCACTTACCATGATTGTTATGGAAAAAAACCGAGACATCGGTGTATTAAGGGCAATGGGATTTTCGCGTCGCAATATTTCCCAGCTTTTCCTCGTTGAAGGAGGATTGGTTGGACTCATCGGAGTTGGACTGGGTATCTGCCTGGCTCTTATTGTGGGCTTTCTTCAGATTCGGTACGGATTCTTTCGAATTCCCGCAGAAATTTATTTTATGTCTCAACTGGCGGTAAAGTTTAATCTACAGCAGTTCATAACTGTCGGCGCGTTCGGATTTATACTCGCTTTGGTAGCTACGGTCTATCCAGCGTGGAAAGCATCAGGAGTTCAGCCGGCTGATGCAGTGAGGTACGAATGAAAAATCTGACGCTGGGATTGGGTCTCCGGTTTCTCTTCTCTCGCAAGCGAGTCGGATTCGTCTCTTGGAGCGCCGTAATGGCCATGCTTGGCGTAGCAGTAGGATGTTTTGCTGTGCTGACTGCTATTGCAGTTCTAAATGGCTTCACAACTGAATTGGAGGATCGGATCTCCGGCTTCGAAAGTGATTTCCGCATTGCAGACGTTTCGCTCAACATACAGCATCAGGACGAAATCAGGTCAGCACTCGCCAGCACTCCGGAAGTGGAAAATGTGGCGTTCTATCTGGAGCGGAAAGGAATCGTCATCAGAGATGAAAATCGCCAACTGGTCAGTTTGAAGGCGGTGGAGCCGGAAAAGCTGGGTTCGGTCTATCACTTTATCATGGAATCTGAGCTCGAGCGTCCGTTGGAAAAATCGGGTATTATGATGGGTACGGAATTGGCATCGAGATTGCAGGTCAAACCGGGTGATAAATTACGGCTCGTTAGTCCTACCAGCGGTCAATTGGCGCTGGGATTCCCTACGTGGGGAGATGTGGAAGTGCAGGGCATCTTCCGGACGGGCATTCCCATTTTCGATGATAGAGTCTGCTTCATTTCCATGGAAATGGGTCGGCAGCTGTTCCGAGCTGGATCTGACGTCGATGGCGCTGATTTCCAGCTGCAAGACGGTGCAATAGCTAATGAAGCAGTAGAAAAGTTTTCTGCAGCTTTACCGGAGGAATTGACCATAACGAGTTGGCGAGATCATCACGGAATACTTTTCTCTGCTATGGAGTTGGAGAAACTGGTCGGAACAATCGTTCTCAGTCTTATTATCATTGTAGCATCATTTGGAATTGCCTCTACACTTGTCATGCTAATAATGGAAAAAGTGCGGGAGATTGGGATTCTTCGAGCCATGGGAGCTACCAGAAGAAAAATAGGAAGAATTTTCGCCTTTCAGGGTATCTTAATTGGTGGAGTTGGAGCGGCAGCAGGATTGATTCTCGGAGTAACATTTGTTTTAGCGCAAATGAAATGGGGATTCCTTAAACTTCCCGAAACAATCTATCTGGTGCCGGTCGTGCCCATGACTCTTTCTGTAGGAGATGTAGTGGTCTTAATCTCTGTCGCAGGGGCAGTTATCAGTCTAGCCTCAGTTTATCCCGCTCGCGTTGCGAGTAGATTGAACCCCACCAGAGCAATACAGTTTGATAAATGATTCTGCAGGCGGAACATATCAGCAAAGGATACACAACGACTAACGGCCGGTTGGAAGTACTCCGCGATATCACTCTTAGTATAGAGCGTGGAGAGATCGTGGCTGTCATGGGACCGTCCGGTTGTGGTAAATCAACACTTTTGAATGTGCTGGGAACTCTCGATCGACCAGACAGCGGTACGTTGAGTATTGATGGCAAAGATGTCTCTTCCCTAGGTGATAAATCCCTTTCACGATTACGGAATGAGACTATCGGTTTCGTCTTTCAGTTTCATCATCTTCTACCGGAGTTCACAATTCTGGAAAATCTGATGATCCCTCTCATGCTGGCTGGACGGGAAGTTTTGGAAGCTCATAAAATATCTGAGGAATGGCTGAGTCGAGTCGATTTATCGGAGAGGCAAGATCACAGACCTGCTTCGATTTCGGGAGGTGAGCGCCAACGAGTTGCGGTATTGAGGGCGTTAGTAAATAAGCCTAAGTTGGTATTGGCTGATGAGCCTACCGGGAACTTGGACGTAACTGCCGGAGAGAATCTGATGAAAGTCATGAGTGATCTGGTGTCTAATGAAAAGTGTGGATTTATCATCGCAACACATAATCCTAAGATTGCCGAGATTGCAGATAGGACACTCTATTTGAATGAAGGAATTCTCTCTTCTTCTTAAAAGTAAGTTGCGATAGGAAAGTTACCTCGGTAACTTTCCTACAAGCTCGAGTATCAATATGAAAGAAAATTTCTCAAAACGCGTTCAGACGATAATGAAGTTTGCCAAGGAAGAGGCAATCCAACTTGGTCACAGCTATGTTGGTTCAGAACATCTTATGCTGGGAATAATTCGGGAAGGTTCTGGTAAGGCTATTCAGCTTCTGGAAATATTGGAATGTGATTTGGAAGAAATGCGTGTTATGATCGAGGATATGGTAAAGCCTTCGGGAGGTACCATGACACTGGGCCATTTGCCTCTTACCCGGCGCGCCGAGAGAATTCTTCGGAATACATTCATTGAAGCATCGAATCTTGGATCTACTCAAGCTGAGGATTTTCATCTTCTTCTGGCAATGCTCCAGGAAAAGGAAGGTGTTGCCTGTGAAGTATTAAGTGCCTATGAGGTGGATTACGAAGCAATTATTGAGCAGTTAAAAGAAGATGACATTCTCTTAGAAGATCAGAAAAAACCTGTTACAAGTTCTAAGTCTTCCACACCGGCTTTAGATCATTTTAGTAGAGATATAACTGTGTTAGCACGGCAGAATCGCTTGGATCCCGTCGTTGGAAGAAAAAAAGAAATCGAGCGTGTTGCGCAAATTCTATGCAGGAGAAAGAAAAACAATCCAGTATTGATTGGCGAGCCAGGAGTTGGAAAAACTGCCATTGTTGAGGGGTTGGCTCAGCGTGTCGTAGAAAAATCTGTTCCTCGCCTGCTTCATAACAAACGGATTGTAGCCCTCGACCTCGCATCATTGGTAGCTGGCACCAAATATCGTGGGCAATTTGAAGAACGTGTTAAGGCTATCATGAATGAACTTGAATCCAATAATGATATAATTCTTTTCGTGGATGAACTGCATACTTTGGTGGGTGCAGGGAGTGCCTCAGGTTCCTTGGATGCTTCCAACATGTTTAAACCCGCACTTTCTCGTGGTGAAATACATTGTATCGGCTCTACAACCATGGAAGAATATCGCAAGTATATCGAGAAGGATGGAGCATTAGAGCGAAGATTTCAGAGGATAATTGTCGCACCTCCAACCTTAGATGAATCTGTAGCGATTTTGCAAGGTCTCCAGTCTCGCTACGAAAGTCATCATAATGTTCGTTATGATAAAGAAGCGATACAAAACTGCGTTGATTTAAGCCATAGATATATCTCAGATCGGTTTCTCCCCGATAAAGCTATAGATGTTATGGATGAGGCAGGTGCCCGGATGCATCTTTTAAATCTCAACGTTCCGGACAAAATTATCGAGTTGGAGTTGGAAGTTGAGCAGGTTAGAGCCGAGAAAGAAACTGTAGTTTCAAATCAGAAATTTGAAGAAGCTGCCAGTCTGCGTGATCGAGAAAGAAATCTAATCCAAAAACTGGAAATTGCTCAAAAAGAATGGGCTAAGCAAGATTCCGATAGTGCTGTTACCATTACAAAGGATGATATTGCTGATGTTGTTTCAACAATGACCGGCATACCTATCACAAAAATGGCTCAGAGTGAGTCACAGAAACTTTTGAAAATGGCCAATCAATTGAAAGAATTCATCATCGGTCAGGATGCCGCAATAGAGAGTCTTACACGAGCCATTCAAAGAGCTCGTGCCGGATTAAAAAATCCCTCTCGGCCCATTGGTGCTTTTCTTATACTGGGACCTACTGGAGTGGGGAAAACAGAGACAGCTAAAGTTCTGGCTCGCCACCTCTTTTCTCAGGAGGATGCACTTGTCAAAATTGATATGACAGAATATATGGAACGTTTTTCAGCTTCTCGCCTAATTGGTGCCCCTCCCGGTTATGTGGGTTATGAAGAGGGCGGAGAGTTAACAGAACGTGTAAGACGAAGACCTTATTCTGTAATTTTATTTGATGAGATGGAGAAAGCGCATCCCGATGTTTATAACATCCTCCTGCAACTTCTTGATGAAGGAGTCATAACAGACAGTATGGGCAGGAAGATCGATTTCCGTAACACCATTATTATAATGACCTCTAATCTTGGAACAAAAGGAATCGGTAAACTGCATACATACGGTTTTGGAGAAGGATCCTCAAAATCAAATTACGACGCAATGAAGGATAGTGTTATGAATAGCGTGAAGGATACTTTTAATCCTGAATTCCTAAACCGACTGGATGAAGTGCTTGTATTCGATACTCTTTCGACTGAAAGTGTTAGAGAAATCATTGATCTTCAATTAAAAGATCTCTATTCTAATTTAGCAGAAAAAAAGATGTCGCTAACTCTAACCAGTCGGGCAAAGGATCTGCTCATTGAGAAAGGATATAGTCTCGAGTATGGTGTTCGTCCATTAAGACGAGAAATTCAAGCGTCTATTGAAAGTCCTCTATCTGAAAAAATTCTCGAAGGAAAATATCAAGAAGGTGATACCGTTAGAGTTGATGTAAAATCAGGTGAAATGATCTTTAGAAATTCTAGAAAAATATCTAGCAAAACAGCAAAAATAAGATCTAAAGTTAAGAATAGGTCTGACAAGAAGACTTAACTTCTCCGTCGAATAACAGTTCATCTCTGCCATATATACACTTTTAATTCCATGGTATGGTTATTGCACCTATTTGGTCTGAAATCGGACCATAATTAAAGAAATAATAGTTTGGAGGTTATAAATCAATGTCAAAAATAATTGGAATCGATCTAGGGACGACTAACTCTTGTCTTTCCATAATGGAAGGTGGAGAACCCAAAATAGTTCCTACACCAGAAGGTGGACGTACACTTCCATCAGTAGTCGCTTTTACTACCGAAGGTGAAAGAATGATTGGTCAACCGGCGAAACGTCAAGCAGTTACCAATCCCCAAAATACTGTATTTTCTATTAAAAGATTCATGGGACGTGAATTTGATGAGGTAGGTACTGAGGTGAGTGAAGTTCCATATCAGGTGAAAGCCGGTAAGGGAGGTGGAGTTGTAGTAGAAGCAGCGGGCAAAACGTACACTCCTCCAGAGATTAGTGCAATGATTCTTCAAAAACTCCGGCAGATGGCAGAAGATTATCTTGGCCAATCTGTGAAAGAAGCTGTAATAACAGTCCCCGCGTACTTTAATGATTCTCAACGACAGGCTACCAAAGATGCAGGAAAGATTGCCGGTTTGACGGTCCGACGGATTATAAACGAACCTACTGCAGCGGCGCTTGCCTACGGTTTGGATAAGAAAAAGGATCAAAAAATTGCTGTCTTTGATTTAGGTGGTGGTACTTTCGATATTTCGATTCTCGATATCATGGATATCGATGGTGAAAAGTCTATTGAAGTGAATGCTTCTAATGGAGATGGGCATCTTGGCGGTGATGATTTTGACCAGCGTGTTGTAGACTGGATCGCAGAGGAATTCAAGAAATCTGACGG
>Ga0310122_10002560_pt1 | contig 11575 bp, 13 predicted proteins | sample CB6_Bottom_1051__FD_203503 | JGI IMG/M metagenome (GOLD analysis project Ga0310122, IMG submission 203503) | Marine microbial communities from Western Arctic Ocean, Canada - CB6_Bottom_1051 | ecosystem: Environmental > Aquatic > Marine > Oceanic | place: Canada: Western Arctic Ocean | collected...
AGTACTGAATCGGGTCGCCGCTCAGATGCCGAGTCGGGGATGACGGTCGTGACGGGCCTGGTGTGCGATGGGGCACGCGGCGCCTCCTCGAACACGCGATCGTGCTGGTCCTGGGGCTACCAGGCCGACCGATGCCGTGCGGTCGCAGTGTAGCACGGTCCCTTGACAGGACCGGATGATGCAAGGAAGGTACTAGTACCTGTAGCTCAATCCTGAGCGGCTCCTCGACGGCACGCCCCCGTGCCAGGAGGCGATTTGAGCGCGACCACTCCACCACCCCGTCGTCCCGAGGAAATCGACCTCCCGGCTCGTTTCAAGTGGCTTGTCCAGTCGCCACTCCGTGGCGGCCTGGTCCGCTTCCTGCACTCGAGAGCCCACGAAGCGTTTGGCCTCGAGGCGTTCATGCAGCGCTTTGGCCGGCTGCAGCAGGATGTCGAGAACTGCATGCGGGAGCTGGTCACGTTCGGCGTGGCGAAACGGGCGCCGGGGGCACCGCTACGCTACGAAGCGACCCGCCCCAGCGATGTCGCCGCCTGTCGCCTGCTCGATGACTTCCTAGCGCTTCAAGGGGCCGTGACCAACGAGGACCGGTCACCGGCCGTCCAGCGCTTTCGCGAGATGATCGGCAGCGATGAAAAGATGCTGATCGTCTTCGAGTGGATCCGCACCGCCGCCAAGTCGGATATCGCGGTGCTCATGCTCGGACCGACGGGCTCCGGTAAGGAGGTCGTGGCGCGGATGATCCATGAGCTCAGTCGTCGGAGTTCTGGGCGGTTCCAGGCGGTCAATTGCGCCGCCTTGCCTGACAGCCTCTTCGAGTCGGAGCTGTTCGGCTACGAGAAGGGGGCGTTCACGGGCGCGCACGACCGAAAGCCGGGCCGAATCGAGCTGGCTCACAACGGCACACTCTTTCTTGACGAGATCGGCGACCTCTCGCCGGTGGCGCAGGCCAAGCTGCTTCGGGTCCTCGAGGATAAGAAGATCGAGCGGCTGGGTGGACGGGAGAGCATCGAGGTGAACTTCCGGCTGATCTCGGCCACCAACCGGCCCCTGGACCAGTGGGTGCCGGACGGGCGATTTCGCGAGGACCTGTACTACCGGGTCAACGCCTTCTCGATCCGGCTACCGTCGTTGCGCGAACGGGCCTCCGACATCCCGCTCCTCGCACACCGGCTGCTCATCCGCTACTGCGACGCGAACGGACTCGCGGCAGACAGCAAGTCGATCGACCAGGGTGCGCTCGACCTGTTGGGCACGTATCACTGGCCAGGGAACATTCGCGAGCTCGAGAGCACGATCTCGCGTGCCGCAGTCTCGGCGCCCGGCGACGTGATCCGTGCCGCGGACGTGCAGTTTCGGCATCCACGGGAACCGACCGACGCGCCGCGAGGTCAGCGCTCGTCCCTCCGCGAAGTCGAGCGCGTGCACATCCAGCTCGTTCTGGATGACCTCGCCTGGAACAAGAAACAGGCGGCCAAGATTCTGGAGATCAGCCGCGGCACGCTCTACCGTAAGATTGTCGAGTATGATTTGGAGTCCTCCCAGCCGAACACCGGCGACTCCGCACAACCTCAGCGGTAGGACACATGTGGTCGCGGTTCATGCCCCTCGTCTCGATCGCGCTCGTTGCGAGTCTCATCTTGCTGGCGCGGGCCACAACACCCCTGGCCGTGGGCACCGGGCTGCTGGCCGCCGCCCTCGGCCTGAGTGTGTGGGGTACCTGGCGGCGAGGTACCTGGCGGCGACGCGCCCGACTCGGCGGAGACGGCCAGCTTGACTCTGGCCCAACGACAGCTCGAACCGGCATCCAAGCGCTAGCGCGGGCGATCGACGCACGGGATGGCCGACCACCCGACCATGCCACACGGATACAGGTGTATGCGGCCGGTCTGGCCCGCGCCATGGAGCTCCCCGCCGCCGAGGTCGAGGGTATCCGGTTGGCAGCCCTGGTCCGCGACATCGGCAAGCTGGCGGTGCCGGTGCATGTGCTGTCGCGCGTGGAGCCGCTCGCGCCCGACGAACTGGCCGCGGTCAAGATCCACCCGGCGGTGAGCGCCGAGCTCATCAGCGGTCTCGACACCGCGTTTCCCCTGTCGGCCGTGGTGCGCGGGCACCACGAGCGGTGGGATGGCATGGGGGATCCGGACGGGCTGCGCGGAAACCGATATCCCCCTGGGCTCGCGAATCGTGGGACTGATTGAATGCTACGAGGCCCTGACGACCACGCGGCCCTATCACGAAGCCAATGGATGCGGCGTCGGCACAGAAGCTGCTCAGGAAGGAAGCGGGCCACGCGTTCGACCCGACTCTCGTCGCTCGGTTCCTCGACGCGCTACCGGGGTTGACCAGGGAACTGGAGACGCACGTCGCCGAACGCAAAACAGCGGGAGCACGTCCGGACCATGCACCACCGGAGACCTACGTCCAGATCGCCGAGGCGCATCGAGAGCTCGATCGGCTCTACGACATCGCCCGATCGATGGGCACCACTCTCGGGCTTGCTGACACGATGACGAAGGTCTGCGGCGAACTGCAGCCCTGGTGCCGTTCTCGTGTTGCGCCCTGTTTCTCACGGACGAAGACAGCCGGCGGTTACGGTGCCGGTTCGCGAGAGGTACGGGCGCGACCGTGATCAAGCGTCTCAGCCTCCGGGATGGGCAAGGCCTGGCGGGCTGGGTCGCGCAGCATCGCCGTCCGCTCCTGAACGGATCGCCTGACACCGACGCGCGGGCCGCGGGTCTGACCGGCGACGAGACACTCGAGCTGGCGTCGGCGCTCGTGTACCCGGTGGAGTTCGGCGACCAGTTCATCGGCGCGCTCGCGCTCTACCACACGCAACCGCAGTTCTACACCGTCGAGCACCAGCGCCTCCTCGGACGCGTGGTAGAGCAGCTGTCAGCGAATGTGGTCAACTCACTGCTGTTTGACCAAGCCCAGGAAGCCTCGTTGACCGACCCGTTGACCTCCCTGCCGAACACCCGACCCTTGTGCGTACACGCGACGCGCGAGCTGGCGCGAGCGAAACGGCTCCGGGCGTCGTTGGCACTCCTGGTGCTCGACCTCGATGACTTCAAACAGATCAACGACCGCTACGGCCACCACGCAGGCGACCGGACCTTGTGTGATGTGGCTCGCATCCTGCGCGACGCTATACGGCCGTATGACATTTGCGCGCGGTATGCCGGCGACGAATTTATCGTGATTCTCTCGGGGTGCAGCGAGGAGGAGGCGGTCCGCAAGCGCGACGAGCTGCAACAGACGGTGCTCGAACGAGGATTTGAACCGCGTCCCGGCACCCGGCTTCCGATGAGCATCGCCGCCGGAGTTGCGATGTTCCCCGCTGACGGACAGTCGTACGAAGCGCTGCTCGCCGCCGCCGACCGCCGGATGTATCAGGACAAGGCCGGACGCAAACAGCGCGTCTCGAGTCTCACCGCCGGTGGTTGAACCTACCGCGTCGCTCCACGACTGGTGATGCGCCCACTCCTGAGACAACGTCCTACTACACCCATGTGCTGCCCATGGTTCCGCGCCTCAGGGCGCGTAGCGAACTGGTGACAAAGCGCCCGGACAACATCAGACGCGGCCAACCGGGTCGTCCGGATCGATCCAGTCGGCCTGACGCCCGGCGAGCCCGGTCACAAGCAGCGCGGCACCCGTTGCCCCGCCGATCAACCCCAGCCCATCGGTCACCCAGCTCTCCCACCGGTAGTCGCCAACAGCGATCGCCGTTGCCGGCACCAGCAGCACGAGACCGCCGACCAGCGCCGGGGTACGGCGCAGCGCCAGCCGAAGCAGCGCGCCGCGCGCCCGCCGCAGTCTAGACATTTCCTAGCAGCCCGTGGGCAGAGACCCGTTGCATTCGCCGGACGCGGCATCGATCACGACGGCTCGCGAGGCGACGCGGGGCTTTCAACAGGGACGGCAGAAGCGACATCGTCGGGATCGGATGTTGGCGTCACCATCCGAGGTGTCTCGATCCATCATCGATGTACTCGGGTTTGACCGGCGCTCGATCGAGCCAGGTCTACTCGAGAGGCGGGGTGGTCGTTACCGTGCGCGGCCCTTACCGCGGCTGCGCGGCCGGCCCTTCCCGGACCGGTCTGGACGACCCGAGTTCGAGGAACGGTTGGCCGAGTGTCGAGGGGGACGTGACCCGTTCTTCCCCTGTCCGGTAAAGCTGAACTGGGCGTCATTGACATCAGCGCGATTACCGTTTATCTGCCCTTGGGGTCTACCGCCCTGCCGACGCGCCCGCCGCGGCCCACCATCACGGTTGCCGTTCTCCCGCGCCGTGAACACCGGAGCCTGTCGAGTGATTGGCGGCGCGCCATCCCGTCGCTCAAGGGTTGCGCGAATCAGCGGGCGTCTCACCGAATCGACCAGCGATGGCGGGGCAGCCTCGACCGCAGGCGCCTCGGGCGATTCACGCTCGCCGGTAGCTGACCCGTCGGCCGCCGCTGCGGCCGGCCCCTGCAAGGCTGGCGCGGTGCCGGCAGCGGTGGCGCTCGACAATGCGGCGACTAGTCGTGTTTGTCGACGTGGCGGCACCTTCGCAGCTTTGTATGGGTGTTCGGTGTCACACGTTGTGCACCGGGTCAGTTTGATCTCGTCACCAACGAGGGCGACCACGGCGTGGTTGGTGACGCGGCGTTCGCGCGGGCAATAGTCATCCAGAACATCACCCAGGCCATGCTGACGCTGCTCCATGAATCCCTCTCAAGCGGTGGGTTGGTTCGATTCGGCGGGACCGTACGGCGGTAGGTTGAACACCATCCAGGTCGAGACGGGGCGGGAGCGGCAATGCCGCGGCCCGAGAAAGCCGTCATGCATGTCAAATACAGACCCGAGTTACGAAAGCGCGAAGCACGTGTTTCGTCGCTTCAGGAAGAAGGCTCGCGTTGCCCAGCAGGACGGTGCAGCTAACTGCCCAACGACGATTCACCCTCCGTGTGGGGCTCGCCGGGCGGCTGTGCAACGCTGGGCTATTGTACTACGCCTGGCCTGATCTGCAAACGGTCGGTTATCAAAACCGCGTCCCGGGCTCCTCGTGGACGGCGGTGCGGACCGTCTCGGCCGTCCACCGACGCACCTCGCGCAGCGCGGCCGCCACCGCATCGGGCGCTGTCGACTGTGGGGTCCGCCGCGCCGCTACCGATCCTCGTGCGGTGATCTGGCCTGCAGCCCCGGTATCGAGCTCATCGTGATATCCCCGCCAATCGTCCGGTGACAACGACGCGAAGTCACGGTGCGTCGCCACCAGGTCACGCACCATGCGCCCGACCACCTCGTGGGCCTCCCTGAACGGTACGCCGCGGCCAACCAGCAGATCCGCGACGTCAGTGGCCAACGCCAGCCCGGACGCGGCGTCTTCCGTCCGGGCGAGATTGAGGGAAAGAGACCGCAGAACCGCCGTGGTCGCCCGAATCGAGTTCCGCACCGTGGTCTCGGTGTCGAACACCGCCTCTTTGTCCTCTTGCAAGTCCTTGTTGTATCCGCTCGGAAGCCCCTTCATCGTTGTCAGCCACCCGGTCAGATGACCGATCACGCGACCGGTCTTACCCCGCACAAGCTCGAGCGGGTCTGGGTTCTTCTTCTGAGGCATCAAGCTACTGCCAGTGGTGACCGCATCGGCCAGTCCAAAGAACCCGAACTCCTCACTGGTGAAGAGCACGAGATCCTCGGCCAGACGACTCAGGTGCACCATCGTCCCCGCGCAGGCATGGAGAAACGCCGACACAAAGTCGCGGTCCGCCGTCGCGTCGAGACTGTTGGACACGACCCGGGAGAACCCCAAACGCCGGGCGAGCGCTGCGGTGTCGACGGCGTAGCTGGCACCGGCGATCGCACCGGACCCGAGAGGCGACGCGTCGGCCTCCTCGCGAGCGGCCTCCAGACGACCGTGGTCGCGTTGAATCGCGGCGGCGTGCGCCAGGAAATAGTGCGCCACGAGGATCGGCTGCGCGCGTCTGAGATGCGTGTAGGACGGCATCAACGCGGAGCCGGCCCCTTCGGCGCGGTCGGCCAGGGTCTCGACCAGTGCCACGAGATCGCGCTGCATCATCGGCGTACGACGACGCAGATAGAGACGCAGATCGAGCGACACCTGCTCGTTGCGTGAGCGACCGGTGTGCAGTCGCTTGCCTGCGTCCCCGACGCGTTCAATCAGCTGTCGCTCCACGAACGCGTGAATGTCCTCATCCGGTCCGTCGACAGAATCCGGGTCGGCGCAGCCCTGCTCCCGGATCTCCTCGAGCGCGTTGCGGATGGCGGACGCTTCGTCACTGGACAATACTCCGGCGCCGGCCAGCGCCTCGGCCCAGGCCAGGCTGCCCGTCACGTCGTCCTCGAACAGCCGACGATCGAACCTGAACGAGGCCTGGAACTCAAAGACGTCGTCGTCGGGCGGTGCGTCGAACCGACCAGACCACAAATGGGTCATAGGGGGAAGAACCTCGGAAGTCAGGAGTCAGAAGAAAAAGCCGATAGGCTTCGCCGGACGTCACGCGTCAGAGCCGGGCTCCTTCTCGGCAGCCAGCTCGACCGGGAGCCCCCAGATCTTGATGAAGCCTTCTGCGGCGCCGTGGTCAAACTGATCTCCCTCGTCGTAGGTGGCAAGCGCCTCTTCATACAGTGCATACGGCGACTTCCGCCCCACCACTCGGCACTGGCCCTTGAAGAGCGCGAGCCGGACACAACCGGTCACGCGCCGCTGCACGTCGGCGACCAGCGCATCGATCGCCCGCCGAACCGGCGCAAACCACAGACCGTTGTACACGAGGTCCGCATACTCGGACGAGAGCCCTCGCTTAATCCGTTCGAGGTCCCTCGGAATCACCAACGTCTCAAGCTCGCGATGAGCCGTGTGTAGCACGACCGCCGCCGGAGCCTCGTAGATCTCCCTGGACTTGATACCGACGAGCCGGTTCTCCACCATGTCAATCCGTCCCACACCGTGCGCACCGGCGATCGTCTCGAGACTCCCTATCAGCTCGACCAGCGGCATCGCGACGCCGTTGATCGCGGTCGGTACGCCCTGTTCGAAATCCAGCTCGACGTGAGCCGGCGCGTCGGGCGCGTCCGCCGGCGACTTGGTCAGCGTGTAGACCTCCTCGGGCGGTGCCGTCCACGGGTCCTCGAGCACGCCACATTCGATCGACCTACCCCAGAGATTCGAATCCGTGCTGTATGGGCTGTCGACTGTAACGGGCACCGGGATACCGCGGTCCCGTGCATAGGCGATCTCGGCCGGCCGTGACATCCCCCATTCCCGGGCCGGTGCCACCACCCGGATCGCGCGGTTTAACGCACGCACCGACACGTCGATGCGCACTTGGTCGTTCCCCTTGCCGGTACACCCGTGCGCAATCGCGCCAGCCGACTCCATCTCGGCAATTTCCACCAGCCGCTTCGCGATCAGCGGCCGACCGAGCGCTGTCGCCAATGGATACTGACCCTCGTAGAGCGCGCCTGCCTGCAACGACGGGAGCACATACTGCTCGGCGAACTCGACCCGCACATCGAGCACGTGGCATCGGACCGCGCCGACCGCCATGGCCCGCTCACGCACGTCGTCGAGCTCTTTGCCCTGACCCAGGTCCAAAGTCACTGCGACAATCTCCGCCTCATACTTCTCCGCCAACCACGGAATCGCCACCGACGTGTCCAAACCGCCCGAATATGCGAGTACGATACGCTCCATATCCTTGTTGCTCCTGACTTTCGCCGTTGGTTCAACCACGAAGGAGGCACCCACATCACCCCTTCGCCCAGCGCTCGAGCCGGCGTTCGAGGGTTGTGGCGCTGCGCTCGGTGCGTATCACCATCAGGATCGTGTCGTCCCCAGCCACCGTGCCCACCACTTCGGGCCAGTCGGCCTGGTCGAGCGCGAACGCCAGCGGCTGCGCCTGTCCCGGGTCGGTTTTCAGTACAAGTAGCTGCTGGACACGGTCAGCGCGGCGCAGATACTCCACGACCGCCCGCCGCACGCGCTCGCCCGTAACGGCCGGTGACGGGGTCCCTGCCTGTGCCGTCTGGTAGGCACCGTCCGCCGCTCGCTTGACGAGCCCGAGCTCCTTGATGTCCCGTGAGATCGTCGCCTGTGTCGCCTTGATCCCGCGGGTAGCCAATTGTCGCTTGAGCGTGTCCTGGCTGCGCACGACGTGCTGCGACACGAGATCGAGGATGGCCGATTGCCGATAGGTTTTCATATTTATGCAAACGCATGCATTAGTATACATAAGCCAGTCAGATGTCAAGCGCACTCTCGTGTTCCATGACGCGGCGCAGGTATTTGTGATTGACGACGACCCACGAGTGGATGTATAAATAACCCAAGATTGGTATAAATATACATGTCAGACGTTATTCGCCTCGGCGTCGCAGGCGCAACCGGGTACGCGGGACAGGAACTGATCAGACTGGCGGCGCGGCACTCGGGTGTCACGGTCACGACGGCCATGGCCTCCGGCACCACCGACGTCGTCCGAACGCTGCCGTCTCTGGTTCGGGTCTGGGACGGTGAGATCACGGCGCTCTCGGTCGACCGGCTGGCGGCTGAGACCGACGCCGTGTTCATGACGTTGCCCGACCGGGTGGCCGCCGAGGTCGGTCCGGCGCTGGTCGCGCGTGGCGTCCGAGTGTTCGACCTGTCCGGCGCGTTTCGGTTGCGGGACCGGGCGCAACGCCGCCGCTGGTACCCCGCCACACCGGATCTCGACGCTCCCGCCGTATATGGCCTGACCGAGCACTACCGGGCAGCGCTACCCGAGGCACGACTAGTCGCCTGTCCGGGGTGCTATCCGACAGCGGCGGTGCTGGCGCTCCGGCCGTTGGTCGACGCCGGTCTGCTCGAGGGCGACATCGTCATCGATGCCAAGTCGGGAATCTCCGGCGCCGGGAAAACGCCCTCCGAGCGGACCCACTTTTCGGAATGTCACGGCAGTGTGGCCGCCTACAGCATTTTCGAGCACCGGCACGCGGCGGAGATCGAGCAGGAGCTCGAGCGGGCGGTGACGTTCACGCCGCATCTGGTCCCGCTGGACCGCGGCATTCTCGAGACGATCTACGTGCGTGTGCGGTCCACGGTCAGCGAGACAATGGTCGCGACCACGCTCGAGCAGGCCTACGCGGACGCGCCTTTCGTGCGGCTCACGGGCGACGCCTTGCCGGAGATCAAGCACGTCACGCATACCAATTTCTGTGACATCGGCTGGAGGATGGATACGCCGTCGAGACGGTTGATACTGATCACCTGTCTGGACAACCTCGTCAAGGGAGCTGCCGGTCAGGCCCTGCAGAACCTGAACGTCGCATTCGGGTTGGACGAAACGACCGGGCTGTCATGACGATGACGACGGGCGCGACCGTACTCAAGCTCGGCGGCGAGCTACTGGAGGAGGCGGAGGGGTGCAGGGACATCGCGATAGCGATTCGCCGTCTCGGGTCACAGTCCCCGCTCGTCGTCGTACATGGAGGTGGACGCGAGGTCGACGCGGAGATGACCGCCAGGGGGATCTCCAAGCGAGCGGTCGATGGGCTCCGGGTGACCGACGCGGCCACCCTCGACGTGGTCGTGGAGGTGCTCGCGGGCCGCGTCAACACGCGTCTCGTCGTCGCGGCCCGTGTGGCCGGAGTGCAGGCGGTCGGGCTGACGGCGGCCGACGCCGGGGTATCGGAAGTCCAGCGGGCGGGGCCCTATGCGGCGGCCGAGGGCACACTCGTCGACCTGGGCCTAGTGGGCCAACCCATAAGCGCCGACCGCCCCGTGCTGCTGGACCGGCTCTGTGAGGCCGGTCTCGTGCCGATCGTTGCCAGCATCGGTGCCGACGACCGAGGACAGCTGCTCAATGTGAACGCCGACACGTTGGCCGGACACCTTGCCGCCCGGTTGGGCGCCAGGCGGCTCCTGATCGCCGGCAGCACCGCAGGCGTGCTGGACGAACAGGGGCGCACGATCGCTGCGATGGATGTCGGTATGACGGAACGGGTCATCGCAGATGGCCGGGCCAGCGCCGGGATGGTGGCCAAGCTGATCGCCTGTCGAGAGGCACAGCGCGCCGGTGTGGGCCGGATCGAAATCGTCGCCGGCAAACACACCGACGACCTAGACGCAGCCGAGGGCACGACGATCAAGTAGGTACGCAGTAGAGCGCTCCGTTTTCTCCCTATCCCCTCGACGGAGAGGCCGGGGTAGGGGACGCGATCACCACGAACTCGGTCCCACAGGCAGGATGAAAGGCACGATGGCGACACAGGACGAGGACACACAGGCAGTCGAGGCAGCGCATCTACTCCAGGTGTACAGACGCGTACCGATCGTGTTGACACACGGTGAGGGCAGCTACGTCTATGACATCGAGGGACACCGGTATCTGGACTTTCTGTCCGGGCTGGGCGTCGCCTCGCTGGGACACGCGCATCCCGGGCTGGCCACAGCGCTGGCGGAGCAAGCTCGAACACTGCTGCACACGTCGAATCTGTACTTCCACCCTCTCCAGGGACAAGTCGGACGCCGGTTGACGGCGCTGTCCGGTCTACCGCGCGCCTTCTTCTGCAACAGCGGCACCGAGGCGGTCGAAGGCTGCCTGAAGTTCGCGCGGCGGTACTGGCACACGCGTGGCGAAACCGCGCGTACGCGTATCGTCGCCCTGGAGCGGTCGTTTCACGGTCGCACCTTTGGAGCGCTGTCGGTCACCTGGGAGCCCGGATATCGTGCGCCATTCGAGCCACTGCTCGAGGGAGTGGCCTTCGTATCGCCTACCGACCCGGATGCCCTCGACACAGCGGTCGGCTCTGACGTCGCCGCGATCATCCTTGAACCGATCCAGGGCGAGGGGGGCGTCTGGCCGCTGTCGCCGGAGTTCGTCGACGCAGTGAGCGCAGCCTGCGAACGTACCGGCACGCTGCTCATCGCGGACGAGGTCCAGTGCGGCCTGGGTCGGACAGGCGCGCCGTTTCACTCGGCAACGCTCGGGTTACGTCCCGATCTGATGGCCCTGGGCAAGGCGCTTGGCGCAGGAGTGCCGGTTGGAGCCATCCTGATGAGTCAGGAGGTAGCGGATAGCATCTCGCCGGGTGACCACGGCACGACATACGGCGGGAACCTCCTGGCCTGCCGGGCAGCGCTCGTCTACCTCGACGCATTGGAGCACGGCGGTCTGGACCGGGTTCGGGTCGCTGGGACGCGGCTCCAGGACGGCCTGCGGGCGCTCGCGACGCGGTACCCGGTGATCACGGACATCCGCGGCGCCGGACTCATCCGTGGCCTCGAGATGACCGAGGCAGCGGCAACACAGGTCGTCGACGGCGCATTGGCCCACCGACTGCTGATCAACCGGACAGCCGGACGAGTGGTGCGACTGCTCCCACCGCTGACCGTGTCCGACGGAGAGATCGACGACGCGGTGCAGGTCCTCGATACGGTCTTGAGTCGCATCCAGTGATCACTATGAACTCGACCCCCGCCCCGCCACCCGCGCGCTCGACTCGCGACTCGGTTGCGACGACCGCCCCGCTCGAGATCCGGCTGGCTGGACATCCCGACACGGCGGCCATCAGCCGGCTCGTCACCGCG
>Ga0310122_10002562_pt1 | contig 11573 bp, 6 predicted proteins | sample CB6_Bottom_1051__FD_203503 | JGI IMG/M metagenome (GOLD analysis project Ga0310122, IMG submission 203503) | Marine microbial communities from Western Arctic Ocean, Canada - CB6_Bottom_1051 | ecosystem: Environmental > Aquatic > Marine > Oceanic | place: Canada: Western Arctic Ocean | collected...
TTGTGGCGGGTGCCGCTGGTGGATCACTTCGCCGGCTGGTCGAAGGCCAGGAAGGACGGGGTCACGCTCCGCGACTGGACCACCGACGGCTGTCACCCCAACCCCGCCGGTCACATCGTACTGGCCAACACGATGCTGCCGGTGCTCGAGTTGCCTCTGGCACACAGCTCTCGGATCCGCCAACGCATGACCAGCAGTAGGCGACCGATCCGGGTTGTCTGCTTCGGCGACAGCGTGACCGGCGTCTACTATCACACCGGTAGCCAGAGAGCCTACACCGCGATGCTCGAGCTGGCTCTCGAAAGAGCCCTGCCCGGCACCCGCGTGGATGCGACCAATGCCGGCATCAGCGGTCACACGACCGCCGACGGCCTGGCACGGATCGACAAGGACGTGCTGGCTCACAAGCCGGACATCGTCACCGTGATGTTCGGACTCAATGACATGGTCGGTGTCTCACTGGCCGATTACCGCAAGAATCTCGTCACGATCGTCACCCGCTGCCGGGCGATCGGTGCCGAGGTGGTCCTGGCGACGCCCAACAACGTGATCGACACGGCTCGGCGACCGAGCAAGAAGCTGGTCGAGTACTGCGATGTGGTCCGGGAGGTGAGTCGCGAGCTGAAGGTGCCGTTGTGCGACAGCTACCGCGGGTTCGACGCGGTGCGGTATCGCGATCGAGCGGACTGGCGGTTGTTGATGAGCGACCAGATCCACCCGAACATGGACGGGCATCGCCTGATCGCGAAACAACTCGCACGCACGATCACAGGCCGTGGTGTCGATCTCAGCAGCGTGCATCCGACCCAGCCGGCCATCTCGCGGACACTGTCGTTGCTGAGAGCCGGCAAGCCGATCCGGGTGCTGGCGATGCCTCCCTACGACAAGTCGATCGTCGCGGTGCTGAAGACGCTGAAGCCCGAGGCGCGTGTCGAGGTGACTCGATGGGAGACCGAGGGCCTGTCGTTGAAGCAGATCGAGCAGGATGCGGCCAGGCGAGTCCGCTCGATGAAGCCCGACCTGGTGTTGATCGCCGTGCCGAGGACCGCAGCGGTCGACTCGGATGAGGAGTTCATCCACTCCTACTCCTGGATCATGAACCACTCGCTCAGCTTCTCTCACCGGCAATGGGACTGCGTGGTGATTCACCCTGCGGTGGCCGATGCCGCCGCAGCCCGCCACGATGGCCTGGTCCGTCGGCTGGTGCGCGCCCAGGACCTGCAGCTGGTCGATCGCCCCGAGGACAGCCGGGCCGGGCCGACGGAGATCCTTCGGAAGTGGCTTGGCCTCCAACTGAAGTTACAATCGAAGTGAATCCTGTTCACAGAGAACGATCGGTGTTGGATCAGCTTGTCCGGTTCTGCGTGGCGTGGGCGATGCTGGGTCTGTTGGCCCCGGCTGAGTCGTGGGCCACCGATCGGGCGGCCGAGTTGCAACGGTTCGAGCGAAAGATTCGGCCGTTACTGGCCAAGCGCTGCAGCAAGTGTCACTCGGGGCCCAAGCCCAAGGCCGGTCTGAACCTGGTTGATGTTGGTCTGCTGATGGACGGTGGCCGCTCGGGGCCTGTCATCGTGCCGGGCAACCCGACCGGCAGCCTGCTGGTGCAGGCGATCCGTCGGCGTGGCAAGAAACGCATGCCTCCGGACGCCCCGCTCGAATCCGGCGACGTGCTCGAGCTGGTGAGCTGGATCAAGAACGGAGCCGTGGTTCCGGTGGCCGGCGGAGCGGGCGTGGCGGGGAAACGCGAGCCGGGCGGGGTGATCACCGACGATGATCGCCAGTGGTGGTCGTTCCGACCGCTGGATCCCGGCGTCGTGCCGGTGGTCCCCGGTGACGTGTGGTCGCGTTCGGCGATCGACCGCTACATCCTGTCACGGCTTCTCGAAGAGAAACTGACCCCATCGGGAGCGGCCACTCGAAGAGCGTGGATCCGGCGTGCGACGTATGACCTGACCGGGCTGCCGCCGACTCCCGAAGCGGTCAGGTCCTTCGAGGCCGACGCCGATCCGGGCTCCTTTGCCCGCGTGGTCGATCGCCTGCTCGCCTCGCCTCGCTACGGAGAACGCTGGGCCCGTCACTGGCTGGACGTCGTCCGCTACGCCGACACCAACGGCGGCGGGTTCGATTACGTCTACCCCACCGCCTGGCGATACCGCGACTACGTCGTGCGGGCCCTCAACCTCGACCTCCCCTACGACACGTTCCTGGTCGAACAGCTCGCAGGTGACCTGTTGCCCGGAACCGACGACGAGCGGCGTGCGGTGGAGCGCAAACTGGCCACCGGCATGCTGACACTGGCTCCCAAGGGACTGGGGATGCAGGACAAGGAACTGATGGCCATGGACGTGGTCGACGACCAGATCGACGTCCTGGGCCGTTCGCTGATGGGGCTCACTCTGGCGTGTGCACGATGTCACGACCACAAGTTCGATCCGGTGCTGACGGCCGACTACTACGCACTGGCCGGCATCTTCCGCAGTACCGTGTCACTGAGCGACCTGACCAAGAACCCCTCGTACTGGCCCGAACAGTCTCTTCAACGACCCTCGGATCGCCTCGCTGGCGAGCAACACGACGCCCGAACAAAGGCGACAGCGACGGCGATCTCGAAGATCGTCTCGGTGGCCAACCGACGCCTGGTCGCCGATTGCAGGAAGCGACTGGACGAGTACCTGCTGGTTGCCTCCGCGATGCATCACACTCGAGGCGACCGGGGCGCGGTCGCTCATTGGCCGTTCGACGGACCCTCGGGCAAGAACGTCGCCGCGACCTCCGGGCCGTCGGGGATGCTGGCCAACACGTCGGGAAAAGACGGCGGCCTGGTGCCCACGCGGATCGAGGATGGACAGGTGGGCCGGGCGCTGAGGTTCGGGACGGGGAGGATTGTCGAGATTGATGCCAAGGCACTGAAGCCGATTGTCCTGGGCCGGGCCAATGACTTCAGCGTCGGAGTGTGGCTGCGGGCTCCGGGTGGCTACAAACCGGGCACGGCCGACTCGATCGTCGCCGCCAACTACAAGTCACAGGCCATGTGGTTCATCGCGCTGCGACCCGGTTCCTATAACGGCGTCTATCTCAGGCACTACAACGGCGCAGCAGCAGTCGACATCAAGCCCAGCAGCAATCTGTTGCCCGTGCTGACCGACGGCAAGTGGCACCACCTGGCCGTGACGTCGGATCGGGATGCGATGGGCATCCTGTACGTGGATGGCAAGCGGGCCGGCCAGACGTCGATCGCCGCTGTGAGTACGACGGCCGACTACAGTGTGCCCGTGTCGATGAAGCTGGGTGCATCGACCAACGGGTTCGCCGGGGACCTGGATGACGTGGCGATCTGGGACCGCGTGCTGGATCCTGGGGAGGTCACTCGGCTGTTCGACCTGGGCCATCGAGCCGACAGTCCCCAGGACGTGGCGACCGTCGAGCGGCTGCGGCCCAGGAAGCAGGGCGCCCCGTCGGTGGCAGAATTACTGAAGTCACATCGCCTGGTCCCCAGCCTCGCACGCGGCCTTTCACGCGAGATCCTGGCCGCGGCCGGAAAACCCGGTGCTGTGCTGTATGACCTGGCCAGGGAGATCCCCGCAGACGTCCAGCAGGTTCGATCGCAGGTCGACCTCGACAGCCCCAAGCTGGCCAGCCGACTCGATGGCAAACAGACACCCCTGGTGCCCGGGCCCGATGCCGAGGCGTTTTACCCGGCCGACCAGCGGAAGGAACTGGCGACGCTGAAGGATCGGGCGGCGCGGTTGGCGGCGGTGACGATTGCCAGGCCGGTCAAGGCGATGGTGGCGTTTGACAGCAAGAAGCCCTCGGATCTTCGAGTGCATGTCGCCGGCGACAATCGACGATTGGGCGAGGTCGTCTCACGAGGATTCCCTCGCGTGCTGCTCCGCAAGGACCAGCCGGCGGTGAAGATCCCCCCGCACGCCAGCGGACGGCTCGAGCTGGCTCGCTGGCTGACTCGGGCCGATCACCCTCTGACCGCCCGGGTGATGGTCAACCGGGTCTGGCAGTGGCACTTCGGCGAAGGACTGGTGCGGACGCCGGACAACTTCGGGCAGTTGGGCGAGGAGCCCTCGCACCCCGGGCTGCTCGATCACCTGGCCGAGACATTCATCACAGACGGCTGGTCGTTGAAGCGGCTGCACACCCGCATCCTGCTCTCGGCCGTCTATCGCCAGGCGAGTGCATCCCGCGAGAGGCCGATGCAAGTCGATGCCGACAACCGGCTGTTGTGGCGAATGAGTCGTCGACGGCTGGAGGCCGAGCCCTTCCGTGATGCGATGCTGGCGGTATCCGGAGGACTCGATTCGCAAATGTACGGCACGCTGCAGTCGTGGAAGCCCAAGGAATTCAGTGTCGATGACGGGAACCGGGAAACGGCCAACTTCAAGACCCTCAGACGCAGCCTGTATCTCCCGGTCGTGAGAACGACACTGCACCAGATGATGGAACTCTTCGACGTGGGCGACCCCAACTCGGTCACGTCTCGACGTGCCAATACCACGGTGCCTCACCAGGCGTTGTTCCTGCTGAACAACCCGTTTGTCCAGCAGCGGTCCCGGGGCCTGGCCGAGCGGGTGCTGGCGTGGTCCGACGACGAGGCGCAGCAGGTCGAGCGGGCCTGGTGGCTGGTGCTGTCCCGGCCTCCGAGTACCTCCGAGATGGCTCGCGCCCGCCAGTTCCTGGCGGCCGCCCGGCAGTCTACCGCCGGCGGTTCGAGGCAGGCCTGGACATCCCTGGCCTGGGCCTTGTTCAGTCTCAACGAAATGCTTTATCTAGACTAGAAGACCATGGATTCGTTGCAGCACATCACACATCGCGAGTTGGCTGGGATCAGCCGCCGAAGGTGGCTGTCGCAGGCGGGGTGCGGATTCGGAGGCGTCGCGTTGTCGGCCCTGGCAACCTCGGAAGTCCTTGGTGCCAAGACCCGGGCCGGGGGGCGGCCGACCCATTTCCCGGCACGAGCCAAGCGGGTCATCTTTCTTTACATGCACGGCGGGTGCTCTCACATCGACTCGTGGGACTACAAGCCGACCCTCTTCCAGCGACACGACGAGTCGTTGCCCGAGTCGATCAACACCGGCCGCAACACGTTCAATTCCGGCCTGCAGAAGATCATGCAGCCGCCCTGGTCGTTTCGCCGGTACGGCGAGAGTGGTCTGTGGGGCAGCGAATTGTTCCGCGAGACGAACACGCGGATGGACGATCTGTGTTTCCTGTACTCGATGTACGGCAACAACAACGCCCACACGCCGGCGACCCTGGAACTGCACACCGGTTCCCAGACCCTGATGCGTCCCAGCATGGGGTCGTGGATCAACTACGGCCTGGGCACGATGACCGAGAACCTGCCCGGTTTCGTGACGATTTGTCCTCCGCTGACCTACGGCGGCCAGCGGAACTTCGGATCGGCCTTTCTCCCGGCCTCGAACCAGGGCACGATGATCGGCACCAACCGATTGCCGGTGGCCCAGTCGCAGGTGCGAAACATCAAGGCTTCACGGCCGGCCACCGAACAGCGACGCCTGATCGACTTCATCGCCGCGTCCAATCGCGAGCAGCAGCAGGCCGGAGCGGACAGCACGCTGGAGTCCCGCATTGCGTCCTTCGAGCTGGCCTTCCGCATGCAGCAGGCTGTGCCGGAGGTGATGGACCTGGCCCGGGAATCGAAGACCACTCATTCGCTGTACGGCATCGACAACAAGAAGACCGAGAACTACGGCCGCGAGTTGTTGCTGGCCAGGCGGCTGATCGAACGGGGTGTGCGGTTTGTCCACGTGGCCCACACTGGCGGACGGGGTGGTCGCTGGGACCAGCACTCCAGTCTCAAGAGTGCCCACGAGGGTAACGCCCGCAGCTGCGACAGGCCGATCGCCGGCTTGATCGCCGACCTGAAGCAGCGAGGTTTGCTCGAGGACACCCTGGTGGTCTGGAGCACCGAGTTCGGCCGAACGCCGGAACGGCAAAACGGCACCGGTCGTGGTCACCACGCACAGGGCTTCACCTTCTGGCTGGCCGGCGGAGGTGTGAAATCGGGATTCGGCTATGGGGCGACCGACGACTTCGGATACCACGCCGTCGAGAACCCGGTCAGCATCCACGACCTGCACGCGACGATCCTGCACCTGCTGGGCCTGGACCACACGCGGTTGACCTACAGGTACTCGGGCCGAGACTTCCGCCTGACCGATGTGCATGGTCGGGTGCTGCACGACGTATTGGCATAGAGTCCGGGACCTGCGAGAAACTGAGCCAAACTCAATCCCCATTTGTTGCCGATCTCTCTAGAGGGTAGAATCCACAGCTGAAAGGACCCCGGTCGTGACACGTCGCCCATCACCCTCGTCAACCGGCTGCGGAGGTTTCCGTGCCTGGCAGCAGATGTCACGGCGTGAGTCTCTGCAGATCGGCGGATTGGGCGGAGTGGGGCTGACGCTGCCGGAGTTGTTCCGCGGTCGCGAGGCGGCTGCTGCCGATGGGACGCGGCCGACATTCGGTCGAGCCAAGACCGTGATCATGATGTTCCTGCACGGCGGGCACCCGCAGCAGGAAACCTTCGATCCCAAGCCCGACGGGCCGACGGCGGTTCGAGGCGAGTTCTCGTCGATTTCGACCAGCCTGCCAGGCGTGCGATTCAGCGAGGTCTTGCCATTGACCTCACGGTTGGCTCACCGGTTGGCCGTGATCCGCTCGATGAGCCACTCCAACCCCAGTCACGTGCAGGCGTGCCTGCCGGCTCAGACCGGTCACGTGCATCCCGACGAATTTCGATCGCGAGGCGATTTTCCGCCCTCGGCGACCGATTTCCCACCTGTGGGCGCCGTGCTCGACGCCGTGCAGCCGGCTGTCGGCGACCTGCCGACGTGGGTCCGAGTGGGTCCGCTGATGCGTCGCAGTAATGGCACCACGCTGCACGGTCAATTGCCCGGCCTGCTGGGAGCCCGGCACAGCAGCTTTGTGGTCGACCAGAAGCTGACCGACAAGGATGTCCGGATCGAGGCGATCCGGCCCAACGATGACCTGACGTCGATTCGTCTGAAGGGTCGTCGTGACCTGCTGACCCAGTTCGACAACCAACGCGGCCTGATCGACGAAGTGGCCGGGGCCCAGAACCTCGACGGGTTCTACCAACGAGCCTTCAACCTGCTCTCCTCCTCCAGGACACGCAACGCGTTTGCACTGGCCAGTGAGAAACAGGAACTGCGCGATAGGTACGGCAAGACCGAGTTTGGCCAGAGGTGCCTGCTGGCTCGACGGCTGGCCGAAGCCGGCGTGCCGCTGGTCAACATCAGCTACTGCCACACGCCTCGCGGCAGTTGGGACACTCACAGCCGCAACTTCAGCAAGATGAAGGATTCGCTGGGCCCGACGCTCGACCAGGCGCTGAGCGCGTTGATCGAGGATCTTGCCGAGCGGGGCATGCTGGATGAGACGCTGGTGGTGGTCAACGCCGAGTTCGGGCGGACGCCCAAGATCAACAAGAACGCCGGCCGCGATCACTGGCCTTGGGTCTACTCGCTGGTGATCGCCGGTGCCGGAGCCAACGCGGGGACCATTTACGGGGCCTCGGACGAGTCGGCCGCCTACCCGGCGATTCATCCTCACGATCCCAAGGACTTCGTCGCCACGCTGTACCACCTGTTGGGTGTGCCCCCTGCCACGACGATCACCGATGCCACTGGTCGCCCGCACAACGTGATCATCGGCCAGCCCATCTGGCCGCTGCTCAGCTAGCCCGCCTGCGGCGGGTTGAAGAACTCTGACCCCCGCGCTGCAGAACCGCCCCCAGCCTACCGCCGTTCCAACCGAATCTTCCGCGGCCCGATCAGCCCAAACAACTGATCGATATCAAACTGCTCGAGCAACCCGAAGCAGAACAGTTCCGGAGCCTGGTTGACTCCGATCTTCTGTTCGAGCACCTGCTTGAGACTCTCGTAGCAGTCGAAGAGGTGCAACCCGGCGATCGATTCGGGTTCCAGCCCCGCGGCGACCAGTGCGGCCAGCGACGTACGTGGTCCCACGGCGACCAACCCGGGTGCTTGCCCGTGCTGGAGGTGGACCCACTTGGCGACCGCCTGCAGCTGCCGAGCCTGCAGGCCCAGTGCCCGGTCTCCGACGGTGGCGACCATCAGTGCGAACAGGTAGCCGCGGCGACCGATCGCCGATTCGCCGAGGTAGAACGGGTCGACGGCGAATACGCGGTGCCCCTTGGCCAGCAGCAACTCGGCCTGCTCGGCCACCGAGCCTCGGCCGGTGTCGGCCAGCAGCACCGAGGTCTGCTTGGGTTCTCCTCGAACCAGTTCCACCACCGGCACGGTCCACTCGCCTCCGAGTCTCAGCTTCCACAGGATCGCGCGGGTCCGCTTCTTCCCCTCGCCCTCGACCTTCTCATCCACCAGCGTGGATCCCAGTTTCATCGGCCGCGATCGGATCACCCGGGCCAGTCGCTCGCGGGCGTTCTGCTGCCAGTTCTTCAACGCGGTTGTCGCGGCGTCGTCGGCGGGCACATCGGGGTAGCGAGGCAGTTTCGAGGCGATCTGCCGGGCGAGTGAGACGAAGGTGGCGTTGTCGTCGGGGATCGCCACGTGGAGTTGCGCTTTGGTCTTCAACTGGTCTGTGACATCGATCTCGCTGGCACTGTAGTCGGCCTGGTCGGGGAAGAAATGGACTCCGAACATCCGGTAGAGCACTTCGCGGTTGTCCCGGCCGAAGTTGTGGTTCCCGGGTGAGAAGTTGATGTGAGCCCAGAGGTTCTTGCGTTTGCCGTAGAGGTCGTAGATGGGGCGGGCGGCTGCGAGCAACGGTGGCAGGGCGTGGCCGGCGGCGAAGCAGCAGTTGTCGGTGGCGTTGAAGGTCAGCAAGGCGGCTCGCGGGGCCAGCAGGGCGGTCAGGTGCGAGTAATCGGCGATGGTGGCCAGGTCGCAGGGAGTCTGTTCCGAATCGCCGAGGTCCGAGAAGTTGTGGTTTCGTGTGAGGTAGCTCGAGTAGCCCGCGACGGGGTCGCAGAGGGTCACTCGGGTGTCCAGGGCGCTGATCGTAATCGTCTGCCAGCCGCCTCCCGAGAGCCCCGTGACGGCAACACGCTTAGGATCGGCGTTGGGGTGAGCCAGCAGCAGGTCGATGCCTCGCGACATCGAGAGATAAAACGGAGCCAGTCCGCTGGTGCCGCAGAGGTCGAGCTGGTTCATCAGGTTGTGGCTGTACCCGGGCTTATGCAACTGCCCCATGCCCAGCCATTCGACGTTCAGAGCCAGCATGCCGCGGCGGGCCTGGTTGATGCAGCGGATCTGCTTGTAGTCGGCCGCCTTGCCGTTGGGACGATCGTGTCCGTTGACGTTGAGCACGACGGGGATCGGGGCGGAGTCCGCGGTCAGGCCCTCGGGTTCATAGAGCAGGGCCGGAATCCACAGACCCGGCAGCGCCTCGTACCGCACCTTGCGGATCCGGTAGCCCGGCCCACCCGAAATCGTCTCCATCCACTGAACACTCGGTCGGGACTTCTTCCACCTCGCCGCTTCGCCACGCAGGACCACCTCGTCGAGCACCCGCCGCCTGAGCACTCGTGCAAGAGACTCCCACTGGGCCTTCGACTTGACCTGCGGCATCGCCGGCACGCGGCTGTCGGTGAACGAGATGACTTCCCGCTGAGGTGTGCCGGGGCTGAGGATCTTGGTTTGCAGCAGGCCCTTAACGTCCGCGGGTGCTGGCGAGGCGGGCAGGGCGGCGAGGGCGGCGAGGGCGGCGAGGGCGACGAGAGCCAGGGTGTGGCGGGTGAGAGGCAGGGGGCGCATCGAGGCACCTCGTGGTGGAGTTCATCCGCCCGAGAAGGCTCATGCGAGCCGCGGTCGGTGCGTGATTGTGGCCACGCTGTGCCGATGGCCGCAAGCGGTGCCGCGGCAGAAGAAGCAAGAGATACCCCTCGCAGATCGACAGGCGGGCTCGGACCGACAGTCCGGGTAGCCGGTGTGCCATCGCCTGTCGTCTGCGAAGGGCTCGTCCCCCCCGACGTGTCCCGCCAGGCGACTCGAGAGTCGCTGACGGGGTCCGCCCGAGTCATCGCATGTTGCCGGAGCGTGACCTGAGGGGGAAAGAGAGAAGAGAGAAGAGAGAGGAGAGAGGAGAAGGGGGGGCGTGGATCAGGGTTGTCCGCCGTCGCTGTCCTGGTCTTCCTGCCTTTGCTGGTAGGCTCGTTCGGTGTTGTAGAGCAGGAATTCGGGGCCGGCCGGGTGGTATTGCACGTCGTCTCGGAGGTAGTAGCCCGAGGGCAGGGTTTGTCCGCCGACGGTGGTTTGGCAACCGGTCAGGCCGCTGGCACCGAGCGCGGACAACAGGAGCAGCCCGCTGGCGAGTCGTTTGCTGGAGATTTTCATACGAGGCCTCGATTCGGGCTGATGAGGGATGGCTGCGCCGCAATCGGTCAAAGCGCATTGGCCGTCCTGTAGAGAGATCGGCCGTTACAACCAGAATCTTCGGCAAAACCGGCAAGATTTAACTCACCGGCGGTCGAGGGGCCGAATCAGGCGCTCTTGAACACCCGTTGGAGTTCCTCGAGCGACGTGGTGCCATCGGAGACGTGCCTCATGGCATCCTTCTGCAGCGTCAGCATGTCCTCATTCCGTGCCCCGGCTCTCAGGGCGGCCAGGTCGGCTCCCGAGGCGACCAGGCCGCGCATGGCATCGTTCATCTCGATCAGTTCGAAGATCGCCACGCGGCCGGTGTAGCCGATGTCGTTGCAGATGTAGCACGGCTCGATCTCCTCGCCCCGCTCGAGCACTTCGGAGGGCGGCCGAGCCTTGCGGTAGAGCACCTGGATTTCGTCGGGGTCTAGCCCAATCTTTCTCAACATGTTGGGATTGGGCTTGTAGGCTTCCTTGCACTCGGCGCAGAGCCGTCGGATCAGCTTCTGGCTGATGACACCACAGACCGATGCAGCCGCGAGGCCGGGGTCACCTATCCACTCGGCCCACTGCAGCAGCCCTGCCGCGGCGTCCTTGGCGGAAATCTCGGTGATCATCGTACACTTGTCGTGGAAGTCGGCGATGACCCGGGCGACGTCGGGGTCGCTGATTGGGTCGAGCAGGATCACATCGGGTTCCACCCTGATGCACCGCTTGAGCGTTTCCTCCAGCGGGTCTTCGGCGTTGACTTCGAAAGCCGAAATGTTGATCAGTTCGCGGCCCCCGACGTCACCGATGGTCTGGATGTCGCGGAGGTAGGCATCGAGTCCCCGCAGGCAGGCGTAGAGCGTGGTGGTGACGCCGGTCCGCGACGGGCCACAGGCGATGAACAGGCCCTGGCGCTGCCCGGTCGCTTCCCGGATCCTGGTCTTCAGTTCCTGAGTCATCCCGATCTCTTCGGGCCGGTCGAGTGTTTCGTCGAGGTTGCGGAAATAGACCAGCAGCCGCTCGACTCCACCTTGAAGCGGTTGCGTCTGGACCAGGACTTCGAATTCGTCGGCACCCAGTGACGCCTTGATTCCTCCGGTCTGAGGCTGACTGCGTTGGCTGGCGTCGATGCCGGCAAGTATCTTGGCCATCTGGGTCATGGCGTGAGCCCTCTGTCGAGGGATG
>Ga0310122_10002563_pt1 | contig 11572 bp, 11 predicted proteins | sample CB6_Bottom_1051__FD_203503 | JGI IMG/M metagenome (GOLD analysis project Ga0310122, IMG submission 203503) | Marine microbial communities from Western Arctic Ocean, Canada - CB6_Bottom_1051 | ecosystem: Environmental > Aquatic > Marine > Oceanic | place: Canada: Western Arctic Ocean | collected...
TTGGCCAAGCGCGAAACGATGACTTCCGCCCAATGGCACTTCGCCGGCCCCACGCGGCCGGTCGAGGAACTTTATGACTGCCAAGCCGACCCGCAGAATCTGGACAATTTGGCCAAGTCCAAGAAGCGTCGGGAGATTTTGAACCGACTGCGTGCCGAGCATGTGCGCCACATCACGGCAACGGCTGACCTTGGCTTTTTGCCGGAGAGCGAAGCGTGGGAACTGTTCTCCAAGCAAACCGGCTGGGAACTTGGCCAAGCGGGCAGGGTACCGTTGGCCGGCATCCACCAAGCCGCTGCCCAAGTCGGCGTCGCCAGCGAGAGGGTGTTTTTGAAAAACCTGGATTCGGACAATCCGACCATTCGTTACTGGGGCGCGATTGGGCTGGCTGTGAGGCCGGAAATCTCCGGCATGGCCAAGCGCAAATTACGTCGAAAGATCAGTGATCCATCACAGGCCGCGCGGATTGAGATCGCCAACGCCCTTGCGACTCACGGCGACATTCCGAACGCACTGCCGGCATTGATCGACTCAATGCAACACGAAAATCTCATCGTCGTGACCCACGCCGCTCGGATCATCGAGTTGCTCGGAAAAAAGGCGAACAGTGCAAAATATGCGATTGAAGAAGCCCTCAAACGCGCTGACAAAATCCGCCCGCCTGACACACCGGCGACCGTCGTCCTGCCCGGCGACAAGGATTTAGCCATGTTCGTTTCCTTTTCCTGTCGTGCCTTTTTGAACAGACTGGACGAGTAAACCAATGCTCCGGTTACTAAAAACCATCTCCGCAGGAGTTGCTTTTTTCTTCGCTGGGGATCTCTTCGCAGCACTTCAACCCGCTAAGGTTTTCTCCAACAACATGGTGTTACAGCAGGGGGTGTCCGTACCGGTTTGGGGAACTGCTGATATCGGAGCCAATGTTGTCGTTGAGTTTGCGGGGCAACGTGCTGAGACGAAGGCGGACAATGCCGGACGGTGGAAGTTGGAGTTTGAGCCATTAAGCGCGAGTGCAGAAGGACGCCCGCTCTCAATTCGGAGCGGCAACGAAAGTCTGCTTTATAAAAATGTCGCGGTGGGGGAGGTGTGGTTTTCCGGTGGACAATCGAATATGGGGTATAGTGCGGGCAGCATGGCCAAGCGATTGGCCAAGGGGAAGGCGTTGGTCGCAGCAGCAGATTATCCGGGCATCCGGTTTCGGAAAGTGAATGAGAAAAACATGCCAATGCCGCAGGAGGATTTGAAAGGCGGGAGTTGGTTCGTGTGCACGCCGAATTCGGTGAAGGCTTTTTCAGCGGTTGGATTCATCTTCGCCCGAAGGCTGCACGAGAAACTCAAAGTGCCGATTGGCATCATTGATTGCTCCTGGGGCGGCACGCCGATTGAGCCTTACATTCCTGCTGAGGCGTTTACCGGGCATCCCACCTTGGAGCGCCTAGCCAAGTTGTCGGAGACGAGGGACTATGAGGCTATCAAGGCCATGCGGGGCGGGACGTTTGTTCGCAGTGACGCTTGGCTCGCCGGGGCAATTTACAATGCTCGAATCGCTCCCGTTGTTCCGTATGCGATTCGCGGTGCCATTTGGTATCAAGCGGAGTCCAACTGCGGCACCGGTGAAGACCCGCGCGATTATGCCCACAAAATGCGGGCGCTCATTCAAGGCTGGCGAGGTGCTTGGGGTCGTCCGGATTTGCCGTTTTATTATGTGCAGCTTCCCCAGTGGCGTAGCTACGCATGGACGTATGCCCGCGAGGAACAACGGCGTGCGATGGATGTGCCGAACACAGGCATGGCGGTGACAATCGATTTGGATTTTAACAACGATATTCATCCGCCAAACAAAATCGATGTGGGGGAGCGCCTGGCCCGATGGCCTCTGGCCAAGGTTTACAGATATTCCACGCCTTATAGTGGACCGACATTTCGATCTGTGAAGCGTGGCGGGAATGTTATGTCTGTGATGTTCAATAATGTGGATGGAGGATTGATTGTTGGCCAAGCGGGTGTAGGTCAGGTGATAGAGATTAAAGGAGGTAAATTATTTGGATTTGAATTGGCCGATGAAGGGGGGTGGTGGCATGCAGCAAATGCGCTTATTCGTGGTAGCACGGTTGCTGTCAGTAGCGTTGAAGTGAGCGAGCCAAGGGCGGTTCGGTACGCTTGCCATCCACAAGCACCAGAAGATAAACAGTGGAATCTTTACAACGGAGCCAAACTTCCGGCCTCCCCTTTCTGCTCCGATTGGAGCCTGATGCCATACGACCCCAAACAAAACCCAATGCCGAAATAAAAAACGAGCAATGCTCGTTTCATAAAGATTGGTCAGGCGCTTGGCTCAGCGTTCACTGATTGGCTGGAACTTGAGATTGTCCAGGCCGTCATAAACGCCGCTTGGGCGGATGAGGCGGTTGTCGGCCAGTTGCTCGAGCACGTGTGCGGTCCAGCCGGAAGTGCGCGCGATCGCGAAGATCGGCGTGAACAGGTCGGTCGGAATGCCGAGCGAGTAGTACACGGTGGCGGAGTAGAAATCGACGTTCGGATAGAGGTTCTTTTCGCGCAGCATGATCTCGGCGATGCGCTCGCTCATGTCGAGCCACTTGGTTTCGCCGAGCTTGGCGCCGAGCTTCTGGGCCATGCTCTGCAGGTGCGGCGCGCGGGGGTCGAGCACCTTGTAAACGCGGTGGCCGATGCCCATGATTCTCTTTTTGTTCTTCAGGCAGCCGGCGACGAAGTCGTCCACCTTGTCGAGGTCGCCGATCTCCTGGAGCATCTTGATGACGCCCTCGTTGGCTCCGCCGTGCAACGGCCCCTTGAGCGTGCCGATGGCGGAGGTGATGGCCGAGTACATGCCGCTGAGCGTGGCGATGGTGACGCGCGCCGAGAAGGTCGAGGCGTTCATGCCGTGGTCGGCGTGCAGGATGTAGCACATGTCGATGGTCTTTTCCTTTTCCTCAATCGGTTTTTCGCCGTCGATGAGATAGAGGAAATTCGCCGCCTCGCCAAGGGACGGATCGGAATCGGGCAACGGCTTGCCCTGCCGGGCCAAGTGGAAATAGGCGGTGATGACCGGCACCTGTGCGATCAGCTTAATGGCACGCTTGGCCTGCACTTCCATCGAATCCTGCCCCTCGGGCGGTTCGTAGCAGGCGAGGGCGGAAACCATGGTGCGAATGGCACGCATCGGTGAGGCCTCCTTGGGGAGTTGCCTGATGATGTCCACCACGCCGCCTGGCAGCTCGCGGGCTGCGGCCAACTCTGCCTTCAGTGAGTCGAGTTCGGCCTGGTTCGGCAGCTTGCCGCGATGCAGCAGGTGCACGACCTCCTCGTAGGTCGTGTTGCCGGCCAGTTCGTTGATGTTGTAGCCCCGGTAAATCAACTCCCCTTCGAGTCCGCGCACGCTGCTGAGCTTCGTGGTGGCGGCGACGACGCCTTCCAGGCCCTTCGCGGGCGCAGGTTTTTCTGTGTCACTCATTTTAAATTCTTTCAGGCGGTCACGCGCTGATGGTGTGATGATCGCATCGGTTGGGATGCCATCCAGCCCGCCTTTGCGTTGCAGCTCGTCAATATCCTTCAAGCTGTAAACTTTTTTCATCTGTCACGAGCCGATGTGAATCCCCTCCGGCGGGTCGGGAACCGTAGTGAAAACCGGTTTTCGGTGCAACGGTTTTCTCGGTGGTCTCCCCGCTTGGCCAGGCGCTCATTCGCCCCTGTAAACACAGCGCGCGGTGCAGGTTTCGGCCACTTCCACGGCGGTTAACAGCGGCAAACTTGGCTTCAATCGCTCCCAAATCCACACGGCGACATTTTCACTGGTCGGGTTTTCGAGGCCGTCAACATCGTTGAGATAACGGTGATCGAGTTGCTCCCAGAGCGGCTTGAACGCCGCCGAGATGTCGGCGTAATCGAGCACCCAACCCAGTTTTGGGTTGCAATCGCCCTCGACGACGATCTCCGCCGTGAAGCTGTGCCCGTGCAGTCGCCGGCATTTGTGATCCTCCGGCAGATGCGGCAGCAGGTGGGCGGCTTCGAACTGAAATGTTTTTCTGAGTTCCATGATTCGGTTATGCGGTTTCGAGATCGGCCCAGCGGATCAGTTCGCCCAGTGGCGGTCGTCCGTCGTGCCGCCAGGCCAGCGGCGGCCGCTGCATCTGGCCCAGCGGACAAATCCTCGGCACACCCCACCGGGCCAACGGCAGTGCCAAATCCCGCATCCGCGCCTCGCTCGCGGCCAGGCCGACGGTGGACACCGACTCGCGGATCGGCTCCAGCATGTGCAGCACCTCGTCGATGTGCTCGATCGGCTTGACGAATATGAACCGGTTCAGCGGCGAGGTCTGGAATTGCTTTTCATCCTCGTGCACTACCGTCCAGTCGGTCGAGTCCTCGCTCTCCCAAAGTGCCGCACCGGCGTTGTTGGCTGCGCGGATTTTGTAAAAGCGCCGGGCCGTCGAGATCGCCGCCGACTCCCTCGTCGAGATCGGCCCGCGCGGCATGGTCTCGTTTCGCGCCTCGAGTTCCCCGGCGAGCATTTCGGCGAAACGCGCCGGGTTGAGGCTGCCGTTTTCCTCCACGTAAATCACGTGCGGCGACAGGCAGCCGTGCTGGTTCCACGCGACGATATCGTCGGCGGCATGCGAGATGACCCTCTGCGTGCCCATCACCTCGTTGGCCTGTTTTTCCACGTAGCCAAAACTGACACGGTGACCGTATCCGGCCAGGCGCTTGGCCAAGGGTAGTCGCTGACGGATCGACTCCACCGTTTTGTCGCCGCCATTCACTGTCACGCAATCGGCCTCGGCGAACAATGCCGACTCGAGCGACTCGTTGCCGCCATCCCACTCCGCGATCTCGAGCGCCGCCGCCATGCCCGGCTCGACGAAGTGCAGCGAGTGGCCAAACAGCCGCGGCAGCAGCGACTTGCCGGAGGCGCACTTGACGAATTGCGCCGACCGCAGCAGCAATCCAAACGCGATCGACTGAAACACCGGCACCGGCAAATTACCCGGCGCGATGTGCGCGATCAGTTGCGGGCCGTTCACCATCGAGTACGTTCGGTTCGGCTGGCTGGCGAACGACTGCAGCCGCGTCGGGTCGCCGAACTCCTGCGTCAGCAGCATAAAAAACTTTTCCTGCGTCCAGTCGGCGAAACAGGCGTCCAGCCCGGCCGCGAGCACTTCACGCGGGAAGCCGGTCTCCTCCGGGTCGGCGTCGAGCGCCATTTGTCGCAGAGGATAATCGGGCGAACGCCACAGGTTGGCCACCTCGGCGAGCTTGGAAATGATCTGCTCGTTGCCCAGCGTGGCGAGGTACTCGTTGCGGTTTCGGCGCAGCGTTTGGGACGCCTCGGCGATCAGCGAGTGCGTCAGCTCCGCGCCCGGTTTGTCGGCCAAAAAATAGTCCAGTAGTTGTTCAGGCATGGATCAAATTCATCAGCGAACAGCCTCGGGACTCGGGCAACTCGGCCCGGCCCAGCAGCTCGAAACCGTCGGCGTGTCGCCTGGCCAAGTCTTCGGTCTGGAGGCTCAGCGCCGAGCCGGCATTGGCCAGGTCGACGACCTGTAACAGGCCGGCTTGGCCTAGCTCAACATCCGCCAGAGTCTCCGGCGAGACGACGCGGGCGCGTGCCCAGGGCGGAAACCGAAACAGTCGGGGAGCGGTATTCGCTTGGCCCAGCTTGCCGTCATACGCCTGCGAACTCAATTCGCACATGCCGTATTCGCAAATGATCCGCCCGGTCGCGACACCGAGCTTGGCGGTGATGGCTTGGTGCAGCTTGGGCCGGGGCATCTCACGCGAGCGGCCCTTGTAGCCGCCGGTCTCCATCGCCGCGGAGCCGCTGGGCAGTTGGAAATCCATCGCGTCGGCGTCCAGATGGTCGAGCAGATGCACAAACGAAAACGCGGTACCGAGAATTGTGACCGGTTCGTTTTGCGTGGCGCAGTCGTGCAGGAAATCGACTGCGGCTTGGCCGTCGATCCGCCATTGGCCATCTGTGGCGAAACAATGTTCGCGCTTGGCCAAGCGCTTGGCCACGGTGTCCATCATGTGCACCAGCGACGACTCCGGCGCTTGGCCAAGCTCGGGAAACAGAAACAGCAGCCGGTTCGCCGACTCATCGACCAAGTGCCCGGCAAACCAAGGCCAAAGCGAAGCGTGATACACGGCCAAGGTTTTCGCGCAGTGAAAGTGCCGGCTGCGATCGACTTGGGTCGTGCCGCTTGAGCGGAACAGCGTCTCGCGATCGGCTTCCGGCAAGACGGTCAAGTCGAGCGACTTGAAGGCGCGCGTCTGCACCGTCGGGATGTCGCGCCAATCGCCGACCGTTTCCGGCGTGAGATTCTCCGCTTGGCAAAGATTGGCGAAAGGGGTGTTGTGCGCGAACTGAAACGCGAACAGGCCAAGGGCGAGTTCGCCGAAGCCGGCTGCGTGCGGATCATCGACGCACCGCTGAATGAACGTGCTCACCGCGTCACAGGCTTCGGTTAATGAAGTGAAATTTGTCATGCGGTTTTTTGTGAGCGCTTGCGCGCTATGGCTGGTTTTCCGCCACAGCCAAGGGCGGGGAAACTACGGTCAAGACGTTGGCTTGGCAACAAATGGTTTTGTCAGCGGGCGGAGCCTGTGGTTTGCTTTCGCCCATGAAGGGTTTCGTGTTTTTTTTGGCAGTGACGATGGTGCTTGCGGGTTGCGGCGGTGGAGACGCACCCTCGGCGGAACAGGCAGAAATGCCAACGCCAGCGTTGCCTGACAATATCACAATCACACCGGTTGCGGAGGTCGCACCATCAACAGGCGAAGCCGATGAACCAGGGAAACTAACGCTCGGCAAGCCGCCCAAGAAGATTCAACCCGGGGCCAAGCCGACTCCCAAACCCAACCCTGAAACCAAGCCGCAAGGCGGCGAGGCTGTTGACCCGAAAGAGTCTGTTACTCCTGCTAAGGTCGAGGGCGCGGGCAATTTGACGAAGGAAAACGGCCGGTACACTGCGGGGGGCTCGCCGTTTGAGGGGCAGTTTGTCGATCACCACGACAACGGCACGAAGTCGGTTGAAGGGCAATTCGTCAACGGCAAACAGCAGGGCATCTGGACGTTTTACTACGAGAACGGGAAGTTGTTTCGGACGGGAAAATACGTCGATGGACGAGCCGATGGTCAATGGGCGATTTGGCGCGACGACGGCAGCAAGTGGTCGGAGCAGGTCTACACCAACGGCCAGTTGAACGGCGTCGAGACGCGCTGGCACCCCAACGGCCAGAAGCAATCCGAGGCCACTTGGCAAGGCGGCAAGACGATCGAGAAACAGGAATGGGACGAGCAGGGCACGCCCAGGCAATAGCCGCGCTGCTGCTTGGCGGAAGGCGCACGGGTGGAGCCGAACCGGAAGTGCAGCAAACACGCCGAGGCGCGCGACTCGTGCAAAACGGCTCGGTGCTTAGCGAGGTGCTGGCGCAACCGGGGGCGACCGACAGTGTCTTTGACGTGCTCGCTGCAAGCGTTCGTAGTTTTTCGCCGGGAGATCGAGTGGGCATCCTTGGTTTCGCCGGCGGCGGGGTGATCGCGCCACTGCGCGCGTTGGGTGGCGGGCATCGACTCAGCGGCGTGGATCTCGACCGCGCGGGCTACGAACTTTTTTGTGATCTCAGCGCCGCGTGGATGGGTGCAGTGCAGTTCGCGCAATCGGATGCGGTTGAGTGGTTGCACTCGCAGCGAGGCAAGTTCGACTTGCTGCTGGAGGATCTTTCCGTCGGCCGCAATGGCGACGTTTTCAAGCCGGATGTCTCGATCGACACTTTGCCGCGGTTGATCCAATCGAAACTTAAACCAAGCGGTGTCACCGTTTTTAATCTGCTGCCCGGGGACGACCGGACGTGGGCTGAAATGACGGCCAAGGTCTGCGCTCCGTTTGGGTTTGGCGTGCAGGTTTTGTTCGAGAGCTATTACAACCGCGTGTTGGTGCTGGGCAACGAGGCGTTGCCGCCGGCGCGCGAAGTGTCGCGGTTGCTGCGTGCCGAGTTGACGGCGATCGGCTCGGAGATGGCAGCCGATATCAGCGTGCGCTCGTTGCGCCTGGGCAAGCGATGAAGCGGCGGAACGACAAAGCCTTCACGCTGATCGAGTTGCTGGTGGTCATCGCCATCATCGCGATTCTTGCCGGGATGCTGCTGCCGGCCTTGGCCTTGGCCAAGGGCAAGTCGCAGTCAATCAAGTGCGCCTCGAATATGCGGCAGATCAGCCTCGCTGTGACGATGCACGCCGACGAACGCGAAGGCGCGTTGCCGATCGCCACGAACTTCGCCGAGCCCAGGTCGTCGCCGCACCGGATTTGGGTGACAGCGGTCGCGCGGTTTATCGGCAGTCGGGAGGTGTTCCTCTGCCCGACGGCGAAAACGGCCAAGTTCGGCGGCGACTGGGACACGCGCAGTTGGCACCCGATCGGGTACAACGGGGCGACGACGTTCGATCCGCGTGGAGTGGAGGGGGCGGCCACGAAGCCCAAGTTGGTGGGCGTGCCGGAGCCAAGCTTGGCCGTGCTGTTCGCCGACAACGCCTAGCGGGCCGATCGAAAAGAAGTACCGTGGCTACGTGTTCAGCCCGGGAAACGGCAAACGGAACCAGCTCGACCCCCGCCGCTCGACGCCGCTGATTTCGGATTGCGATCTCGTGGCGGAGATGAGCGGCAAACAACCCAGCCAACTCAAGCCGGTGATGGCGCGGCACGGGGCCAACGGCGACGACACGGGCCGGAGCAACCTCGTCTTGGCCGACGGCCACGTGGAAGCCCAGACCGCCTTGTCGATCCTGCGACAGGACGCGGGCGCAAACCTGGTTTGGGATTTAGGGAGGGAGTAAGTGAACCCGGCCAATCTTGGCCAAGGGCGGGGTGGGTGAATTAGTATTGGCGGACGTGCCCGAATTTGCTGTTGCGGCGGGATCGGGACTCCTGAAACTTGGGTGTGTAGATCGTTTTGCTGTTGGCTTGGTTAAGGTACATGCTCATCAGGCGCGAAGAGGACAGCGGTGCGCGCCGAGTGGAAAGCAAACGGCTGCAGGCGGAAATGAAGGTGTAAAAGATTCTCCTCACGTGTCCAAAATAGCCAACTAAAAGAATGTAGTCCACGTATGGGCACTTTCCAAATTAAATGTATTCACAACGCTCTTTTTTTGTTCACAGCACCGATCATGTGGTGAATAAGGGGTGGAAGAGCAGGGGAGTGGCTGGGGATAACTGCGGCAATCAATCGCCGACGATGGAAACGCCGGAGGAGGTGCCGATGCGCGTCGCCCCGGCTTCGATCATCGCCAGCGCCGTTTCGCGGTCGTGAATGCCGCCGGACGCCTTGACGCCGGCGTATTGGTTGACCGTTTTGCGCATTAGTTGGACATGCTCAATGGTCGCGCCGCCGGGGCTAAAACCGGTGCTGGTTTTGACGAAATGCGCCCCGGCGGTGACGGCCAGTTTGCAGGCGGTGGCGATTTGCTCGTCGTTAAAGTAGCCGGTCTCAATGATGACCTTCACCCGTCGATCTTCCGCCGCCTCAACGACGTCACGAATCTCACGGACGATGTATTGGTGATCGCCGTCGATGAACCGGCCAAGATTCATCACCATATCGATCTCGTGTACGCCGTTGTCCACGGCGGCTTCGGTTTCGTAACGCTTTGAGTCCGAATCGCTTGCGCCCAAAGGGAAGCCGATCACGGTGGCGATCGACACGTCGGCATCTTCGAGGTAAGTGGCAGCGTGTTGCACCCAACTGCCGTTCACACACACGGCAAACAACTCGTGCTGAATGGCTTCTGCGCAGAGCTTTTCGATGTCCGCAGCGGTGGCGTCGGGGCGCAGATTGGTGTGGTCGATGTACGAGCCGAGCGGCGTTTCCGGCGTGTCGGACATGAATCAGCCGGGTAAGAGGTCTTTGACCATCTCTCGTTCTTCCTTCAACTCGTTCACTGTGGCGTCGAGTTTGCCCTGGCTGAAGGCATCAAGTTGGACGCCCTGCACAATGTCGAACTGGCCGGCGACGTTACGAACCGGGAAGGAAGAAATCAGTCCTTCATCGACGCCGTAGCTGCCATCGGAACAGAGGCAGACGCTGTGGAAATCCCCGCCGCCGGTGGGGTTGATGATGGAGCCGACCGAGTCTACCACGGCGTTGGCCGCGCTGGCCGCGCTCGAGGCGCCGCGCGCCTTGATGATTGCCGCACCGCGCTGCTGCACGGTCTTGATGAAATCGCCCTCGAGCCAATCACGGTCGCCGATCGCGTCTGCGGCGGCTTGGCCGTTGATCTTGGCGTTGGTGAAGTCCGGATACTGCGTGGCGGAGTGGTTGCCCCAGATCGCCATGTTGGTGATAGCCGTCACGTCGACCCCGGCCTTTTGCGCGAGCTGCGTCTTGGCGCGGTTTTCGTCGAGGCGCGTCATGGCGAACCACCGGTCGTTCGGCACGTCCGGCGCGTTGTTCATGGCGATCAGGCAGTTGGTGTTGCACGGGTTGCCGATAACGAGGGTGCGGACGTCGCTGGCGGCGTTGTTTTGGATCGCTTGGCCTTGGCCGGTGAAAATCTTGCCGTTGATGCTGAGCAGATCACCGCGCTCCATTCCCTGCTTTCGCGGCACACTGCCGACGAGCAGCGCCCAGTGGACGCCGTTGAAGCCGGCGTCAAGGTCGGCGGTCGGCACCGTGCCCTTGAGCAGCGGGAACGCGCAGTCGTCCAGCTCCAGGCAGACGCCATCGAGCGCCGGCAGCGCGGGCTCGATCTCGATCAGGTGAAGGATCACCGGCTGGCTTGGGCCGAACATTTGGCCGGAGGCAATACGGAACAACAGGGCATAACCGATCTGACCGGCCGCACCGGTCACCGCAACACGTATGGGTTCTTTACTCATAAAAAAGCGGCGGACAGCATACGGGACACCGTCCGCCCCGACAAGGTTTTCCGCTTGGCCAAGCGCTTAGGCGAGATCACCCGATGGCTTTCCGGAGGTATTGTTTCACTTAATTTCAGTTGGAATTTTTTTGGCGGGCGGATACGTTTGCCGGCCGATTATGAAAAAATTATCAACCCTGATAGTTGCTTTCGCCGCGGTTGGTTGCGGCCGGGAAACCGCGCCGGAGCCGTTGGCTGTCGAGTCGCCCATCGTCAAACCGGTGGCTGAAGTCGTCAAACCGGTGGCTGAAGTCGTCCAACCGGACCCGCCCACTGAACCGCCCAAATTGATCGCTCCGCCAGCGATTTCGATTTGGGATGCGGCCCGGGCCGGTGACGTCGGGGCGGTGCGCGAACACATTGCAAGCGGGACGCAATTGAACGAGCCGGACGAAACCAATCCCCTGAAACAAACGCCGCTGCATTGTGCCGTCGAGTCCGGCCACAAGGCGGTTGCGGAACTGCTCCTCGCAGAGGGGGCCGAGGTCAATGCCAAGCGGGCGGACGGCTTGACCGCGCTTGACATCGTGCTGAAAGCCGACCCCGAGGCCAGCGACGAGGTTCGAGCAGTTCGGAAGGCAATCGCCTCTGTATTGGTTCGCAACGGAGCCACGGCAGCGAAGCATAAGTAATCCATCAACG
>Ga0310122_10002565_pt1 | contig 11565 bp, 12 predicted proteins | sample CB6_Bottom_1051__FD_203503 | JGI IMG/M metagenome (GOLD analysis project Ga0310122, IMG submission 203503) | Marine microbial communities from Western Arctic Ocean, Canada - CB6_Bottom_1051 | ecosystem: Environmental > Aquatic > Marine > Oceanic | place: Canada: Western Arctic Ocean | collected...
TGTTGCAGCACGGCATCGAGCGGATGACACAGCAGACATTACTGGAAGGTGCGCTCGGGCTTGCGTCGGTGGCCTTGGGCGATATGTCGGCATCGGAACGTGACGCCACGTTGCAGGCGCTGTCGGGGCTCAGCTCGATCGGCATCGCGCTGCCGTTCAGCCGAACACACGAGTCGGAGGCCGACGAGGTGGGTCTATACTTCGCGGCGGCAGCGGGCTACGACCCGCGGGCGGCGATCGGTGTGTGGGAACGCATGGCGGATAACAGTGGCGACGGCGCACCACCCGAGATCCTCAGCACGCACCCGAGCCACGACACGCGCATCGCCGATCTCCAACAGTGGATGCCCACCGCACTCGAATTCTACAGATCAGGCGATAAAGAACTGGCCCCGCGCCTTACTCCTGGGTGACCGGACCTGACCAGGATGCAAGGCGAGTGGGCCTACGATGCGGAAGCAGCCCCGCCCCACTCAGACCCGCAACTCAGGACGAGTGAAATGGCCCCCCGTGTCCGAAGACACGAGAGGCCATCATCCCGCCCCTCAAGGGTGCATTAACCCTTACGGTCCCCTTCAGGCTCAGGGTCCTTGTCGTCTTGCTCCTTCTGGTGAGCGCGAGCGGCCCGGTAGTTCACCGATGTGACGCCTTTGACGCCACCAGCAGTTTTCAGCAATTCGTCCCATTCAGCCTCGTTGAGTTCACCTACCTGTATCCAGCCTTTGCCGTTTGGGGTGCGGACGTATTTGACGGTCATGGGTCTCTCCAATCAGCGATGCTACCAACAGCAAAAGGGTCCCGTACGGCTTTCCGCACGAGACCCTTCCGAGCGGTTTAGCACCTTGTTAACCCGGTTGCAATCGCAACAACTCGCCGGGGTGCAGTGTCGTTCTGCACGGTATAAATTTAGCGGAAGTTCGGCCCTATTTCAATGTGAAAACAGCACCTATTAGGGCACCTCAGGAGGCTGTAGCCCGGGTACACGGAGAGCGGTTTGGTCACATACTCCCTGCGAATACTATGATCCAGGCGGGTCTCATCGGAAATGAGTACCTGATCGAGATCAAGGCGGAGGCTGTGGTAGCATGATCACGATAACTAGTTACGACGAGGATTGGCCCAAGCAGTTTGGGGAAATCCGAGACTGCCTGCACTCCGAGTTGGCTGGTGAGGCCTGGGCTTTCGAGGTCGAGCATTTCGGAAGTACCGCCGTCCCGGGACTCGTGGCGAGGCCGTTGCTCGATCTTTGCGTGGTCGTCCTCAACGCGTCTGGCTTGCCCGCCCTCTTTGGCGGGCTCGACCGGTTGGGCTACGTCTACGAACAGGCCCAACGTGTGCCGGGGCTAGAGAGCTTTAGGCGAAAGGGGCCGGATGTGCCGGTTCTCGCGCACAAGAGGGACTTCCTGCCGCATCATCTTTACGCTTCCGTCAGGGGTGCTCCTGACCTTGGCCGACACCTGGCGTTCCGCGACCAACTCAAGCAGGACTCCACTGACAGGGCTGCTTACGCAAAGCTGAAGATCGATCTCGCTCCGCACGCCGATGTCGCCGAATACATGCAGGCGAAGATCGAGTTCATCCAGTCGATGTTGGCCCGGATGGGCGGGTAGACGCCGGGGACTGGCGGGTAGACGCGCCGGATGAGCCGATAGGTTTGCCGATAGGTTTTTTAGAGGACCTCGAGGAGTTCGATCTCGAAGATCAGCGTGGCGTTGGGTCCGATGTCACTTCCGGTTCCCTGGGCCCCATACGCTATGTCCGAGGGAATGACGAAGCGGTAGTGACTCCCCACCGTCATCAACTGGAGGCCCTCACTGAAGCCTGGAATAACCCCCATCACGCCGAACTGGGCCGGCTGGCCCCGCGAATAGGAGCTGTCGAACTCCGTCCCGTCGAGAAGGGTCCCCCGGTAGTGAATGGAAACCTGATCGGTGGGTGTAGGTTGAGCATCACCTGCCTCGCCCTCCCGGAGGACTTCGTATTGGAGCCCACTGGCGGTAGTCGTCACACCGTCCTTTTCGGCGTTCGATGCGAGATATGCCTCGCCCTCCACCCTGTTGCTTTCGGTCATGGCCTGGATCTCCGCGGTTCGTTCCACGCGGATCAGCATCCCTACACGCTGCGTCACTTCGGCGAGCTGCTCGGGGGGAATCGCCGGATCGCGCCCGTCGAGGGCATCCTCGATGCCGCGACGGAGCGCATCCCGGTCGAGATGAGACAGGGTCGGCTCTAGGGAACGGCCGATGTCCAGTCCGAATCCGTAGCTCGCGATCTCGTCATCGGTCTCGAGAGAAGCCGTGCCGCCGGCCTGGCAAGCGGTCAGGGTCGTCACGACGAAGATCGCCGTCCATTTGCCACGGAGTCGCATGTGTCATCCTGTATGGTAGGTCCAGAATCCAGATTCGGGAATGTCGAATCTACCGTAGATGTGGTGGATTTCCAACGGGGCGATCCTGACCCGGCTCGCCCCACTTCTTCAACAGGCCTCTATCGCATCGTCACCGATCCCGACCCGCTGGTGGCGTCTGCCACGGCAGCGGAAAACGAGTCAAAGGCCTCCGCAGGGACGGCGCCCCGGAACACAACCCGTTCACCGTATTCCTCAGCTTCCACCAAGACCTCCATCTCGGTAATGATGCGGTGGAGGTCGGTAACGGTTTCGTACCCGATCACGATTTCGACGGCCACCCGGTCGATCTTGGGCTCGGTGGGCAACGCGTCCAGGGCCAGCTTCACCCCCGACGCATACGCACGGCTCAGCCCGCCCGTGCCCAGTTTTGCGCCCCCATAATATCGGGTGCACACGGCCACGATCTCACCGACTCCTCTGTGGAGAAGAGTGTTGAGCATGGGCTTACCCGCCGTATTGTGCGGCTCGCCGTCGTCGCTGAATCCGACGTGAGAGGTCGACCCCGAGGGGCCTGAGGCAAAGGCCCAACAGTTGTGGGTCGCGTCGGGGAACTCGTCTCTGATCTGCTTTACGAATTCATGGGCAGGGGTCGGTCCCGGTGCGTGTGAGACCGTCGTGATGAACCGGCTTCTCTGGATCGTCTCCTGCACACGGTGGACTCCGGCGGGAATCGGGTAGCGCGACTCACTCACCGGACATCGCCAAAAGGCTGCTCGTCCACACGCTGCTATTCCACGTGGCCCATCAGTTTATTCACGCTTGGGCTCAGGAGTAGAGCGACAATGCTCGCCGCCGCGAGGAGCATTGCAACGGTTCGGAAAAGGGCGAAGGGGGCGAGGGTCTCCAGGCTACCGGCCACCAGTCCGGCAACCAGGGTTCCCAGGGCGGTTGCTACGAACCAGACACCCATCATCTGACCTACCCGGCCCTCGGGGGCCAACTTGGTGATGGACGACAGTCCTACAGGGGACAGTGCGAGCTCCCCCATCGTGTGGAGGAAATACATCACGACCAGCCAGGCCGGAGAGACCGGCGTTGCGGCCGTGACATTCGCCGCCCCCCAAGCGATGACGAAGAATCCGGCCGACAGGCCGATGAGGCCGAAGGCGAACTTCAAGGGGATCGACGGATTGGCGTTGCGCGAGGAGAGCCATACCCAAAGGGAAGCGAAAACCGGGGCGAACATGATGATGAAGGCGGAGTTCACCGATTGGAGGAAACCCGCCGGCATGAGCCAGCCGAGGATGTTTCGGTCGGTGAGATCCTGCGCAAACAAGTTCAGGGACGAGCCGGCCTGCTCGAACCCCGACCAGAAGATCGCCGCGAGAGCGAACAGCCAGAGGATGACGACCAGGCGTTTCTTCTCCTCCCGCGTATGGCCGCCCAGGAGGATAATGTACGCAAAGTAGATCAGCACGATGAGCAGAATGCTGCTGCCCAGGGCGGTGGCGATCTGCGTCAGCGTCAGTGGTATGACGCCCAGAGCCACGAGCCACCCAAAGAGCGCGAGTGCCGCGGCGATCCCAAGAAAGCCGCCGAAGAACCTCCGGGTCTTGGTGGCTAGCTCGGCTCTGGTGTCGTTGGTCTTGAGGAGCCCGGCGTCGCCCAGCAGACCAGCGCCCCGCTTATACTGGATGAGCCCCAACACCATGCCGAAACCGGCGGCGGAGAATCCCCAGTGCCAATTGTATGTTTCCCCCAGGAATGAGCACAGGAGCGGGCCGACGAGCGCGCCGAGGTTGATCCCCATGTAGAAAATCGAGAAGCCGGCGTCACGCGCTGCTCCACCTTCGGGGTAGAGATCCGCGACGACGGTGCTGACGTTGGGCTTCAGGAGGCCCGTCCCCAAGACGATGAGCACCAGACCGCCATAGAAGGTCATGGTGGTCGGAACGGCCATGCTGAAGTGGCCCGCCGCGATGATCCAACCACCGACGTATACGGCCTTTCGTTGCCCCCATAGGTTGTCGGCCACCCAGCCGCCGGGCAGTGACAGCAAGTATACGAGGCCCGTGTATAATCCGTAGATGGCCGCCGCCGTACCCACGTCGAGGCCGAGGCCCGGATTCTCGCCTGTCGTGGCCGCGGTCATGAAGAGGATGAGGAGAGCCCGCATTCCGTAGTACGAGAAGCGCTCCCACATCTCCGTGAAGAACAGCGTGGCGAGCCCTCTCGGCTGCCCGAAGAACGTTTTCCCGCCCGTCGCTTGAGCCGGAGGTGCCGCGTACTCGGAGGTCGTGCTCAAAACCACTCCAGGTCTAGAAGACTATTGAAGGAGTACAGTGGGCCGATGTCGCCTTTCCCAGTGGAATGCTCTCTATCTCGGGGTTCCCCCAGTCGCTGGCAAGAGCAGATTTCAGCGGCGACGATTTTCTTTGACAGGGACCGCGACCATTCCCTACTCTTAGCAGTTCTCTAGAGTTGTTACTCCGCGCTTGGGGCCGGCCCGAAGATCCGGCCCATCGGCGCATGCGAAGGAGCCATGTACGATGAAGATCACTTCGAAGATCGAAATGGGATCGGCCGCCCGAGCCGTGCTGGTTGCCCTGGCGTTCGTCGCCCTACCGGCGCCGGGCAGTCTCGGCGCCCAGGAGGCGTTCCATGACGACCTGACCTTCACTCGCGACATCGCGCCGATTCTCCAGCGCAGCTGCCAGACCTGCCACCGGGAGGGCGGCGTCGCGCCGATGTCGCTCGCCACGTACCAGCAGGTGCGGCGCTACTCGAGCAGGATCGTATATCGGACGGGCCTCCGTGACGTGGCCGGGGCCATGCCGCCCTGGTACGTGGAGAAGGACATCGGGATCCAGCACTTCAAGAATGACCCGTCGCTGACCGATGAGGAGGTGGCCCGGATCGCCGCATGGGTGGAGAATGGGATGCCGGAGGGGGCCCCGGCGGACATGCCTGCGCCGAGAGTGTTCCCCAACGACGAGGTCTGGATCGCGGGTGAGCCGGACCTGATCGTCAAGACGAAGGAGATCTTCGTGGAGGGTGGCGCGCCCGACTGGTGGGGCGAGATCGAGAGTGTGCCCATCGGACTCACCGAGGATCGTTATGTGGCCTCGGTGGAGATCAAGGAGGTCAACGACGTCGACAACCGCAGCGGGGACGACGGCCGGCAGACGGTTGGCCGACGCTACGTTTTCCATCACATGATCTGGAGCACCCGGGTCATCGACGACGGCCAGGACACCGGACAATTCGTCGACAGAGACGAGACCGACGTGGGTTGGCCCGTCCACGAGGTCGGGCGCAATCCGGACATGTTCGCGCCGGAGGCGGGCCGGCTTCTGAGGGCGGGATCGAGCGTCGTGTCCAACTCGATTCACGTGCACTCGAACGGCGTGGACACGCGCGCCCACCTCGAGATCGGGTTTCGGTTCCACCCGAAGGGCTACGAGCCGGAGTACCCACGGGCGCGTTTGGGGCTCGGAAACGGTGTCGACATCGACATCAGGGGCAACGAAAAGGATCAGGAGCTCCACGCCTACCGCACGTTGAACGAGCATACCAAGATCGTCACCTTCGAGCCCCATCTGCACGCGCCCGGTGCCCGCATGTGTCTGGAGGCCATCTGGGGCTACAACGTCGAAACGCTCTCATGCGTGGGATACGACCACAACTGGGTGCGGGGTTACGCATATGCCGACGACGCGGCGCCGCTTCTGCCGAAAGGCACCATCCTCCACATCGTCGGCTACATGGACACCACCACGGACAACATCAACATTGCGGATCCCAGAAACTGGCAGGGAGCGGGCAATCGGTCCGTCACCAACATGTTCATCGACCTCGGAATGCGGGTTTCGATGACGGACGAACAGTTCGTCCGGGAGATGGCGAAGCGGAGGGAGTCTCTCAATTTGACCGCGAACGATCATGTGATCGGGTGTCCGCTTTGCACGGTCCTGCCGGAGGAAGCGGAGGGGGAAGCGGCGGCAGAGGAGGGTAGTAGGTGAGGCGGTCGCTTTTCGCCCTATTGGCAGTACTACTGACCCACCAAAGTCTTGTTGCGCAGCTCAGCTATTCTCGGGGTCAGAACGTCGCCCCCGGGTACGAAGGGTGGGAGCAAAACGAGGACGGATCGTACAGCTTCCTGTTCGGTTACATGAACCGGAACTGGCTCGAAGAGGTTGATGTCCCGGTGGGACCGGACAACATGATCTCGCCCGGCCCGGCGGATCAGGGCCAGCCGACCCATTTTCTACCGCGCCGCAACCGGTTCACGTTCAAGGTGCGTGTGCCGTACGATTTCGATGATCAAGAGATGGTGTGGACGCTCACGACCAAAGGAGTCACGGAGTACGCGTATGCGTCGCTCCGTCCGGATTACAAGGTCGACAACATGGTGATCGCGTCTGAGACAGGTGCTCTCGGCGCAGGGACGAGCAGCCCTGAGACGAGGTCGAACTTGGTGCCTGTACTCCGGATCATCGGGGACCGAGAGCTGACCGCTCGGGTCGGCCAACCGCTCACGCTGGTGGCGGAGGTGACCGACGACGGTCTTCCGAGGCGCAGGAGATCCAGCGCGTTGATCGCTGCTGCTGCGTCGGCCGGTGGCGATGCGTCTTCGTCTCCCGAGGCGGCCGCCGACAGTACGGAGGGCGCCACGGGGCCGAGGCTGCCCGCGCGCGCACTGCGCCCCCCGTCGAGGGTCACCGTGAACAAGAGGGTGGGGCTACACCTCTCTTGGTTTGTATACCGGGGCCCTGAATTCGTTAATCCCGGCCCTGAAGAGGTGTCCTTCGATCCCATTCAGGTAAAGGTATGGGAGGATGCCAGGGCGGCCGCGAACTCTCCGTGGGGGCCCCTCTGGGTCCCGCCCGACGTGCCCGAAGACGGGCGCTGGGAGGTTCGGGTCACCTTCCAAGAACCGGGTACCTATGTGCTTCGGGCTCGTGCGGACGACGGGGCCTTGTTTGCCGACCAGGATGTGACGGTCAACGTGACCACGCTGTTGCCCTGACGCACGGGCCTGCACGGCCCTCGTGCACGGCACCCCGCCCTCGTCTATCCCTATCCCTTCTAGGACTCCCGGGGCAGAGCCGCGTTCACGAACCTCCGGAGGATCGCCTCGGTTTCAGGCGTTTCAGGCGTCGCGGCCGAGAATTCCTCGAGCGTGTCGTGCCCAGCGAGCCTCAGATAGGCCGGATATTGAGCGATGCGCGTGATGATCCCGTCTCGGTCCAGTTCCGGGTGGAACTGTGTGCAGTAGATAGGCCTGCCGTCGAAGCGGAAGGCTTCATTCTCCACGCTGGCGCTCGACGCGAGCAGCGTAGCTCCCTCAGGGAGTCTGGTTACGATGTCCTCATGGCCGATCAGGACCGGGAAGCGGTCCCCAAGAGGACCGAACACGGGGTCCTTCTTACCCTCGGGCGTCAGTTCCAGCCAATGTGTCCCGACCTCCGCGCGGCTCCGGTCCGTGACCACTTCCCCGCCCATCGCTCTGGCCATGGCTTGAAACCCCCAGCAAGAAGCAAACGTCGGTTTGGACGTTTCGTGTAGCCGACGCATGGTTTCGAGGGCCGCGGGAAGCCACGGACCGCCCTTGGCGACCGAGTAATCACCGCTTCCACCCAGGAGGACCACGTCGACTTCGTCCAGCTCGGGCTCGGTGGGCACACCGCTCAAGAGGTCGAAGACGCGAATCTGATATCGATTGCAGCGGAGCGCACGGGAAAAGCACTCAACTTCGTGCTCCCTCATGGGGTCGTCCGGGTTACGGACCTGCAGCAGGAGAAAGCTGTGATCGATGGTGACCTGCGCCCGTTCTTTTATCGGACCTCCGGCCCGCCGACGCGATTGTCCGGCACGAACCGGTCGCGTGCGGGCATGACCACCGCCGGAAGGGTCTCGGCGTTCATGACCGCGTCCTCCGGGATGATTTCGTTGAGGAAGAGGATGTACGCCGCGACCGCATAGATCTCGTCGGCCGTGAGCGACCCGGGGAACGTCATCGGCATAGCGCGTTTCACGTAGTCGAATAGGGTCGTTGCGTACGGCCAGTAGTTTCCGACCGTCCTGCGGATGCCTCGGGTCTCGCCGAACGGGAAACCGTCGCGTGGATCACGGCCCACGAGCTGATCGTTGGGACCCTCCCGCCCCGTGATGCCGTGGCATGAGACGCACTTGACGTTGTAGACTAGCCTGCCCTCGGCGACCGAGCCGCTCCCCGGAGGAGCGCCTGCTCCGTCCGGTCCGAAGTCGATGTCGAGCACCGCAATCTCGGCTGGTGTTGCGTCCCGGCCGATTGCAAACGAAGCCGGCCATTCGGTGGTACCCGACAAGACCGTGCGGCTCTCTCCGTTCGGGGTATCCGGCGCGCATCCGTACGACACGAGAGTCGTGACGGCCAGCAGGCCGACAAAGGCGAACCGTCTCAACGTGGCGTTTTTGGGTGCGAGCCTAAGTCCGAACCGACTCACGCGCCGTCTCCCTGAGCGAAGAAAATGCGCCCGTCGGCTTCGACCTTCCATGGCCGGATGTTGTTGTAGTGATAGGACGTGCCTACGCCCCGCGCCGCCATCAGTGTTTCGAGATCCGGTTGTACGTAGCCGGTCTCGTCGATCGCGCGGCTCATGAGAAGGGCCTCGCCGCCGTCCCAGTTCCAGATGTGCCGGAAGCGCGTGGCACACTTCGAGAGCACCGGCTCCTGAAGCTGAGCGGGTTCCCACGTGCGCCCTCCGTTCGTGGTCACCTCCACACGGGTGATGCGGCCCCGTCCGCTCCACGCGACGCCTCGGATCTCCCACCAGCCCTGTTCCGGAAGTACGAAGGGGAAGGCCGGGAACGTGATGGTCGACTTGGCGTCGATCACGAAGCTGAACTGCCGCGCTGTACCGTCGGCGAGGGGGTCCGTGTACTTCGATGTTTCCTCGCGCGTCATCGAGGGCCGGTCGGAAGCCTCGAGGCGGCGAATCCATTTGACTTGGGCGTTGCCCTCCCACCCGGGTAGGAGCAGCCGCGCGGGAAAGCCCTGCTCCGGACGGATGGCCTCGCCGTTCTGCCCGTACGCGATCATGGCGTCGTCCAGCGCCTTCTCGACCGGAATGCTGCGGGACATGAGCGCCGCATCCCCGCCCTCGGCCAGGAGCCAGGTCGCGTCGCGGTTGATCCCGACCTCACGAAGGAGGGTCGACAGAGCGACACCGCACCATTCACTCGTGCTGAACAGGCCGTCGATCTGGCCGGGGGCACGGTCCCGAGCCGCGTTCCGGTTATACGCGGCGCCGCCGTTGCCGGAGCACTCCACGAAGCAAATCCGAGACTCCGCGGGAAACCGCTTCAGGTCGTCGAGCGTGAAGGTCATCGGTCGATCCACCATCCCGTGGATCAGGAGTTCATACCGATCCGGGTCGATCGCTGGAACGCCGGCGTGGTGCCGCTCGAAGTGGAGATCCGAAGGAGTGATGATGCCCCGAAGTTGCTCGAGCGGGGTCCTGGAGGACGATGTTGGTGCGGGTGTGCCCATGCCGCGCCGGGGCTGTTCCCCCGGTGCCCGCTGGCCCAGCTCGCTGGTCGGCGCTCCAAGCATCTTGGTGGGATCCGCCTGTGCGGCTTGCGGGGGCGCGGCTTCGCCTCCCGCCGTGAGTGCGTCGGCCTGGGTCTTCAGCAGACCTCCGGCGATCAACCCTCCGGTGGCTCCTAACATCGCGCGTCTGGAGATGTTGCTCATCGGTCGACTCCTTACTCCTGTGGGTTCTGCAACAGGACACTCTCGGAGGGACACAACCTCTGTACGGTTACATGGCGTACGCAAGCCCCCCCGCCGGGAATAGTTCCGTCAGGGCCCGCGCAGGCCTCTTGGTGCCGTCACGGCCGTGACGTCGGGAACTCCTCGTTGTAGCGCGCGACCGCGTCCGTGGTCCCACAAATGTAGAGTGCGTCGTCAGGTGAGAGCCGTAATGAAGTCGGGAAGTCCATGGCGACCTGGCCGTCCCGCTCCACCGCGACAACCGTGCAGCCGGTGCGCTCCCGGATCCGCTCCGCCATCGGGTTCTTCCCTGCGAGGCGCCCTGCGTCGACCCGCACGAGCTTGATACGGGGTTGCAAGGACACCGTCTCCCCCAGGGCGTGGTGGGCGAGGAGTTGTCCGGCGACCTGGCTCACGGAGAGCGCGTAGTCAACGCCGGCACGCTGAACGCGCGCCACATTCTCGGCCAGGGAGACGCCGGCAAGGATCGGTAGGTCCGGAGCATGGTCGCGGAGTACGGTGGCGGCAAACACCGTCGCGCTGTCGGTGTCGAGGGCGAGTACGACGACCCGGGTGATCAAGTAAAGAACGCTGTCGTGCGCTCCGGTCGGTGTCGGGTTGTAGTACTGTGCCAGGTAAAGGCCGGTCACCACCAGCACGGCCAGGAGAAACGCTGTGAGACCCCCCAGCATGTACCTGAGCCGGCGCGTCGCCTTCGGCACCTCATAGTCGAGGGCGTCCAGAGCCAGGCGTTCATTCAGCGCCTCACGGAGCCGGCCGGTTCAATAGCCCGCTTGCGAAGGGACACGACCTCGGTCGGGAGGCATGCCGTACGCACGCCGCCCCCCGGCGCTGTCACCGTTGACACCCTCGTGGTCTCCCCCTAGCGTGCTAAGTATGACGAGCTTGACACGTATGCTGAGGAAGGGACGGCATATAGCCGATCCTTTTGTCGCTGGCTTAGCGGTCTGGATCTTCGCTTTCAGCGCCATCATCCCGTCCCTGGATCGGGAACTCCTCGGCTCGGACGTCGCGATCGAGTCGGGGCGCCACGAGGCGTGCGCTCATCCCCATCACGACCACACGATCTGCATCCAGTTCGGGAAGCAGGGCTGGTCCAACGGCTTATCCATTCCGTTGCAGGTGTTTCCGCCTGCGCCTCGCGAGGTCGGCTCGGCACGCCACGATGTCCCGGTCGAGTTCCTGCGCCTCATCCTCACGCACTCCCGCGCTCCACCACACACAACCTGAGGACGACCTCTGCGTGCTGCAGAGGAACCATCGAGCGCAGCTTCCTAGACGAGAACCGCTGGGTGCCGTGCTTTGCGGGTCGAGTGCACCGGCCATGGCGCCGAGGGACCCGAATCTCAGGGAGGTACCATGCGAAACAATCTATATGCGAGCGGAAGCCTTCTCGCGTTGGCGGGGATCCTCGCCGTTTGCCCGGCTGGGGCGCAGG
>Ga0310122_10002566_pt1 | contig 11564 bp, 11 predicted proteins | sample CB6_Bottom_1051__FD_203503 | JGI IMG/M metagenome (GOLD analysis project Ga0310122, IMG submission 203503) | Marine microbial communities from Western Arctic Ocean, Canada - CB6_Bottom_1051 | ecosystem: Environmental > Aquatic > Marine > Oceanic | place: Canada: Western Arctic Ocean | collected...
CATCGCAACCGCTGCATCGGCCCAGGCGTCCGTCAGGGCGTGTGTGAAGCCGCGCGGGCGCTCAAGATTGCAGAGCACCGAGGCGACCGCGCTGGCATTGTGGGTGTGGCCGGGAACGCCGGACACGCGAAAGGTGATGGTGGGTGCTTCGCCCTGGGGTTTGATGACGCGGCGTCGTGCAGAGCCGCCTGTCTGCAGCACGAATGCCTCGCTGCCGGGCATGGTTGACACAAGTGGGCGAACCTCCGACTGTTGATCAGCCATTGTGTGCTCAATTCCTTTTAGTAATTAGAGCCTTTTGTTTACCAAAAGCGTGCACGCGAAAAATGGTACTAAGTGAGGCCCAGAAACGAGATGCCTACCGGGAGGCCCAGCAGATTTTGCGACTCGACGAGAAGTGGCAGGAGCTGATGCCCGGCGAGCGGAAGCCCAACTTCCAGCGCGCGGCGCAAGAGATTTTGAGGCGGGCGCTGGGCCACACGACACGACGGAACGAGGAGCCGCTCAACATTCACGGGGGCCTGATGCACGAGCACGGGCCGCGCGAGGCCCGCCTGCTCGAGCGCACGCTACGCGCCGGCGTGGTACACCCCGACGTCCTGCACTCCTTCCAGCACAACATCACGAAGAAGGCCCCGGAGGGCTACCCCAGGCCGCCGCCGCGGGCATCCGACGACCCAGACCTACCCGACTTTGATTTGTACGTGCACGACGCGGGGCAAACCATCGGGCCCGCGGGGCATTACGAGCCCGGCAAAGATGTGTTTCACGCGAGCGAGCACGAGCCCGACAGTCACGTGCCCTTGGTCCCGGCGCCCAAGCAGCCGGAGCAGGCGCGTCTGCCCAGCAGTTACGAGGCCGTACATTAAAAAAGTAGATGGTGCCCCGATTCAAGACCCTGGTGCACTTCATGCGGTACAAGCAGCAGTGGATTCGCGCGTCCCGGTACTTTGTGGACGCGGAGCGGGACGACCGTTTTGCTGCTTTTGCGTCCAAAAACAAAAAAATGTGCTGTTTTGATTTACAAAAACACCAGGATGCACAACCCGGCGGCAAGTCGACACGGGCGGAAGATTGGGTCGAGCAAAAAAAAACGGGCACGGCCCAAGACGCCCGATGAGCCGTACGGACGACGCGAGCCCCAGCGCAAGCCCAAGTCGTCCCAGCGCGCGGCGAGCGCCCCCAAGAAGCGCCGGGGCACACCGACGAGGAAGCGAACCGTTACGCATCGCGTCGACAAGCGCGGGCCCGGGCGCGGTGTTCGGTTTAGCCGGGATCTGGCACCGGAGCGCGAACTGGTGCCCGGTGTGGGGCAGGCGTTGCAGGCGCCCGCTAAAAGGAAGAAGATGACGGGTGGTTACGACCGGCCCGGCATTCTGAAGAAGCGGGCAGGCACTGCGAGTGGGGTACGCGAGATGGTGCGCGGGGTCGAGGAGCAAGAGAAAGCCTCGATGCAAGGTCTCGCGTCCCGATTCGCGGTTGAACTTCATGCGCCGGTGCAAAGGCGCGAGGAAAGCCCCCCGCCGCCCGTGATGCCCGCGCGCCAACCCAGCCCGGAGGTGCGAGCAAAGCCGCTGACGGCGCCGCTGGTTGCAAGGCCCAAGCCGGGCATTCCCAAGGTCGACGTGAGCGCATTGCCGGAGGTCGGCAAGTCCGAGGGCGCCCAGTACAAGAGGGCGGTCGAGACGGGGATGCGCGAGGCGCGCGAACGCTACAAGGGGCAGCGCTCGGGCAGCCCGGGAGAGTCGGAGGAGCAAAGGCAGGCGCGGCTCGCGAAGTACGCAGCGCCCACCGTGGCCAAAAAGGCGACACCAGAGCAGAGGCAAGCCTACGAGGCGAAGAGGGCGGCGCTGCAGGTACAGGGCGGCGCGAGCCGCGGCAAGCAGGCGCAAATGCAGCGGGCGCGCATCCAAGAACTAGAGGCGGCGGACCTCGCGTCCTTCCACTTCAAACGGGAGACGGTCGCGGAACGCCGGGCGCAGGCTGGTCGGCTCGACCCCCTCAAGGGCTTCGAGGCCCCGGCGCGGCAGGGGCCGCCCAAGCCGTTGAAGGCGCGACCGGCCCACCAACTTGCTGGGGTGGTTCGGAAGGAACTGGTGCAGCCGATGCCGAAAATGTCGAAGGCGGAGGGGCAGAGACTCATGGCCGTGGAGATGCAAAAACGCGCCGAAGAGGCAGCAAGACCAAGGCCCGATGTACCGACGCAGGGGCCCGCCCTGGGGCAAGTCGCGCACGCGAAGCAGTTCGATCCGGAGGCGCTCGAGCGGAGCGCGCGAACCGAAATCCCGCGGGCGCCCGCGCCGGTGAAAATTGCAGGGGTGAAGCAGGGGCCCTTGGGGCAAGTCGCGCACGCGAAGCAGTTCGATCCGGAGGCGCTCGAGCGGAGCGCGCAAACCGAAATCCCGCGGGTGCCCGCGCCGCTGAAACCGCGGCCGCCCCACCAAATTGCAGGACCCAAGCGCCGGGAACTGGTGGATCCGATTAAACGGTTGTCGGAAGCGGAGGGACGCGAGCTCATGGCGCAGGAGAGAGCAACGCGGATGAAAGAACAGGTGGAGCGGACCTACCAAAAACGGGTCGGAGAAGCCCAGCCGCTCGCGCTCAAGGACCCCATGTCGGCGGCACATGGGCGCCAGCTCTGGGCCCGAGAGCAGGTGAAGCGGGCTCACGAGGAAAAGCTAAGAACGGGGGACATCCGGCGGGGATTCATGCAGAAGCAGCCCGAGGCGAGAATTTTGCGGGACGCGACGCCCAAAGTGCGGAAAGCCGAGCTCGTGGAGGCGCCCCCGGACGAGCCGGTGCAAAAGCCCAGGCCTGCCGAGTTTCAAACCATGACGGAAGAGCAGGGCGCCGAGCTGATGCAAACCGAGGGGCGGAAGCGCAAGGCCGAGCGCCTCGCGGGCATGGCGCCCAAGGGGAAGCGGCAGCTGACGCTGAGCGACCCGGTGAGCGCCCAGTACGAGCGGGGTCTGGCCCAGGAATCCGAGCGCAAACGAAAACGCAATGCACAGGTGGCCGCCGACTTGCAGCAGCCCGGCAAGGGTCCGATGGACGTGCTCCATGTGCTGCCCGAAAAACGGTACAAAACCGAAGATCCACAAAGGCTCGCGATGCTGGAAGCGGGCGCTCGCGCTGCCAAAGCTCCCGTCGAAAGTCAAGGGTCTGCTAGCATCCGGTCGCCGGAGCCGCCCTTCTCCGACCTCTACGCTCACGAGACCGAAGTGCAGAGTGCCGCCAAAGGCAAGGGCAAACTGGCGCTCCCGGGTGCCAAGACGGTGCAGGCGCAGCAGATGCCGATTCGGCAGGAGGGCTCCCAGTTCTTGCAAGAGGCGGCCCCGATGATGCCCCGGACCAAACTCAAGGGTGACAAACGCGAGCGCGGGCTTGGAACGGAGCTGCAAGTGAAGCGCGCGCGCAGCGAGCGCGAGCCCTGGCAGCAGCAGATCCAACAGCAAATTGAACAGGGACACATTCGGGAGCAATCCGCGCTGCAGAGGTTACGGCAGCAGCCGCCGTCCGCGTTGTGGGGGGCTGCCCGGCCTGCCCAAGGGGAGCAAGGGCTCGAAGAACGGTTGCTCGCGGCTGCACCACCGGCACAGACCGTGGTGCAGCAGGCGCAGGACACGTCCCCGTCCGCGGTGAGCAAGGAATTGCATCAGCCCGACCAGGCCCAACCCAACCCGGCGGTGGCGCAGGCCGAGCCCAGCGGAACCGGCGAGCAGCTGGCGAACGTCGGGGCGGACCCGGCGAACCGGCAGCTCGAGGCGTTGCAAAAGCAGCTGCACCAGCCGGTGACGACGACGATTCCGACCCCGGTGGAGCAGCAAACCCACGCACACCCAATCGTCCGGAGTGGATTCCACTTCGCCCAACAGGTAGACCCAACCGCGCTCCGACCGATGGAGCTGCCGGCGCTTCCGGTTGGGCCGGAAGGCGGCATCGAGGCGCTCAAGCAACCTGAGTACGTCACCGCGAGGACGATCCACTCGGCCGTGAGTCCTGCATCGTTCGCCCCGTCTCCCGTGTCGGTCGCCGAGGAGAAGGGGGTCGAGGGCATCGAGGCGCTCAAGCAACCTCAGTACGTCACCGCGAGGACGATCCACTCGGCCGTGAGTCCGGCATCGTTCGCCCCGTCTCCCGTGTCGGTCGCCGAGGAGAAGATCTTTGAGCGAGTGCCCTCCCGGAGCACGGAGCCAGAGCGAGTGCGCTCCCTGAGCCGTGCCCCCTCCCGGAGCGTGTCGCCGGCCGAAGAGGTGAAGACACGATTCCGGTCGCTCTCCCGGAGCCCAGGCCCGCAGCCGGTCGAGGAGGAGGAGGTGGGATTCCGGCCCATCGTCAAGCCCTTCTCGCCTGTGGACACGAAAATCCCGATCTTGGTCAAGCCTACTGCAATCCGACCGAAGGAGTACAAACCATTGCCCAAACTCAGCCCATTACCCAAACTCAGCGACACTAGCGCCACCGAGGACACTGACGCCAGCGAGTGGAGGCGCACTAGCGCCAGCGAGAGGGGGCGCACTAGCGCCAGCGGGATCGATCCTCCTGATCCGTCAAGCCCCGATTCGAGCGCCGGCGGCGATCCCAAGCGAAAGTTCCCACGCCGCCGCCGGTTCCCACGACCCAAACCCCCAGGGCCGGTGCCACCGTCCGGGGGAAAGGGGCGCGGTGGAAAGGGGGGAGCCGGCACAGGAGGGGGCGCCGTTGTCAACATTAGCGGCGGATGGGGCGGAGGCGGAGGCGGAGCAAGCGCGAGCGCAAGTGCCGCGGGGGCTTCGGGCGCAGGGCAGGGCGCCCAGCAGGCGGCCGGCGTACTGCTAGCGGCCTTAAAGAAACCCAAAAAGAAAGCGTCTGGGATTACGGCCGCGAAGAAGCGCTACACCGACAAACGGAAGGTGAAGCTGGGCGAACTGCGGGCACTTAAGAGCAAGCGGCTCCGCGAGCACAAGGCAAAAACCAAAAAGATGCCGGCGTCCGAACGCTCGAAGGCACGGGCCGAGTTCAAGAAAAAGGTGGACGGGCAGTACAAGGAGGTGACCAAGCGGTTCCCCACCGCGCGGGGGCTCAAGGATTTACAAACGGTACGGCAACTCATCGACAAGATCGAGCGGGTCCGGCTGCCAAGTTAATTTAAGAAGGCATGGGAGGGCGTCCGGCGGGCGCGCGCGCGGCGGCACCCACAGCTGCTACGAGCGCGGTTCGGGCGACGTCCATCGCCGCCGCAGAGTACTCGTCCCGGGCCCGAACGGGGGCGAGTCGGCCGGGTGTCACCGCGTTCGCGTACCCGGTCAGCACATTTTCACCGTGCTTACGCGCCAGGGGCCTGATGTTCGTGCCCATGATCTGGTGCAGCAGCTGCATCAGTAACCCGTTGGTTACCATGCCGGTTCCCACGGCGGCTTGCCGCTTCTGTCGCGCGGCACGGCGGCGTCGGCGTCGGCTTCGGCTACGACTCCGGCGCCGCTTTTTTTCGTGGTAGTCGCGCCTGTGGGCCCACTTGGGGTACTTCTTCTTCAGTTTCGCATGGCGGCTGTACCGCTCGCTCGGCGAGAGGTCGGGTTTGTGGTAGTCGACCATTTTTTAAAGTAACACGAGGTACTTTCCATTGTACACGCAAACCGGACTGTGCATTTGGATCGCCATCCAGCGATCCAGAGCCGCGAACCGGCGTACGATGCTCTTCGCCTGCTGCGTTGGCAGCTGCAAGTAGTCACGAAGAAATTGCACACAGCGGCTCTGCTGGCTTCGGGGGTAAAAGATTACCGTCTTGTTGCTCTGCAAAGCCTGGCTGCTCGCTTTGCCGTGCGCGTACGTGTGGATGAGACTGATGATGCCCTGGTTCCGGTGCCTCGCGATCCGAAGCTGGGAGTTGTAGTGGCGCTCGAGGAACGGGTACAGACTCCGACTGCCGTCGGGAAAATCATCGTAGACGATTAATGCATCCTCCCCAATGCTCTCGATTTTTTCGACAATCTCCTTCTGGTAGAAGCTCGCGGCGTCCATGCCCTTCTTACGCAAGTTCTGCTCGCTGATGTCGATGCCGTGAAACCACAGCGCCAGTTTCTTGTTGTCACGCAGGGGCTTCAGGGTTTTGTCAATTTCGAGTTCCGGTGAGATCCAAATGCACGCGCGCCTCTGGTGCATGGGCGTGGCCCGGTAGTAGCGGAGCAGCATCTGGACGATGAAGTAGGTCTTCCCTCCGCCACTTGAAGCAACACATGTCATGGTACCGGGCCACGTCTCGCGGTCCGTGGGAAAGTTAATTTCGAACCGGGCCTCGGTGTCGTCGCCGATGTACATCTCCCGCTGCAGCAGCTCGTCGTAGCGCTCGAGAATCTGCCAGTACTCCGACTTGAGCCCGTCGCCCTGCTCCGGTTCCTCCTCGGCGTCGATCATCCGGCACACCTCCTTGAAGTCGGCATCGTTGAGGTGAAACTCCTTTTTGAGCTCGCTCTTGTGCAGGTGCAGCACGCCCGCCGCCGGCGCCACGTTTTGCTTGTCCTTGTCGAGGTCGTGCGTGAAGTAGACGGTGTTCTCCGGTCGCTTGTTCTTGCGCCCCCGGTAGATGCCGACGATGGGCACAGCGTCCTTGGTCTTCACGAGCGTCAACATCGTGCCTTTGTTTTTACAAAACAGTAGTGCAACATGCCTCGCTACAGCAGCCGAAAGAAAAGTGCCGCGAAGCGGGAGCGGAAGCGCGTCCGGGCCGCGATGCCCCGGGACAAGCGACACTTAGCGCACTGGGCCGTTCGCGGTACCCATGACGATTACGCCAAGTTTCGGAAGCACATTGCCGACGTGCAGCACCGCGCGCCGAGCTACCTCGAGCCCCAGGCGATGGAAGCGTTGGGGAAGGCGACCCGGCGCTCGATGCTCGAAAACATCCACAAGGAGCCGTGGGGCGGGGGCTGGTTCAGCGACGGGCTCGCGTGGGCGATCGACCAGGTCCCGGACGTCTGGGGCTGGGGCTGGGTCAAAGGGCTCGGGCAGGCCGCCCTCAAACCATTCAGGGGGGACTCATTGGACGAGACGGACCAGCAGTACGCCATGCTTACGGAGCAGAGCTACAAGCACTACGACGAGGTCGCGCCCGACCAGTACGAGCACTGGCAGCGGCAAAAGGAATTTGACAGTAACTACGTCACCGTGTGGGACAACGAGGACGGACACCGGTTCATCTCAGTGAGGGGTACGAAGCCCAATTGGCAGGACGCCGGCGAGGACGTGAAAATCATGTTTCAGGGGCAGCCGAACAATTTGATCGGCGAGGAGCTGCGGCACATTTTGGACAACACGGCGCCCGACAAGACCGTCGACCTGGGGGCGCACTCATTAGGCACTAGCTTGGCATTGACCGCCTACGAAGCCGACGACACTTTGCAGGAGCGGATCCACCAAAGCTACTTGTACAACCCCGCGTTTACCCCGTTCTCGGAGAACATCACGGACAAGTTCGAGGCGGACGACCGGGTGCGCTACTTCATCGACCTGAGCGACGTGGTGTCCGTCGGCAACCTCGGCTCCAAGGGCCCGAAAAACGTCGTGTACCGGAACAACTGGAACCCGTTCACGGCGCACGGGCTCACACAGTGGGGCGGCAGACCAAGCCTTGCGGCGCACGACGACCCGATCGCAGAAGCTGACAAACCACTTGAAAAGGAGCAAGCCGAGTTGCCCGTCGACTACAACCGCGATGGCATTCCAGACCCTCCGCGCAGTACTGCAGACGCTGTGGGCGACGATTACAACCTGGATTTGGGGGACGACTTCAACGCAGACACCTGGGACGTCTACTGGAACCAATGAAGGCTGGTCCCCACACGTAAAAAAGCCGTTTCGGCCGACGGAGGTTAAGAAACCCCCGCTCGGTCCGAAGCGGCGACGAAAAGGCGTGGTGACGCCCGTGATGTACTGGGACGACGAGTTCTGGGACAGTCGTGAAATGGTGCACCTGAATTAATTTTGAATCTTGAAGGCCTGCCCGAGCGCTGGGCGCTTGCGCTGCCGCTTCTTCTTCGGCTTCTTCGCATCGGCGAGGCGGCCCTCCTCAACGTTGCCGAGGCCCTTGGTGTGCTGCTTCACTCCTCCTCCTCCTCCTGCTTCTTCACTGACTTTTTTTTTTTACGTCCCCGGCGTTTTTTGGGGGCTGGCTCCTCCGCCTTCGCGGCAGCCTTGCCACCCTTCTTGTAGGAGGACTTGGCGGAGATCATCGCCTGCTTGTACGACATCCCCTTTGATTTTCCCTTCGCGTACACCGATTTGACGTGGGCAATCCACGCTGACGGCATCGGGGTTTTTCTTTACTTCCATTGGGGCAATTTTTTTACGCAGCACGCCCCCCTTCTCCTCGTCCTCGTCGTCCCAGACCTCGCCGCACGCCTTGGCAATGAGCTCGTACAAATTTACCCCGCGCTCCTTGAAGATGTCGCCGAACCGCTTCTGGTACTCCCGGACCATCTCGTAGTCGTGGCGCATGTGCCTCAGCAAAAACTGCTCGGGGTCGTTGATCAACTTGTCGACGCACTCGTTGTGCAGCCGGACCCAAAAGCGGGCGACCGGGTCCTTGTTCTCCCACATTGCCTCCATTTCCCACCCGTTTACTTTAGAAAGGGTTGCCCTTTTTTTCTAAGTCGGGAAATGCAACCCAGAATTCACATGTTGAAAAAAACAGGGTTGTGAAAGGGTTCCCACAGAAACTTTTAGAAATCTCACCACACAACAATCTAACCCTAGATTCAATGACTACTTGGTAGTTTTTTCTTAACTCTTTAAAAAAGAAAAATTACTACCCTAGTTGATTCAAGGGTTGAAATTTGGGTTAGAAACATCGGGAGTAGTGAATTTCAGGTTTTTCTTAGTTAAAAGGAAAGGCTTCCTTTTAGAGAAAAAACACGATGAGCACAGGAATCGAGGAACGGCTGACCGCGGCGGAGGACAAGCTGACCGAGGTGCTGAAGCTGCTCAGGCAGATCGTCAAGGACAAGAAGGGGCGGGCAAAGGTGGCGAAGTACCAGGCGAAGTGCTACGCCAAGCGCAGGGAGGCCCAGCTCAACGAGACGAGTCCGGGCATCAAGAACCCCGACAGGAACAACCTCGACTTGCCGATGGGTTGGGACAGACGGCTGCGAACGAAGATGAAGGAGTGGGCGACCGTCTGCTACCACTTCGCAGAGGCAAAAAAAAGCCCGCACGCGTTCCTCTGCTGGTTAGCCTTCACGTGGAACAATTGTACGTACTGGCACAAGGTGATCACGAAGTCGGGGGGCTACAACCATGTGTTCATCGGCTTTTCGGGTACCAAACCACTCCGGAGCAAGTGGACCGACAACGACTTCTTCGGCTGTGTGAAGCGGACGTCGTTTACGCGGGCCCAGCGCGACCAGTTCGGCAATGCGCTCTGGTGGAAATGGGGGTACGGGGTCCTGGGCAAGGTTGTGCTCGAAATGCAGGAGGACGAGGAGCGCTGGGCAAAGCTGCCCAAGCACTTCACGAAACCCCTGGGTTTAATGCAAGGCGGGTTCGGCATGGTTGAGGTCCGCACGGGACTCGTTTTCGATCCTAATGAGGGAGACTGCGGCAAAATCGGCAAGATGTACGCCTACGCGAAGCCGGACCTCGACAGGGGGTGGAACGCCTGCGCTCGGGGCCTCTTCTCGAAGGAGGAGCCCCACGCGGAGTTTGTTAGGTCGACGGAGTAACCATTTCAAAATCTTCGTGCACCGCATCCGAAACCGACAGGTTCACCATCATCGACGAGATCGATTCCTCGGCGGGCGGTTGCAGCGGCGCCTTCTCGTCATCCACGTAGTTTTCGTCGATGGTGGGGGGCATGTCCCGGACCTTTGCTTCCTTGAGCAGCTGCTCACGCAAGGCCTCGTTCTCCCGGTCAATCTGGAGCAGCTGGGGCCCGGTCGGCTCCCCCTGGGGGTTCACCAGCCAGTCCTGGAACTTTTGCAACTCCTTTGCCGGCAGGCTCGCGGCGCAATCGACAAAGACCTCGGGCCACAGGTGTGGCGGCACCCCGAGGTTCTTGTGCCGGTAGAACTTGTTGATCGCGTCCTCCGCCGTTGCCGGCTTGAATTTCGTGTACTCGGGGTCGGCTTTCCGGAAGTCCATCCTTTTTTTAAAAGTCTCTGGGACAGCATTTTCGCGGATTTTCGGCGTGCACCCTACCGCGCAGAACCAAACCATCTTTTTGTAAATGAACGGTTGGGTAATCGTCTACCTCCCAGGAGGCGATGTTTACGACATGTTCGACGACACTCCCATTAAAACCAGCCTCCGAAAGCGCCTCGTCCGAAAGGGCATCAAAACCTTCCTCGTTGTTGTCCAGCTCTACTGGTGGATCAAGACCTAAAAAGAAGTTGCAGTTGCAGTTTAAAAATGGTGGACTTCAAGAACCTAGAGTACGGCGTGGTAGCGGGCATGCAGATCATCAAGGCCCTGAACCGAAACATCGGCCTTCCGTTCTGCCGCGACGACCTTTACAAGAAACAACAGCAGGTCGCGAACGAGGCACGGGAGCGCGGGCTGCTGATTAACCCGAACCCGTTCGGTCGCACGGGGTACGGCGACACGGGCGTCATGGTGCCCAGTGTGAACGGGTGGGAGCAAACGAAGGGAATCCAGAGGAGAATTCTGAGCACTTAAGCGTGGGCAAAGTTGCTTAGACCGGAAAAGTCCGCGGCCGAAGGTTCGCTCGGGAAGGTGGCCGCGTTCTCGGGGGCGTACGTTTCCGTGGCGTCCGTGTACGGGTACACGTAAGAAGCGCCGTACGTGACGTTGGTCGTTTCGGCCGGCTGACTCTTGAACGAGGACTCGTCATCGTAAGTGTTCGGCGAGTAGAAGGTCGCGTTGCACGCGCAACGGAAGGCGGCCCCGAAGTTGGCGATGGTGTTTTTCTTGTACCGTACCATCCACGGCACGCTACTCCGCGACCACGCCTGCAAAAACCCGCGGTCGGCCCCGTGCACCGCGCCCGTAACCGTGTTGTCTGTGCAGATTACGCGCAGGGTGTTGTTCGCCTCAAAACAGTCCCAGAAGGAAGCGTGCTGCCCCGCGGCCCCAAATGCGACCAGGTTGTTGGTGAAGCTCGCGGAACCGTTGGGGTTCGCCTGGATGCCGCGCACCGCCGAGGACCCCATGCAGTTCTCGATCTTGCATGCATCCATGGAGAAGGACTCGAGCCGGACGGTCGCCGTACCCGAGGCGGTCGTCGCGTCGAGCAGCATCCAGCTCGTGAAATTTTTGATGAGGCAGCCCTCAATCGCCTGCACACCGCCGCCGCTGCCGGGCCCGTGCCAAAACCTGCCGTCGGCGTGCGAGCCCGTGTTCTCGAATGTGCAGTTTTTCAGGGTCAGCTTGGTGTTGGTGGCGCCGGCAAACGAAATCATCGGGAACTCGTCCGCACCTTGGGTCCACTCGGCGTCGAACTTGAAGTGCAGCCCCTCGAGCGTGACGTCCGTGCCGCTCACGATGATCCGCCCGGTGACGATGCATGTTTGGGCGAGGTCACCGGCAACCGCCGTGCCCGAGCCGCCAAGCCCCGCGAACTTCACGTTGTCCCC
>Ga0310122_10002567_pt1 | contig 11563 bp, 12 predicted proteins | sample CB6_Bottom_1051__FD_203503 | JGI IMG/M metagenome (GOLD analysis project Ga0310122, IMG submission 203503) | Marine microbial communities from Western Arctic Ocean, Canada - CB6_Bottom_1051 | ecosystem: Environmental > Aquatic > Marine > Oceanic | place: Canada: Western Arctic Ocean | collected...
CCTAACGGCCTTCCAAATGGCCCACCCTCCCCGCCGGCACAACTCCTCGGCGTAATCGCTGTCCTCGTCGCCGTGCAACTGGATCACCGAAGCCCCGGACAACCTCGCGATGCGCTCGGCCTCGTCCAAGGATTCGTCCACGAGGACCGCCACCAGAGGAGCTTCGGCAACCAGCCCGATGTCCACGGCCTCGTCGGGCAGAATGCTCCTCGGGAAGCCCTGAGAAAGAATCATGCCCAGGTAATCGGCCCCCAGTTCTCGCGCAGCGAGGGCATCCTGGGGCGTGGTGATGCCACAGATCTTGATGCCGAGGTCGCTCATTTCGGTGCGGCTCACCGAGGAGCCTTCCCCCGCCCCACCAGGGCGTTCACGCCAGCTCCGGGATCTTCCTGGCGCAGGAGAGACTCACCCACGAGTACGGCGTCCACTCCCTTCTCTCCGACGCTGCAGACATCGGCGGCGGTGTGAATCCCGCTCTCGGACACCAGAACCACACCGGGTGGGACTCGCCCCGCCAACGAGAGGGTTACATCGATCTGCGTCTCGAACGTCTGGAGGTTGCGGTTGTTGATGCCGAGGAGGCCGGCCCCCGCCGCCAGACCGCGCTCCACTTCCGCGCCGTCATGGACCTCCACGAGCACCGACATCCCAAGCTCTTCGGCTAGCGTCCTCAACGAACGAAGCCTCTCATCGTCAAGGATGCGGACGATGAGCAGAATCGCATCCGCCCCAGCCCCTCTCGCCTCATAAACCTGCGACTCGTCGATGACGAAGTCCTTCCGAAGAACGGGAATCTCCACCAGGCTATGCACTCCAGCCAGATCCTCGAGAGAGCCGCCGAAATATTTCTCATCCGTGAGAACGCTGAGCGCGGCGGCCCCTCCCGATTCATACGTCGCTCCCAGACGAAGGGGATCGAGATCGGTACGGATCTCGCCGGCCCCCGGTGAGCGCCGCTTGATCTCAGCGATGACCGCCACCACATCCCCGCCCTGGAGCGAGCCGATGAAATCTCTCGGCGGTGGCGCGTCCTCGGCTCGGTCCCGGAGTCCCGAAAAGCCCCGCCTCAGCACTTCGACTTCGCCCCGCTTGGTCTCGACGATTTGTTGGAGGATGTCCTCGGGGGGCCTCATACGGGCACCCGATCAACCGTAGGCAAGCGGCGAGACGATGCGACCTTGCATTTCGGGAGACCTTCGGGTACTGTTTGTTCGGGTCTTATTCGGGTTTCCACCATTCGGGAGGTCGTTGATATGCCCCTGACGAAGCGACAGAAAGAGATTCTCGACCATATTGAGAGCTTCATCGGAAAAAATGGGTACGCCCCGAGCTTCGAAGAGATCGCCGACGCGTTCGGATACTCATCCCTGGCGACCGTGCATGAGCACCTGAGCAATCTGGAGCGCAAGGGCTATATCCGGAAGGCCTACAACGAGAGCCGCTCCATCGAATTGATCGGTGCGGCCTTCGGCTCGAAAGCCGTCGAACTCCCGCTCCTCGGCGCGGTGGCGGCAGGGCTGCCGATCGAAGCGATCGAGCAACAGGAGACGCTCTCGGTGCCGCCGGATATGGTGCAGTCCGGAAGGGAGAACTTCGTGCTGCGGGTCGAAGGTGAGTCGATGATCGACGAGCAGATCCGCGACGGTGACTACATCGTGGTGAGCTCCCAGGAGACCGCTGACGACGGCCAGATGGTCGTTGCGCTCGTGGGCGGGGACTCGGCGACTGTGAAGAAAATGTATAGGGAGCCAGACGGCCGGATCCGGCTTCAGCCGGCGAATCCCTCCATGGCGCCGATCATCGAGGATGCGAGCAACGTGCAGATCCAGGGCGTGGTCGTGGGGGTCATCCGGAAGTACTAGCGCCCGTCGCCTCCCGCAGGGCCTCGAGCGCGTCCAGCGCACTTCCGTCGTCGATGGCTGAGGCGGCCGTAGCGATACCGTCTTCGATCGTCTCTGAAATGTCAGCCACATAGAGTGCGGCACCGGCATTCATCAGGACCGCTGTTCGTGCACCTTCCCGGTCACCACCCTCGAGCACGCTCAGGATGATCCTCGCGTTGTCCTCGGGCTCCCCCCCCGCCAGTTCCTCCGCCGAACAGGACACCAATCCGAAGTCCTCCGGTCGGACGGTCCGCTGCCTCACGGCCCCCTCATGAAGTTCGGCTACCGCCGTCGGTCCCATCGGACTCAACTCATCCAGCCCCGCCTCACCGTGTACGACGAGGGCGCGGATATGACCGAGCTCCTTCAGTGTCTCGACGACGAGGGGAACCAACGCGGCATCGGCAACGCCGACCAACTGCCTTCGCACGCCCGCTGGGTTGGTCAAGGGACCGAGGATGTTCATGATCGTCGGGAAACCCAACTCCCGGCGAACCGGCCCCACATGCCGCATCGCAGGATGGAGCAACGGCGCGAACATGAACACAATACCGGCCTTCTCGAGGATACGAGCCATTTCCTCGGGGCTGAGTTCGATGCGGACCTGCAACGCCTCGAGGACATCGGCGCTCCCGCTCCGGGAGGTGAACGAGCGGTTCCCGTGCTTCGCGATGCGTGCACCGGCACCACGAGCGACCAGGGCGGCGGCCGTCGAAATATTAAAAGTTGTCACGGCCCCCCCGCCCGTCCCACAGGTATCGATCAACGTGTCGGGCGACTCCGAGGCGATCGGAATCATGGCTTTCCGGAGCGCCCTCACACCGCCCGCTACCTCGACGGGAACGACTCCTTTTACGCGAAGTGCGGTGAGGAGGGCGGCCATTTGCACCGTAGAGGCCTCACCGTCCATGAAGACGTCGAATGCGAACTCGGACTCGAACCCGGTGAGATCCTCGCCTCCAGCGGCCTTCTGAATCACGGCCTGGAGGTCGAAAGATTCCAGTGGAGAAGCTGAATTCTGACTCATTCAACACGGGGTTCGGGTGACGATTCGGCGTCCTTTGGGGTCGCTTGACAACGCCTGCGCCCCACCTACCTTCCGGTCGTGAACGCCGTGAAGGACAAACGCCTCAAGCTGATTCTTCAATATGATGGATCCGCATTCCACGGCTGGCAAATTCAACGCGAGGAGCGCACCGTTCAAGGGGAGTTGGAGGCGGCCCTGGAGCAGCTCACGAGTACTCGTCGCCCGGTGATCGGATCCGGAAGAACCGATCGCGGGGTCCACGCGACCGGCCAAGTGGCGGTCGCCTCCCTTCCAGATACGTGGCAGCCCGAAAAACTCGAGAAGGCCTTGTTCGCTGTGCTGCCCGACGACATCTGGATCAAGAGTGTAGAGCCCGCCTCCCCGGATTTCCATCCCCGCTACGACGCGGTGAACCGCACGTATCTCTATTATCTTGGTCTCTCTGCGGAGGCCAGGTCGCCTTTCCACCGGCACTGGTGCTGGCCGTTCGCAAAGCCGTTGGACGTGATGCTTCTCGAGAGTGCGGCCGAAACGATCGTGGGCGAGCATTCATTCAGGGCGTTTGCCAAGTCGGGACAGCCCGAGAGAGGGGACCGGTGCGCGGTACAGGAGTCCCGCTGGGAGCCCTGGGAAAGGCTCGGGCTCACATTCCGGATCACCGCCGATCGCTTTCTCCATCATATGGTTCGGTATTTGGTTGGAACGATGGTGGAAATCGCTCGAGGCAAACGACCCCCGGAGGATCTTCGGCATCTCCTGGAAGAGTCCGAGGGTGACCTTCTGACCTCCCCCCCCGCGCCTGCGATGGGTCTGTTTCTCCATCACGTCACGTATCCGGCGCCGCCATCCGCACCTGGGGCCCCCTCGCCATCAACGGAACACGTAAATAAATGAAAATTTTTCTCGATACGGCAGACCTCGCAGAGATCCGCCGTGCCGCCGAGGCGGGCCTCATCGATGGCGTGACCACAAACCCATCGCTCATGGCGAAGGTCGGGGCAGAGCGCGATCCAGCGGAGCTGTTTCTCGACATTTGCGAGGCTGTGGACGGGCCCGTCAGCGCTGAAGTCGTCGTGTTGGACGCCGAGGGCATGATCGAGCAGGGCCAACGCCTGGCAAAGATTCATGACAACATCGTCATCAAGTGCCCGCTCACCGAGGCCGGACTTCGAGCGTGCCGCACGCTCACGAACGACGGCATTCGCGTGAACGTGACGCTCTGTTTTTCTCCCACCCAGGCTCACCTGGCCGCGAAGGCGGGCGCCGCATACATCTCCCCGTTCATCGGCCGAATCGACGATGTTGCGGGGGACGGAATGGAATTGGTCGGCCAGATTCGCCGGATCTACGACAACTACGAAATCGAGACCGAAATTCTGGCGGCCTCGATCCGACACCCTCAACACATGGTTCAGGCCCTCTTGCTCGGGGCCGACTGCGGCACGTTACCCCCCAAGGTGCTGTATCAGTTGTTGAAGCATCCCTTGACGGACAAGGGTCTCGACGGATTCATGGCGGACTGGAAATCCCTCGGGAGGGAACTCTGAGGCCTGTTGAAGGAGCGGGGTGCGGCCGCGCGACCCCACGCCTCCGGCGTGGGTACCCCGGTCTTGCGGAGATCAGGCAAGGAACGATGACGAGGCGTAGCACAGCTACGGCGAGGAAGAGAGACGCAGTATGGTCCCGCAATCCCCCTTCGCCCGACCAACGGGGCTGGCGCCCTGTCGGTGCCCGGTTAGGGAGGCACGGGGCCGACCACGCTTCGCGCGGTGCCCCCGTTGTTGGAACTCCTTCTCGTAGCTCAAGCTATGCGTGCGGAGTTCCGCGTAGGATCTGGCGGGGTACCCGCCAGAGGCGGGTCGGCGCTCCTAACGCGGCTCGCCCCACTCCCTCAACAGGCCTCCCGCCCGCAATGGCGAATCCATGGCGGACCCGACGATGAGTCCTCGCAGGTCCAGGCCGATGTTGCTTTGGGCCCTGGCCGTGGCGATCCCCCTAGGGGCCTGCGAGGGAGAGGACCGCGACGATGGTGCTCCGGGCTTCGACCCTGCCTTGGGCTCGGTCGCCGCTCGCCCGCTTTCCCGGCAGGATGCAGGCGTTTCCCAGCCGACTACAACCCGCCCGCGTCAGGCCCAATCGGATCAGATCTCCGGCTCGAGAAACACGGCCATTGTCGAGGCCGCCGCCCGGGTGGCGCCGGCCGTCGTGAGCGTCAACGTGATTCGCACGGAACAGGTACAGACGAGGTCTTTCTTCGACCCCTTCCCAATGCATCGTACGCGGCGCAGCCGCGGCTTGGGGTCCGGATTTATCGTCAGCGCCGACGGGATGATCCTCACGAACGATCACGTGGTTCGGGATAGTGAGCGCATCATGGTGACGCTCCCGGACGGCCGCGACTTCGAGGCCGATTTGGTCGGAAGGGACCAAATCACGGACGTAGCGGTGCTCAGGATCTCAGGAACCGACCTGCCCGTGGCGCCCGTGGGCACCTCTGACGGGTTGCTCATCGGGGAGTGGGCGTTGGCGATCGGCAACCCGTTCGGTAACCTGTTCTCCAACTCGGAACCCTCGGTCACCGCGGGCGTGATCAGTGGAACGGGGCGCCACATCATCCCGGACGACGAAGACCGGGTGGTCTACCTGGGGATGATCCAAACCGACGCCTCCATCAACCCCGGCAATTCCGGTGGGCCTCTGGTGAATTCCGTTGGGGAGGTCATCGGTGTGAACAGCTCGATCTTCTCCCGGAGCGGGGGAAGTGAAGGGCTCGGCTTCGCCATACCGATCGACCGGGCCCTCCGGGTGGCCAACGACCTCCTGACCTCGGGAGAGGTCAAGCGGGCCTGGCTCGGCTTCGAGGTAGACGCGGGCGAGGAAGACGTTTGGGGGAGGACGCATGGTGTGGCCGTATCCAGCGTGTCCCTGTCTTCGCCGGCGGCGCGCGCGGGGATCTCGCGAGGCGACCGTCTGGTCACCGCCAACGGAAAGGCGCTGCGGACGTTGCTGGACTTCGAGTCCTTGATACTGGACCTAGAGGAAGGGGAGTCCATCGCGCTGGGAATCGACGGACGGCAAGGCGCCGTGACGCTTGTTTCTGAGGCGCTTCCGTCCATCTCGGCGGACCGGGTCACCGCTCTCGAGCAGATGGAGTTGATCACCGTCACCCCCGGCATCCGGGCCGAACGGAGCCTCAGCTACGAGACGGGGGCCCTCATCGTGGACATCCAGCGGGACCTTGAGAATCGTATCGGCCTGCGTGCGGGAGACGTCATCCTCCAGGTCAACCGGCGGCGCGTCGAGTCGGCGGAACAGGCCGCGGAGGTCCTCCGCCGAGCGTCTGGGAACGTCGCCGTCTATATCGAACGGGACGGCGCAGTGATTGTGCGGCGGCTCCTCTTCCGGAGGACCCGTGGCTGAGAACGGCATGGGCCGCTACAGCCATCCTCTGGGGGAGCGATACGCGTCCATAGAGATGCAGTCCATCTTCGCGCCGGCGCACCGCTACGGCACATGGAGGCGTTTGTGGCTGGCCCTCGCCGCGGCGCAACACGAGTTGGGGCTACCGATTCCGCAACAGGCGCTCGACGAAATGCGAAGCGGACTCGATGAAATCGACTTCGCGAGGGCGGCAGAATACGAGAAGCGATTCCGCCATGACGTGATGGCCCACATACACCTCTTTGGGGACGTGGCGCCCGCCGCCAGCGGTATCATCCATCTTGGCGCCACCAGCGCGTTCGTCGGGGACAACACGGATCTGATCCTCCATCGGGAGGCTCTCACGCTGATTCGGGACCGGGTGGTCCGATGTGTCGCACTCCTCGCCGAATTCGCCGCCGAACATCGTGACCTCCCCACACTCGGATTCACACACTTTCAGCCCGCCCAACCCACCACCGTGGGTAAGCGAGCCACGCTTTGGTTGCAGGACCTCCTTCTCGACATCGAAGAGCTCGATTTTCGACTGAAGACGCTCCGTTTCAGAGGTGTACAGGGCACGACCGGCACACAGGCCTCGTTCCTCGACTTGTTCGAGGGAGATCACGAAAAGGTGGATGCGCTGAACGAGGCCGTGGCCGACCGGATGGGGTTCGGAGAGGGATACGGCGTCACAGGCCAGACGTACACGAGAAAAGTGGACGCCCAGATTCTCGGGACCCTCGCGAACGTGGCCTCGTCCGCGTCCAAAATGGGCCATGACCTACGCCTTCTCTCCCACATGAGAGAGGTCGAGGAGCCCTTCGAAGAGGAGCAGATCGGCTCCTCGGCCATGCCTTACAAGAGGAACCCGATGCGAGCCGAGCGCATCTGCGCCATAGCGCGCCACGTGATCGTTCTGGCCCAGGACCCTCTCTTTACAGCTGCCACCCAGTGGCTCGAGCGGACACTAGATGACTCAGCCAACCGGAGACTGTCGATTCCGGACGCCTTCCTCGCTTTGGATGGGATTTTGCTCCTGTTAGAAAACGTATCTTCGGGGCTCGTCGTGAATGCTCAGGTGATCCGGAAAAATCTGGAGGAGCATCTTCCGTTCATGGCTACGGAGACGATCCTCATGCGGGCATCGGCTGCCGGAGGCGACCGCCAGGAACTCCATGAGCGGATCCGGAGGCATTCGCTGGCGGCCGCGGACCGAATGAAAAGCGAGGGTGTCCCAGCCGACCTGTTGGAGCGTATTGCGGACGATGACACCTTCGATATGGACCTGGAGCAATTGCGCGAGCTTTGTGATGCCGCGCGGTTCGTCGGACGGGCTCCTCAACAGGTGGATAGCTTCTTGGCCGAATGGGTACAGCCGACCCTGGCCCGTCTCGAAGCCGGAGCCAACGAACGCCTTGGAGAACCCGATGTCCGAGTCTGACGCCATGGCCGTGTTGGAGACACAGGTGCCCCTACCCCTTCTCTACCGGGGCAAGGTACGCGACATCTACGACGTCGGAGACGGCCGGCTCCTGATGGTCGCAAGCGATCGCGTGAGCGCGTTCGATGTGATCCTCACCCAGCCGATTCCCCGCAAGGGTGAGGTTCTCACACAGCTCACCGCGTGGTGGCTGGACTCCCTTCGCGGGGTGATCGACCATCATCTCCTGAGCTCCGACCCGGACGAGATCGCCGATCAAGTACCACCTTTGCGAGAGTCCAGAGAGGCCTGGGCCCGGCGGAGCATGCTCGTTCGCCGCACCGAACCCGTCATGATAGAGTGCGTGGTCCGCGGGTACGTATCGGGTTCGGCGTGGAAGGAGTATCGGACCTCAGGAACGCTGGCGGGTGAACCGCTTCCGAAAGGCTTGATCGAGAGTTCACAGCTGCCCACTCCGATCTTCTCGCCTGCCACCAAGGCACAGATGGGCCACGACGAGAATATTCCCTTCTCCCGGGTCGTGGAGCACCAGGGCAACGCGGAAGCCAACCGGCTGCGGGAGTTCTCCTTCGCTGTTTATGAACACGGTGCCGCGATCGCCGTGGAGCGTGGGATCATCCTCGCCGATACCAAGTTCGAGTTCGGACACGATGCCGATGGACGCCTCCTGTTGATCGATGAGGTCCTCACGCCGGACTCCTCCCGGTTCTGGCCTGCGGACCTGTACGAGCCCGGCCGGGGACAACCGTCTTTGGACAAACAGCCGGTTCGAGATTTTCTGGACGGCCTGACCGACTGGGACAAGTCGCCACCGCCGCCGGATCTACCCGATCACGTTGTGCGCGAAACAACGGACCGGTACCTGGAGATCTTCCGACGCCTGACCGGAACGGAGCTCGATGATTTTCGACCCCCACACTTCGAGTAGCGGCCGAATGCGCTTTGCCCGAGAGGGATATCCGTTCATGCTCGGCGCCGTGCTTTTCGCCGCGCTAGCCTGGGTCGCCGTGCCCGTTTCAGGGTCATGGACCCTCGTGCCCGCGGGTCTACTGACCCTCCTGGCGGCCTTCGTCTTCTACTTCTTCCGGGACCCCGAGCGTGAGCTCCCTTCCGGAGAAGGAACTGTAATTTCTCCCGGCGACGGCAAGATCATCGACATTCGGGAGGTGCAAGAGCCCTCCTTCATCGAGGGGGCGTGCCGGCGCATCACGATCTTCTTGAGCGTCTTCAACGTTCACGTGCAACGGGCGCCGGTTTCAGGGGACGTGGCGTATCGCGAATATCGCCCCGGCGAATACGACGTGGCCTGGCATCCGAAGGCAAGCGAAAAAAACGAACGGTCCTCTCTGGGTTTGGTGGTGCGGGGCCATCGGGTGCTCGTCCGCCAGATCGCCGGACTCATCGCCCGACGGATCGTCACGTATCCCGAGCAGGGCGAGCACGTCGAGCGTGGGGAGCGCATCGGCCTCATTCGGTTCGGTTCGAGGGTGGACCTGTTCATTCCACTCGACTGGAGTCTCGACTGTGCTGTGGGAGACAAGGTGGCCGGTGGATCCACCGTTTTGGCACGAATCGACGGTTGGGAGGAAACTCCATGATCGATCGAATGCGGCCCGTCAGGCGGCTTCGGAGGGGCATCATCATCCTGCCTTCGGCGTTCACAATGTCGAATCTGTTCTTCGGGTTCTATGCGATCGTGGCCGCCGCCCGGGGGGACTTCGCGTGGGCCGGGTGGTTCATCGTGTGGGCTGCCGTCATGGATCTTCTGGATGGCCGCGTCGCCCGTTTCACTCGGACGGGATCCGCATTCGGTGAAGAGTTGGACTCGCTGGTGGACGCGATCTCCTTCGGCGTCGCGCCCGCCTTCATCATGTACACGCTTTATTTCTCCGACGGCACCTGGAGCTGGGTGCTCCCACTGGTATACGTGATGGCCGTGGTGGTGCGGCTGGCTCGATTCAACATGGAGCAAGAGGGAGACGCCAAGCGGCACTTCCACGGGCTTCCCTCGCCGACGCCCGGGATCATCCTGGCCACGTTTTACCCGTTCAGCCAAACCGCCTTTTTTGAAGCGTACCTCGCGGACATGCCATGGCCTCGCATCATGGGCATCCTGCTGATCCTGCTGGGCTCCCTGATGCTGAGCAACGTTCCCTATGCGATTGTCCCGAGGCTGAGTTTCAAATCCAGAAAGGGCGTCCTGTTCTCGCTTTGGCTCTTCGGGAACGTCCTCGTGGCCATCATGTTCCCCGCCTACTACTTCTTTCCCATGTTCCTGGCCTATACCGCCTGGGGGCTGGCCAGCTCGGTAATCCACGGCCTGCTGGAACGTCTGCCGGAGCGCGATCCACTGGAAGACAGCTTCGACGACGGGGATGCAGAGGTGCGGCCCGTCGATTACGGGGAGTTAGCGCCTGAGGGAGTCCGCCGCCCCATAACCCCCATTCATCCTGGCGATGTGGAGAATGGAACGTGAGTCGTTTTCGCCTTGAGATCCGAGTGACACCGCGCCCGGGCCTGCTGGACCCGGAGGGGAAGGCCATCCAAAACGCCCTGCACTCTTTGGACTACGAACACGTCCATGATGTGCGTGTGGGCAAGCTCCTCTACCTGGACGTGGAGGCCGCCTCCAACGAGGAAGCCCGGAAGGGCGCGGACGCGATGTGCCGTCGATTACTGGCCAACCCCGTGACGGAGGACTTCGAGATCGAAGTTCAAGAGGCCACGGAGGAGACGGTGCCCGCATGAGAGTCGCCATCGTCACCTTCCCCGGATCCAACTGCGACTACGACCTCTACAAGTGCGTTCAGCTCGTCGGGGGAGCACCCGAGTTCCGCTGGCACCGGGACGTCGAGCTGGGTGAGGTCGACGTGGTCATGCTACCAGGGGGCTTCTCCTACGGGGACTACCTGCGAGCCGGCGCGATCGCCACCATGAGCCCGATCATGGAGGCAGTGAAGGATTTCGCGGGGTCTGGTGGTCCCGTCGTGGGCATCTGTAACGGCTTCCAGATGCTCTGTGAATCCGGGTTGCTACCCGGGGCTCTCCTACGAAACCGCTCTCTTCTCTTTGCGAGCCGGGACGTCCTGCTTCGGGTCGAAAACACGTCGTCGACCTTCACGCAGGAGTACCAAGCCGGACAGATCCTCCGCATGCCGATCGCCCATGCCGAGGGGAACTATCACGCCGATGAAGAAACGCTCGACCGCTTGGAGGGCGAGGGCCGAGTCCTCTTTCGTTACACCGACGCTGAAGGGGAGGCCGCGGACAGTGCGAACCCGAATGGATCGGCCCGATCCATCGCCGGCATCCTCAATGAGTCGGGCAACGTGATGGGCATGATGCCGCACCCTGAACGGGCGGTGGAGCCCATCCTCGGGTCCGTAGACGGACTCGGGCTGTTTCAAACACTCCTGTCGCACTTTTCCCCCCTCGGGGCGGTGTGACGAACGGTGGCACGTCGGGTACCCGTGCGAAGCACGAGTGGCGGTCTACTGTACTCCTTCAACAACCCTCTACGGACGGACTTCTCGAATCGTGACCGATAGACCGGACGGTACTGGAGTCCTGACCGAATCAAGGGTGGCGCCACGAGACGGCGACCCCCTCATCACATCGGAATTGGTGGATGAGCACGGCCTGTCGCCGTCGGAGTATGACCGCATACTCGAGATCCTCGGGCGGGAGCCCACCTTCACGGAACTCGGCGTGTTCAGCGCGATGTGGTCCGAGCACTGCGGTTACAAGAACTCCAAGCGCCTTCTCGGCCTACTGCCTACCGCCGCGCCC
>Ga0310122_10002568_pt1 | contig 11558 bp, 10 predicted proteins | sample CB6_Bottom_1051__FD_203503 | JGI IMG/M metagenome (GOLD analysis project Ga0310122, IMG submission 203503) | Marine microbial communities from Western Arctic Ocean, Canada - CB6_Bottom_1051 | ecosystem: Environmental > Aquatic > Marine > Oceanic | place: Canada: Western Arctic Ocean | collected...
GGTCCAAAACAACTTTTACCCATTGCAAATAAACCAATGTCAGAATATTGTGTTGAGGCAATTAGAGATTGTGGAATTTCTGAAATTGCAATAATAATAGGTGGTATAGGCTCAAACAAGGTTAAAGAATACTACGGTGATGGCTCAGAATTTAATGTAAAGATTATCTACATAGAACAAGATGCACCAAAAGGAATTGCACACGCCATTAATTTATGCAAAGAATTTGTAGGAAATGAAAAATTCCTTGTTTTTTTAGGCGATAATATTATCCAAAAATCAATTAATGATATTTCTAAAAAATTTGAATCATCAGATAATGATGCTTTAGTTCTATTATGTGAAGTAGAAAATCCAGAACGGTTTGGAATAGCTGATGTTAAAGAAAATAAGATTGTTAAAATTATGGAAAAACCAAAAAACCCCCCAACTAATTTGGCAGTAACTGGAATCTATTTTCTTACATCAAAAATTTTTGATATATTTTCTAGACTAAAACCTTCATGTAGAAACGAATTAGAAATAACTGATGCGCTACAAATGATGTTAGAAGAGAAATACAGAGTTGATTTTGAAATGATCACTGATTATTGGAAAGATACTGGCACCCCTGATGATATTATTCATGCTAATAGCGAAGTGTTAAAAAACATGAAACCCTATTTTTTTGGAGAAAAAGAGGACGGCGCTGAATTTTCTGGTAATGTCATGGTTGGTAAGGACTCGAAAATTTCTGGAAGTTCAAAAATTTTAGGTCCCTGTATTATAGGCGAAAATTGTATCATAGGTTCTAATGTAATTTTAGGTCCGAATGTAAGTATTGGTGATAACTCCAAATTATCAGATTGTGACATTCAAAATTCTATTGTTATGAAAAACTGCTATGTTGATTCTAAAATAAAAATTAGAAATAGCATACTTGCATCTAACTCCACGATAACTATTGATGGGCAAAATGATGAAAAGATTCTTCTTTTAGGTGAAGGCACAAAAATCTCATTATGATAATTGTTAAGATTAGTAAAATTAAATAGATAATTGAAAAGATTACGATTGAAATTGAATTTTGATAAGAATGTTCTTGAGATAAAAAATATGGGAGGTGTTGTTCAATCTCTTCAAAATTTTATCCATGAACAGGTTTACGATAATTTTAGAAAACGTGGTATAGTAATTGGAATTAGCGGGGGAATTGATTCCGCACTAGCTGTAAAATTATGTTGTAATAGTGTTGATAAAGAAAACATTCTTGGAATAATCTTACCTGAAAAAGAATCCAACCCACAAAGCCAAGAATTTGCAAAAAAATATTGTGAAAAATTAGGTATTAAATATGAAATAGAGGATATTACATCAATACTTGATTCATCAAAGATATATCAAACAAGAGAAAAAATTGTTGAAAAATATTTTCCAGATTATAACCAATCTTGTAAATATAGATTGGTTTTTTCTGAAAATTTCGATAATGATGGTTTAAGCATTCCGTATTTGGAAGTGAATGATGAAAATACGCAAATTCATAAAATAAAGATTTCATTAAATGATTATTTAGTAATCACTGCTGCTACAAACATTAAACATAGAATTCGTATGACTAGATTATACTTTCATGCTGAAAAAAATAATTTCTTAGTTTCTGGTACCACAAATAAGGCAGAATTTGAATTAGGTTACTTTGTAAAATATGGTGATGGTGGAGTAGATATAGAACCATTAGCAAATCTGTATAAGACACAAATATATCAATTAGGAAGATATCTGAACATTCCAAATGAAATCATTGAAAGAAAAGCATCTCCAGACACGTGGAGTTTTGACGTTAGTGATGAAGAATTTTTCTATAGTTTACCTTATGAAATTGTAGATTTGATGCTATTTGCAAAAGAAAAATCTGTTCCGTTAAATGATATTTGTTCTACGCTAGGTCTTAAAAAAGAACGAGTAAAACGAATATTAAATTCGCTGGAGCGTAAATGGAAGGCAAGTAAAACATTAAGGGTTTTTCCACCAAGTTGGAACAACAAGGACATTTTATAGGAAGCCATGAAATTGAATGAAAAAAGTAATGGTTTGGTAAGTATTATTATACTAAACTACAATGCAGGAAAACTTCTTCACGACTGCATCGAGTCGATTTACAAGTCTCATAATAAGAATTTTGAGGTAATTTTAGTGGATAATGCATCTAGTGATAAAACATACAAACAATGTAAAGAAAAATTTAATGACATTATACTATTAGAGAATAAAAAAAATCTAGGTTATTGTGAAGGCAATAATGTTGGTATTAGGTATGCACAAGGAGAATTTGTTGTAATACTAAATCCGGATACACTTGTAGAACCTGATTGGTTGAATAAGTTAATTTCCGCTTATGAAAAAAACGGTGACGGTATATACCAACCAAAAATTCTTGCAAGTACTGATCATAATATGTTACTAAGTACAGGACAAGTTTTACAATTATTTGGCTTTGGATATTCACGTGGAAAAGGGGTTAAAGATACAAACCGATATAACAAGTTTGAAAAAATTAATTATGCTTCTGGAACATGTATGTTTACAACATCATCCATAATGAAAAAACTTGGTTCTTTTGATAATTTTCTTTTTGCATATCATGATGATCTTGATTTATGCTGGAGAGCTGCAATGATAAAAATTCCATCATATTATGTTTCAAATTCTATAGTATTTCATCCGAGAGAAGGGTATGCATTCAAGTGGAATTCGTTGAAATTTTTTCTTATGGAAAGAAATCGTATTTATTGCATACTTACTCATTATAAACATAAAACAATTTTCAAAATGTTTCCGGCATTAATCTTAGTTGATCTTGGCGTCTTTTTTTTCTATCTTAAGAAAGGAGTTGGATGGCAGAAAATTAAAGCTACTCTTGATATCATTAAGAATCTTAAAAAAATTAATGAAAGATATAATCATATACAAAAAACTAGAAATCTGTCAGATAAAGAAATAATTAAAAATTTTCAAGATGAAATTCAAGTTCCAGGATGGATTTTGCATGAGGAAACTAATAGATTTTTCAACAAGTTTCTGAAAAAATTATCTGAATTGACACGTAAATGTATCTAATAACTTAGTTTACTAACTAATTATTACTTTAATCACAATTTATTTCTAAAATAGCAGTAATTTTTCATTAAGGAGTCACAATACTTGTAATATCTACCTGATAAAGATAACTAGATGTCACAACATCTTTTTTAACAAAAATCGCTGTGTTTTCTAGCAATTCAAGTTCTGTGTTAAAATTATCATTAAAAATTTTTCTAAAAATATTTACAGGTGTAATTTCATTATATGATTTTTCATTATTGGGCAAATAAAATGCCTCAAAATTATTATGTCTTTGAATTAGGTATTTTCTGTTATTTTCTAACGGTTTTTCAAAATGATGTGAAAATGCCCATCCATGATCAGAGGATATTATAATTATTGGTTTATGTTCAGATGATGAAATTAATTTTGGTATTAATTCCATAATTTTTTTATTTGTATACTTAAGCTGGTAAATGTATCTTTTGTTAGATTCTTTTTCATCTAATTCTTCATCAATCTCTGAATATTCAATTAGTTTTCCGTTAGAATCATAACTATAGGGGTGGTGGGGCAAATTAATATGGGCAAACACAAATTTTGGCTTATTTGACTGTTCATGTACGTTTTCTAATTCCATAAATGCACAAGTACGAATTTCATCCCAACTCACCAGCGAAAATTTTTTTGAAATAATTGAGATCATACTAGTGTCAATTAGATTTTGTAACAATCCATTATCTGTAGCATGACAGAGTGTGTTTTCGCTTGAATACATATCTCTAAACGGTGCACCACCATCAATAAAAAAAGTCTGATATCCATTATTATGAAAAGCATTCATTACTAAATTATTATTAAACAAATCTCGTAACAAAAGAATATCATTTACGGAATAATTTGGATAATTATGAAGATAATTCATATTCAATATAGAAGGCATAGTTAAATTTGACCAACCATAATTGCTGAAATTTTTTTCAGGTATAATGAATCCAGATTCTTTTAAGAACTGTAAAAACAAAGAATTATCAAACCCAAAATTATTTTTTAATGAATTAGTGCCTGCATAACCGTCGAGTACAATAAAATAAACATCAGGTTTTATATCAGTTCTAAATTCAATTTCTTCAAAAAATTGATTTGAATCTAGTCCGGCCGAATCTATTATCGCACTAGGTACAAATGATAGTATTATAGCTATAGAAATTACACTAATTATCTGGGTAGGTTTTGTTACATCATTAACTCTGTAAATAGCATATAATCCAAAAGAGAATGCTAGAATATATGGAATAATTAAAACGGTAATACTATCTGCTCGTAAACCAAATATCTCATTACCATGAAGCAATAATTGAATATAACCCATAGTAAAAAAAAGTAGCAAAAGAAACGATACTGTCAATGCTGATTTTTTTATATTTTTTGAAATTTTGTAGATAAGAAAAACCGAAAAAATCGTAATTCCAAAAATTATTAAAATCGGTACGATTAATGATTCTAAAGATACCTCTGTAATATTATTTACATAAATTAAAAGGACGGGAAATAACCCGAACATAAAAGGATGAATTAATCCAGAATTAAATATATTCACAGTTCTTGAAAAATTATAACCCCCATTAAATCTTAAGGGATAAATACATTAATAAAAAACGAGTCTAACATATTGCTTACTTGATTCGAATAATAACTTTTTTCTTAAGTGTAATTTTGTTTGGCAGTTTGATAATTCATGATGCTTATGCGTATATTGATCCTGGTAGTTCAAGTATATTCCTTCAAGTAATAGTTGGTGCGCTTGTCGGTTTGGGCATTGCAATAAAAATTTATTGGGAAAAAATCAAATTCAAGTTATTTAGTAAGTATAAGAAGATTAAAGACGAAGACTAAATTAAGTTTATTAAAAATTTTAATTGTATAAATTTTATTTAATTATTTATTGATTCTTTGAATCTATAGTGAATAATATTAGGTTTGATTTGTACTCTATTACTAATTTTTTTACTTTTTTGTATTTGTACAACTAACATTATAGGTCCAGACATTTTATCAATTTTTTTTATGGTTTTAACTAATCTTTGTTTTGTGGAAATTTTTGCAATAGTAAAATTAACAGATTTTGCTATTTTTTCAATATGAATTTTTTTAGTATTAGTAGGTTGACCTCCAGTAGTTTCATGTATATTATTATCAAAAACTATATGAATAAGATTTTTTGGTTTTAAATTACCTATAGTTGCCAGGGAACCAAGATTCATCAGAATATTTCCGTCACCATCAAAAACATAAACCTTGATCTTAGGGTTTTTTATTGCAACTCCTAATGCAATGGAGGATGCTAACCCCATCGAACCAATCATGTAAAAATTCTCTTTTCTATCGTGTGTCTCATACAAATCTCTACTAATGTATCCATTAGCAGAAACTATGGGGCTAGTTCCTATTTCTTTCACTATAGCTTGTATAGCTTCTTTTCTATTCATGATGCTCTCTTCGAATTATGAGTACGCATGGATTTCCTTTCTTGATATTCTTTATTGCCCACTCGCATGATTTCTTCCAATTAAGTTTAGTTATGACTTTATACTGTAAAGATAATAACTCTAAAAGATCATTTTGTATTTTTCCAAATCCTAAATGTTCAGGCGCATCATTTTTTAGATAACCTCTCCAACCAATTAAAAAAATAAGAGGGATATTGTATAGTTGAACTAAGGACGTTATTGTACTAATTGAATTTCCAAACCCAGCATTTTGCATAAAGATCAGTGTTGGACTTTTTGATAAAATAAATCCAGTACCTATTCCTATCGCTTCTTCCTCTCGTGTTGTAATTATAACATTTTTTTCAGATAAACCTTGATCAATAAAAAACTTCATAGTGGAATCTGGAACACCTACAAAATTTTTTATTCCATTCTTCTTGAAATAATCGTAGAGACTTCTTTGTATTCTTTCATCCAATTTAATAACCTAATTCTCTAATTTTTTTATCTAATTTTTCTTCCATAGTTTTGATATCATACATACTTTGTAATCTAAATATTTCATCCATACTAGACATCATTTCGTTAACTTCTTTGATGCTTTCTGCATTCACTAGTTTAGAAAGCAATGTTGACATAGCAGCATGTGATGCTCTTAGAGTTTGATTTGCATATATAACTAATTTTATTTTATGTGAAATTAATTCATCAATTTTAACAGAATCATAAGTGGTAGGAACAACTACAATTGGTATTTTTCCATCCCATGATTCTGTAAATTGGAAAATTTCATCAGGAGTCTTCTGTTTTGAATGAATTAAAATTGCATCAGCACCGGCCTTTTCATAAGCTGATGCACGTTTTAATGCCTCATCCATTCCCATTCCAGAGATTAATGCTTCAACTCTCGCAATTATCATAAAATTCTTGTTTTGTTTACTTTCAGTCGCAGCAATGATTTTTCCTACAAAATCTTTTTCTGATAAAAGATCGTGCGAAGCATTTTCAAGTAAACTGTTTTGCTTGGGAAAAACTTTATCCTCTATACTTATCCCTGCAATACCTGCATTTTCATATTTTTTTACTAAATGTCGTACATTATCCGGTCCACCATATCCTGTATCACAGTCAGCAATGACAGGAATGTTACATGCATAAACCATTTTTGAAGCTGCATCAAAAAACTCCGTCATTGTCAGAATACTAGCATCAGGAACAGCATTAATTGCAGATATAGAAAAACTACCTGCCCAAATTGCATCAAACCCACTATTCTCAACTAATTTGGCAGACATTGCATCAAATGCCCCACCAACTTTTATAATTTCCTTTGAGTCAATAATATCTCTTAATTTCTGTGCGTTAGATTTCATTATGATTTTTTTGATAGATAAGTTAACTATTAATTTTTACTCCAGAATTGTATTTTATGTTTACAATTAAACAGCCATCAAAGATTATACTTGGGAGATACTCAGCATCAGAAATTGATTTTCCTAATAATTGTCTATTAATAACATCAAAAGGTGCTCATAAGAGAGGCTGGATTGAATACATTAACTTAGAAAATTATTCCGTATTTGATCAAGTGGAGAATAACCCTTCGATTGAAACAGCCGAAAAGATAATTTCAGAATTCTCCGGGCATAATATTTCAACAATCATTGGTATGGGCGGTGGAAGTGTCTTGGACATTGCAAAATATTGTGGTTATAAAATGAATAAAAATAAAATATTAATTCCAACTACATTTGGTAGTGGAAGCGAAGTAACACGAATATCAGTCCTTAAGGTTAACAACGAAAAACAAAGTTTTCATAGTGATCGACTTCTTGCAGATATGGCAATTATTGATTCTTCATTTATCTACAATACTCCCGGAAAAATTTTAAAGAATTCATTTATTGATGCACTTGCTCAATGTAGTGAAGGATATGATAGTAAATCGGCGAATGTGTATACACGCTTTCTATGTGAAAAAGCATTCTACTATCTTGAAAAAGGAATTGAAAATAATGAATATGAGAATATAGTTATGGGCTCATTACTTTCAGGATTAGGTTTTGGTAATTGCTCAACAACATTAGGACATGCCTTATCATATGTTTTTTCTAATGAAGGTGTATCTCATGGTCATGCATTAGCATTTACAACAACTTTATCACATAGATTTAACAAGTCAATCTTTTTTTCAAGATTTCAAAAACTAGTGAAAAAATTAAATTTCGAAAAAATTCAGTTGAAATTAAATGTTGAAGAAGCCAGTGAATTAATTTTAAAAGACAAAAAACATCTTGATAATAATCCAAGATTAGTTACAAAAAAAGATATTATTTTATTATTAAACATTATTAAATCTGGAAAATCCTTAGACATATTAGATACCTTTAGTTGAATTCTATCATAAACCATTTATGGCTAGATATCTAATTCATAACATAATGGAATCATTTGAAAATACGATTAAGATTAATGATAAAGATAAACGAATAGGGAATAATTTTCTAGGAATATTAAATGATCTTAAAAGAAGGCCTGAAGATGCATCAAGAGAGTTGGGTGTTAGCGTAGAAATAATTGATGGAATAATTTCTGGGGAGATAAAATTATCTACTGAGATAGTGAAACAAGCTATTAAAATTTGGCCTGTAAACGAACGAGATTTCTATATAATTACGGATGATTGTGCTACGGGAGTGAAAATTATGAGATCTGAGAAATCAGAAAAATCTAGTCGCATAATGAAACGTGCTGGAAAACCGTATTATGAATATAGAGATACCGTTGCTAGTACACTAGCCCCTTTTAGACCAGAATGGATTATGGAATTGTGTTATGTCAAGGATAATGATCCAAACAATTCAGAGATTCAATGGAATAATGGTCATTTCATGCATCAGTTTACATATTTTATCGGCGAGGTAAATTTCTACTATAAAGGATTAGATGGTACAAAACAAGTAGCGGTTATGAACACGGGTGATTCCATGTATATTACCCCATTTACTCCTCACACTTTTGCCACAAGAGCAGGTGCTAAACAGAATGGTTTGATCCTTGCCTTAACATTTGGAAATAAAATATTAGGCGATGTTAAACAGGAATTATCTGCAATTTCTACAGAACTTGGGCAAGAATACGCTTTAGACTTTTCATCAGAGAAACAGACTTTATCATCCCTCTTAAAATTTCATAGAGAAATATGCAGTATTAGTATTAAGGAATTATCGATTAGGACAGAAATTGATAGTAATAAGATAAAAAAATTGGAATTAGGTGAGATTAAACCTTCTGAATCAGAGATAAGTAGTATAGCAAATGCATTGAATGTAAACATTCGTGATTTAATTCCTAATGATAAGATTGAAAATAAAGTAATTATAAAATATCACGATGAAGGTAGAGAATGGTATTATCCTGAGAATGACAATAGATATAGATTTACTGAGTTAGCTAATACAACAACTTTACCATATTCAAAAGCTTTCGAAACAGATGTTCTTTCAGTAATTGAACATCCATTAATGGATATTAAGACTGGGTTGCATCAGTACGTATACAATATTAGTATGGATAATATTACTCTGAATTGGTCATTCAACGATAAACAATATAGCGAAGTAATTCATCCAGGTGATTCAGTTTACATAAAACCATTTGTCCATCATAATTTTCGTGGTTCTGGGAAGTTATTGGTTTTGAGATTAGGCGGGAAAATTGTTGGTGATTCACAACGAGAGTTATCTGTAATTGGAAAAGAAAATGTGAAAAGAGCAATCGATGAATCCACGCAATGGTTTGAGCCTAGTGGCTATAATTAATTAATTTTTTAATAAATTTTCAGCTCTTTTCAAGTCTTCAGTTGTATCTATCTCCATCCATAATCCTTTTGTAATAATCGGATCAACAATAATTTTAGAATCAACTATTTCCTGTAGCATATCTGTAAGATATGCTTTTTGAAATGATGGGGAACTATGAAACACTCCTTTGTGACTATTTTTTAACTTCAAATATTTTTCTAGAAAATACATCGCACCTTTTTTTGATAATTTTATAATACCTAGAAACTCCCCAATCTTTTGATTTGGTAAGCATTCAGTAATATTCTTTCCAAGTCGCACAACTTTGTAATTTTCAATTAAAACATTTTCCGCCTCAGATAAAGAATGTTGTGTTCTATTTTTGTAGTTTTTCTTCCAATCTAAATTTATGGCTACTCCAACATCTTGTCTAAATCTCAATATCTGCTCAATTGTACGTTGTTCAAATATAATGTCAGCATAAGAAACAAGTATTGAATCATCAAATTTTTGCTTAGCACAAAATAGGCTTTCATTCATGTTTGTAGTTGCATAATTTGGATTTTTTATGTAATCAACATTTGTATATTTTATTACTTCACTATTATGACCTGTAATAATCGTAATATCATTTATCCCACAATTGTGTAAAATTTCAATTTGCCTTTCAATCAAAGTTTTACCAAATATTGTAATCATGCCTTTTGGAAGATTTTTTCCTAATTCACCTAAGCGTGAACCTAATCCCGCGGCCAAAATAATTACTTTCAATCATGTACTTTTAATTAATAGAGTTTATGACTTTTTTGAATTAATTTTTGTAAAATTACATGTAATCATCCAGAATAACTCTCTCTCTCATTTAGTAGTTTGATAATTTCCTCTGCACCATCTTTTTTTGATTCACCAACGTTGAAAATCAACTCATTTCTAATTTTTGTAATTTTATCCCGAAGTTCTTTTGTTTGCCCGTAAAGCATTTTAATTTCATTTGGTATTAATTCCAAGTCAGTTGGTAAAATGATCTTGCCAATCTTTTCTCTTATACTAACTTCAATTGGTACCTGAGGGATTTTCTCATATTCTGGATTATTGATTTTTTTTGGTACATCAATAAAAAGAACTGGTTTCTCAAAGGCAAATGCAAATTCTAAAGCAGCTCCAGACCAATCGGTAATCATAATATCTGAGAATAAAAATGAGTCAAAATTGAATATATTCTGTTCTAATAGAAAACTTTCATTCTTGGAAAATTTTTCCGTCATCCTATCGATTTTCTTTTTTGATTTTTTTTGTGTCATTGGGTGTGGACGGAATGTAACTTTATATCCTTCTCGTAATAAAATATCAATTACTTTTTCACCAATGTTCTCAAATAACCCATCATCACTCCATGACGGTGCCAATAAAATATGTAATTTGTTTTCATTATTTTTAGGTAATAGAATTCTCTTCGAATATTTTTCTAAAAGATTATCTAGATGACCATATCCATACCTAATAAGATTTTTAGGTTTTAAATTATACAATTTCTCTGTACTTCTAATCTCATCTAGTTGATAATTACCCACACAGAAAATTGAATCAAAATGTTCGAATGCACTCCTCCGATAAATCAAATGAGTGCTAACCATAGAATGAAACAGGTAAACATAATGCACAGGGTACACTTTTGATTTTTTTATATGAAATGTTTCTAAATCAGGCATTGTCATAATCAGAATCTTGGCCTTCAAATTAAGGAAAAATTTTGTTCTAACAACACCATCGCCAATAAAGAACGATTTAATTCTGTTATTTGGTTTTTTTAAGATAGATTCGTCTTTACTTGAAGTGACATAACAGATATTCAAATTATGTTTATTAGTTAATTCAGAAATCAAGGATTTAAAAATTAACATAGAATTTTCATTTTCAGAATAAAATACAACATCTCGTTCATTTTGTTTTAAGCCTTCAAATTTTTTTAGCTCATTCCATTCACTACCTAACGAAAATTTCATTAATTACCAGCGTAAACCAATATTAATTAATATTATATATTAATGAAATCAGATTTAAGTGGTTGAAACATATTTTTTATTAATTTAATATATTTAAGAAAATATATATTCCAATAATTATTTTTTCATAGCAATTACTATTGCAAGTGCAATATTTGCTTCATGACTAACGGAAACCAAAAATTCGTAATTTGATT